>Ga0208823_1003848_pt1 | contig 10475 bp, 7 predicted proteins | sample AD_UKC075_MetaG_FD_184440 | JGI IMG/M metagenome (GOLD analysis project Ga0208823, IMG submission 184440) | Active sludge microbial communities of municipal wastewater-treating anaerobic digesters from USA - AD_UKC075_MetaG (SPAdes) (version 2) | ecosystem: Engineered > Bioreactor > Anaerobic >... | reverse complement strand
CACCTGAGCAAGGGCGAGAAGGACGAGGTGGCCGAGGTCGACCCGCAGCTCGAGCTGCTCAAGGAGATCCGCGACACCCTGCGCGCCCGCGGCTGATCCAGCCCCAGCGCAACGAGAGACGGGGCGGTCCTGCCACAGGCAGGACCGCCCCTTCTCTCGTTGCCGCGGCTACTCCCAGTGCGGCGGTCTCTGCTCGCGCAACCAACGTCGCCGGGCCGTCGACTCGGGCGACTCGCCCCACCCCGCGTCGGTGTCGTCGGTGGTCTGCTCGGGGGATCTGTGCCGCGGGCGAGCCGGTGGTGGCGCCGAGTCCTGGTCATCCACCACCGGCGGGGACGGGACCTCGCCGGGGCGACCGGGCCCTCGCCGCGCGCGGCGCGGTGGCCGCCTTCCCTCCCCAGAGGTATGCCGGTCAGTCGGCATCGCGGTGCTCGCCGCCTGCGGGTGAGGGATCGCCGCCCGACAACGCCTCATCGGCGGAGGCCGTCGACACCAGTTCCGCGTCGTCCGCGCCTGCGGGTCGCTGGTCCTGCGACGCGAGCGCGCGAATGCGTTCGACTTCGCGGGCGGGATCGCGGTAGACATCGGTGGCCCAGACCCGCAGCGGCGACCACCCGAGCCGCCGCAACTGCTCCGAGCGCAGGCGGTCGCGATCCCGCGAGCTGGTGACCGCGGCATACTCGGGGCCGTCGAAGTCGACCGCGACGGCGAGGCGACCCGGTGCGTCGAGCGATTCCACGGCGAGGTCGATGCGATCCGCGGAGGCTCCCAGGCCTGGGTGGACGGCCATCCCCTGGCTGCTGAGCCGGTCCGCCAGATCGGCGACGAGGGGGTCCAGGGCACGGGCCGGCGCAGCGCCTCGTCCACGGGCGGACCCACCGGATGCGGCATACGCCAGGAAGTCGCGCAGCATCTGCGCACCCCGTGCCTTCAGGCGCGCCGGATCCAGGTCCTCGGCGACCAGCGCCGACACGACGGTCATGCGACGGCGGGCTCGGGTGATCGCGACGTTGAGCCGGCGCTCCCCGCCCTCGAGATTGAGCGGACCGAACCTGTGCAGCACCCGACCGTGCGGGGTCTTGCCGTAGCCGACGGACAGGATGATCGCGTCCCGCTCATCACCTTGGACCCGCTCGAGGTTCTTGACGAAGAACGGCTCGGGCGATGACTCCTCGAAGAAGTCAGCCACCTCGTCCTCGACGTCGACCAGAGCGACCCGGAGGGCATCGTCGATGCGCTGGGCGTGGGTGAGGCCAAGGGCGATGACCCCCAGGGACTCTGTGGGCCGGGTGCGGGCGTGCTCGATGACGAGCTTGACGACACGCGTGACCTCGGCCCGGGTCGACTCCACCGTCGCCGAGCCTTCATCGACGATGCCCTGACCGTCGACGGTCTCCAGCCGCAGGACAGGCTCGGCGTCGGTGCCGGGGAAGGTGACGAGGTTCCCGGCATACACCTGCTCGTTGGCAAAGGTGATGAGTCGCTCGTCGAGGGAGCGGTAGTGCCAGCGCAGTCGCCGGTTGGGCAGGATCGAGGAGAGCACGTCGAGGATGGACTCCATCCCCTCGGTGAGGGCCGTGCCGTCGGCGTCCCCGTCGCTGACCGTCGTGAAGAAGTTCGTCGGGGGGAGCTGGTGGGAGTCACCGGCCAGGACGACCTGCCGCGCTCGCGCGATCGCGGAGATCGCCTGCGCCGGAGGCACTTGCGAGGCCTCGTCGAAGACGACCACGTCGAACCAGCGCCCGGGGGGCAGGACGCTGGCCACGACCAGGGGGCTCATCACCCAGCACGGTCGAAGCGCGGTGATGAGCTCGCCGGCGAGCGGCATGAGGTCTCGGACCGGCTTCAACCCACGCCGCCGACGACCCTCGGCTCGCACCGCCGCAGCCTGCTCGGGGTGCTGGGCCGCGATGGAGCGGATCCGGCTGCGCACCGCCGCCTGGACTCGCGTCGCGCCGTCGGCGATCACCTCCCGGTCGGCGGCGGCGAAGCGATGGAGGTGGCCGCGCAGGTGGTCCCCGGAGTGCCCACCGATCCGCTGGTCCCGCAGCGCGATGTCCTCCGCGATCGAAGCCCACCAGACGTGCTCGACCTCGGCACGCACGTGGTCGTCCTCGACCCCACGGGCGGCAAGGTCGTCGATGACCGGCCCCCAGCCGGTGGCCTCCAGGGCATCCAGCGGCGCGCGCACCGTGGGCACGACGGCGAGCCGGTCGACGTTCTGGCGCAGTCTCTCGAGCAACTCCACGAGGTCTGCCCGGTCAAGGTCGACCAAGGCCTCGTCGTCGGGTTGCCTGGGAAGTCGCTCCTGGAGCCAGTCGAGGTCCGCGGTGACTCCGGCGTGGACCGAGCGTGCCCGATCGAGGTCGGCAGGGATCTCCGGGCGCCCACCGGCTCCCGCGAGCTGCCGCCAAGCGGTGCGCTGGGCCGCCGCATCGACCAGTGCGGCGTGAAGATCCGCGGGAGGCGGGCCGGGTCGCAGCAGCGCCTTGGCCGCCCTCTTGATCCGTCGCCGCTCCCACCAGCCCAAGGAGGTGCCGGCCGCTGCGCGCTGCTGCGGGGTTCCGGTCGCGAGGACGGCCTCCTCGAGCGGTGCATCGAAGACCTCCGGCCGGAAGGTCTCCAATGTGTGCCGGACGTTGGCCAGGGTGGACAGCACGCGACCCCAGTCGCCGATGGTGCGCGCATCGGGCAGTCGCAGTCCGTGCAGGACCTCGCGCACGACGGCGTCCAAGTGGTCCAGGCCACCGGGTTGGAGTCGTTCGACGCGGTCGCGGGCCTCGACTGCCTCGTCCGGCGTCGACAGGTCGGCATCGAACCACGGGTCGTCGCCACCATCGGCGCGCCAGGCGCCGAGGCGGGCGAGGCGCTCGATCTCCGCGGCCGTCTCGTCGCGGGTGGTGGAACTCAGGCGGGCCAGGTGATCGCCGCGCAACCGAACGGTGGACCGTGGCGGCACCGCGCTGCGGCTGAGCGCTGAGACCGCCGACATGACCTCGTGGGCGCTCACTCCCCACGGGGCTCGCTGGTCGTGCATGGCCCGGATGTGGTCGGCCAGGGCCACGGCGCTGTCGTGCTGGACCCTGAGAGTGGCGACCGGAAGGCCGTTTCCGTCCGGTTCGTCGGCGGCCTCGAGCGCATCGGAGAGATCGACCGCGATCCGCCTCTTGGCGCGCGCACCGTCATGGAGGTCCATGACGAGGTCACCCAGACCCACTCGCGTCAGGCGGCCGACCACCGCATCGATGGCAGCCCGCTTCTCGGCGACGAAGAGCACGCGCTTGCCATCGGCGGCCAGTGCGGCGACGAGGTTGGCGATGGTCTGGCTCTTGCCGGTGCCCGGCGGCCCCTGCACGACGAGGTGGGCGCCGCTGCGGGCGGCCTCGATCACCTGGTGCTGCGAGGAGTCGGCGTCCAGGACGAGGGTCGCGCTCGTCTCGTCGAGGACCGGGTCGCCATCGCGCACCGTGATGTCACCGTGGACGGACGCGAGGGCGGTGGGGTCCCCGGCCAGCGCGGCGATGACGTCATGGTCGGCCAAGGTCTCGCCCTGGGCGGCAAGGTCGGCGACCATCGGGAGCTTGGCGTAGGAGAAGTTGCCGACGACGATCCGCGGATTGATCGCGAAGCCGTCGATGGCGTCGCAGATCTCGGCAAGGTTCGCGAAGGTCGGGTGAGGATCGAAGCCGTTGCCGGCGACGGCCAGCGCCTCCAAGGCGTCGCCGTCGATTGCCAGCCCACGCTCCTGGGCGAGGTAGTGCTCCAGCACCGGGTTGAGCTCGATGGTGTCGCCGAGGTCGAGCACGAAGTCCTGACCGGCGGCGCCGATCTGTCGCAAGGTGGCCGCGCGCAGCAGCACCGGGGCTGCGGGCGATCGAGGCACCCCGGGGATGGTCCAGGTGGCCATCCCGAAGGCCACGAAGCAGGTCTCGATGCCCCGCTCCTCCTTGAGTTCGCGCGTCTTGGCGGCGATCGCGCGGCACCGTCGTCGGGCCTCCTCGAAGGCCGCCGGTTCACGCACGAGGTCGGTGAGCCGGGTGGGTCGCCCGGTCATGAGCAGCGCGACGCCGCCGGGATGGGCGGTGGTGAGCTCCAGGGTCCCCGTCGGCAGGTCCCGGAACCACAGCAGGGTGTTGCGGCCGCCGAGGTCGACCAAGTGCTTGGTCCACGAAGCCACCGCCGAGCGCACCAGCCCGAGTCGGGTGTCGACCGCCGAGGAGGCAGCGGGCGTCGGATCGTCGGGCTGGGACGTCTCGGGTGCAGGGGCCACCGCGTCAGTCACCGCAGCAGGCTAACAACTGGACCTGTTCGGTCAGGGCGCTCGCGTGTCCAAGCCCGGGGTGCTGATCGCGGCGAGAGCGACGACGAGCGCGAAGGCCATCGAGGTCAGGGCGAGCCAGTGGAACCCGGCGTGGTCGACGACGACGCCGGCGATCGCGCCCGCGCCGGCCGCGACCAGGCTCATGATCATGTCCGCCGCACCCTGCCCCGAGGCCCGCTCGGGCAGCGTCAAGGTGGCCGCCAGGGCGGACGACGCGCTCACATAGGTGCCCGACCAACCCAGCCCGAGCAGGAAGAGGCCGAGCGTGAGCCGGCTCGACGAGCCCATCGGCGAGGAGGATGCCAACAGCGTCGCGACGACGAGGGTGAGGGCACCGGCCAGCGCCACCCAGCGCGCCCCGAAGCGGTCGACGCACCAACCGGTGATCGGCGAGAAGGCGAACATGCCGACGATGTGCAGGCTGATCACGAGCCCGATGACGGTCAACTCGGCGTGCCCGTGCCGCATGTGCAGGGGCGTCATGACCATGACACTCACCATGACCGCGTGCCCGACCGCGAGGGTCAGCAGCGCCACGAGGCGCACCCGACTGCGCCGCAGGATCCGCAGGCCCTCCAGCACCGAACCCCTGGGCCCGACCTGGGCGTCGCCGGCCAACGAGCGGCGCCGGGCCTCCAGCAATGGGTCGGGCCTCAGGAAGAGGATCATGACGAGCGTGGCCAGGGCCAGACCCACGACCGAGAAGAGGTAGGGACCGACGAGCACCGGCAGGTCCAGGGCGCGGGCGACCGGCTCACTGGGCCCGACGAGATTGGGCCCGAGCACCGACCCGATCGTCGTCACCCAGACGACGAGACTGAGCTGACGCGCTCGGCGAGTGGCGGGCGCGAGGTCGACCGCGGCATACCGGGCCTGGTTGTTGCTCGCCGTGGCCCCACCGAAGAGCAGGCTCGCGGCGAGCAGGAGCGGGAAGTTGCGGATGACTCCGGCGACGACGAGTCCGATCGCGCCGAGGAAGGCCGCGGCATACCCGAGCGAGAGACCGGAGCGACGGCCGCGGGCAGCGATGAGGGAGGTCATCGGGATGGCGAGCAGGGCGGTTCCGAGGACCTGGAAGGTGCCGCCGAGACCGGCATAGGTCGCGGAGCCGGCGATGTCCTCGGCGAGGAGCGCGCCCACGGCGACCCCGGCAGACAAGCCGATGCCGCCGAGGACCTGCGTGACGACGAGGGTGGCCAGGGTGCGCCGTTGGACGTGGTCGACGGCGTTCTCCCTCACCCGCGAGAGTATGCCGCCTCGTCAGGGGTATGCCGCACCGTCGCCTAGGCTTGGGGGCGCCCGCTCGCCGGGCAGGCCCTCGTAGCTCAGGGGAAGAGCACTTCTCTCCTAAAGAAGGTGTCGCAGGTTCGAATCCTGCCGGGGGCACGCATGTCCTGAGTCGCGACATCGTTTGCTCGATGTCGCGACCTATGGCTTTGTGTGTGGGTTCACGGTGTGACGTGGATGTCGCGACTCATGGTCTCGCTGATCAGGGCGGAGGCAGCCTCCCGTAAGGACCATCCGGGGTCGGAATCCTGGCCGATGGATCAGGTGAACGGGATGAGCATGATCGGGTCCGACGTCGGCGCCGGTGAGCCGCCGGTGGGCTCCACCGTCAGTCCCGCGCCCGTCGCGGCTGCGGCGTCCCCCTCGAGGATGACCATGACGTTGTCGGAGGCATCGGGACGCACGACTCCCGCCGACACCATGCCCTGGCCGGGCAGGTCGAACCACGCCTGGTAGTCCTTGCCTTTCGGTGCAGCAGGCATGCCCTCGGCGATGAGTACGGCGCGGCGCATCGCGGGGCTTCGCACGATCGTCATTGTGTGGCCGTCGACCGACTGCTGGAACCGGTGGGCGTCAGAGGCCCGAATCACCTTCTCGGCTGCCGTCAGTTGCGCCTCCTCCTGGGGCCGGAACTGCTGCCACGTCACGCCGCCCACGACGGCTGCCGCCGCGGCGGCGCCAGCCCACGTGAGGACGTGGCGGCGCGGCATACGGACCACGGTGCCTACCTCCTCGGTCGGTATGCCTCGGTGCTCGGTCGCGGTGTCGTACGCGGGACGCTGGACGAGCGGCGGCAGCGGCCGGACGGTGCCGATCTTGTCGAGCACGGCGCGTCGCACGTCGGGTCCGGTCTCGGCACGGGTGAGGTCTGCGAGCGCGCTCGCCGCCTCGCGCAGACTGGCGACCTCGACGCGGCACTCGGGGCACAGGGCCAGGTGTTCCTCGAAGAGGACGCGCTCGTCACCATCGACGGCGTCAACTGCGTAGGCACCGGACAGGCTGTGGATGTCGGCGCTCATCTCGCACCTCCCAAAGAGTCTCGTAGTCGGATGAGCCCGTCCCGGATCCGCGTCTTGGCCGTGCCGAGGGGAATGTCGAGGAGGCCGGCGACCTCGGTGTGTGTATACCCGCCGAAATAGGCGAGCTCGACGGCGCCGCGTTGGGTGTCGGTCAGGGCGTCGAGTGCGTTGCGAACCCGTTGCGCATCCAGGGAGCGTTCGGCCCGCTCAGCGGTGCTGTCGTGTGGCGTGTCCTGGTTCTCGGCGACCCAAGCGCTGTCCCGCTCGGTGGTGGCCTGCGCGGACCGCACCCGGTCGACCGCACGGCGGTGCGCGATCGTGAGCATCCATGACAGTGCACTGCCGCGCTGCGGGTCGAAGCGTGCGCTCTGGCGCCAGATGTCGAGGAAGACCTCCTGGGTGACCTCGTCGGCCTGCGCGGGGTTGCGGACCACGCGCAGCACGAGGCCGTGGACCCGGCTCGACACTGCGTCGTAGAGCGAGGCGAAGGCGTCTTGGTCGCCGCGACCGGACGCCTGCAGCCAGTCGATGAGCGAGTCCGCCCTCGCAACAGAGACCACCGCACTCCCGCGCCCGGTGAGGGACGCGGGAGTGCGGTCAGGACCTGCCATGCGGCTCATCATCCTCTCCCCGCGACCGGGATCAGGAGGCGGGGAGCAGGACCTGGTCGACGATGTAGACGGTGGCGTTGGCTGTCTGGACGTTGCCGCAGACGACCTTGGCCTTGCCGACCATGACGTCCTCCCCGGAGCCGGTGACAGTGATCATCGTCCCCGCGAGGGTCTTGTGGTCACCGGCCACCTTGTCCGGGGCGAGACGCCCGGGCACGACGTGGTTGGTGAGGACCTTGGTGAGCAGGCCCTTGGGGTCGGCCATCGCGGCATCCATCGTCGGCTTGTCGAGCGCGGAGAAGGCGTCGTTGGTCGGCGCAAAGACGGTGATGTCCTGGGTGGTGTTGAGGGTGTCGGCCAGGCCCGCGTCCCCGACTGCTTTCACCAGCGTGGACAGGACCGGGTTGTTTCCGGCCGCGGTCGCGACCGGGTCCATCGCCATGCCGGCAAACGAGCCCTTGCCGTCGGCGGGAACTGCCGAGCAGCCCGCGCCGAAGGGCTTGCCGTCCGCCATGGCGCTGCCGCTGGCCATGGGCGACTCGGTCATCGGTGAGGAGCTCATGGGCGATTCACTCATCGACGAGGAGGAGCCGGGGCTGCTCGAGCTCGTGGTGTCGTTGCTGCCGCAGGCGGCCATGCCCAGGGGCAGGGACAGCGCGAGGGCAACGAGGGCCATGCGGGTGGTGCGATTGTGGTTCCTCATGAGAGGTCTCCTTGCTCGGAGGTCGGTTGACACACGTGGTTCGGTATGCCGCGCAGCGCGGATTGGTCATGGCCCCAAGCTTTCGGTGGGTCGTCTTCTAGTCGACGATGACGACGATGGAGTGCAGGCCCTGGGCGCCCGAGGGGAAGGGGTCGAGGCGTTCGGTCGCCTGGACGGTGCCCTCGCCGTCTGTCGCGCGGACGGTGAGCTGGTGTCGGCCCGGGGTGGCCTCCCACGACATGGACCACTGTCGCCAGTAGGCGGCCCCGACCTCCGGTCCCAGCGTCGCCTCCACCCACGGGCCGTCGTCGACTCGCACCTCGACGCGCCGGATGCCCTGGTGAGCCTGGGACCAAGCGACCCCGCCGATGGCGACCTGGCCGGCGCGCAGGCCACCCAGCCCCTTGGGGGTGTCGATGCGTGACTGGGTCCGCACCGGAGCGTCGGTCGCCCAGTCGCGTTCGGTCCAGTAGGCCGGCTTCGCAGCATACGTCGTGGCGGTGAGCCGTTCGAGCCACTTGGTGGCGCCGACGAATCCGTAGAGCCCCGGGGTGAGGAGCCGGACGGGGAAGCCGTGCTTGGCCGGGAGAGGTCGCCCGTCCATCCCGACGACGAGAAGGGCCTCCCGGTCGTCGAGCAGTGCCTGGACGGGCGTCGAGATGTTCATGCCGTCCACCGAGGTCGAGAGGATCTGGTCGACACCGCGGTCGATGCCGACGCGCTCCAGCAGGGCGCGCACGGGCACGCCGGTCCAGCGCGCCGACCCGATGTAGGGTCCGCCCACCTCGTTACTCACACAGTTGAGGGTGATGTCGCGCTCGACGAGGTCCATGCCGAGAATATCGTCGTAGGTCACGGTGAGCTCTTGAGCGACCATGCCGTCGATGGTCAGAGTCCACGTGGTCGGGTCCACGCGCGGAATGGTCAGGGCGGTGTCGACCCTGTAGAAGGACTCCGTCGGCGTTCGCAGCGGGCTGATGCCCTTCGTCGTGGCCTCGAGCCCGATTGGCAGGGGGCCGACGGCGCCCGCGGGGGTGGGCAGCGCGACGTCTGCGACCGCCCGATCCCGGACCATCATTGCCTGCCCGGCACCGCCGGCGAGAAGGGCTCCGGCGCCGGTCGCCCCCGCGCCGAGGATGAACTGCCGCCGGTGCGTGCGCCCAGGGTGAGACACGCGAGTCGTCGGTTGTGGACTCCGATTCGGAAGGTCGCCGGGCCGAATCGGAGTCCACAACCGACGACTCGCGTGTCTCCCCGTCCAGGCTGCGGAGCAGGTGGGTGAAGGCGAGGGCGCCGACGCCCATCGCCGCCAGCCCCGCGAGTGCATCGACCAAGGCAGCTCCCGGGCGCAGGATGGCCGCGAGCGTCGTCAGTCCGGGCAGCAGGACGATCAGGGCGACGGCTGGGCCGCGCCTGGCGCGGCCCAGCAGGCCGACCAGGGCGGCCAGCACTGCCGTCACCAGCGTCACGCTGCCCAGCAGGACGACCTTGTCCAGCGCCCCGAAGGTGCGAATCGCCCACTCCTTGACCGGCGTCGGCGTCGAATCGATGATCGTGGAGCCGACCGCGAGCACCGGCGACGATTGTGGCGCGACAATCGCCGCCACGAGGTGCCCGACCCCCACCCCGGCAGCGGCCGCCAGCATTCCGATCGCGGCATATCTGATCGGTGCGGTAGGTGCGCCCATGGTCGTCGTTCGGCGCCGCACGCCGCTCGGATTGGGTGGCGTCAGCCTCGCCACCGGCTCAGCGCTGAGGCGGTGGCGCTCACAAGCGATCCCCGAACGAAACCCTGCCGGGGCGCCTCACGTTCACGACGCCTCGTCGACGGCGCCCTCCAGCTCGGCGCTGAAGCGTGCGAGGTCCAAGGCCCCGACGAGCACCATGGCGACGCCCAGCAGGGCCAGCCAGGCCAGACCGGGCTTGGCGTGATCGCCGGCCAGGGTGACGCCGAGGATGCCCGCGACGACCACCTCGCTGGCGATGAGCGCCGAGGTCACGGCGACCACCGAGGACTTGGTGAGCGCGACCGTGCTGAGATGCAGGCCAGCGAAACCGGCGACTGGAATGGTCCACAACAGCGGGCGGTGCAGCAGCGCCTCCCAGCCGTGATGGTGCCCTCCCCCGGCCAGCGCCCGAACACACAGCCCCACGACCGAGAAACAGGAACCGGCCAACACCCCCAGGACCGGGCCCACCCACGCTTCGCGCCGCCGGGCGAGCAGTTGGCCCAGCCAGAGCAGCAGGAGCACACCGACGAGCGGCAGGAGGCGACCCAGCCCCTCCAGTTGCAGCCTCGAGTGGCCGTGTCGGGACGCAAAGGACACGGCGACCAGACCCAGCCCCACGGCGACGATGGCGGCCATGTCGCGCCCCTTGAGCCGGGCACCGATCATGAGAACGGCCAGCACTGCCGTCACGGCCAGGCTGGACGACCGTCCCGCTTGGACGGCGAAGAGCGGCATCGTCCGCAGCGCCAGGGCACCGAAGACGAAGCCGGCGAACATGCAGCCGAGCCCGGCGACATAGCGCGG
>Ga0208823_1003843_pt1 | contig 10484 bp, 10 predicted proteins | sample AD_UKC075_MetaG_FD_184440 | JGI IMG/M metagenome (GOLD analysis project Ga0208823, IMG submission 184440) | Active sludge microbial communities of municipal wastewater-treating anaerobic digesters from USA - AD_UKC075_MetaG (SPAdes) (version 2) | ecosystem: Engineered > Bioreactor > Anaerobic >... | reverse complement strand
TGCGCCACCCGCCGGCGCAACCTGACGCCCGGCGCGCCGCCCCATGCTGCCCACCGCGGGGGCTTCTCCGTCGGCCGCGCACTACCAGGTGCTGCGGCGCTTGCGCCGCATGGTGCTGCGCAGCGAGGGCGCGGTGCTGATCTACCTGTGGGGTGACGACCCACGCACTGCCGACTGGCTGCAGCAGCAGCTGGACCACGCGCTGCGCCCCCGCAGCCGCCGGGTGCTGCGCCAGGATGTGACCGACGACACCAGCCTGCGTGCGGGACTGGACGCGGTCCTGGCGCCGCCCGCCGGCTGCGAGCACTTCACCGTGTGGGTGCGCCTGCCGTCGTCGGCCGATGGCTGGCCGCTGGCCGACCAGTGGCTGGCCCGTGCCAACGAGCGCCGGCTGCAACTGCTGCAGCCGCCCCGGGCGCTGCTGGTGAGCGGGCCCACGGCCTACGAGGCCCGGGCCGGCGAAGTGGCGCCGGACCTGTGGTCGGTGCGCAGCGACAGCCTGCAGTTGCCGCCGTGGGACGATGGCAGCAGCGCTGCTGCCAGCAGCGCAGGTTCCGCCGTCGTGCCCGCAAGTTGGCGGCCGACACCGCTGCTGGAGTTGTGGCGCCAAGCCTGGGGTGCCGCGCAGCGGATGCCGTCCGCTGAACGTCGGCTGGACATCGGCTTGGGCATCGATGCCGCGCAGCGGCTCCTGAAGGACATGCAGTTTGCTGCCGCTCGGCAAGTGATCGACGAGTTGGGCCGGGCCTTGGCGGACTTGCCGGCGCCGCTTGAAGCGGCGGCACAGCGGCAGCGGCTGCAACTCGCCTGGTTGTCCGGCGACTGGTTCGGCGCACAGCGGCGCTGGCCGGAGGCCCAGGCCGCCCATGCAGAGGCCGAAGCCCTGTGCGCCCGGCACCTGGCGCTGACACCGGATGCGCCCGAGGCGCTGCGGGACTGGTCGGTGTCGTTGATCAAGGTTGGCGATGTGCAGCGCGCCTTGGGCGATGTGGCGGGAGCCCGAGGGCGGTATGAAGAAAGCCTGAAGGTGAGCGAGCGGCTGGTGGCGTTGACGGGTGAATCGCCCGAGGCGCTGCGGGACTGGTCGGTGTCACTGGAGAAGGTTGGCGATGTGCAGCGCGCCTTGGGCGATGTGGCGGGAGCCCAAGGGCGGTATGAAGAAAGCCTGAAGGTGAGCGAGCGGCTGGTGGCGTTGACGGGTGAATCGCCCGAGGCGCTGCGGGACTGGTCGGTGTCGTTGAACAAGGTTGGCGATGTGCAGCGCGCCTTGGGCGATGTGGCGGGAGCCCGAGGGCGGTATGAAGAAAGCCTGAAGGTTCGCGAGCGGCTGGTGGCGTTGACGGGTGAATCGCCCGAGGCGCTGCGCGATCTGCTGGTGAGCCTGGGGTTGCTGGGCGATCTGCACCGTGACTTGAAGGATTTCGCCATCGCGCGCGGCTGCTACCGCCGCTGCCTCGCCACCGCAGAAGCCGCTTTGCGACAATCCCCACTTTCCAAAGAACTGCAAGACGATGTCGCGCGGACGCGTGCCCGGCTCGACGCATTGCCACCCGAGACCCCATGAACTACATCAGCACCCGCGGCGACCAGACGCCGCGCCGCTTCTGCGAGATCCTGCTCGAAGGCCTGGCGCCGGACGGCGGGCTGTACCTGCCGACGCATTACCCCAAGGTCGACGCTGCCACGCTGGCCCGCTGGCGCGAGGTCTACGGCAACGGCCGTGCAGGCGGCTACGCCGACCTGGCCTACGAAGTGCTGTCGCTGTACATCGACGACATCCCGGCGGCCGACCTGAAGGCGCTGGTCCACAAGACCTACACCAGGCAGGTCTACGGCACCGACGCCATCGTGCCGGTGCGCCGGCTGGCGGGCGACCTGCACATCGAAGCCCTGTCCAACGGCCCGACGCTGGCCTTCAAGGACATGGCGATGCAATTGTTGGGCAACCTGTTCGAGTATGAACTGGCGCGCCGCGGCGAGACGCTGAACATCCTGGGCGCGACCAGTGGCGACACCGGCAGCGCGGCCGAGTACGCGATGCGGGGCAAGCAGGGCGTGCGTGTCTTCATGCTGTCGCCGCACGGCCGGATGAGCCCGTTCCAGCAGGCGCAGATGTTCAGCCTGCAAGACGCCAACATCCACAACATCACCGTCGAGGGTGTGTTCGACGACTGCCAGGACATCGTCAAGGCCGTCAGCAACGACCTGGACTTCAAGCGCCGCCTGAAGATCGGCACGGTGAACTCGATCAACTGGGCGCGCTTGCTGGCCCAGGTGGTCTATTACTTTGCCGGCTATTTCCAGGCGACGAAGACCAATGCGGAGAAGGTCAGCTTCGCCGTGCCCTCGGGCAACTTCGGCAACGTCTGCGCCGGCCATGTGGCGCGCATGATGGGCCTGCCCATCGCCCAGTTGGTGGTGGCCACCAACGAGAACGACGTGCTCGACGAGTTCTTCCGCACCGGCCGCTACCGCGTGCGCGCCAGCGCCGAGACGCACGAGACCAGCAGCCCCAGCATGGACATCAGCAAGGCCAGCAACTTCGAGCGCTTCGTGTTCGACCTGCTGGGCCGCGATGGGGCCAAGGTGGCGCGGCTGTTCGGTCCGGCCATCAGCCAGGACGGCGGCTTCCAGCTGAACGCCGACGACACGGCGCGCATCGCCGGCTTCGGCTTCGTCTCGGGCCGCAGCACGCATGCGGACCGGCTGGCGACCATCCGCCAGTGCTGGAACGACCACCAGGACATGGTCGACACCCACACCGCCGACGGCCTGAAGGTGGCGCGCGAGCACCTGCAGCCCGGCGTGCCCACGCTGGTGCTGGAGACCGCGCTGCCGGCGAAGTTCGCCGCCACCCTGGAGGAGGCGCTGGGCCGTGCGCCGCTGCGCCCGGCCGGGCTGGAGGGCATCGAAGCCCTGCCGAAGCGCTTCACCGTGATGCCGGTGGACGCTGGCCGGGTGAAGGCCTACATCGAGCAGCACTGCGCGGACTGAATGCCCATGCACGTCGTCGGCTTCTGCGGCCCGTCGGGCGTCGGCAAGACCACGCTGATCGAGGGCGTGATCGCCGGGTTGAAGTCGCACGGTGTGCGGGTGTCGGTGATCAAGCATGCGCACCAGCAGTTCGACATCGACCGCCCGGGCAAGGACAGCCACCGCCACCGCGCGGCCGGCGCCAGCGAGGTGCTGGTGGCCTCGGCCCAGCGGCTGGCGCTGCTGCGCGAGTACGACGCCGAGGGCGTGCCGCCGCTGCGCGACCTGCTGGCCGAGCTGTCGCCCGCCGACTGGGTGCTGGTGGAGGGCTGGAAGCATGCCGACCTGCCGAAGATCGAGGTCTGGCGCGCCGCGCTGGGCCAGGCGCCGCTGTATCCGCATGACCCGTTCGTCACCGCCGTGGCCACCGACGAGCCCGCCGCGCTGCCCGCGCCCACCGGCCTGCCGGTGATGGACCTGGCCATGCCGGCGGCGCTGGTGCAGTGGCTGCTCGACAGCGCTCCCCGTTTTCAACGTGCGTCCACCGGCGCCTGAACAGATTCCCATGGCCGAACCACAACGCCCCACGATGTTGAGCCTGGACGAGGTGCACCAGCGTCTGCTGGCCGTCGCCCGTGACCGGGTGCTGACCGAGACCGAGAAGGTCGACACCTTCGACAGCCTGGGCCGCGTGCTGGCACGTGGCGTGGTGTCGGCACTCGACGTGCCGCCGGCCGACAACACCTCGATGGACGGCTATGCGATGCGTGCGGCCGACGTGCCGGCTGCCGGCACGGTGCTGCCGGTCAGCCAGCGGCTGCCGGCGGGCGTGGTGGGCGCACCGCTTCAGCCGGGCACGGCGGTGCGCATCTTCACCGGCGCCCAGGTGCCGGCCGGCGCCGACGCGGTGGTGATGCAGGAGCAGTGCGGTGCCATCCCGGGCGATGGCCTGGGCAGCGTGCGCATCGACACCGTGCCGCAACCCGGCCAGTGGGTGCGCCGGCGCGGTGAAGACGTGCTGCTGGGCGCCGAAGTGCTGGCCGCGGGCACGCGCATCACGCCGCAGGCGATGGGCCTGGCGGCCAGCGTCGGCGCGTCGCGGCTGACGGTGCGGCGCCAGCCGCGGGTGGCGCTGTTCTCCACCGGCGACGAACTGGTGATGCCCGGAGAGCCGCTGAAGCCCGGCGCCATCTACAACAGCAACCGCTTCACCTTGCGCGGCCTGCTGTTGGCCGCCGGCTGCGTGGTGACGGACCTGGGCATCGTGCCCGACCGGCTGGACGCCACGCGCGAGGCGCTGCGCACCGCCGCGGCCGGCAACGACCTGATCCTGACCAGCGGCGGCGTGTCGGTGGGCGAAGAGGACCACATCAAGCCGGCGGTCAAGGCCGAGGGCTGGCTGGAAGCCTGGCAGGTGGCGATGAAGCCCGGCAAGCCGCTGGCCTTCGGCGCTGTGCGCCGGGCGGACGGGGAAAGCGAGGCGCTGTTCATGGGCCTGCCCGGCAACCCGGTCAGCAGCTTCGTCACCTTCCTTCTGGCAGTGGCGCCGGTGCTGCGGGCGCTGCAGGGCTGCCCGGGTGTCATGCCCCAGGCGCTGCCGGTGCGTGCCGACTTCGACTGGCCCAAACCGGACAAGCGGCGCGAGTTCCTGCGCGCCCGTTTCAACGCCGCAGGCGGTGTCGAGCTCTTCGCCAACCAGAGCTCGGGCGTGCTGACCTCGGCCGTGTGGGCCGACGGCCTGATCGACCTGCCGTCAGGCCAGGTGGTGCAACGCGGTGACACGGTGCAGTTCCTGCCGCTGTCGGCCCTGATCGGGGCCTGATCGCCATGTCCGCCGAAATCAACATCACGGTGCGCTACTTCGCCTCGCTGCGTGAGCGGCTGGGCGCGTCCGAGAACTTCGCCATCACCGCCGGCACCACGCTGGGCCAGCTGCGCGATGCGCTGATCGCCCGCGGCGGCGCCCATGCCGACGCCCTGGCCCGCGGCCGCGCCCTGCGCTGCGCGCTGAACCAGGTGATGGCCGACGAGGCGACGCCGGTGCCGGCAGGCGCCGAGGTCGCGTTCTTCCCGCCGGTGACCGGCGGCTGATCAGCCCGCAGCGTCGGCAGCCGCCAGCAGCGCATCGACGCTGGCGGTCGCCGCCGGCAGCATCGGTGCCCGCAGCACCTCCGCCTGCCAGCCCTGGCGCGCCAGCGCGCCCTTGATCACCGCCGGGTTGGGCTCGGCAAACGCGGCCTGCGTGATCGGCGCCAGCCGGCGCCACAGTGCGCGTGCCTCGGCGATGGAACCGCCATCCCGCATCAGGGCGGCCAGCCGCACGAAGCCGGCCGTCGCCAGGTGCGCACTGGCGGTGATGCCGCCCACGGCGCCGCGCCCCAGCTGGTCGAACAGTTCGGCGTCGTTGCCACCCAGCAGCGCCAGGCGGCCGTCGGCCAGCAGGGCCCCGGCGGCGGCGCGGTCGGCGCTGCAGTCCTTCACCGCCACGATCTGCGGGTGATCGGCCAGCGCCAGCAGGGTGGCGGGCTGCAGGCGCACGCCGGTGCGCGCCGGGATGTCGTAGGCCACCAGGGGCAGTGGCGTGGCGCTGGCCACGGTTTGGAAGTGCGCCACTAGGCCGGCCTGCGACGGGCGGACATAGGGCGGCGGCGCCAGCAGCCAGCCGGCCGGTCGATGGGCTTGCGCCAGCGCCTGGGCGCGGCGGGCAATGGCGCTGGCGTCGACGCCGGCCAGGCCCATCAGCACCGGCTTGCCGCCGGCCGTGTCCATCGTGGTCGCCAGCACCGTGGCCTGCTCCGCCTCGCTCAGCATCGCCGCTTCGCCGGTGCTGCCGCAGGCGACGAAGCCCGCCGCGCCCTGCGCCGCCAGATGCCGCACCAGGCGGCCCAGTGTCGCCGTGTCCACCGCCCGGCCATCGGCCGTGAACGGCGTGACCAGCGGCAGCCAGATCCCCTGAAAGTCCAGATTCACCATCACCCACACTCCATCACACGACCGTGTTGAAGAACCGGCGTGGCGCGCGTGGGGTGCAGGTGAGGCTTGGGCCTGGTTGGCGCGCGGGGCGCCGAGGGGCTGGGCCGGTGGGCCGCCTGTTCCGTCGCTCGCCTGGCGCCGGAACAGCCGCCCCGGTCAGACGAGCAACTGCTTTTTCGATTGGTCGCCGCCCAGGGCACCGCGCCGCGCGGTGGGCGCGGTCAACAGGGGCCGGGGGCAGGACGACATGGGCGCCGAGTGTCGCGGTGCGAGAATTTGCCGATGACCAGCCCCCCGCGCGTGCGCATCCAGACCGCCGATTTCGACCTGTCCGCCGAGGTGGCGGCGCTGCGCGCGGGTGACGGTGGCGTGGGCGCGGTGTGCAGCTTCGTCGGCACGGTGCGCGACCGCACCGCCGGCCAGCCGGGCGCGATCAGCGCGATGGAACTGGAGCACTACCCCGGCATGACCGAGCGGGCGATCGAGGCCATGATCGACGCCGCCCACCGGCGTTTCGACCTGCGGGCCTGCCGCGTGATCCACCGCGTGGGCCTGCTCCAGCCGCTGGACCAGATCGTGCTCGTCGCGGTCAGCTCGGCGCACCGGGGCGAGTCGTTCCAGGGCTGCGAATTCCTGATGGACTACCTGAAGACGCAGGCGCCGTTCTGGAAGAAGGAGACCACGCCCGAAGGCGCCCGCTGGGTCGATGCGCGGGTGGTCGACGACGCGGCTGCGGCCCGCTGGGGCCTGGCCTCGGGCAACGCGGCCTGACGCGCGCGATGAGCGGCGCCGCCAGCAGCGTCACCGCCGTCCAGGCTGGCGCGGTGGCGCTGGGCGCGGCCTTAGGCGCGCTGGCGCGCTGGTGGGCGGGGCTGGTGTTCAACGGCCTGTGGGCAGGGTTTCCGCTGGGCACGCTGCTGGTCAATGCGCTGGGCGGGCTGCTGATCGGCATGGCGATGGTGTGGTTCAGCCGCTCGCCGCATGAGCTGCTGCGCCTGCTGCTGGTCACCGGCGTGCTGGGCGGCTTCACCACCTTCTCGTCGTTCTCGGCCGAATCGCTGGGCCTGATTCAGCGTGGCGACCTCGGCCTGGCGCTGCTGCACAGCGCGGCGCATCTGCTTGGCGCGCTGGCTTGCTGCGCCTTGGGCTTCGCCCTGGCGCGCTGGCTGCTGCATTGACCGGACGGCGTCCGGCCGGGCGCCGCCGCCGTCAACAAGAAGGGGGCCCGCGGGCCCCCTTGCGTCGTCAGCCGGAGAACCGGCTCACTTGACGTTGGTGTAGCGCGCCGCCGGCCGGTCGTCGGCGCGGTGCAGCGTGGTCACGGCGGTCTTCATCGCCCAGGGGCGCACCTGGTGGTGCAGCGGCAGCACCAGGTGCTCGTCGCGGGTGCGGATCAGCGCCTCGCGGATCAGGCCGTTGCGCTTGGCCACGTCGGTCTCGGTCTTCATCGCGTCAATCAGCTTGTCGAGCTGGGCGTCGCTGGCGCGGCCGAAGTTGAAGTTGCCGTCGGCGCCGGTGGTGCGGGTGCGCACCAGCGACTGCAGGCTGTACTGCGCGTCGAAGGTGGCCACGCCCCAGCCCAGCAGGTAGGCGCTGGTGTCGAAGTTCTGCACCTTGGCGATGAAGGTGGCAAAGCCTTCGGCGGCCAGCTTGGTCTTCACGCCGATGCGCGCCCACATCGACACCAGGTTCTGGCAGATCTCCTCGTCGTTGACGTAGCGGTTGTTCGGGCAGCTGAGCTGGAACTCGAAGCCGTTCGGGTAGCCCGCCTCGGCCAGCAGCTTCTTGGCCCGCTCGGGGTCGGGCTTGATCGGCGCATCCAGCTCGGCGCTGTGGCCATTGACGCCCGGTGCGACGAGGATGGACGCCGGCAGCGACAGGCCGCGCATGGTCGCGCGCTTGATGCCCTCGCGGTCGATGGCGATGTTCAGCGCCTCGCGCACCCGCTTGTCCTTGAACGGGTTCTTGCCTTTCACGTCGCTGTACTTCAGCTCGGGGCTGAACTCGTCCAGCGCGATGAAGATGGTGCGGATCTCGCTGCCGTCGACCACCTTGAGCTTGGGGTCGCTGCGCAGCCGCGCCACGTCCTGCGTCGGCAGGTCGGTCACCATGTCGACGTCGCCCGACAGCAGGGCGGCGACGCGGGTGGCATCGGCCTTGATCGGGGTGTAGATCACCTCGGTCACGTTGCTGGCGTTCGCCTTGTCCCACCAGTCGGGGTTGGCGGTCATCGTCACGCGCTGGTCGGGCGTCCAGCCGGTGATCCTGTAGCTGCCGGTGCCGTTCACGTTGCGCGAGGCGTAGTTCTCCTCCTTGGCCTTGTAGTCCTGGACATTGGCAGTCTTGTTCTTGTCCGCCCAGGTCTTGCTCATGATGAAGAAGTCGGCGATGTTGCGCAGCAGCACCGGGTTCGGGCCGGCGAGGATGAAGTCGACCGTGTGGTCGTCGATCTTCTTCACCTCGGTGATGCCGGCCACGTAGATCGACATCGTGCCCTGCGGCTGCTTGATGCGGCCGAACGAGAACACCACGTCATCGGCGGTGAAGGGTGACCCATCGTGGAATTTGACGCCCTTGCGCAGCTCGAACCGCACCTGCGTCGGGCTGATCTGCGTCCACTTGGTGGCCAGCGCCGGCTCGGGCTCGTACTTGGTGTTGTAGCGGGTCAGGCCCTCGTAGGCATGCTGCAGGATGGCGTTGGTGGTCGCGTGGTTCTGCGAGTGCGGGTCCAGCGTCAGGATGTCGTTCTGCGCGGCCCAGCGCAGGGTGGCGGCCTGGGCCGCAGTGGCGGCCAGGCCGGCGGCCAGCAGGGCGGCGCAGGCGGCGGCCTTCAGGGCATGCTTCAAGGTCATGGAGGAGGCTCCCGGGGAGAAGTCGAAAGCCGGGATGCTAGGGGCGCTGCCGATGGCCGGCGCTGAGGATCATCCCGCAGCGCCGCGGGCCTGGCGGAGGGCCAGGCGGCCAGGTGGTCAGCCCGGCGTGGCGTCGGCGCTGCAGTCGCAGCCCGCGCCGGCGGCGATCCAGCGCCGCGCCAGGCGCGCGACCAGCGCCCGCAGCGGCCGGGGCAGGGCGGGCCACACCTGCGCCGGGTCCTGCACCAGGGCGCAGCGGTACAGATCCGGGCCGTCGTCCCAGCGCAGGGCGGCACAGGCGCCGTGCCGCCGGCCGCTGGCCAGCACGCCCAGTGGACAGGGTTGCCAGGCGCAGCACACGCCGCAGCCGTTGCAGGCTGCACCCTCGGCCGGCTTGGCCGGCGCGCGGGGGTGCAGGTGGATGACGGCGTGCGGCATGGCGCTGGGCAGGGCACGCCAGTCTGGGCCCCGGGAGGACCTGCCTGTCAGCGAAACAGAAGGTTCCGGGGTGTCTAATCCGGACGCGGCGGCGCAAAACAACAGTGCTACAGTGCGCCCCGCAGTTAGCCTAGGTCCTTTCGTGCCCCTTGCTGAGCGGCTTTGCAGCCGTTCGAGACAGACAGCAAGGCGGGTCGCAATCCGCCAACCGGTTGAGCCGGGCCGCGGAAGGTTTTCCAACCCATCGTCACCCTGGAAACCAGGGCGAAAGGTGAGCGAGCGATGATGCAGCAATACAGGTCCAATTCGTACCTGTTCGGGGGCAACGCCCCGTACGTCGAAGAGCTTTACGAGGCCTACCTCGACAACCCCGGCAGCGTTCCCGACAACTGGCGCGCCTACTTCGACAACCTGCAGAACGTGCCGGCCACCGACGGCAGCGAGTCGCGCGATGTCGCCCATGCCCCGGTCGTCGAATCCTTCGCCCAGCGCGCCAAGGCCAATGCCTTCGCCCTGAAGGCCAGCTCGGCCGACCTGGCCGTCGCCCGCAAGCAGGTGCACGTGCAGTCGCTGGTGGCGGCCTACCGCAACGTCGGCGCCCGCTGGGCCGACCTGGATCCCCTGAAGCGCACCGAGCGCCCGAAGATCCCCGAACTGGAGCCGGCGTTCTACGACCTGAGCGAGTCCGACATGGACATCACGTTCAGCGCCGCGAACACCTACTTCACGACGTCCGAGAACATGAGCCTGCGGGAGATCCTGCAGGCGCTGCGCGACACCTACTGCAGCACCATCGGCGCCGAGTTCATGCACATCACCGACCAGACGCAGAAGCGCTGGTGGCAGCAGAAGCTCGAGGCGATCCGCAGCAAGCCGAACTTCAACGCGGCGCAGAAGAAGCACATCCTCGACCGCCTGACCGCGGCCGAGGGCCTGGAACGCTATCTGCACACCAAGTACGTCGGCCAGAAGCGCTTCAGCCTGGAAGGCGGCGAGGCCTTCATCGCCGCGATGGATGAACTGATCCAGCAGGCCGGCGTCAAGGGCGTGCAGGAGATCGTCATCGGCATGGCCCACCGCGGCCGCCTGAACGTGCTGGTCAACACCCTGGGCAAGATGCCCAAGGACCTGTTCGCCGAGTTCGACCACACGGCGCCGGAGGAACTGCCCGCCGGTGACGTGAAGTACCACCAGGGCTTCAGCTCGGACATCGCCACCCCGGGCGGCCCGGTGCACCTGAGCCTGGCC
>Ga0208823_1003840_pt1 | contig 10487 bp, 8 predicted proteins | sample AD_UKC075_MetaG_FD_184440 | JGI IMG/M metagenome (GOLD analysis project Ga0208823, IMG submission 184440) | Active sludge microbial communities of municipal wastewater-treating anaerobic digesters from USA - AD_UKC075_MetaG (SPAdes) (version 2) | ecosystem: Engineered > Bioreactor > Anaerobic >... | reverse complement strand
GACAGGCCACCCCAGGCGGACATCCACATGCTCACCGTCAGTGACGTTCAGGCCCTCATCGTCATCACCCTGGGCGACGCCTTCGTCCTCAACCGACGCGTCCGTCAACACCCGTGCCCTCGGAGGGGTTCTTCCTGATGATGCGCATGTACCAGCCGCAGGAGCGGATGTACCGCGGCGACTACACCGTCCCCGCAATCGAGCGAACGAGTGGGAAACCATCGACTCCGCAGCGGGTCACGATTCACGAACCCTGCACGCCGGACGATCTCCTACCTGGCGAACAGACACGTCCGAAAATCGGCAGCTCCAAGTGGCTCGGACCTGCGTCTCAGCCGCCTGAATCCGGACGGTCGGATGCGTGCCCTACCGTGGCCGTGTGATCGAGATCGTTTCCTGGAATGTCAACCGGCGCCCGCTTTGGCTCGAGGCACTCACTGGGCTCCCATTGGTCGACCTCGGCTTGTTCCAAGAAGCCCCTCGGCCTTCGGAGACGGAGGAGCTGGAGTTCATCCCTTCTGTCGAGGGGCCTTGGGCCACGGCTCACTGGCAACGGGAGTCGCGCACGTGCATCGTCAGGTACTCCAACGCTTTGCAGCTCGCGCCGGTATCACTGCGCCCATCCGAGGACGAATCGGACTACAGCGCGCTTGGCGTGAGTCGCGGCGGAACCCTCACGGTGGCCAAGGTGTTGCGCGAGGGCCGCGAGCTGTTCACGCTCGTTTCCGCGTACGGGGCCTGGGAGACGCCCCCCGGCCGAGACAAGCCCATCTTCGCCGACGCATCAACGCATCGCCTCTTGTCAGACCTCGCTGTTTTGGTCACGGGGCGACGGAGCGAACGAGTTCTGGTAGCGGGGGACTTCAACATCTTGTACGGCTACGGAGAGCATGGGGACAAATACTGGCAACGGCGCTACGCCGCGGTATTCGGCCGGGCAGAAGCCATGGGGCTCCACCTTGTTGGTCCGCAGGCCCCGCATGGCCGGCAGGCTGACCCTTGGCCCGAAGAACTTCCGTCGGACAGTCTGAACGTCCCGACGTTCCACCACTCGCGGCAGAGCCCTCAGACCGCGAGCCGCCAGCTCGACTTTGTCTTCGTCACAGACGGCCTCAAGGACGAAGTTTCGGTCCGAGCCATCAACGAGCCCAACGAATGGGGAGCAAGCGACCACTGCCGACTCCTCATCAGCGTCGACTGCTGACACCTCAGAAGTTGCTCGTAACGAGCGGGCCAGGGCGCGTCACTTCGCCGCCTGATCGGTTCCCGCAGGACGTGGTGGACCGGGGAGGGTGCCGTCGCGGGACCGCCCGTCAACGCGGGGAGTTCATTCTGCTGACCGGAACAGGCCATATGCGGGCGCGCGTCCTGGTCGATACTGACCCCATGCGCGGCCACTACCTTCCCGAGGGCGAGCCAGACCTTGAGGACTTCTTCGCCCAGGTCGCGCCCACCCCGCCGCCCACCGACGGGCCCGGTGGGGTGCTGTTCATGGCCCCGTTCGACCCGCCCCTGGACCGCTGGTTCGCCTATGTGCGCTGGGGTCCGCACGTGGACCGATTCACGGGAAGTCAGGAGTCGGTGTGCCGCTGGGCGCGATCCCAGGACGTCACCGAGCGCTGGATCTACCAACCCGACGCCGAGGCGTACGTTCCCTGGCCGGAAGAGGCTGGTGCCGGCCACGAGGGCCGGTAGCCACCAAGTACGGCATCAAGCAGGGCGTCCTTGGCTGACCGCCGAACCATCCCAAGTACCGCTCGCGCGCACTCGGCAGATCCGGGCGGATCAACATGCGTCACTTCGCCGCGAGTTGGACTACGGGAGTGCGGCCCCGCCGGACTCTTCTGGCGGGTGGGTCGTGAGCGCCAACCTGATCGACCGCCACCCGGGTAATGACTGCGAGGGATTACCGGGGTTTCGCCGTCGCAGGCTGCGGGCGGCTCAGCCGTTCAGTCCGTCCCTGAACGGGGACTTGCTGGGATCTTCAGGCATCGCAGGCAGAGTCTGCCATCGCCGGGGATGGTCTGTTCAGTCCCGCGAGGTCGCAGGGGGTCCGCATTGAGGTCCAGTTCTGCTGTCGCGCCGCAGGCCGCCGCATCTGGGGAGCCCCAGATACTGAAGCCCGTATCGCCTTGGCGGATGTGCCACTTTCCCGATCCACGAGCTGGCGGATGGTAGGGCAGGTCCGCGGGAGTAGCCGAGTGAGTGTCCTCGAACGACTTGGCATAGAACGTCTCGGTGTACCGCAAGCACCTTCGGCAGCATCTCTGGTCGACCGACTCGAATAGGGCTCCGATGGGTGGGAAGATGGGCTTCTCATCGAGGTTGAGCTCGATCCCGTTGCTGCATGCGGGATCCTCCGGCGCACCGTCAAAGGTCCAAGTCCCAGACACCCAGGGCACGTCCGCCGCTGTCGCGTGCCAACGACCGCGCCCGGCGACCGGGGGGTGGAAGGGCAGAACCCGCTCGACCATGCTCACCCTGCCCCAGGGACGTGCCCAAGCGCCGGCGTCCTGATCACTGATTGGCGGCGGTGGCGATACCGGGGGCACCGGCCGTTTGCGAAGAGTTGAGCACCTTTCTTCGAACTCGGCTCTTGCCTGGGAGACGTCGACGTTCCGATTGGCAAGGATCCGAAGGAAGTCGTCCACCTCAAAGACCCACGCAAGTCCGTGGCGGGCGAAGTACCAACCCACCGTTGTGATGCTGTGCTCGTCGCTTGTGTCAGCAAGGAGGTAGCCGAGCACTTGCCAGACGAAGTGCGCGGTGAGTTTCGCGTGTTTCGTGGTCTTCACCTCGAGGAGGCGGTGGTCAAGTATCAGGTCCCCATCGGCGCCCCCGAGGTCCCTGCTGCGGTCGAATTGGGGATTTCCATTCACGCGTTCGGCCGACGCCAGCTCCGGCGCCGCGCGGCGAAACTCTCTGATCATGGCGACCACGTCGGCTGGAAGTTGGGGATCCACCAAGTCCAGCAGAGTCGTCAGCGGCTGGTTCAACCCCGCCCGGGCCAGCGGCGTGTCGAACATGGCTTGGTTCAACAACCCACCCATTCGGTACAGCTGCTCGTACAGAGCCAAGAGGCCGCACAGGCGAGCAAGGTCTAGCTCATCCGCCTCAGACAAGGGGCCCTTCGTTGGATCGGCACGCAGCGTCAGCTCATCGAGGGCAGTGACCATGTCATGCCAACCAGTGTCCGGGGCCAGCTGACCTCTGGGTCGACGCACCAGGTCCCTCCAGCCCCGGGCCGCCGCGAACGATCCGGGATCAGCCACCTGGAACTCGTAACGGAGGCGGTAGTCGAAGGCACCTCCAGCCGCGGACCACGGGTACCCCTCCTCGTACTCAGGCAAGAGCGGCGAGGGACGATCACCCAGCGTGGCCATCGTCCAGACTTGGAGGTCGTCGCCGTGGACGTGGATGGTCGAAGAGGGCTGACCGGAGTCACGGAACCGCAGCCCGCGCCAATTCGGGTACTCGGCCTCGAATAGGCGTCGAACTGGGCTGCTCGGATTGCGCAAATGGCCATCCAACGACATCTGATCATCCTTGCAGGTGCCAACACTCGCCTTGTCAGGTCGAGGCTGTCATCCGGTTCTATCTCTGGCCTCCTTGATCCCAGTCGTTACCAGGAGCATGCCCACGCAGGAGTCGCGAGCTCACGTCGCGCCGCTCGCCGGATTGGCTTCGGTGAGCTCTCTGTCCATGCGGCGACGCCCGTCGGCGAAGCCAGAAGGTGCATCACTTCGGCGCCTGTCCGCCCGACCATCCGGTGGCGATCCGGCGCTCTCAGAGCCGCATTGGATTCACCACCCGCAGCGAGATCCACCGTGGTTCAGAGGGTCAACGCGAAAGCGGGGATTAGGGTCGGGCCATGTTCGAGACACCCGAGCAGCGAGCCTCGGCTCCCTTCTTAGCCGCGCTGCTCACCTGCACCGACCACTTGGATGACTTGGCGGTCTACAAGGTGTGTGCACGCGGTAGCGAGCCCGAGCTGAACGATCTGCTGCGTCACGCGACCAATAGCCTGGTGCGACCCAACGACTGGATCGTCCAGCGCGAGCAGTCCCGGAAGGGCGTGATTTCCCGGGCCGACCTGATGATGAGCGATCTACCCTCGGGGATGGTCTTGGCCATTCTCGAGGCCAAGATGGTCTACAGCACCGACGTCATCGACGCTCCAGACTTGTGGACGCCTGCCTTCGATCGCGACGTCACCAAGCTGGCCGCGTCCGGTGAAACCGGTTCACACACTCCGCGGTTCCTGCTGACCTGGGTTCCGCACTTCACTACGGTGCGCCGACGGCTGCGCTACATGGCCGGGCACCGCCTAGTTGGCGAGCAATGGTCGAGCGTGCACACGCTGGGTCAGACCCGAACCGCGATGACCGCCGCGCTGACTCGTCTGGGCACTGACGTGCGTCAAGTCCAAGTGCGCGAGTCCCACAGCCTCGACGGCGACCTCACCCTGGATGCGTACCTGACCGCGGTTTCGTGAGTTGGGGAACCGCTCGGACTTTGTTTGGGTCGCCACGAGACCCGCCTGACCACCGGCCGTGACTGGGCGACAAAGGTTGCGTCACAACGGCCGCGTATCGGGCGTGGGCGCCAGACCCCGTGGACGGTGGCCGGTTTCTACAATCTGTTGGACGGCCACGAGTTGCCGCGACAACTGCTCGCAAGGCTCTTCGGGCTGTGAAGTCGGCCCTACCGACGCCAGCGCGGCTCGGCTTCCCCGTGCGAGAGTCGGCGCAGTTGGGCGAAGCTGAGACCCATGATGAGCCAAGCGACCGCCCCAGCAAGCGCTGCGAGGGCAGCGTGCGCGTGCAATGCGCCCGCCGCTAGTTCATTGATGATCGCGAAGAGTCCGAACGCCCCGAGCGGCACGCCGACGACGAGATTGGCGATAGCGCCGGGGCGGGCGGGCAGGAACAACGTGACCGCCGCCATGGCCACCGGCAGCGCGATCATCCCCGCCATCAGGAGCGCCCCGGCCATGGTCACCGGCTCGCCCTCCATCTCACCGGCGACACCTTCCGCGAGCACGCCTGGCTCGTAGAAGAACACCGCCATCGTCCCGGCCAACGCGCAGCCGGCGACCAGCCAGAGCACCGAGAACCGAACCGTCGCGATTATGGAGCCCATGTCCGTCACAGATGATGCGTGGGCCGGTTGTTGGTCGAGGTCCCGGACAGTCATCCCAGTCACCCCTTACGAGTCAGGCCTCTCACTTGTGGCGCGGCCTTGGGCTGGTCCATGAGACCGGCCTCCCGGCCTCACCAACATCGTCCCGCCGTTGTGCTCTGGCGGCGGCGAGGTGAGTGCCAGGCCACAGCACCACTGCGAGCAACTCCTAGCTGCTCGCGCCCTCAGAGCACAGGTCATCACATTGGCGTGCCTGGGCGGATCATGTGCGTCACTGCGCCGCCAGACGACCAGCGCACGTCGCTGGCGACGGACACCCATCAGCCGGTTACTGGGGGCGGACTAGGCCATCGGCCGGTGGCTGGAAGCCGGCGATGAACGCGTCGAAGCCGCTCTGTCGTGAATCTGGGAACAGCGCTTCTTGTGCAGCCCGACGCTCAAGCGCACCACGGAGCTGACGTCACAGAGTCGCTGCTCACGGAAGAAACAGGAGCCTTGCCCCTGCGGCCTGATCGGGTCGTACGTGCTCAGCCGACCTTGATGACGGCCTTGAAGTCGTTGGCGCACTCGTCCACGCAGCCCTCAAGCGTCACGCGTCCCCCCGGCTTCATGCTCTGAAAGACGAACGATCCGACCGAGTTCGACTCAGGGTCGAGGTCGCTGGGTCCATTTGCGTAAGTCGCCTTACGCTGCTTCCCGTCAGGGCTTCGGTACGCGGCGTCATAGAGGAACGGGGACAACATCTTCGATCCCGCCTCCATCTTCACCGTCACGAAGAGGTTCTCAGAGCTGGCCGCCTTGTACGCGGTGAGGAAGGTGAACTTGCCGCCCCCCGCCTTCACTGTCTGACCATTACCGACGGTGAGGCGTCCCTTCAGAGCCTTGTCGTTGACGGTGAGATCAACGATCTTCCCCGTCGCATCACTCTTGAACCCACCGAAGACGCCACAGGTCTCCTCGTTTGACGGGTCCTCGCAGACCTTGTACTCACCCGCGGGAAGTTCGCTCACGTCGTCGTCCACAAAGGGGGACCCACCGTCGAGGGCGGCCTCTGCCATGTTCGCCTGGTGCTGGACGTAGATGTAGGCGACGGAGTCCGCTGTGGTGAGTTTCAGCCCTTCCCGGATCGCGTCCGGATCGCTCTTCTTGGCCAGGGCGTCGACCAAATCGCGAGCGGAGGTGGCTGCGTCCGCCGCGGTCGCCGAAGGGGGGGCAGACGACGCGGTTGGTACCGGGGACTGCGTTGCAGTCGCCACGCCGGGCACGGAGCTCACGACCTCCGGAGAAGATTCGGAACTGCATGCGCCCAAGAGTGCGACCCCTGCGACCGCTAACAGCCCTCGACGAAACATGATGCTCATTCCCACCCAATTCCCCGGAAAACTGACACAACGAGCGCACCCTACCGTCCGGCCCAGCGCATGACTCCACCCGGGGGACTTCGGCCAGTTCCGATGAGCGGCGAGTCTCGTTCGCGGCACTCCGGCAGGCGGTCCCGCTGCTTACGCTCATCTCGAGGGGACGTGCGTCCTATCGCCGCCAGCCGGCGCGTGGCGAACTCAGCACCATGAGAGCTCGCCAACCGCGCTCGTCATCGCGCCCTCCGCCGTTGTTGAGGACTGGGCTCCTCGTTGACGTTGTCCAGACGCTCTTCGCGGGCGGCGGATCTAGGTGGAGCCGGTGCTAGGAGCAACTCGGCGGGTATCCAGTTCGGGTGATGCGGGGATGGCGGATGCGTCGCCACTCCTCTCCTGTCCGGTCCATCTACGGGTTTCGAGGATGGTGTGTGAGCGCTGTGACAGGTCCAGCGGGGGCCCTTCGTCGTCGGTGCGGTTGGCGACCTGTTCACTCAGGATCCGGTTTGCCTGGTCCGGGTGGCCCTCGGCGCGGGTGACGGCGGCGAGGTCGAGGTGGGGGATCTCCTCGGCGGGGGCGGCGAGCAAGGAGGCTTCGGTGGCGGTGCGCGCGGTGCGGGTGTCGCCGGCACGGAGGGCGTGGGTGGTGATGGTGTGGGCGACGTCGACGATGGCGCAGGTCAGGTGGTGGTCGAGGCGGTCTCCTTCGTAGAGCCAGGCCCAGGCGTCTCCGCTGAGCTGGCTGAACGGCGGTCCTTGGACGAGGTCGAAGGCCCGAATCAGGTCATCGAGGCCGTCCTCGCCGCGGGCCTGGCCGCGGGCGCGCAGGCGGCGGAAGAGGTCTGCGTCGACGAGCAGGTCCTGGACCTGGTAGATCGCGACGCCGCGGCTGATGGCTTCGGGGGTGCGGCGGGCGTCGGGCAGGTGCGGCTGGCCGGTTCGGGGGTTGGTGCCGAGCCAGTCGCGCACCGTCTTGGCGTACCCGCGGGCCTTGCTCGTCGTGAGGCCCAGTGCGTCGGCGAGCTCGTCGGGGGTGGCGCCGTACGGTCGGGTGCTCAGGTAGGTCAGGACGCCGGTCATGTACGCCTTGCGTACCGCCAGGGGGGTGCCGCGGGTGCGGGCCCGCACCGGCCCGAGCAGGGTCAGGCGGGGCAGGGGGCAGTCGTCCGCGAACCAGACGGCGACGTCCTCGTCGAGGGTGGGGTCGGCCTCGTGCAGCGCGTCGCGCACGGTCGTCGGGACTTTGGGGGCGAGGGCGGCGAGGTCGTCTGGTGTGGTGGCGGCGTGGGCGACGTACTCCTCGTCGGGGCCGGGCAGCAGGGTCGTGGTGGCGACGAGGATGTCCTTGTCTGGGGTCTGCCGAGCCACCGTGTGCTGGGGGCGCAGGGCGCCGGCGCCGTCGGTGTAAGAGCGCCACCCGGTCGTGGCGCTCTCGTCCACGGGCATCGGGGTGTCGTCGTAGTCGGTGCTGGCGGCGATCAGGGCAGCGCACCCTTGGGCTTCGTCGCTGGTGAGGCCGACCGCGACGAGGTCGAGCCCGGCGTGCGGGAGGCGGGCACGGCCGGCGGCGGTGAGCTCGACGACCACCCCGCCCGCAGGTGTGGTGTCGGTGCCGCCGAGGACGACGCCCGTGCCGGTGGCGCCCGGGTGCGCGTCGATGAGTGCGAGGAGCTGGTTCAGGGCTGGGGTGGGCTCGGCGCTGCCGTCGAGGACCAGCATGCTGGGTGCCCAGCTGTCGTCACCGGCGCCGTGGGCGCGGGCGGTGGCGACGTCGTCGTCGTGGTCGTGGGCGCGGTCGATGGTGTTGACGGCGTCGGCCAGGACGCCGGCGGCCGGGTCCCCGGTAGCGATAGGGCGGATCCGGTCGGGGTTGAGCCCGGCGACCTGGGCCGCGACGCCGACGCAGTTCAGGGTCACCGAATAGGACCAGGGGTTGCAGGCGACTTCGGCGGTGAGGTAGCGGGCGAAGTCGTCGCGGTAGGTGGGGTCCCCGGTCAGGGTGATCGTGAGGTCCTCGCAGTTGAGCAGCCACACGTTGCCGGTGTCACTGGTGCCGATGGTGACGAGCAGCGGGTAGGGGGCGACCTGGTCGGGGATGAGGTCCCCGAGGACCTCGGGGTCGGTGCCGGACGGAAGCGACCAGCGGGTCTGGTTCCCGAGGTCGGCCCACGGTGGCGAAAGCTGCGCTGGGGCGTGCAGGTGCAACGTCAGGGCGTGGCGGCCGAGCTCGACGGCGGCCACGGCGGGCATGGGCAGCCCGGAGTTTGCCCGGCCGGAGGCGAGGTGACGCAGGACCGCGTCCACGAACTCGACGCTGGGCTGCATGGCGGAGCCGGCGGTGGCCAGCGTCTTCTCCACAGGGGCCAGAACCGGCGGCGGGGTGGCGACGGTGCGGCCTGGGCGGCGGTGGCGCACTTGCATGGCGCGGCGCTGTCGCAGCAGGATCCACATCGACCCGGCCAGGACCGGACCTCCGGCCAGGCCGGCGAGCAGCCACGGCGCCGGGGTCTCGGCGCTGTCATCGGGGCTGGTGGTCGTGGCGGCCTGGCTCTGGTTGACGGCTGGAGTGGGGGCGGGGCTGGTATCGGCGGCGGTCGAGCGTTTCGGTGTTGCTGACCCGTTCACGCCCGAAGCGGCGCCAGCGGTGGGGGCCGCGGAAGACGGTAGGTCTGGGTCTGCCGGCTTGGTCCCTGTCCCCGGTGTGCCTGCGACTGCGGCCGACGGTGCACCGTTGTGGGGTGTCGCCGCCGGTGTGCTTGCGGGCGCGGTCGGTGCCGCGCTGGTGGTGGCGGGGATGGTCAGGTGCCACCCCGGGTAGATCAGGTCGGGGTCGCGCAGGTGCCGCCCGTCGGGCTGCCGCTGGTGGCGGGAGGCCTCGACGATGTCTGGGTACCGGTCTGCGTCGCCGAGGTGGTCGTGCGCGATCTGGCTGAGGGTGTCCCCGGCCTCGACGGTGTACCTCTGCCCGTTCTTGGGTGGCTGCGTGGCGGCCGTTGCGGAGGCGGGAAGGGTCAGGACGGTGCCGGGGTGGATGACCCAGTCGGGTCCGTGCGTGCCGGGGTTGAGGTCGGCGAGCTCGCGCCAGCGGTGCCCGTCGCCGAGCTCGGTGGCGGCGATCGACCACAGCGACTCGCCCCGGGTCACGGTGTGGGTGCCGGTGCGGTCGACGCTTCTCGCCGGTGGCGTGCTCGTGACCTGACGTGTCGTGGTCTGCTGCACGCTGGCGGTGGATTGCCCGGTCGGTGTCGCGGGGGCGGCCCAGGAGGGGGCTGCGGCGGCGGCCGGTGCGGCCACCATGCTCGGAAGGGCGAGGGTAGGGCCGGTGACGAAGAGGAGGACGGCGGCGCCGACCAGGCCCCGGGCGGCGGACTGAGGCAGCGCGAGACCGGGCAGGCGTGGCGCGCTGACTCCGCGGAGGCGGGCGACCAGCTCGAGGGTGATGGTCGCGGCCAGGAAGGCCCAGGCGAGCCACGCGGCGACGGTCAGGACGCGCAGGGTCAGGGTTCCGTCGTCACGCGTGGTCAGGGCGGTGGTGAGCTGGTCGAGCGTGGGTAGCCCGTTGGGGATGGGGTTGGCGCCGATCGCGACGAGGGTGGCCGGGACGCCGATAAGGACGGTGAGGATGGCCAGGGTCGCGGCCAGGCCGAGGAGGCGGGCGCGGATGGGGTGGGTCATTGCTCGACGCCTTCCACGGATCGGGTGATGCGGGCTTGGCCGTGGCCGGTGACGGTCATCGAGGTGATGCCGATGATCCCCAGGAACGTGGTGGGGTAGGTGTCGCGGACGTGCACGGTGACGGTGGTGCCGCCGGTGACGGCGACGGTGCCGGTCAGCCCGGACGCGGTCAGGTACGCCGTGGCGGCCTGGCGGGCCAGGTGGCTGTCGGTGACCGCGCCTTCGCCGCGCACCGCGACGGCTGCGTCGAGCTGTTGCCCGCCGGTGCGGGCGGCCTGGTCGGCGACGGCGCGGGCGTGCTGTTGGGCGTGGACC
>Ga0208823_1003839_pt1 | contig 10488 bp, 5 predicted proteins | sample AD_UKC075_MetaG_FD_184440 | JGI IMG/M metagenome (GOLD analysis project Ga0208823, IMG submission 184440) | Active sludge microbial communities of municipal wastewater-treating anaerobic digesters from USA - AD_UKC075_MetaG (SPAdes) (version 2) | ecosystem: Engineered > Bioreactor > Anaerobic >... | reverse complement strand
TAACCGCGGCAAAAGGCTCTCGGATATTCTCGACGAACTTCCAGCATACCATCTGGTCAAAGAGAAGTATCACACAGAGGATCCTGCCACGCTGGTCCGCGCTATCGAAAAGGCATTTTCAGGGGAGACCATCGAGAAGATTGATGGCATTAAGATCATCAGAGACGGCGTCTGGGCACTGGTGCGGGCGTCAGGCACGGAACCGATGATCAGGATTATGATAGAATCAAAAGATCCAGACGTTGCAAAGAGCATGTATCAGGAGGTCATACAGGCCATCAAGAAGGCATAATCACTTCCTTATCGAGTCTTGTTAGATGAGTCCAACCTGCTATAAGCATTTCATTCAGGGTGCAGCAAGAGACTCTTATCATCTAACATATCCCCAGTATTTTGGAAGATCTCACTAATTCTCCATAAAAAAATTTCTTGCTGGAGGGGGGCAACCTATATATCTGATGATGAATATGCATGATGCAGAAGCCATTGGGGAGCGTTGATTGAAATGAACGGAAAACTGCAGATAAAACAGAAGATTAGTTCGGCTATCTCTTCCGGTGATCTGCGTGAACTTGAAAAGGTAGTTTCAGATATCTCAGAGACCCAGACACGAAAGGAGAGGAAATCACTCTACGAGCAGATGAACGCAGCCCTGACTGAGGCTGCATTCGAAGGAAACCAGCCAGAATTCTTAAGTCAACTCGTCGAGCCGACCAAAGATGAAATATTTTCCCTGATCCGGCGTGCTACCACGCTTTACATCCAGAATAAGGATGAAGCATGGTTTAATGCAATCTTCACCCTGATCGACAAACTTGACCGTAAGAGCCATCAGTCCGACATCCTCGCCGAGATCTCCCGTGACTTTATACAGACAGCAGTCGATACTGGAGACATCCACTATATCGAGAAAGGGGGGGAAACATTTGACAATATCAGCATTCGTAAATACCGCTCTGCAATACTCTCCGATATAATCCCGCTCCTCATTCAGTACGGACAGAAATACCAGAATATCGAGATCATGCAGCACGCTCTCCAGTTACTCTCTGAGATCAACGATATATCTAAACAATCACAGCTCCACGCCGATATCGTCCGGGCGATCGCCGGTTTCGGCATCGAGTCCGGCAATATTGACCTTGTAATTCGGGGTCTTGCAAGCGCCACCGAGATCAACCAAAAGATCCGGAGGACCAATTCAATCGCAGATATTGTGGATGCCGCCTGGAAATCCTCACTTAAAAAAGAGATATCCGATATTGAGCGGATTATAGACTCACTCCCGGATATCACGGATGAGCGGCGCACAGAGGTCCTCGCGATCCTGACCGAACATCTCCTCGACCGCCAGCGGGACAAGAAGCAGATCTACACCAAACTGCTCAAGATCAACGACGAAAAGCCATGGGCAGGTCAGACCCTCGTCATCGAGCTCTTAAAGAAGGCAGAGCGGAGTGGTGAGCGCTGGTTCCTCGAGAAGGCGTTCGAGTTCAATGCCCGGGGCGGAGTGGAGACCCAACTTCCCATTGAAGAGATCGTGCTCTCCGGGATTGCGGTCGTCGAGAAGAGCGGGAACCCGACCATCCTCCTTGATATCATACCGCTCATCGATGAGTCCTGCGACCCAGCAAAGGCTGCCCATCTCTATCGGCAGATCACCGACGCACTCTCGCGGATGGGTGACTTCTATCATGCAATCGAGGTCATGAGGAAAGCCAGCACCAGGGTAGAGAGGATCAACGCCCAATTTTTCGATACCAGTGTCCGCCTGATCAAAGAGGGGATCCGACGTGATGAGATCGAACTCATTCGCGAGAATGTCCTCGCCACACTGGAGATCGATATCGCCGACTCGCTGGTACACCAGGCGGTGACCGACTTCTGCAAAGAGTATGACTTTGACGAGGTCGTCAGGCACATACCGGCTATAAAAGAACTTGTCAGGCCGCACCATGCGCAGGACAATCTGCTCTTTGAGTGCAACAACATCCTGCTCGAGCGTGGGTTCGTTCGCCAGAAGGATCCATCCGCCCTTGTGGATCTCGTAAGCCAGATTGAGGAACAGGCCCTGCGTGAACAGGCGATCTCGGCCATCGTCGTCGAGATGGCTCGGACCGGGGTCTCCCGGAAAGACCGGGATCTTCTCCGGCGCTCAACCGGGCTTACCTGCGAGATCATGGACCAGCGGGCCAGAGCAGAGGCGCTGGGCGGCATCGTGGACCAGGCAGCCATACTCGCGGTGGAGGACAGTGACCTCGACCTTCTCCACGGGATGCGGGTTCTTACCTCATCACTCCTGGAGCGGGACTACTGTCTCTTCACGATGGGCAAGGTTATCCACGGCCTGATCATGTATGGAATCGAGCAGCTCTCGCTCCGGGCGCTCGATGAGGCAACCCAGATACTCTCACAGATCACCGATCCTTCCCTGCAGCGGCAGTTGATTGATCCGCTCATCGAGGGTTATGTCCGCGTTGGGAGCCTGCAGGCAGCAGACCAGCTCTCCCAGGGGAAAGCCAAGATCTTTGAGAATATGATGGAGCCGTTCGAAATTGCGCTCAATCTCCTCAAGACCAATACGCCGCGTGAAGAGATCTCGATCAAGATAGCAAGTTACGTCGACATTATGCTCGAGTATACGCAGATCTACAGGAGTCCAATCTTTGCTGTCCCTATGACTCTCTTTTCCCTGGAGATAGAGGGAGAGTATGAGCGGACCGCCATGATCCAGCGTCTCCTCACGTTCTTCACCGATTACGTCAAAGAATTCGATTCGGCCGACCCCTACGAGGTGACTGCATATCTACTCGAGGGGATCGAAGGAGCTACTGCATCATCGCAGGTCCTAGAGTTGATGTACCGTCTCCTCGAGCACACCGGCGATGTCTATGCGCGATACTCCGGGATGTACCGGATTGTAAGCGCCTACTCGGCCCTCGGTAATGCCGAGCGGGCTGAAAAGATCATCAAAAGACTGCATGAGACCATCGGCACCATCACCGAGCCGTCCATCAGTGCAATCATGCTCTCCGACCTTGCTGGGCTTATGGCCGGGATCGATCACGATGCGGCAAGAGGTTACCTCACCGAGGCACAGGGTATGCTCGAGTTGGTCGGACCGGAACAGGAGGCATTCATCAGGAAGAACCTGATTTATGCTGCAAGAAGCATCAACGCCATCAACCGGCAGGAGCAGGACATAGACTGGGCAATTGAGCTGGTCAGCGGGATCGAGGATCCGGTCGAGTATGTGGACGCCCTTGCTGCAGTCTTTGATATGGTCAGCGAACCAACACAGCGAAAAGAGATCCTCTCGGCCATGTGCCACACCGTGGTGAGCATCCCTTCCCCGTATATCCGGCTCTCGATGCTCTACGATGTGGCGCAGTTCGCTGAAACCTACGGAGATGAAGAAGAGATCGACGAACTGCTGGACGGCATGGAGAAAACTGCGGGATACGTACAGATACCATTCATCGTCTCCATGACCCGCCAACGAATGGCCCAGATGCTCTTCTCGTTCTACCGGAAGAGCGGAAAACCAATCATTCAACAACGGGCTGTCGATATCGTCTCCGCAATTGACGACGACAGGATCCGATACAACCTGATGGTTCAGCTCGAACAGGAGATGCCCCAATCGTGGAAGAACACGGTTTATGGCAGGATCCTGGATTGTCGAGACAAGATCCGGAACGGCAATTACACCACGAAGGATATGGTCGCGCTTGATCGGGCAATACGCGCGGTACCGGATCGAGCAAAACGAGCGACATACTACACGGAACTCTACCTCATCGCCAGGAGCGCAATGCAGCATGAGGTTGCAGATAGAATGCTGCTTTGCGCGCTTGAAGAGGCACGGATTATCAGACCGCTCTCACGACGCGCCTTTGTCCTCGGGGATATGGCATGCCGGCTTTATGCAGAGCGCTACGAGGACCGATCCAGGGAGCTCCTCGATATGGCTGTGGGCGAGGCGCTCAATATTCGCGACTCGACAATCCGCGACGAGGTCTACGACGAACTTGATATGTCGATGAGGATCATCCAGGAGCACTGGCTGTGAAGACGATCGAGATCCGGATATCGGGACGAGTCCAGGGCGTTGGGTTTCGTGCGTGCATCAAGAAGATTGCGACCAATCTCGGCGTCGGCGGGGAGGTGATGAACCTCCCTGACGGGACGGTATTGATCACTGCGACCGGCGAACCCGTCATCCTCGACAAGTTCGTCTCCATGCTGTATGGGTGCCCCCGGGTCGTCATCAGAGACCTCTCGCAGCAGGAGATCTCCCCTGCAGCCCCATACCCGGGGTTCATTATTCAGCGGGGCGGTTACCAGTACAGTACATGAAACTCCGCGTTCGTAAGAAGCGCATCCAGCAGGATACGCACCTGCGCATCGATTCGAGATTGGTCGATAGACTCACGGAGCGCTGCAACCAGTCGGGATGAGAAGTTCGCATCAAGGTAACATCGTTTTTCACTGCGCTCGTAATCTTTATCCGTGATCTCGCTTCGGACAAATCGGAGGACGGTACGGTCCACCATCGTGGCTTTGAGCGGTTCCATGAGATCGTAGACGAGGCTTCCTGGACCCACATGGAGCATGCCATGATCGAGATTGAGATGGGCCCCGATCAGAGAGACAGAACAGTTGCCGTAAAGCATTGCATACCCCAGTGAAAACATGGCATTGACTGGGTCCTGGTATGGTCGGCCTGCCCTGCGCCGGAACCCGAGCTCCGGCGGAAGCGTGCGGGAGAGGATCTCATAGTACATATCGCTGGTCAGGCGGGAGAGCCTCCGCAGTTCATCCATGGTGACCGAGGCTGCAAGCTCCTCCCGGGCCTGGTAGAGGAAGTCGAGTTCGCCTGCATAGAAGATATCCTGCCCGGTGAGGCCGTAGAGTTCCTCAAGGAGGAGGAGCCGGGACTGGAGGCTGGCCGTTGCAAGAGACTGCGCAAACCGGTGGGGCGAAGCCTGCTCCTGAGCGCGGCGCACCCTCTCATCCGGCTGATAGCCGTAGGGGGAGAGGTGTCCTACGGGCGTGCCGTCGACATCAAAGAAGGTGATGACAGCGCCGGCTTTGAGAAGGTTCGTCACCGCTGAGGTGTGCAGGGTATGGCCGCCGACGACCAGGAGGTGCTTCACCTCCTGGATGGGATACCGCTGGGTCTTATTCCCGTATGCAATGACCAGTTCGTGTGTCGTCGCTTTGATGTGCCCTCCGTTGCCGAGGACGGGGAGCCAGGGTACCGCCGCCGTCATCCGATCACTCTAGAAATGAGTGTTGGGCAGTTTCTGGTGATTAATGCATCGATATGCCGGATCTGGCGAGATCTTACCGGGGCTTGAGTTGAAGGGGTTTGACCGAATCGAATAAATGTAATATAGTTAACTTAAGTAAGTTAATTAACTGTAACGTTTTTACATCTCAACTCCCAGTTTAAAGTGTTATTTCCTCAGGCAGGGGTCTGGGAAAAGACATGAACAAAAACGGGTTGATCTCATGAAACGAACCGGGAAATCAGTGCAGTACATTTTATTTGTACTGGTGATATGTTCGCTGCTGGTTCTGCCGGCAGCCGGGGAGGCGTTCCCACCCGGGAACGTGGCTCCCGGGGAGAGCACTGTGAATGATACGGTGACTCCTGAGGTGACGGCGATGGAGACGCCTCAGGCAACACCGACGGAAGAGTCTGTTGATCCACCGGTGGAAGAGCCAACAGGAACACCAACGGAAGAGCCTGTTGACGCACCGACGGAGTCCCTGAGTGCGGCACCAACGCTATTTTCGACAACGGGAACTGAACCCGAAGTCCTCTTTGACGGAACTGTGACGCTTCCAAGGGGGGCATTTGTCCTGACGGCATACAACTCCGGGAAGAGTTATGCGGTCATGAACCCAACCCCGCTCGGCGTTTTGCATGCGATTGCGGAGTCTGAAGGCTGGGTCTACAACGTGACCGACAAAAAATACGCCGAAATGAGAATCTTCCTTCTCGACGGTATCGAGAGTTATCAGAAAGGCAGCGAGGAGTGGTTCTGTTACGTCAATGGTGTTCTCAATGACGGAATCGCAGACAACACAAGCGCCTTAAACGTCGTGGAATTGAGTGACGGCGACGTAGTCACCTTCTACTACGGCAGCGGTTCGAACCCCGATACTGCAACCGCCATCATCAACGCAACCGTCGAGATCGACGAGGACGACTGGACGCTCGCGCTCATCGGTGTCCGAAACGTTGTCCTGCCCAGGAGCGACTATGAGGAGACGATCTCAAGCATGTCGTCCCATAGGGCAACCGGCCCCGATCACAAGAGCAACACCTGGGAAGGGATGCCGCTTCGCTACATCATCGGTGCGATCGACGACTGGAATTACGGAATGTCCTCCGCTGCGTTCAACAGTGCACTTGCAGCAGCAGGGTATGACATCACCCTGATCAGTATCGATGGACGTGAAACGACCTTCAACAGTTCGATCGGGATCGACAACAACAATTTCATCCTTGGCTACAAGGTCAACGGCGCTGTGCTGGACCCAAGCGATGCTCAATGGCCGCTGCGGCTGGTCGGATCGGGTGTCAACAGTGACCTCAGCGCAAAAGGCGTCGTGGCGATCCGGATCGGTGTAGAGGCAGGGTCAACCCCGCCGCCCCCAAATGGTGGGACAACCGAGATACGCGTTGTGAAGTATGCCTCCGACGGCGTGACCATTGTGAACGAGACGACGATCACCTACCAGGAGATGATGGAGCGGTTCCCAATCATCGGCGGTGACGACGGCGTCCGGCTCCGGTTCCAGGGCCCGACATTCGACCCGAACGATCTCTGGAACCCCGATGAAGACAAAAACCCCGGCAAGGTCGATAATGTTGTAAGGGGGACCGCAATCAGGTACCTCTGTGACCTCGTTGGCGGGGTTCCAGAGGGTGGTGAGGTCTGCCTCATAGCATCCGACGGCTACGAGGTAAAGATGAACTACACCAACCTCTACGAGCCGCTCGACCGGCAGGGCGAGCCTATCGTCGCCTGGTGGGCTAACGGCAAGTACGTGCCGGAATACAAAGAGGGTATGCGCCTCTTCTTCAACTCCCCTGATGGTGTCTTTGGCGCCGACGACATGCGGGCATGCCTCGCCGAGCCATACTGGCACTACTACGATCACGCCGGTGTCCACTACCCCTCAGCGGCCGGATGCTCCAACCAGAAGGTCGCAACCATCGAGATCCATGAGGCACCACGGGAGGACTGGAACCTCATCCTGACGGGCGCCATCAACGTGACCATCACCCGATCCTACTTTGAACAGGGCAAAGCCTGCGCCATGGCCGGACACGGCGCGACATGGATCGACGGCGACGACGTCTGGTCCGGAATGCCGCTCTGGCTCCTCTGCGGCTATGTCGACGACGCGAACAGCCATGACTACGGGACAGAATGCTTCAATGAGACCCTCGCAGACGCAGGCTACAACGTGACCGTCATCGATTACGGTCCGGATGGCATCAAAGGCACCGATGACGACTTCTCCGCCACCTTCCACAGTTCGTTCGTCAAACGGAACAACAACATCATCGTAGCGGACGAGCTCAACGGCGCTCCGCTGCCCAAAGACGGCGATAAACCGCCCTGGCCCTTGAAACTCGTCGGTTCCGCCCTGACCTCCAACAAGCAGAAGGTCGGAAGCATCGACGAGATCGTCCTGGAGGGTGTGCCGATTATTGCAGAGCCGCCTACGGCCGACGCGGTGATCTCGCTTGAACCGGGCTGGAACTTCGTCTCGACACCCAAGCGGCTCGCCGACGGTAGTAACACGTTCGCGATCTTCTTTGACACTGTCGATACCGCGGGCAACTCGATCCTGATCTATGACGCCCTGGAGCAGAAGTGGGACGACGTAGCCTCGACCGACGTATTCCGGCCGCTCGATGGCGTCTGGGTCTACTCAAATGAGGCCTGCACCGTCCCCCTGATCTTCGCTTCCGGGGAGCCGGGTCTCCCGCCGACAAAGGCCCTCAGCAAAGGCTGGAATGCGATCGGTTTCACGGATACCGTCCCCGAGTCAGCGGCAAACACCCTGCTCTCCCTCGGGGACCACTGGACGACCCTGATCGGCTACGATGCGAAGGTCCAGCAATACGGGGTATCGATCATCCGCGGTGCCGACGGCCGGCACGGCGATGAGCGCATGATGCAGCCCATGCAGGGCTACTGGATCTACATGACCGAAGCAGATACGCTCGCGGGCATCAGTGCCTGAGGGGGATCTAGGGTGAAAATACGAGACGGCATCGCGTTGATTCTCCTCCTCGGCCTCGTGGCCGGTGCGGCTGCGGCGGCCGGGGGCACCCCCCCCGTCCTGCCTCATGCGTTTTACGGAGACGTGACGATCGGCGGATCTCCCGCACCGGCCGGCACCGTGATCACCGCAAAAATCGGCGGAACCGAATGCGGCTCGATCCAAACGACGGATGCCGGAAAGTACGGTAGTCCCGACGAAAGCCTCGGAAACCGTCTGATCGTCACGGGAACCGCGGATCAGGAGGGGGCGATTATAACGTTCTACGTCAACGGCGTTGCCGCACAGGAGACAGCGACCTTCAGATCCGGAGCGGTGACCGCCCTCGATCTGAGCGCAGTCGCCATCACGCCCACGCCGACCCCCACTTCCAGCACTGGCGGCGGAGGGGGTAGCGGTCCCGGCAGCGGAGGGTCCTCCTCCAAAAACCCCGGGTCGGAGGTAACCTACGACCCGAACGCTCCTCTCGCTCCGGAAGTATTCACCGAGAGCGCGTCCCTCACAACGTCATCGACCGGGGTGGTGCTTGAGTCAGTGATGGTCAGGACCGACGACAAAGTCGGCGCCGTAACGATACAGGAGGGCACCATCGCCCGTGACAGCGCAGGCAACCCACTTACCGAAGTGACCTGCACGAAGGTCGCCCCCGCGGAAGTTCCCCCGGCGCCGCCGGGAACAACCATCGCTGTCGCGCTCAGGTGCGGACCTGCTGGCGCCACCTTTGACCCGCCGGTACTCCTCACCTACACACTCTCCGCCGAGGAGTGGGCGCGGATCGAGGAAGGTGTCACGCCGAAAGTGATGTGGTACAACCCGGAGAGCGGCGAGTGGCAGGAGATTGCCGCCACGGTGAACCCCGCCACGCGGACGATCACCGCAGAGGTCTCACACTTCAGCATCTATGCCCTGGTGTGGACCGCTCCGGAGACGGTGGCAGCAGGAGCTGAGGGCACCGTAACTCCAGGCGGGGAACCTGCCGGGGAACCCGGCCCGGCACTCCCGACCTGGGCGCTGGTCGTCATCATCGTGCTGGTCATCGCACTTGCAGCGTCCCTCCTCATGAGGAGAAAGTAACCCCACTTTTTTCGCGACAAGAAGGAGCAACGCATGGTAATTACGCACCGGCGGGGTACGGCCCCGCACACAATCCTCTTTGCGCTCTGCATCCTCCTCGCACTGGTAGCCCCGGTAACTGCAGCCACTACCGAACTTCACGTCGTCAGGTATGCAGCCGATGGCGTTACTGTTCTCGGGGAGAAGACAGTCGATTACCGCTGGCTTGAGGCGAACCTCCCGGTCCAGGGCGACGGCGAGACCCATTACTACCACCAGGGGCCTGTCTTTGTGGGGGATCCCTGGAATCCTGAAGAGGATACCAATGTCGAAGAGAAGGATATGGGCGCGGTGAAGGGAACCAATCTCGCCGACATCTGCGATCTCGTAGGCGGGATGAAGGAAGGTGAGATAGTCAGAGTCAAGGCGATAGACGGGATGTCAAGAGAGTTCCCATACCGGAACGTCTACGAGCCGGAGTCCCGGCAGGGGCCGATGGTCATCACCTGGTATAAGGCCGATGAGGGTTACGTCCCCGATTACTACACCGGCATGCGTCTTGTCTTCTTCGCGGATACATCGACCAATCCCTACGGGATCCATGCATTCGGTGTCACGGATATGCGCGAATGTTTCGATCCAGAGTACTGGTATTTCTACAACGGGAAGTATCCAACAACCACAGGCCTCTCCGTACAGTCTGTGAGTGAAGTCATTATCTACAGCGAAGAAGAGGCCACCGGGAGTATCCGCGTAAACTCAACTCCCACCGGGGCCGTCGTCTATATCGACGACGAAGAGACCGGTTATACGACTCCCTGCACCCTCTCCGGTATCGAGGTCGGGACACATTCTGTCAGGGTCGAGAAAGAGGGATATATCCAACCGGACGAGGTTTGGATCAACGTCGTTGCAAACACGGTCGTGGAAGCCGCGTTCAACCTCACCCCGGAGACGGGAAGCATTGCCGTCTCCACGATCCCGACCAACGCGAGCATCCTCCTCGATGGCAACGTTACAGGACTCTTTACTGACGCGGTCCTGGAAGAAGTCCCTGTCGGTGAGCATATGGTCGAGCTCGTGCTGCCAGGATATCGAAACGCCACCCAGAAAGTCGTCGTC
>Ga0208823_1003835_pt1 | contig 10492 bp, 6 predicted proteins | sample AD_UKC075_MetaG_FD_184440 | JGI IMG/M metagenome (GOLD analysis project Ga0208823, IMG submission 184440) | Active sludge microbial communities of municipal wastewater-treating anaerobic digesters from USA - AD_UKC075_MetaG (SPAdes) (version 2) | ecosystem: Engineered > Bioreactor > Anaerobic >... | reverse complement strand
GGCCTGTTCGTGCTGATCGGTTAGAAATCAACCATATGATGGATTGATACTCATACCCCTCATGGTCGGCCTGTTCGTGCTGATCGGTTAGAAATCAACCATATGATGGATTGATACTCGAGTGCCAGGAGTTCTCGGGATGGACTGCGGCTAGTTAGAAATCAACCATATGATGGATTGATACATCATCCCGGCGATCGTGATGATCGGGATCGTTGGCGTTAGAAATCAACCATATGATGGATTGATACGCATCTGCCCTGTCGGCATCTCGACTGCGGATGTCCGTTAGAAATCAACCATATGATGGATTGATACTCTATTACTCTCCAGGAGGGCCGAATTGTCCGCCGCGTTAGAAATCAACCATATGATGGATTGATACTTATCAGGTCCACAACCTCTTGCATTTTCAGGTCTCGTTAGAAATCAACCATATGATGGATTGATACTGGTCAAGAGCGTTGAGCGTTTTCTTCTCGCAAATGTTAGAAATCAACCATATGATGGATTGATACTGATAATGTAGGAGGGCCGTGGTCTTGAGTGGTAGTGTTAGAAATCAACCATATGATGGATTGATACACTTATGGGGGTTACCATATAGAACCCCGTTTCCTAGTTAGAAATCAACCATATGATGGATTGATACTTATGGCTATGCGACTGTGAGTCTGCAAACAAACTAGTTAGAAATCAACCATATGATGGATTGATACCAGGCCGGGGGCGACATGGGGCCGATGTCCGGAGTTGTTAGAAATCAACCATATGATGGATTGATACTGAATTCGTCGAACACGATTTGGCCAACATCCGCCGGTTAGAAATCAACCATATGATGGATTGATACGCCACAAGAATGTATTACTTCGCATGACCCAAGTTAGAAATCAACCAGTGTTGGATTAATTGATACTGATGGGCGAATCTTACGGAAACATCAATCATCGTAGGTTTGAAACCTACAATATAATGGATTGAAACTGTTACACATAATCGATATGAGTGCGATTGTGATAGGTTGGATTCTATTAGGATTGGATAGACAAATCATTGCAACGGGCTAGTATGCTAATATAGTACCGTTACCAATATTGAGATTCAACCATATAACGATTAATACTTCACAGCATAAGTAGGGATCGACAGAGGACACACTCGGTCATCTACAATGTGTATATCATGAGACAAATAACTTTAAAATAAGTTCCAATCGTACCGGCCATTATGTCCTCTGATTTCTCTTCAGAGTTTCAGCTCGTATTTTTCCACAATAATGGATTTGCCCGGAGAATCTGTCGATCATGCGGCCGTGCCTTCTGGTCCCAGGGGGATTGGTCCACCTGTGGTGAGTCCCCATGCGAGGAATATTCGTTCATCGGGGATTCACCAATCAAACGTCCATATTCTGTTCATGAAATGCGTGAAGAATATCTATCCTTCTTTGAGAGCGAGGGGCACGGCCGTGTGCGCCGCTATCCCATCGTAGCGCGCTGGCGCGATGATGTGTTTTTTACTCAGGCCTCTATTTACTGCTTCCAACCCTGGGTATTAAATAATGTGGTAGAAGCGCCACATAATCCTCTCACGATTTCGCAGACCTGCGTACGATTTAACGACGTTGATAACGTGGGTCGCACTGGCAGGCATTACACATTTTTCGAAATGCTCGCCCACCACGCATTCAACAAACCGGGCACAGAGATCTATTTCAAGGACCGGACTGTAGAATTATGCCATAGATTCTTGACCGAACGCCTTGGCGTCGACCCGAAAAAAATACGCTATGTGGAGGAATGGTGGGAGGGTGGCGGCAACAGCGGGCCGTGCGTCGAGGTCATCCTCGAGGGTGTGGAGCTGGCCACCCTCGTCTTTATGCAATATCGCGAAACTCCCCAGGGCCGCGTGCCGATGGACATGACCGTGGTTGACACTGGCTACGGCCTAGAGAGATTGACATGGATCTCTCAAGGGACCCCGTCGGCGTATGAGGCCGTGTTCGGGCCGGTGGTACGAGATCTCCAGAAGGAACTGGGCATCCATCCAGACGCTAGAATTTTCGAGGCTTACTCCAAGATCGCGGGTTCGATGAACATGAAGACCGCTGCGGACGTGCGGACTCTTCGGGAACGGACGGCGGAAAGACTGGGCATCACGTACGAGGAATTATTGGCCACCATCGAGCCGATGGAAAACCTCTATGTCATCTGTGACCACACCCGCGCCCTGGCGTTCATGCTGAACGATGGCGTCGTGCCCAGCAACGTACGAGAGGGATACTTCGCCCGCATGCTCGTCCGTCGCGCACTGAGGGCCATGCGGCATCTGGACATGTCCCGCTCGCTGGCCGATATCGTCGGCATGCAGATCGATTACTTCTCCCCGTACTTCCCAGAACTGGTCGAAAACCGTGATGACATAATGGACCTGGTGAGGGTTGAGGAACGCCGGTACCACGAGACCCTCGAGCGCGGGCGATCCATAGTGCAGAAGATGACGAAAGGGTTGAAGGGCAAACCGATCGGAGTAGAACAACTGATCGAGCTGTACGACTCCCATGGCCTCAACCCGGAGATCGTGCAGGAGTACGCCGATGTGCCGGTGGAGATCCCCAATGGATTCTACCAGATAGTGGCACGCAAGCACGAAGAGGAGGAGACGGCCGCGCGGGGGGAGGAGGACGAGTGCCCGCGCTGCGAGGAGTTCCCGGAGGACATGCCCGAGACGGTGCTCGGATATTACGAGGACCCGGAGGTCATGTCGTTCCAGGCCAAGGTCGTGGCGATCGTCAATGACGGGATCGTCCTGGACAGGACATACTTCTACCCGGAGGGCGGCGGGCAGGAGGCCGACTACGGCATCATGGAGGACCGCAACGTGGTCGACGTGCAGAAGGTCCGCAACACCGTCCTGCACTTCCTTGACGATATCAAGGGCATCGAGGTCGGCCAGACGGTCACTTGCTCGATCAACGAGACGCGCCGGCGGCAGCTCATGCGGCACCACACCGCCGCGCACATCATCAACGGCACCGCCCGGCGCATGTTCGGCAACCACGTGTGGCAGTCCGGCGCGCACAAGAGCGTGGACGAGGCCCGCCTGGACATCACGCACTACGAGAACCTGACCGATGAGCAGCGCGAGGAGCTGGAGCGGCGGTGCAACGAGGTGGTGCTCGAGGACCACCCTGTGGAGATAGCCTTCATGCCCAGGGACGAGGCGGAGGCGAAGTTCGGCTTCCGGCTGTACCAGGGAGGCGTCGTGCCTGGAAGGATCATCCGGGTGGTTAACACCGTCGGGGTGGACGTGGAGGCTTGCGGTGGGCTGCACTGCGATAGGACGTCACGGGTCGGCCCGATCCGCATACTGAGGACCAAGAGGATCCAGGATGGAGTCGTGAGGATAGAGTACTCCGCCGGGCTGGCCGCCGTGGCCGGCATGCAATCGGACCGCGCATGCATCGACCAGCTGGCGGAATGCATGATGGTCCCCCGCGAGTCGGTGGTGCCGGCGGCGGTCAAGATGGTGGCCGAGCTCAAGGAGGAGAGGAAGAAGCTGGAGGCCATGGTCGCCCGCCTCAACGAGTCGACGACGGACATGCTACTGGCCACGGCCGAGGAGGTCGGGGGAGCGAAGTTGGTGGTCCATCACGCCAGGGAAGGCGAGGACGCCATGTCCCTGGCCATCACCCTCATGTCCCGCCCTGGCGTCATCGCGGTCGTCGCCAGCTCCGTCCCCGGCGTCAAGCTGATCGTCGGTCGCTCCCAGGACGTCGACATGGACGCCCGCCCCGTGCTGAAGGAGATCATGAAGCTTATCGGCGGGGGAGGGGGCGGGAAACCGGACCTCGCCCAAGGCGGCGGGGGAGACCCGTCCAAGGTGTCCCAGGCGCTCGCCGAGGCGCCCGGGATCGTGCGCGCCGCGATGGCCGCACGATGACCTTCCCAGCATATCTGGCCATTCGTCTTCAGGGAAGCAAACGGTTAAATAATAATTATCATGTAGGGGAGGTACTCCATAGAGTATTCAATTCACATGGAAATATGCGATGGCGGTCCCGCCAGCGAGGATCCGCCACGCCATCGGAGGTAGCATTTTGGCTCAGCCCGAAAACCAGGACATGCCCGAAAAGAAAGAGAAGAAGCAGAAGAAGGACAAGGGAGAGCAGAAGCCATCTCCCAAGGCCGAGAAGAAGGATGAGAACTTCCGATACATCGTTCGCATCGCCAACACCGACATCGATGGCAACAGGACCCTGGAGCTGGGTCTGCAGAGCGTCAAGGGCGTCGGCCCGCGCGTGGCCGCCATCGTCGCCCGCAAGACGGGACTTGACCCGCGCGTCAAGATCGGCGAGCTATCCGAGGCCCAGACCGAGGAGATCGAGAAGATCCTGTTGAGTTATTCAGAGTATGCGCCCACCTGGGCGATCAACCGCCAGCACGATTTCGAGACTGGCGAGGACATGCACATCTTCGGCGTCGACCTTGACGTCGTGAGGAAGGACGATATCAACAGGCTCAAGATGATCAGATGCTACAGAGGGGTAAGGCACGAGCAGGGACAGAAGGTTCGTGGTCAGAGAACCCGGTCCAACGGAAGGACTGGCCTTACCGTGGGCGTCAGCAGGACGAAGAACCAGCCTGGAAAGAAATAAGGCGCCCGACAAGAAAGAACCGGTATGGTGTAGAACATGGGAGATCCGAAATTTCCGAGAAGGAGCTACGATACACCCTCTCACCCCTGGAGAGGGGAGCGTATCAAGGCTGAGACCGAGACCTGCAGGCTGTACGGCCTGAAGAACAAGCGCGAGCTCTGGAAGGCCCAGGCCATCCTGAGGAACTACAGGACGCAGTCCAAGAACCTCCAGGCGCGCGTCAGGCTGAACGACAGGCAAGCGGAGCTGGAGGCCCAGCTGCTGCTGGCAAAGCTGGGACGCATAGGCCTCCTGCCCATGGAGGGCAGCACCCTGGACGACGTCCTTGGCCTGACCCCCGAGACCATCCTGAACCGCCGCCTGCAGACGCTCGTGCAGAGGAAGGGGCTGGCCACCACTCTCAAGCAGGCCCGCCAGTTCATCGTTCATGGGCATGTGTCGATCGACGGGCGAAAGGTCACCATACCTGGTTATCTGGTCAAGAGGAGCGAGGAGGACAAGATCACGTTCAACCCTCGCAGCCCCATTGCTAACGAACTGCACCCCTTGAGGAGCGCGCCCAAGCCCGCAGAGGCCCCGGCGGCTCCCCCGGCCCGCGAGGAGAAGTCCCCCAAGGTCGACAAGGTGGGCAAGGTCATCAAGAAGGTGGATGGCGACGTCGAGGAGGACGCCGACCTGCCTGATCTTCCGCAGGAGGAGTGAACATGGGAAAATGGGGAATCGCACACATATATGCCAGCTATAACAACATCATCATCACCTTGACGGACATCACCGGCGCGGAGACCATCACCAAGTCCACCGGCGGAATGGTGGTCAAGCAGGCCAAGGACGAGTCCTCCCCGTACGCCGCCATGAGGGCGGCCGAGAGGGTCGCCGACATCGCCCGCGAGAAGGGCATCGAGGGCCTGCACGTGAAGGTGCGCGCTCCCGGTGGAAACAAGGCCTCGTCGCCAGGTCCCGGAGCCCAGGCCGCCATCAGGGCATTGGCCAGGGCCGGAATGAAGATCGGGCGCATCGAGGACGTGACCCCCATACCGCACGACGGTACCAAGAAGAAGGGCGGAAGAAGGGGTCGCAGGGTATAAGGTGCATCTATGGACCTCAAGATCATCGATCTGTCTGAACGTCATGGGAAGTTCATCCTCTCCGGCGTCCGCCCGGACGTGGCCAACGCCCTGCGGAGATGCCTCATGACGAGCGTTCCCAAGATGGCCATCGAGACGGTGGAGTTCCACCTCGGTCCGATCATGGACGAGGATGGGAAGGAGTACGAGAGCGTCAGCCCGCTGTTCGACGAGATCGTCGCCCACCGCCTGGGCCTGGTCCCGATCCCGACCGACCTCGACCTGTACAATTACAAGGACGAGTGCGCATGCGAGGGAGAGGGATGCCCGTCCTGCACCATCGCGTACCTCCTCAACAAGAGGGGGCCCGGGGACGTGTATTCCGGAGACCTTGAGCCGCTCGGGGGCCAGGAGCTGAGGGTCAAGGACGACCTCATCCCCATAGTCAGGCTCGGGCCCGGACAGGCCATACTGGCCCACGCGTTCGCCGAGCTGGGCACCGCCAAGAAGCACATCAAGTGGCAGGTGACGTCCGGCACCAACTACCGCTACTATCCCACGGTCGACATCGACCTTGCCAAGTGCGAGGGGGACCTTGCATGCGTGGAGGCCTGCCCCCGCGACGTGCTAAAGGCCGTCGACGGCAAGCCGGCGGTCGACGACCTGGAGGCGTGCATCCTGTGCCGCTCGTGCGAGGAGGCATGCGAGATCGGCGCCATCAAGGTCAGCGGGGACGACAGCAAGTTCCTCTTCGAGTTCGAGACCGACGGTTCGCTCACCGCCAGGCAGACGCTGGAGAAGGCGTTGGAGATCCTGGAGAAGGATTTCGACAACTTCCGCGAGCAGGTCTCGGCCATGGAGATGGATTAGGCATAAACCCTTTCCGACACCTTCATTTTTCAATTTCATCTTTCATTCTTGCATCGTTCTTGAAGCGCTGAGCGTGAGGTTCACGAGAACGACGGATGCATCGCGCTATTGTTCCAGGCGCGATCTCACATGAAGTCGGAGAGCTTGCAGCGCTTGATCTTGTCCGATTCGAACAGCGAGTTTATCGACTCCTCGACTATGGCGATGCGCTGCTGGGTGTACGGATCGATATCGTACTTCTCCCCGATCTCCTTGCTGATCTCGAGATACTTCTTCACGCTCTTCTCGTGCACGGTGAGCGTCAGGTTGTTGCCGCAGTAGCACCGGCCGATCAGCGGTATGCGTCGATACTTGGCGCCGCATTTCGTGCATCGCAGCGATTGGGACGAGAACGATTTCAGATTGCCGATCATGTCGGGCAGGAAGTGCTTGGTGATGACGCGAGAGGCGACGTCGCGAGTGTCGACGGCGCGGATCTTGCGCGCCAGTTCAAGCTGGGCGTTCATCTTGTCCATCATGGTCTCGAGCGTCTTGTACGCCGATTCCGCCGGCCCCTCCGATATGTCCGAGGTCTCATGCGTGTATCCGAAGCCCTCGTACTGCAGCGCCGAGCCGATGCGCCTGGCGACCTGGTCCATCACGCCCTCCACCTCCCTGGGGTGGCGATACTCTAGCGTGGCGTCGTAGAACTCCAGGGGGTACGACCAGGCGACGTCGACGTTGTGAGCCTCCTTGTCGATCTCGTTCGGGTCCAACCTGGTGGTGAGGACGAGGGGCGCGTCCATGAGGCCGCCGCGGCGCTCGGGCAGGAAGGCGCGGCTGAAGTTCAGGAGGCCGTCGAGCAGGAGGATCACCGAGTCCTCGTCGCCGTCGCAGTTCCTCCTCTTGGCTGCATGGAAGAAGTGATGGCCATAGCATGCCGAGGCGCGCGTGAACCCTATGATGCGGCACAGGATGCCGCCTGACGTGTGAGGGGCTAGCCCGATGGTGAGATGCCCTATGAGGTCCTCCCTGGTCCGCGCGTTGTAGAACCGGGGGAGGCCGTAGAACCTCTCGAGGAGGTCGTCGGTGAAATTGGCGACCTTGACGAGATAGTCGCCGCAATCCTTCGAGATTATCAGGTCCTGAACGCGCAGCTCGCACACCTGCTCCGGGTCCGTGAGGTCTGCGCCGTGGACGTCCTTGAGATAGCCTATCTCGCGGGCCTTCTCCACGCTCAGCCCTATCTCCCTTGGCCGGAAGTGGGTGGTCGGCACGTCGGTCATGTCATATCGGATCGTGCCGTCCTTGAACACGAAGATCTCGTGGAGGGCGCGGAGGATCCCCTTCTCCAGGGCCTCGGGCGTCTTGTTCTTCGACATCATGCCCTGGACGCCCTTGATCTCCGGCGGGGACCCCTTCAGTCCGAGCCTTGACATGGCGGCCTCCATCATGCGGGCGAGGTCCACCTTCTGCTCGACCGGGCGGTTGGACGGGCGCGTGTGCCCGCCGCACTCGGGGCAGGAGCACATGAAGGTGTTCCTCCCGCATGCCGTGCACTGACGGATGCCCATCTCGGCCAACAACGGGCCGGACCCCATGGCGGTGGAGACCAGACGCTGCATCCCGCCCGCCGTTCCCAGCGGGAAGAGGGCATGGGGCGGGGGCTTCATCTTCCTCTCCTTGGCCTTCTCCGGCCGCCCCATCCTGGCCCCGATCCGCGCCGCCGCGCGGGCGCGCACCTCGATGCCCATGGCCGCCGACACCGCTCGAAGGGAAGGGGAGTTGTACCGGTCGCGGCCCTCCATGGCCTGGGCGCCGGGGTCCTGCAGCGGGGCCGCCTCCGTTATGGAACCGTCGTCGATGCGGAGGCCGAGGCCCTCGATGAGCGGCAGGGCGTAATGATCGATGCGGACGCGGCCCTTCTCCATGCGGTGGAGGGCGCCCAGCAGCTCGAGGGTGCGCTTCGCCCCCTTCTCCTTGGCCAGGGTCAGGTGGTCCCCTTCATACTTGCCGGTGTTGAGGACGTGCGTACGCAGCGCTTGCAGGTCCTCGAGGGGTATGTCGTACCAGAAGAGGTTGTACAGGGGATGGAGAGGAACGCCGAACTGCCGCGATATCTCCTTGGCGCGCTCCCATGACGGCCTCTCCCAGTCATCGGGGAGAGGGCCCTTCGACTCCAGCTCGACGCGATACCATTCCGGGCTGAACGCGCCGGGGACGAGGACGTGGTTGTTCTCCATGAACTCTCCATAGGGGAGGAGGACCTCCCCCAGGTCTATGATCTCGGCTATCGAGTCCTTCACCGCCTTCGCCTCGCGGACGGTGTTGGCCTGCACCAGGTCGCCGTTCTTCAGCAGGAGTATCGGGCCCTCGATCGTGTCGCACGGGGTGACCGCACCGGCCTTGCCGGGACGCTCGATCTTGATCTGCGTCCCTATCGCCAGGAAGTCGTCCAGCGCGACCATGGTGGCAGGGTTGATGGCCAGGGCGGCCAGCCCTGCCGTCCGGCCCCTCCCGTAGCGTAGACGTAGGCCTCCGGGGGTGGACGGGTGCCCTATGACGGGCCTGCCGGCCACCATGTCCTTGAGGTACTTGGAGTCCGGGCCGACCTTGCCGCCCTCCTCCTTCTCCCCGCCCTTGGCCTCATGCCTCTTCTTCCATTCCAGATATTCGTCGATGAACTCCCAGCCGTCGATGCCCAGCTTCTTGGTGTGCTTCTGGATCTTGGGGGCCTTGAGGGTCATGCCCTCCGATATGACGAGACACGCGCCCCCCCTTACCTTGTTGGTCTCGATGCGGGGCAGGTCGCGGAAGCCGGAGATCTCCTGGTCCTCGGTCCCTTCCCCGTCGATGCATACCGGGCAGTTGCGGACGATGATCTCTATCTCATCGTTGGTCGGCGAATACTGGAGGTGCTGGCACTGCTTGTACAGGGGTATCTCTTCCTTCAACCGCTGGACCTCGCCGTCGGTCGGGATGTACCTCCCGATGCCCAGCTCCCTGCGGACCACGTCGGCTATCAGGACGCTGAGCGCCTGGCCGGTGCCGCCCGCCGCCCTGATGGGGCCGGCGAAGCTGATGGCCAGGTATTCGGACCCGTCGCCGTTCTGGCCGACCTTGACGCCGGCGATGCCTTCCAGCGGGGCGACGAGGATGCCCTCGGTGAGAACGGCAAGGCCGACGCGGATGGCCCGGTCGATGGCCTCCTCGCGGGACTTGGACGGCCGGCTGGCCATCTCCTTGGCGACGAGAAGGGAGACCTCCTCACGGTTGTGGTCCTTGGACAGTTCCCTTATCCTCTCCGCCACCCCCTCGACGTGCCAGGGCTCGAGCAGCTTCTCGACGCGGGAGGCAAGGTCGTCGGCGCGAGGGATCTCCACGTAGGTCTCGGGGTCCAGACCCCTGGCCCTGGCCTTCCGGGCGATGGAGTAACATCTGTCCGTCTCCTCGGCCAGCATGTTGAAGTAGTCCTCCATGGCCTTGCTGCACACTACGTTGACCATATTTCGTCCCCTGCTCGATCCTCTTGATAGGTCAGGTCAAAGGTGGTGATAAATGTGACCGCTCCATGGTTGATGGAGCGAAATCTCGGCGCACGTCATCGGGGAAGCTCGTCCATCCTCTGCATGCGCTTCTCCTTCAACATCGCCTCGATCATCTCGACGAGCTCTTCCACCCCTTCCCCGGTGGAGGCGGATATGCGGGGCCTGTTGCCCGTGCCTCCCCATCCCAGGTCGACCTTGTTCTCCACCTCGATGAAGGGTATGTCGGGGAAGCTTGCGCGGATCGACTCCAGCAGCGCCTCCTGCCGCTCCATGGTGTAGCCGCACGTCTCGGAGGGGTCGAAGACGAACACGATGACGGTGGCGAGATACTTCAGCGCCAGGACGGCCTGCAGCTCGATGGCGTTCCTCTC
>Ga0208823_1003833_pt1 | contig 10493 bp, 11 predicted proteins | sample AD_UKC075_MetaG_FD_184440 | JGI IMG/M metagenome (GOLD analysis project Ga0208823, IMG submission 184440) | Active sludge microbial communities of municipal wastewater-treating anaerobic digesters from USA - AD_UKC075_MetaG (SPAdes) (version 2) | ecosystem: Engineered > Bioreactor > Anaerobic >... | reverse complement strand
TCACTAAACTCAAGTGGAATGGTTACAGACTATAAAAAGCTATTTGAGAAAGATGGGTATTATGACCGTTGCAGAAGGAGATATGATCTTGTACTTTCAGAACCTAAGAAAGTAAAGGAATTTATCGGTGCGGATGAGGATATAAAAGTGCATTTGATTTTCCTTACGTCAAAGCCAATCGAGTTGGAAATTCAAGATAATGACGGAGTTGTTACATTTCTTTCACTAGGAATATTTGATAAATATATAGAAGGAAAGTTGATTAATGATGAAGATGACAGCGTGGTTCGTCCAGTGAAGGTAATTTAACTGAGTGGATATGTTCCCGCCTACCGATAGTGCAAAAAACACCGTGGATATGTTTCCGAGAACGGATATACTCAAATGACATTCATTCTGTCCTCTCGAGCCATGTTGAGTGCGTGGTATTGATGTCAAATGGGGAAAATAAATAAACGCTCGAAAAATAGGTTAAAAAACAGGGTTTTCCGGGTGCTTTGCCATCTGCCGAAAATGTGCTTTTTGGCGGCGGAGATGCCGGGAAGCCCTGTATTTTTGTTTGCGTGACTGTTCGAGGAAACACATCCACAGCCTTATAGTGTGGTCTATAGCGGGCAGGGTTGTATAGTTTGGAAAAGATGTGTTTTGAAAATATTAGGTACGTTCGAGGAAATATGTCTACGGCAATCTTGACACAACATAAAATTAATGTTATAATTCGGACGTACGTACGACCTATTTAATTTGGAGGTGCAACAATGCAGCGAAAAACAGAGAAAGAAACCCCATCTGGGAAAATCCTTATTGCAGCATTCGAATGCCTTTCGACAAGAGGCTATGCCAATGTGTCTATGCGAGATATAGCGGATGAAGCCGGAGTCGCATTAAGTCAACTGACGTACTACTATAAGAACAAAGAAAGGCTTTTTACTGAAGTTATCAATATGATGATGGATCAATACTTAAATGAAATTGAAGTCACTTTAGAATCAACCACCGATACGAAGGATAAAATCGCGTCCCTTGTAAGGTTCTTTAAAGAACTGATCAGGGACAAACCAAATCTTTTAAAGCTTTTTATTGATTTTACAGCACAGGCTTTGTGGATTCCGTCTTTCAGAAAACAACTGGATAGTCTGTTTAACGCCTTAACGGAAATCATTGAAAGGAATCTACCGATTGACACGGTAGTCAACAGAAACTCACTTGGCTACTCTTCAAAATGCATCGCCAAATTGATTTTTGGCGCGTTATTTGGAACATCTATTCAAATCATACTCGGTTCCGAACGGGACAGTGCTTTTGAATCCTTAAATCTTGCAGAATGTTTATTGTATTAAAAGGAGTAATACCCATGATCGGTTGGATCATTTCAAAATTAAGACTGGAACCGGATTCCTCTGATGATATGGAATACCTGGACTGTATACGCGATTTGATAGGCCATCAAACGGTCAGATTCATGAACTTTATTATGTCATTTCAAAGCCGTTAAAGTATATGGCTGGAAAATCAGCGGGGGGCAATAGGACAGCTATATGAAATGATACCGCAGGGGGGGTGACAGGATTGCGAATATGAAAGACCTAAGTATTATTACTTATTTCAGCAGCCATGCGGATCAATTGCATAGGGTATCCCATTTGCTAAAGCCGGAGGATTTACTCAATATGGATTTTTTAGGGATCAATCTTGGAGCAATACCTTCTTGGGATCTCAGCAATTATATAAATCCCGATTCAAACATACATGGTTTTCTTCTGCTTTTGATTCCGGTATTGTCGGCTATTACATCCTATATATCCGTGAAATATTCCATGAAGGACGTTTCAAAAACAAATGAAGATCAGATGCAGTCGTCCATGCAAAAGAACATGGCTCTGCTGTCGCCCGTGATGAGCGGTGTTATTGCTTTTACGGTACCTGCGGGGCTGGGCCTTTACTGGATTGTCGGAAATGTCTATCAAATCGTGCAACAAATGTTTCTAAATAGATTTGTGCTGAAAAAGCACAGCAACCAAGTAAAATATGAATCAGCTGTCGCAGTAGGCGCTTATAGTGGGCGTAGTAGCAAATGAACATACCTGCGAATAAAGAATTGAGATTTGTCCTATTGTAGTCTCGCGCTCCGACGATATATGAGATTTGAGATTGAACCATGGGAGGGATTGCTATTCCTGATGCGAATATAACAAAATTGGCTCTTGCAAATTCTTTAAAGAAACTGATGGCGGAAAAAGCTTTCAGTAAAATTAAGGTAAGCGATATCGTTGATGGCTGCGGACTGACAAGGCAGTCCTTCTATTACCATTTCAAGGATAAATATGATCTGATGAATTGGATTTACTATACGGAAACCGCTCGCTTTATGGCTTCCTATGATACGCTTGAGCATTGGGCGGACGGATTGAAGGACTTGTGCTATTACATGCAACAAAACAAGACGTTTTATAAAAATGCGCTCAACACCACCGGGCAAAACTCCTTTCCCGAATATTTGCATAGTTATATAAGCGATATTTCCGTATCGGCAATTGAGAGTATGCTAAACACGGAATATGATCATAATAAATGGGATTTTTTTGTCTCATTTTTTGCGACAGCTTTCGTTGCCTTTATCGTCCGCTGGGCCAACAACGGCATGAAAGAAGACCCGGCAGAATATATAACGAAGATACGCCGCTTATTTGACGGAAGCTTGCTTTCCGAACTGGAAAATCAGGGTCGAAAGATAGAAAATCCGTCAAAATTAAAATGAGTTTTAACGATGTGCGCGTGGCATTCCGAACCAAAAGTGGAGCAAGTGAAATGAAAAACATGATCAATTATGTAATGGAAAATGGCCATTCCTTTGAAAGCAAAAAATTTAACGCTGTTGACAGCTTGGTTTTATCCCAATTGGCATATCTTAATTTTGATGGTGTCGTACCCGGTATAGCGGATATTACAGCACCAGTGTCAATCCAAGAAGTTGTCGCCGTAGAGAATCCGGATAGAATGTTTCAAAATGTACGGGAAAGCAAAAACAACCGGCTACTGCTTTTTGCGTTTACAAACAGCCCAAGGTTCCGCGATACGAAACTGGTTTTTTTTGTGAATCAAATAGATGGCAAGGCGGAGAAACAGTTTTCAGCCATTACCTATCTTCTGAGCGACGGATCAGCCTATATTGCTTATCGTGGAACCGATTCAACCTTTGTCGGTTGGAAAGAGGATTTTAACATGGCGTTCATCAGCCCTGTTCCATCGCAAAAAGAGGGGGTCGCCTATTTAAATGCCGTTGCAGACAGAATTTCCTGCCCTTTAATAATTGGTGGCCATTCCAAGGGAGGAAATATTGCAGTTTATTCCGCTATCCACTGCCGCCGGTCCGTTCAAAACAGGATTATGCATATTTTTAGTCATGACGGCCCCGGATTCAGGGATGAGGTTTTTCAGAGCGATGGCTATTTCATTGTGAAAGACCGGATCAATAAAACTCTGCCGCAGTCCTCCATCATCGGAATGCTTTTGCAGCATCAGGAGAACTATTCTGTGGTAAAAAGCAATCGCATATGGTTAATGCAGCATGACCCATTTTCATGGCTGATTGACGGCGATGATTTTCTATATATTCCGTCAATCACGAAAAGCGCACTTTACATGAATGGTACGCTAAACCAGTGGGTCAATTCCTATGACGACCAAAAACGGGAGCTGTTTGTGAATACTCTTTTTCAGATTATCCAGGCGACAAATGCTACAACGTTTTATGACCTGACCGGAGATTGGCAAAAAAGAGCTTATGCCATACTTGGCGCGATGAGAGGAATTGATGATGAAACAAGGAAATTTCTGTTTCAAACCATACGATCTTTATTTGTCTTAGCCGTGAAAAACATTCGAGAAATAAAAAAGTTGGAGATTACATCATGAGCGATTATTGCATAGAAAAATGCAGTTTGCCATTATCATAAAGATGCTTCGTACAGGTAAAGCAAACGGGTTTTAGGAGCTTGTGCAAGGCTGCATGTTTTTAAGTATTTCAAGAAGCGAGTTTGCAAGCACATCTTTTACTTTTATACATTCACAATAAACTTTTTTTACCAAGTTAACCGCCATGTATCCGTCTCCGGACAGGATTTTTTCGCTGATATACTGCATATCCCGGAACCATTCCATCGCGATCAAGGGCTGGCCGTTTTCCCCTCTTTCCCTGCATGCGAAGGCGTATACCGTGTCCCTGCACGCATCCGAAACGCCGTTCTCGGCGATATATACGCCGAACATGTTGCCGAGGCTGATCGCGGAGCGGATGTATTCCGGAGCCGTCACGTTTCCCATATTATCCTCGTTATAGCTTACATGAAAGCCATAGAGGCAGCGGTTCTGTTTTAATAAGCGGAATGCGTTTCTATCACTTTCACGGCCAAAATCCGCACCATCCACTTGTACGGAAATCATCGCATTATGAATTTTGCCGAGAGACTCGGCAGTTTGCTCCGAAATTAAATCGGAAGGCACTTTAAATATGAATAAGCATTCCTCAAATTGTTTTGCGATTTCGCATATTGCGCGAATATCGTTTGCCTCATGTGGGCAGAAGACATAACTGTAAATGCCCAACTCCTGTCCTTCATGTATGAGATTCCCTATCAGATGGAAAAATTCAGGGCTGGCCTCGGAAATATCAAAAAGGAGGAGCCATGGAATGGGGCAGTGCATTGATTCCTGCCTATTTCGTAGCTTATTCGCGCCATAGGTGAGACTACTATATCCCAGATTCAATCCGACTTTTTTAACCGTATCGTTATCAACCTCAGCAATGATTCTGGAGGCCAGGATATTATAAGGATTTCTTGGATTGGATATTATTTTTTTGGCGGCATTAAAAAACCATTTCTGATTTTCGCTTTGTGAAAAGAGCAGACCCAAATCGATCAGATTTCTTAAGCTGCGCTTTGTGTTGCTTTTCATATCTTCCATAGCTTTGCTGACTGCTATATTAATCGTCTGCCTTACCAACCGGTGATGTAGCTCCAAGGCCAATCAACTCCTTACCGTATGCTTAATAGCCCAGTATCTTCATTTGTTATTTTATCCTGAAACGAGGAACTCCTCTATTGACAAATCCGGGCGGGTGTAAAGATTCTTTACACCCGCGTTTTTTTGTCTAATTACTCAAGAATATATACTATATTATACTATATTATAGATAAATTGAATGGAGGTTGTATCATGAACAAAACGATCAGTTCCGCAGGGTTGAAGCTGGCATATGCCTATCTGAATTCGAATCCAGAAAGGAATATCCCGAAGCTTATGGATTGGGTGGACCGCATTGACAGAAAAGATACCATGAAGGGCCAGCGAGACGCTGTCCGCAAGGTCATCGAAGATAAGGACAATAACTGGTATAAACTGATCCTCAGCATGTGGACGGATATTGACCCCGGCGTGCGAAAGGCTTTTTTCAATAACTTCATACTGAATGAAAACTTCATCGGATGGCCTATACAGGAGGCAAACAGGGAAAAGTATGGCTGCAACATCCCATGGGCGATCCTGATGGACCCCACAGCAGCCTGCAACCTCAAATGCATCGGTTGTTGGGCGGCTGAATACGGCCAAAAATCATTCTTGAGCATTGAAACGATGGACAGCATCATCGAACAGGGAAAAAAGCTGGGAGTATATTTTTATCTGTATTCCGGCGGTGAACCTCTTATCCGGAAAAAGGACATTATCGCGCTTTGCGAAAAGCATAACGACTGTTTCTTTACCGCTTTCACAAACGGCACGTTGATTGATGAGAAATTTGCCGATGAAATGTTGCGCGTCAAGAATTTCGCGCCTGCCATCAGCATTGAGGGCTATGAAGAGGCAACGGATTACCGCCGTGGCAAAGGCACCTATCAGGCAGTCATTCGGGCCATGGAGATTCTTAAACGAAAAAAACTCCTTTTTGGCGCTTCTCTTTGCTACACGCGCAATAACACAGAGGTTATCGGCAGCGAAGAATTTATTGATTTCATGATCGATAAAGGGGTGAAATTCGCATGGTTCTTCACCTATATGCCGGTGGGCGCGGATGCGGTTCCCGAATTGATGGTAACCGCCGAGCAGCGTGAGTTTATGTACCGCCAGATTCGTAAATTCCGAGAAACAAAGCCGCTGTTCACCATGGATTTTTGGAACGACGGCGAATATGCACAAGGATGCATTGCCGGCGGGCGCAGATATTTGCATATCAATGCTGCAGGTGATATTGAGCCGTGTGCTTTTACCCACTATGCGGATTCCAACATTTATAGCAAGACATTGCTCGAGGCACTGCAGTCTCCTTTGTTTATGCAATACCATAAAAAACAGCCCTTTAACGACAACCATCTGCGGCCCTGCCCCCTGCTGGATAATCCGGAGCGCCTTGTAGAAATAGTCGAGGCATCCGGCGCAGTCTCAACGGATTTTATTAATCCGGAGGACGTATATGACTTGAGCGCCAAGTGTGTGAATACGGCTGAAAGATGGGCGCAGACTGCGGATCGTATCTGGAGTGAGTCTCATGAATATGCAGGCTGTACAGAATGCCCTGCGGGCGCGGAAAAATGAACCGGTATCCGTATTGGGACGACAGAGAAAAGCTACTGAAACAGCCGGAGAGGCGTCCATCCGCAAAGTATCTCCGGCTGTTTCAGTCCCAAATTTGAATACGATATTATTTAAGCGGCAATTATCGTGAGATGTGACAATAAGACCCAAATAACCGCCGGCAACTCTTTTTATACTCAAGATTGAGGAGGTTTTCTTTGCTAATTTTATCAAAATATTTTTTATGGCTGATTACATATAGCTTCCTGGGGTGGGTTTATGAATCTGCTATTTGCTCAATAAGTGAACGCAGTTTTGTTAATCGCGGCTTTTTAAATGGCCCGGTGTGTCCGGTGTACGGTTTCGGAGCTTTGGCTTCAATATTTATTCTGGACCAGAGAACGGACAATATCATAAATTTGTTTTTTGTCGGAATGTTTTTATCCTGTACGGTCGAATACATTACAGCCTTATTGCTTGAAAAGTTGTTTCATGCTAAATGGTGGGATTATTCCCGTAATCGCTTCAACTTTCAAGGCCGGGTCTGCCTATTGGGGGCGGTGGTTTTCGGCATCCTTTCGGTGCTACTGATAAAGTATATACATCCCTTTGTCAGAGGTCTCACAAATCAATTACCCGATTGGTCGCTGATTGTTTCCGCCATTTTTATTTGTCTTGTCGTCATGCTTGATTTGTATATAACGGTGCGACATTTGCTTCTTCTCAATGGCAGACTGGAGGAAATTCAATCCGCATTTAATTGTTTTGTTAAGCAATACGCAAAACGCGCCGAGGGCTTGAAAAACACTCTGCTTGATAAATTTGAAGAGAGTGAATTCTATAATGAGCGGATCAAAAAGCTGATCAATCTCGGCAGATTTCAGAATATCAGGCTTGCCCGCGCCTTTCCGAAATTAAGACCCTTAAAGTATAACGATGCGTGGCAAAAACTGAAAAGCATATTGCTGAATACGAATAAAAACAGTTAATCCTGCCTGGCGGATTAAAAAAAGAGTGGAGAATATGGTAAAAATAACTGCGGACAGCACCTGTGATCTATCTCCTGAAATTTTAAATTCCATGGGCATCACGCTAACGCTCTTCAACAAAGCATTTCGGGATGGCGTGGACATCATGCCTGCGGACATATTCAGACATGTATAACAAAAAAAGAAAGCATTATGAAACTGCGCTTCGTGGGCACATTCCGACTGAACAAGAAATTTATGTCCGACCGTCGCCTCGACAAGGAGTAAAAAATGAAACTACAACGACTACTACATAGAAAAGGTATAGAAAAAGCAAACGAATTTAAAGCAGATGGTCTTTAAGATGAGGCCATCTGCATTTTTTATGCTCGGCAAAATAATCTATATTCCAGCATGTGGGAATAAAAACTGACAGCCAGAAAAGCAGGGATTGCGATTGCGACATATATCACACAAATCAAAGATTAGAGAATTTTTAATGAGCGTTAAAAATAAAAATTCGGCATGACAACACCTGCCGGACTTAAGTCGTAGCTGAGCGTATGGCTGGTGCTGCCGTGTAGGTTGGAGCTGACGAGGTTGATGTTGTATGGTTTGGACTTCATACAATATCAAGCGGTTCTCTGCCAATATACATAAGGCAAAAGCTATACGCCGGATACGATTCCATCCCCGTATAAAAAGACAATACAGCGCAAAAAGCGATGACGACCCTTAGACAGGGCGCTGCTTGATAGAATAGTTTTTGCGGCCGAGTTTACGAATTTCAGTAAACTCGGCCGCTTTTGTGTTTGCGCTATTTTACCGGGATGCCGCAGTCCTCCCCCGCCTCCTTACCCTGAGTTTTCGGGAAAGGAGGTGGAAACGGATGGACAAGGAATATTTCATTGAACTTAACGGCAGGCAAATTCCGGTCAGCAAGGAAGTATACGATGCCTTCAAGCGTCCTGCTTGGAAAGAGCGCAAGCGCAGTCAGGTTCGCGCGGAAAAGGAGCTTTCGCTTGAAGCGTTTGCGGACGCAGGGTTTGAGATTCCTTCCGGTGAGGCGCTTGTTGACGAGATCGTCGAAGACAAGCTGTTATTAGACATGCTGTCCAAGGCGCTTTCGGAACTGACCGAGGAGGAGCGGGTTCTGATTGACGAGCTGTTCTTTAACGATAAGTCGGAACGCGAAATAGCTCGTGAAATAGGTGTATCCCAACCGGCCATACATAAGCGCCGTAACCGCATACTGGAAAAATTAAAAAAATTGATGACTTAAGGTTATCAACCACCCCCAAACTTTCCTTTGGATTGTGAGGGGGTTTTTAATTGCCCCGAAACGGAGGTGAGAGACATGAGAAAAAGCGTGAACGCCGCTTTGACGCAGAGCGAGGAAACAACGGAAGAACTGGTCGGCATCCTGACCGCCATCAGCATAGTGTCAAAGCGGCTGGCAAAAAAACTGGCGGCGCTTGAAAAACCGCCTGACGAAGGGAGGGAGAAAACAGATGGGACAGCCGAAACCGCTTCTGCCCATGCCGATTAAAGCCGCGCCGTATAAGCATCAGATCGACGCTTTCAATTTTGTATGCGGCAAGTTCGGCCTGATTCCGGCGAGCGGGATGGCATCTTCCGGCGCGGCTCTGCTCATGGAAATGGGTACCGGCAAGACCATAACCAGCATTGCGGTTGCCGGCGCTCTGTATCAGGCGGGCAAAATCCGCAGGATTCTGGTGGTGGCGCCTCTCTCCATCTTGGGCGTCTGGCGGGAAGAGTTTGAGAAATTCGCGGATTTCGATTACAGCCTTGCGGTTCTTGAAGGCAGCGCCGCAAAGAAGAACGATACCCTACGGCATATGCGCGGCTCTCCCCTGCAAGTCGCGGTGATCAATTATGAATCGGCATGGCGTTTGGAAAAGGAACTGTCCGAATGGAACCCCGACATGATTATCGCGGACGAAGGACACAAGATCAAAACCCACAACATCGCGGCCTCCAAAGCCATGCACCGGCTGGGCGCAAGGGCGCGGTACAGGCTGCTGCTCACAGGGACGGTCATTACCAACAAAGCAATCGACGTATTCAGCCAGTACAAATTCTTGAGTCCCGCCGTCTTTGGCCAAAGCTTCTATGCATTCAGGAACAGGTATTTCAACATGGTCGGCTATGGCAACCATACACCAGTGCTGAAAAAATCAATGGAACAGGATTTGATGAAAAGGATCCACAGCATTGCATTCCGGGCGACCAAAGCGGAGTGCCTGGATTTGCCGGAAACCACCGATATAATTCGCCACATTGAGCTTGAGCCTGTCACTTTAAAGAAATATAAGGAGCTTGTCAAACAAAGCTATACTGAGCTATCAGCAGGAGAAGTAACAGCTACAAACATACTAACACGCTTGCTTCGTCTTTCGCAATTAACCGGTGGCTTCATCGGAAGCGATGACGGTGGGAAAATTGAGCAAGTCAGTGATGCCAAGTTGAAAGCTCTTGAAGATATCCTTGAAAGCAGCATTCAAGAAGGACATAAGCTGGTTGTCATAGCAAGGTTTATCCCTGAAATCCATGCCATATGCAGGATGATGGAAAAAAAGAATATTGGTTATGCGTGTATTTATGGGGCAACAAAGGATCGCCAAGGGCAAGTAAACCGGTTTCAATGTGATCCCGACTGCATGGTGTTTGTAGGCCAGATTGCAACCGCTGGACTCGGTATTACGCTGACTGCTGCAAGCACAATGGTATTTTACTCCCTTGATTATTCCATGTCGAATTTCGAGCAGACAAAGGCCCGCATCCATAGAGTTGGACAGAAGAATGGCTGCACATATATCTACCTTATTGCCAAGGGTACTGTGGATTCAAAAATCCTGACTGCCCTACGCAATAAGGCAGATCTTGCAAAAATGCTGATAGACGACTACCGCAAAGGAGCAAATCCTTTTGCCC
>Ga0208823_1003826_pt1 | contig 10505 bp, 12 predicted proteins | sample AD_UKC075_MetaG_FD_184440 | JGI IMG/M metagenome (GOLD analysis project Ga0208823, IMG submission 184440) | Active sludge microbial communities of municipal wastewater-treating anaerobic digesters from USA - AD_UKC075_MetaG (SPAdes) (version 2) | ecosystem: Engineered > Bioreactor > Anaerobic >... | reverse complement strand
CGTATGTCACGCGCCATCCTAGACGTCAGGCGGCCTCATCCAAACCGGAACAATTTGGACGTGAACGCCAGGGTGCCATTGCCGTGATCGAAATGGCGGCTGGTGACACGACTGCTTGATCTACCCCCACCAATGGGCGATCCACAATCCGGGCGCGGCGCTGGCGGGAGGCGAACAACCACACGCCCATCTCATGTACTCGGAACGGACGATGGACGGGATCGAGCGGGGGGCCGAGCAGTATTTCAAACGGTACAACGGGACACATCCCGAGTTGGGGGGCTGCCGGAAAGACAGCGCCGGCACGGAAGAACGGCTTTTGGAAACCCGGCAACGGTGGGCCGAGGTACAGAACGCCCACCTCCAACAGCACGGGCACGCGGCGCGGGTGGATCACCGGAGCTTGGCCGACCAGGGTATCGACCGGGCACCGGAGCAGCACTTGGGCGGGCGACGGGTCCGGCAACTGGCACCGGAACAACGGGAGGCGCTGCTGGAACGGCGGGACGCCGAAAACGAGCTGCTACAAAGCCAGCGGGCACTGGCCCCGTTCGACCTTTCGCAGCACCTCCACGCACTGACCGCCGCCGCCCAACAGCGGGAACAGGCCGAACAGGCCGCGCGGATGGCCGAAGCACGAGCTTATTGCCAGCAAACCCTGGACGCGTTCCGAGCCGAACTGGCCCAGAAAGCCGAACCAGAGCGGGCCTTGGAAGCCGAGCGGGCGCACCGACAGCGGCTAGAGGCGGAGCAGGAGCGCTCGCAACAGCCAGCAGCGGAACAGGCACCGCTTCTGGAGCCACTCCCCGCCATCGGGCTGGGTTCCGCAGCGTTCGTGGAACGCTTGCAAGCCGCCCTCGCCGAGACGATGGAGCAGCTCCAAGCACAACGCGAGCAGTCCCCGGCCCAGGAATCGCCACCGCAACAGTCGCGAGGGTTCGACATGGAACCCTAACAGCGGACGGCCTGCCTTTTCGTCCGTTCGACGGCCTCCCATCGGAAGCAAGGAGACAATCATGGACCCCCAGCAACTCCTCGCCACCCTGATTCAACTATCCGACGAGCAGCAACAGCGCATCGCCGAGCTGTTGAACCGGCTCGAACAGCAGACGCGGACGCTGACCACCGCCAGCCAGCGAGCCGCCCAAGCGGCGAACGCCCTCGACCACAACGGGCAGAAAACCGCCCTTCACCTGCAAGCGGCGGTTCAACAGAGCGTCGAAACCACACTGCACGACACGCTCACCACCCTATCCCAACGCGCGGAAGGGTCGTTCCAGGAGGCCGGACGGCCCTTGCTCCACACTTTGGCCAGGGTCACGAAGGCCGCCGAGGACACCGAAGAGCGCCTGCAACGGGCCGTGAAAAGCTTCCGATGGCAATGGGGCGCCATCGCCGGTGGCACGGCGCTGGCCGCCGTGGTGGTCGTCATCCTTGGGGTGTGGCTGGCCGTTTCGACGCTGGTGTCGTGGCGGAGCGCGGAATTGGAGCAACTCAACACGGAGATTGCCCAGAGCGAGGCGCGATTAGCAGAACTGCATCGACGCGGCGGGAAGATCGAATTAATCGATTGTGGCGGGCGGTTGTGTGCCTATGCGTCTACTAATCAGGGGAAAGGCTACACGGATTGGAAAGCGCCGTGGACGGGAAAAAATGGGTTGCCGGTGGTGATTCTTAGAGGCTATTAGTTACAGAGGACTCTAGTCAATCAGCTTGGGATTCAATCCAAGATTTCATAATTCGGGGGCTTGTTAGGCTATAATTTTAAATGAATAAATTATTTATATATAAATTTACAAAGATTGGTTCAATCTGAATTTAAGATTGAACCAATCCAGTTAACGCAAACTACTCAATGAGTAAACGCAGGCCCAGGCGGCCTATCGAACAGGCTCTCGAATCGAGCTAAGTCGAGTGTATTAACGACGAAGTTGCCGTCCAGGTCAGCATCCAAAGCATGCCCCGAAGTACCAAGCTTCGCCTCAAATTGGGCTAAATCAAGCGAGTTGACGATACCGTTGTTATCCAAATCGGCGTCGCACATATTCCCGTAGCCATCACCGTCTGTATCGCGCTGGTCCGCATTGGATACCGCCGAGCAATTGTCACAGAGGTCTGGAATTCCATCATCATCGGCATCGACATCTGCAGCACCCTGCACGCGCGCCAGGGCAAGTAGGAGCCGTCCAACATTATTGGAACCGGCGCCTAAGGCTTCGACACCAACAATCGTGTCCGTTTTTAGATTGGCTGGGATATCCACGTCCACCTCTAATTGTCCCGAGTCATCTGCAGTCGCATCCGCCAACCACACACGTTCATCAGAGACCATGAGTGAGATTGTGACCGCCTCACCAGCTTGAAATCCAGTTCCGCGGAGCGTAGCACTTTGCCCAGGCACAATTATGTTGTCCAACTGAGCACAATCTCCACCATTGGTTTTCAACGAGACGTGTAATTCACCCATTTCAGGCAGGATCTCGGCTGTTTTGGTCACCAACACGGCTTGTCGCTCGGTTGGCGCTGGATTGGCAGGTAGTCCATTTGCCAGAAAACCATACGACCAATCCGATCCTATCGATTCAAGATAATCGTTGACTGCATTTGCATACTCTTGCTGCCCACGCGCGGTCGGATGGACACTCGCTCTTGGGTTGAAAGTGGGATTGAACAGAACCACACCATTGATCCACGGATCGAGATCGCCGCAGACTTCATGACCCACGAAGCGGTTAGCAACCGGCACGAAGTGCAGACCCACATCAGCGGCGGACGCCTCAATGACCGAATTCAATTGGATGTTCAGTCCACGTAGGTATGCCTGTTCGGATGCAGATAGCTTAAGGTCCGATTCGCCAAATGGTGGGAATTGTGCCGCTGGGCATTCGTTGCCGCTCAACAGGATTGGGTAACCGAGAACGATCGTTGCGGCATTTGGCGTTGCTGCTTTGATTTCTGCATGCACATCATGGACTTTAGCACCCACATAGGCGAGTAAGAGCGGAGCAAAGTCTCCTAATGTCAGCTCGGAATAGGGTTCAAACAATTTGATCCCATTGCAGTCCGGATGCACCATGCAGAATAAGAAAATCCTAAAAAACTGAGCATCATTACCTCCTATAGTGATGGTCACGAGATCACGACTGGCATCGACTGCATTGCCTGGAGAGAGTTGCGGGGGTTCGCCATTTCGCTGTGTTTCACCACCCGCACGGACATTGTCAGTCGTCGCTCCCGTACAGGCGAAGAAATCGAATTTGCTGTCCGCACGCTGCGCAATGGGTGTGGTGTCCTCAGGTAAGTGGATATGGGTCGAATAGGCCCTTGTTGACCGATGACACCCACTCCAAAAATTGTCTTCCAAATCGCGATACGGTGGAATGCCTTCACCTGACGAGTACGAGTCACCCAATGCGACATAAGAGAAGCGATCTGCATCGCTGGCAAAGTCAATCATGTAACTGCCAGTATTGTCAAACCCAGAGGAGGCGTCCGAAACGACTACTATGTATATTCCGGTGGATTCCGCAATAAGCGCTTTGTGGACGACAGTCGGTGTTGAACGCGACCAAATCAATTTGCCTGATGGGTCATAAATGTCCAAGTTTGGTCGCAGGTTGCCTTCACCAGAGGTTCGGGTCAAATTCAGTTGAATGCCTTCACCCGCATTGGCAAAGAATGCATAAGAATCCAGATCACCCACTTCGATTTTCTCGCTTCGAGAACCACCATTGATGAGCGAGCCGTGCTCACTCTCGCCGAGGGCTCGAACGAAATAGAGCCGGTAGCTGCCAGTATTGTCAAACCCAGAGGAGGCGTCCGAAACGACTGCTGTGTATCTTCCACTGGATTCCGCAATAAACGCTTTGTGGACGACAGTCGGCGTTGAACGCGACCAGACCAATTTGCCTGACGGGTCATAAATGTCCAAGTTTGGTCGCAGGTTGCCTTCGCCAGAAGTCCGCGCAAAACTCAGTTGAATGCCTTCACCCGCATTGGCAAAGAATGCATAAGAATCCAGATCACCCACTTCGATTTTCTCGCTTCGAAAACCACCATTGATGAGCGAGCCGTGCTCACTCTCGCCGAGGGCTCGAACGAAATAGAGCCGGTAGCTGCCAGTGTCGTCAGACCCAGCATAGGCATTGTCCGAAACGACTGCTGTGTATCTTCCACTGGATTCCGCAATAAACGCTTTGTGGACGACAGTCGGCGTTGAACGTGACCAGACCAATTTGCCTGACGGATCATAAATGTCCAAGTTTGGTCGCAGGTTGCCTTCGCCAGAAGTCCGCGCCAAACTCAGTTGAATGCCTTCACCCGCATTCGCAGAAAAGGTGTATGAATCCTGTTGGCCAGAGACAGCGATGGTACCCGATACATAGCCGCCGCTAATCAATGACGCCCCCCTTGCTTCGGCAAGGGCGCCTACGGTAAGCACAATCAACAGGACCAAGTGGATCAGTCGGACTGAACTGTTATGAGCCATGGTTGTACCCTATGAGCGTGAAATTGATGTCTTTTTATTAATTTTATACCATTATAGTTACGTTAATGTCAAAAATGAGGGATAACCGTACGGCAATTCTCATTTTTATGACGTAGTGAATTTGATGGAACGAGTAATCTGTTAATAGATCAGACCTTCTGTGCCGAAACGTCCCGAGTTTTCCAGGGTATCCCGCGCAAGTCGTTGATGCGCGGGCGTTCCGAAAAGTGTAACAATAGACAGTATGATGCGCGAACGCAACTATCTAGTGACAGCGGAGGTGGAGCGGTTGCTGGCGGCGGCCAAAGGCAGCCGTAACGCGGCCCGTGACCGCTGCTTGCTGTTGTTGATGTTTCGCCACGGCTTGCGGGTGTCGGAGGCGTGCGGCTTGCAGTTGTCCCAGGTGGACGTGGACAACCGGGTGGTGTATGTCCAGCGGTTGAAGCAGGGTTTGTCCACCACCCAGCCGTTGCGCCCGGAGGAAATCCGCGCGATCAAGGCGTGGCTGAAGGCGCGGACGGCGATGCGGCCGGCGACGGCTGCTTTTTTCGTCAGCGAGCGGCGCGGGCCGTTGAGTCGCAAGACCGCGTGGTTGGCGGTGCGCAAGTGTGGCGAGCGGGCCGGGTTGCCGTTACCGGCCTATCCGCACCTGTTGCGCCACGCGTGCGGCTACGCCTTGGCCGACCAGGGCGCGGACACCCGACTGATCCAGGACTATCTCGGCCACCGCAACATCCAGCACACGGTGCGCTACACCGCCGCCAATCCGGCGCGGTTCGAGAAGCTGTGGCGGTAGGCTTGCGTTGTTTTATAAGATTTTATATGATATTGAAATAAATATAAAAAATTATAAATAACACACTTTAAAATTGTTTTATTGTAATTACATAAACCTGCATTTATATTTATCTGTAATTGCTACTTTGCAGGTTAGAGTTTGGATGATCACAGCCTTTCTCAACCAAAAAGGCGGCGTTGGCAAAACAACGCTGTCCTACAGTTTCGCTACGGCGCTCGTTCAAGCCGGGCATAAGGTCTTGTTGATTGATGCAGACCCGCAGCATGGCGCGTTGACTTGGCAGGCGCACCGCGAAGCTGTTCCCCTATTTCCCATCGTTGGCTTGCCGACCGATAAGCTGCACCGGGAGATGGCGGCTCACGCCGTTCACTACGACCACCTCGTCATTGACGCCCCCCCGCAGGTGAGCGGCATTGCCCGCTCGATCATTCTGGCCGCCGATCTCATCCTGATTCCGGTACAGCCGTCGCCGCACGATATTTGGAGTGCGGCGGCCATCGTGCAACTGATTGAAGAAGGGAGTACCTTCAAGGAAAACCTCAAAACTGCATTTGTAGTAAACCGTAAAATTGCAAATACAGCTTTAGGGCGTGACGTGTTCACCGCCTTGGAAAATTACCCGTTCCCGGTGTTGCCGACCGCGATTTGTCAGCGCGTGGCCTTTGCCGAAAGCGCTGCACTGGGCGCATCGGTGCTCGAAACCGAGCCGACCGGCCACGCTGCCCATGAAATCTTGTCTTTAACTCGTGAAGCCTTGGAGATGATGGCCCATGACTAAGCGGACCGCTCTTGCGAGCGCCACTAAAAAACCCGTTGATCCGGAAACGTGGGTTTCCGAGCCTTTGGAAAAATCCAAAACTACAAAGATTGAAAAGGTGGAAAAACCCGCAAGACTGGTGGTAGAGCTCCCCGCTGACCTGCATCGCCAGCTCAAGGGTAAGTGCGGCATGGAGGGACAGAAGATTAAAAACGTGATTCAAAGCCTGCTAGAGCAATATCTGGCAGGAAACATCAAAGCCTTATAATAGTTTTTTTATGTTTTTGTGTTTTTATTTTTTATAGAAATGTAGGTTTGTAGCATGAAGACACGGCTGTTATCAGGCGGTGTCCGACTGGCCAATGGCCAGTGTTTACACTCCGAAACAATACCCCTAATTTCGGAGTCGTGGCGCAATCAGTTATTGCAAGACCAAAGCCTACATATCCCACGCCGTGAAGATGAAAACATGAGCCATGATGACAAGAAAGACCCTACGAAGCCGGATGATCCGAAATTACCAGCTATTCAAAACCGCGTGATCCGCGCGGCAGTTGAAATCGATCAGAATGACCCGCTGGGGATCATCTACCAGCACAGTCTGTTCTGCCAGGTGGCGCTACCGCGCAGCCGGCCGGAGGGGCGCGTCTTCGAGCGAGCTTATCGAAACGGGTCTATCCGTATGCACGCGGGCGAGTTGTGGGACGGAACGAGATGGATCGAGCAACCACTCCCCGCCGGCCCGAAGCCGCGCCTCGCGCTTTGTCACCTCAACAGCGAAGCCGTGAAAACCCGATGTCCGGTCGTCGAGGTTGACCGCAGCGCCCGGAAATTCATGGAACGCTTGGGACTCAACACGGATGGCGGCAGTACCTACAGCCTGTTCAAGCGGGAAATGAAAGCCTTGGCCGCCTGCCGGATGACGCTGGGCTTTGGTAACACGGACCACCCCGTCACCGTAGACGCGAAACCGATACGGCGTTTTGAAGCGTGGCTGGCTCACGAAAAAGGGCAGCCAATTCTGTGGCCCGGCGTTATCGAACTGTCGCGGGAGTATTTCGACAGCCTGATGGAGCATGCCGTGCCGCTCGATCCACGCGCCGTCAGTGCCTTGGCGCATTCAGCGATGGCGCTGGATGCTTACAGCTTCCTCGCGCGCCGCCTCTACACGCTGGAAAAGCCGGTCAAGGTCACATGGCGGCAGTTTCACGCCCAGTTCGGGCACGAGTTCAAAGGCAAGGAAGCCGTTGACGACTTTCAAAAGAAATTCTTGCCCGCCGTTCGTGCCGCGCTGACCGTATATCCCTCCGCGAAGGTTGAACAAGTTAGAGGCGGACTGTTACTCAAACCCTCCTTACCCCCCGTTCACGCCGAATCGGTGGCGGTGTCGCACGGCTTGGCCGATCAGGTTCGCGCCCGCTTGCCCGCCCCGCCACCGGTCAAGAATCTTGCACCCGCGACCATCGAACAGTTCCGTAAGCTCTATCCCCGCATCGATCCGCACGCCTGCAAGGACGATTTCGATGGCTGGTTGGAGGCCAGGGAACAGCCCCACCACTACGACCGGGCGTTTCTCGGATTCGCCAAAAAATGGGTCAAGGGCGAAGTTTGAAAGTTATCCACAGGCTGAAAGTTATCCACAGAAAATGTCCCTATGTGGTCTGTCGGTACACGGGGACATTTCGAGTTATCCACGGCACATCGGACCCCCTTTTTTATGGCACATCGGACCCCCTTTCGAGGGGAAAATATGGCACATCGGACCCCCCCTAAATCCTTATATCCTTGCAAGTAGTTATTCCAGATAGTAACGACGATCGCGCATGCGCGCGAAACACCACATACCGCAATGCAGCAAAATGGTGCCTCAACTCCCCAGACCCCCTCTGAAGACGATGGGGGCTTCGGAAACGGCGGGTGGTTACTCGATGGAAAATTCAAAAGACGGCATCCAGGAGGGAGGCGCGATTCGAGCGGCGGCCTTCGGAATGGACCGTGGAGGCCCGTGAGAGGCCCTAGAAGCAACGCTGGCGATGTTCGGCTACCCTAGCCCTTCCCCAAGCCCTTCCACGTCCTAGAGGGCCATTGCATGGCGACCCGTACTTTCAAAATCCCGAACGGTGCTGAATTGACCCTGTCGTCGGATGAACTGGAACCCAGTGATTTGGCCTTGGCCCAGGTGCTGCTGGAACTCGCGGCGGAGCAGGGCCGTGTCGAGGTGACCGTGAGCGAGGAGGAATTGGCCCGGCGCTTGGCCGCAAAGGGTTACGATCCCCGTACCGGTCGGCCTTTGCACTAGGGACCGGTCGAGAGCAGTCCTCGCTCCCCCGCGCCAATGCCCCTAGAACCGCCTCAGCGGCCTTCTGGGGCGTCGGAGGGGGTCGAGCCATGCCTCTCTAGCCCCCACTCCCCGAAAATCGCCGTAGCGGCCTTTTTGGCGCCTCGCAAGAGGGGGTTGGCCATGCTCTTCCCAGTACCACCCCCCACGCGGCAGCACTGCGCCGCCGCAGACGGACCGCCGACGGTGGTGGTGGCACCACTGGCCAGAGGTAGGATAAAGTAGTAATTCTTACTACCACTAGATGCGGAGGCGTTCCACCATGCCCAACGTTGAGAAAGTCAGCATCGCGCTCACCCCGGAAATGGCAGCGGTGGTGCGGCAGGCCGTGGAGAGCGGCGACTACGCCAGCCACAGCGAGATCGTGCGAGAGGCGTTGCGGGACTGGAAACTGAAACGCGCCTTGCAGCAGCAGGAGGTCGAGGAATTGCGCCGCCTGTGGCAAGAAGGGCTGCACAGCGGCCCGAGCCGATTCGCGGGCATGGCCGACCTCAAGGCGGAAGCCCGCCGCCGTCTCGAAGCCCAGAGCCAGCCGGGAGCTTGAGGCGACATGACCATCGTCCAGAGAACGGCGCAGGCCGACGAAGACCTGATTGATATCTGGGTTTACATCGCCCAGGACAACTCCGCCGCCGCCGATCACTTGCTCGACGAGTTCGAGAAGAAGTTCGCGCTGCTGGCCGGGCAGCCCCGGCTCGGGGCCGCCCGGTCGGACATCGCGCCGGGGCTACGCCACTTCCCGATGGGAAACTATTTGATCCTGTACCGCGAGATCGACCCCGGAATCGAAGTGGTCCGAGTCGTTCACGGCGCACGCCGGTTGAGCCACCTTTTCTAGCCCGCAGGCTTGAAGGTTCTCCGGCTACGCTCCCGCATCCCCCTTTTCCGCCAAGAGCGCATCACCGGCCTGTTTCCAGGCGGCCCAACGCTGGGGGTCCTCGGTCTTGGCGGCAGCCAAGAGCAAGCCGAGCAACTCCCCCCGGCTACGAGACTCCAAGCCCGCCAGATCGAACAACACGCCCTGTTGGATCAAGCGATGGGCGCGGGCTTTCCGTTCGGCCTTAGCGGACTGGCGCTTGCTGGATTGGATCAACTTCGTTGCCGCCAAGCGCGCTTGAGCGGCGCGGTCGTTGGCCTGCTCCAGCCGGACCAAAGCCGCCAAGAGCTGGTTATCCGCCGCCGAGCGGTCGGGCTTCTCGGTCAACAGCACCAAAAGCTGCTGGGGTTCGGAGAGAGCCTTTAAGCTCTTGAGATACGCCACCCGGTTCGTCAACCACTCGTCGCGCTTCACGTCGGTTCCCCTTTTTATCCCATTCATCGGATTGCGGCCAGACGCCACCGGAACCCAACCCGGCGACCACCCCGAAGCCTAGCGCCCCCTTCCCGCGACGGCAACGGCGGCGTATCCTGAGCGCCGTGGCAACCGAACAACGCACCGGGCGGGCTCTCTCCAAAGCCCGGTGGGAATCCCAGGCTTGGCCCAGCGACCTCGACGGACAGCGGTGGCGCCTAAAGCAAAGGCGCACTTAGTTGTTTCAACTTGCTTCGCTACGTTGAAACCCCCGTGCGCCCCTGCGGTGGGCCAAGAAAAAACCCAACACGCACCAGCCACTTAACCGACCGCAACGAAGCTGCCAACCGCCGTGCACGCAACACGGCGACGACACGAACCACGAGCATCGAGACACCCCGACATGGCTTCTTACCATTGCAGCGTCAAGGTGGGCGGAAAAGGCCAGGCGAGCGGCCACGCCGCCTACATCGCCCGCGAAGGGTCCTACGCCGAACGGGCTGGGTATGAGGACCTGGAAGCGACCGGCCACGGCAACCTGCCTGCGTGGGCTGAAGGCGAACCGTCCCGGTTCTGGAGCGCCGCCGACCGCTACGAACGAGCCAACGGCGCCACCTACCGGGAAATCGAAATCGCCCTACCGCGCGAGCTGAATCCCGACCAACGGCAAGCCTTGGTCCTGGACTTCATCCGGCAAGAGATCGGCGCGCGGCACGCCCACCAGGGGTAGACCAAGCAGTCGTGTCACCAGCCGCCATCTCGATCACGGCAGGTCGAGCCGGGTGTTCATATCGAGATCGAACCGACCATACGGGTTGACGTGTTCCCAGA
>Ga0208823_1003823_pt1 | contig 10512 bp, 10 predicted proteins | sample AD_UKC075_MetaG_FD_184440 | JGI IMG/M metagenome (GOLD analysis project Ga0208823, IMG submission 184440) | Active sludge microbial communities of municipal wastewater-treating anaerobic digesters from USA - AD_UKC075_MetaG (SPAdes) (version 2) | ecosystem: Engineered > Bioreactor > Anaerobic >... | reverse complement strand
GTGCTCACATACCACAGGACCTACTTTTACGATAAGAAAAATGATACATATATATACCTAGTCGATACAGTCTTAGGAATAGACCCCTATGATAGAATATCAACAGCGGTAGCAGCTGACATGGTAGAATACTCCGGCGATAACTCCTACGCTAAAAGCAGTCAATATACAACCGGTGGCCTGATAAGTCGGCAAACAGTAATGAACAAAACGAGAAAACTAAAGGAAGAAAAACTAAAGATGGAAGCTGAAGGGCCAAAGCGCAAAATGCAGGTTATACACATAGATGCCGATGAAGACCATGTTGCTCTGCAGAATGGCAAAAACGCCATAGTTCCACTGATTACCATATACGAAGGCACAAAAAGAATAGGAAAACGGGGAAAATGTATAAATCCCTACCACATACATGGATACGGTCAAAATCCTGAAGAAACATGGTTAAAAGTTGCCAACTACATTTATGACAGATATGACATAGACTATTTAAAGCGCATCTATATTCACGGAGATGGTGCCCTTTGGATAAAAACCGGCCAAGAATGGTTACCCAAATCCAAAATGGTCCTAGACAAATATCACCTAAACAAAGCCATCCTCAAAGCTACAGCAGGTCAAGAGCAATACAGAAAATCAATATACAGAAGTATTTACGAAGGCAATTGGATTGAATTTTGTAAACTAGTAACAGAGCTTAAGCATGGTGTTCAAAGCCCTAAAAAGCGAGAGAGAATACATGAATTTAGAACCTACATAAAAAACAACTGGGAAGCCATCACTATATACAAAGAAGAAGGAGTAAGTGGCAGCTGCACAGAGGGTCATATTAGCCATATATTATCCAGCCGTTTTAGTTCTCGACCTATGGGCTGGAGCAAGAAAGGTCTAAAAACCATAGCAGATATAAGAATCTATTGCCAAAACGGTGGGAAGATAACTCCAAATCATTTTACAAAAGTAAATTTACAATACAAGATAAAAAAAGAAACCATAAAAAAGGGCAAAGAAGTATTTAGTAAAACTACACATGAGAAATTAAACAACATACCCGCTTTTAACATGGGTAAAAAAACTCCAATATCAACAATTTTAAAGGGCATACAACGCAGCGGGTATGTGATATAGCCCGTTGTATCAAAAAGATGGGGATACCTTTAAGTTTAATTATCCTACAACAAATTGACACTATCGTGCTTTAATGTCTGTTTTAAATTTAAAGATTTTTGATGTAATAAAATGTGATACAGGAATTAGTAAAAATGATACAAAACAAAAAACTAATGATTGTAAAAACAGCTTAAAATATGGTATCTTTATCTTAAGTCCAAAGAAACTATTCCCTTTGTTGAGGGTTTTGGATGTCATAATAAGAATCATAACAGCAAATAGTAAAGATTGCAGTACTGCAAAAAACAAACCTTTTTTAAAATCATGGTTAACAGCATAGTACTTCATTGAGATTACAGGCTTTTTAATAAAGTCTTTTGAAAATTTAAGCATATCTTTTAAGTAATTTGATGTGTTGTTTATAACTTCTTTTGTTTTTTCAGATGAAAAAAAGCTTTCTTCTCTAGCGCCTTGTGCATTATTGTTTCCACTTAAACCGCTATTGTTTTCCCCCGGCTCAGTACCGGCTCCACTTGAGGCATTAGCACTGCTATTTTCGCCTGAATCTTTTGCAAGATTTATTTTATTGCCTTCTTGTCCCTCACCTTTATTTTCTTCAGGCTTTGCTAGCATAACTCCTTTATTTACTTCATCTCCTGAAGATCCCTCAGGCACCGCTGCTGAAGTCTCACCGCTGCATAAGCAGTTTTCACCTTCTTGTAATACTTTTCCACAATTATTACATTCCATTGACATGACCTCCTATTTTTAAAAAAATAAAGCAATATTATCTATATTCAATATTTATCAATATAAGAATACCAGTAAAAATACATTTTGTCATTATAAATTTATAAGATTTAGTTAAAATAAATGAAAACATTTAAAAAGCACTTCTTTTTTGAAATTTGCTGAAGTGCTTTTTATTTGCTTTTTATATTGTATTACACTGGGTGTACCCTGTTTTCATAATCCACCATATCAGGGTCTATCCCGTATTTCTCTGCTTTCCTGAACTCAAAATATTTTTTTGCAACGGATGGGAATAGTGCATAAGACAGCACATCTTCATCCTGTTCTAAATACTCTTTCATTTCATTTTTTATATTTTTAAGCTCAGGCTTTATAAAGTCAGCAGGTCTTTTAGTAATAGGTTTTTCACCGTTTAAAATTTTCTTTTGTATTTCAGGATTAACAGGTGCCGGTGTTTTGCCATACTCTCCTTTTACCAGCGCCTTTGATTCCTTTGGAACCATCTTATATCTCTCACCCATCAATACATTCAAAACAGCCTGTGTACCTACAATCTGGCTTGTAGGAGTTACCAGAGGAGGAAAACCAAAGTCTTCCCTTACCTTTGGTATTTCTTTTAAAACTTCTTCAAATTTATCAAGGGCATTTGATTGCTTAAGTTGTGATACAAGGTTTGAAAGCATTCCACCGGGAACCTGGTATATTAATGTATTAATATCAACTCCCAGCACTTTTGCATCTAAAAGCCCGCTGTTTAGGTATTCCTCTCTTAAAGGTTTGAAATACTCTGCAATTTCATTTAATTTGTTTATGTCAAGACCTGTGTCGTATTCAGTACCTTTTAAAGTTGCAACAACTGATTCTGTAGGTGGCTGTGAAGTTCCAAGAGCTAAAGGTGATATTGCACAGTCCACCACGTCACATCCTGCTTCTATAGCCTTTAGATATGTCATTGATGCAACACCGCTTGTATAGTGGGTGTGAATTTGTATAGGTACTTTTACATTTTCCTTCAGTGCTTTTACCAAGTCATATGCTGCATAAGGAAGCATTAAACCTGCCATATCCTTTATGCATATAGAGTCTGCCCCCATGTCCACAAGTCTCTTTGCATCTTTTACAAAAAGGTCTAAATTGTGAACCGGGCTTGTGGTATAGCATACAGCAGCTTGTGCATGCCCTCCTTCTTTTTTACATGCTTTAATGGCAGTTTCAATATTTCTTACATCATTTAAAGCATCAAAAATTCTTATTATGTCAATTCCGTTTGCTATTGCCTTTTGGACAAAATATTCTACTACATCATCTGCATAATGCTTATAACCTAAAAGGTTCTGACCTCTTAAAAGCATTTGAAGCTTTGTTTTCTTAACATGTTTTCTAATTGTCCTTAATCTTTCCCAAGGATCTTCATTTAAAAATCTTAAGCAAGAGTCAAATGTTGCCCCTCCCCAAGCTTCCAGTGAATGATACCCTATATCATCAAGCTTTTCTAATATAGGAGCCATTTCATCAATTTTCATGCGTGTGGCAATTAGTGATTGATGGGCATCCCTTAGAACAGTTTCAGTTATTTTAGCCATATATTTAACCTCCTTAATTATTCTTACCCCTTCTTTTAAAACTCAAAACTAAATAATAGTAAATTAATTCAGGGTAAGGAGTAAATCTCCTGAATCCACAGAGGCACCACTAGATACATCCACAGAGGCAACTGTTCCGTCCTGGGGGGCTAAAATTTCGTTTTCCATCTTCATAGCTTCTAAAATTACAAGTACCTGCCCTTTTTTAACAGAATCACCTGGTTTAACATTAACTGAAAGTATAGTTCCAGGCATTGGAGCATTAACTTTAACTGCACCGCCACCGGCTTTAGCTGCCTTTTGAGGAGCAGGTGGTTTTGGAGCAGGTGCAGGAGCAGCAGCCGGCTCACTTACTGTTACTGCCGGACCTGAAGGAGAAGCCCCGTTCTTTATTTCTTCCACCTCAACTTCATATTGCTGGCCGTTAACTTTTATCAAAAACTTTTTCATATTTATCCTCCTTAAAAATTTTAAACATAATGTTAAATTTATCACATTTAAAGATAATTATAAGCACAAGTATAAATTAAATAAAGAGAATTATAAAGGTATATTCCCATGTTTTTTTGCAGGTCTTCTTTCCCTCTTGCCTGCAAGCATTTCCAACGCACTAATTATACGGATTCTTGTAGATTCAGGCTCGATAACATCATCAACATAACCTCTTGCCGCTGCAATATATGGATTGGAGAATTTCTCCTTGTATTCGTTAATTAGCTTGTTTCTTGTAGCAACCGGGTCATCAGAATTTCCAATTTCTTTTCTAAAAATAATATTAGCGGCACCTTCAGGACCCATTACTGCTATTTCTGCAGTGGGCCATGCAAAAACCATATCAGCACCTAAATGTTTGCTGTTCATGGCTATATATGCACCGCCATATGCTTTTCTGAGAATAACATTTATTTTAGGCACTGTAGCTTCTGCAAAAGCATATAATAATTTAGCACCGTGTCTTATAATCCCACTGTGTTCCTGGTTTACACCCGGCAAATATCCCGGTACATCTGTAAAGCTAACTATAGGTATGTTAAAAGAATCACAAAATCTTACAAATCTTGCTGCCTTATCTGATGAATCCACATCTAAAACCCCTGCTAAAAATCTCGGCTGGTTTGCCACTATTCCTATAGTTTTGCCGTTCATTCTTCCAAAACCCACTATGATATTTTTTGCGAAATGCTCTTGTACTTCAAAGAAATCCCCGTTATCAACTACAGAAGTGATTATTTCCATAGCATCATAGGGCTTATTTGAGTCATCCGGAATTATATCAATGAGATTATCAGCTATTCTGTTTACATCATCATTGGTTTCTAAGTAAGGTACATCTGATAAATTATTATCCGGGAGGAAGCTTATTAATTTTCTAATTTTTTCTATGCATTCGTCTTCATTTTCACTCTTAAAGTGAGCAACACCGCTTTTTGAATTGTGGGCATCTGCACCGCCAAGTTCATTAAAGGTCACATCTTCCCCTGTAACTGCTTTAATTACTTGTGGACCGGTTATAAACATCTGGCTTGTGTTTTCAACCATAAAAACAAAGTCTGTAATGGCCGGAGAATATACCGCCCCTCCTGCACAAGGACCCATTATTACAGAAATCTGGGGAATTACTCCTGAAGCGTGGGTGTTTCTGGTGAATATCTCACCAAAACCCTTTAATGCATCAATACCCTCTTCAATTCTTGCACCGCCTGAGTCATTTATGCTTATAAAAGGTGCGCCTGTTTTAATTGCCATGTCCATGACATTTGTAATTTTTTTAGCGTGCATTTCTCCCAATGACCCACCAATAACAGTAAAATCCTGGGAAGATACAAAAACAAGCCTACCATTAATAGAACCATATCCAGTCACTACGCCATCGCCGGGTACTTTCTTTTTCTGCATATCAAAATCAATACTTCTTGTCTCGGCAAATGCATTTAATTCAACAAAACTATTTTCGTCTAATAAAGCATTTATCCTTTCCCTGGCAGTTTTCTTGCCGGCTTCATGCTGTTTTTTAATTTTTTCTTCTCCTCCCCCAAGGTTTACTTGAGACCTCTTTTCGTTCAAAAGGGCCATTCTGCTTTGGTTATCCATTTTATGCTCCACCTCATGTTTTTTATTTATAGTTTTTAATCTAAATTTACCATTTCAAATGTAAAATAATTTGAAATACAAAAAAATAATTTCCTTAAATACCCTATTATATTTTAATTGCAATTGCTACATAGATATATTATAATAAAGACACCTATCCTAGATTATAATACTATATGAAATTACTTGCAAGTTAAATCAAGATGATTTTGAAAATTTATAATTTTTCTTATGATAAATTTTTCTTATTAATGTAGAATTGAAAAACTTCCGATACATATACCGAATACCACTTTTTTTACCGAGTGCTGTTTTTGCAACCTGGCTTAAAATAATATATTTTCTAAGGGTGATTTATTTTGAGAAAAATCAAACCCGAGCAAAATAGGGGTATAACTTTTTGTAAAGTATCCATCGATAATGATGCAACATGGATTCATGGCATAATAACTTATATAAACTTGGAAAAAAAAATTGCCGAGATATTTCTTTCTGCCCGTTATTTCAAAAATCATTTAAAGGAAGGTCAAAAAATACTTATAAAATCTTTTGATAACAATAACGAAACTTTATTTTCCGCAAGCATCACCAAAAAGGTAATTTCCATAAGAAAGCAGGCAATAACCGTCAATATAGACAAGGTAATGAGCTATCACAACAAACGTAGGTTTGAAAGATTTTATTTAAACTATCCTTGTAAAATTACTTACGGGGATAAGGAATATATAGCCATACTTTCCGATATCAGTTTAGGAGGCGGGATGCTTTTTACAGATGCGGAAATTGATGACCATTCAATAGTATGCATCAGTATATTTATATCAGCAACATTAACCATTAATTTTATAGGAAAAACAGTTAGAAAAGAAAGTGCAGGAAACAGTGAACTGACATATGGTATAGAAATACTGGAAATTGACGAAGAAAATAATGTTCTTTTAGCTGAGCTAATCAATTTCCTTGAAGAAGAAAAAAATAATATTGCACACGAATGGAGAATTTTTAATATGCTAAAGTATTCCATCTACACCATATCTGTGATTTTTATATTTGTTGTTATTTTCTTCTTTTTCACAAATGAAGCTCTATAGCTTTTCAATGCATACAAGTATAGGAGGACAATTCCGCTGGTTTATAAACTCTGTTTTCATCACGGCAAATTTTTTTTGGTCAACGGTTTTTAAAAAGTCTAAAACTTTTTCTTTCTCTTCTGTCCCATTGTCCTTTCCATAATAAATTACTATTGTAATAATGCCTCCTGTAACTAAAAGTTCCATGGATTTTTCTATTGCAGAAATTGTGGTATCTGCCTTTGTGGATACACTGTGGTCACTTCCCGGAAGATAGCCTAAGTTGAACATTACAGCCTTTATATTTTCGTTTACGTAATTACCCATGTTTTCATGACCGTCTTTTATAAGGGTTACTCTTTCTGAAAGCTTTAGTTCTTCTAACTTTCCGGCTGTATTTTCTATAGCTGCATCTTGTATGTCAAAGCCAAAAACCCTTCCCCTCTCCCCTACAAGCTGTGCTAAAAACACTGTATCGTTGCCGTTGCCGCAGGTGGCATCAACAACAATATCTCCTTCATTAACATAACCTTTTATATACTCGTGGGATTGTTTTAGAGAATTTTTAATTATTTTCATAATCACTCACCATAAGTATTACATCTCTTATTATTTTAGCAGCAAAAATGGCTGTCCTGTCTGATAAATCGTAAGGAGGTGAAACCTCTACAATATCAAACCCTACAATGTTTAAATCCTTTAAAAGCCCCATGGATTTTATAAGTTCATTTGAGCTTATGCCGCCGGGCTCCGGTGTGCCGGTCCCATTTGCATATGCCGGGTCTAAAACATCTATATCAAGGGTTACATATATTGGCTTGTCTTTAAATTTATCAATTACAGCCTTTAGGGGTTCATACACCTCTAAGGTAAACATGTTGGTATTTAAAGAAGCAAACTTAAATTCCTCTTTTGTACCTGATCTTATTCCAAACTGATATATATTTTTAGATGGCATAAAATCAATTACACGCCTTATTGCAGAAGCATGGGACAGTGGGCAGCCTAAATAATCCTCCCTTAAGTCTGCATGGGCGTCAAAGTGTATCAACACCAGTTCATCTTTGTACTTTTCGTAAACTTTTTTTATAATGGGTACGCTTATAAGGTGTTCGCCTCCAATAAAAAGTGGAAACTTGCCGTCCTTTAAAATTTCCCCCGCTGCCTCTTCAATTATTTCAAGGCTTTTTTCCGGATTTCCAATAGGAAGGTCCAAGTCGCCTGCATCAAAAAAGGAAGCATCTTCTAATGACTTGTCCATATATATACTGTATTCTTCAATGCCAATTGACACTTCCCTTATTTTTTGAGGTCCAAATCGTGTACCAGGTTTAAAGCTACATGTAAAGTCCATTGGTACACCAACTAAAATTATTGAAGACTCTGTATAGTTATCAGAACTTCCCATAAATCTTAAAGGAACAGTAAGTTTTCCGCTTTTTAAACTCATATAATTCTCCTTTATTCACAGATTATGTTCATATTTAAAAACTTTTGTTTGTATTTAATGATTCTTGTTTTAATACTTCTTGTTGTATTTAATATTATTTTGTTTATATTTATTTTACATTTATAAATAATGATTTTTTATTATTTAATAATGTCTGATACAAATTTTGGCAGTGCAAAAACTGCTTTGTGTATTTGAGGGCAGTAATATTTTGTATCTAATTTTGGTATACTGTCTAAATCTGTTTCTAACGGGTCATATTTTTTAGAACCCATTGTAAAACTCCAATAACCACTTGGATAAGTAGGTATTGCACATGTATAAAGCCTTGCTATAGGAAATATTGATTCTACATTTTTAAATGCATTTCTAATTAGATCTTTATGAAAAAAAGGTGATTCAGTTTGAGCAACAAATATTCCGTCTTCTTTTAGACATTCATATATGGCTTTATAAAATTCCTTTGAAAAAAGTCCTACAGCAGGACCTACCGGGTCAGTTGAGTCAATCATTATTACATCAAATTCGTTTTTATGCTGGTTTACATATTTTATCCCGTCATCAACAATGACCTCTACCTTCTCGTCAGTTAAGGCACAGCTTATTTCAGGCAAATATTCTTTTGCAATTTCAATTACTCGTCCGTCTATTTCGCAAAGCACTGCTTTTTCGATGGTAGGATGCTTAATGATTTCCCTGATTGCCCCTCCGTCCCCTCCGCCAATTACAAGGGCTTTTTTAGGATTTTTATGAGTAGCCAAAGGAACATGTGATATCATTTCATGATAAACAAATTCATCCTCTATTGTAGTTTGCACAGTTCCGTCTAAAACAAGCATCTTGCCAAATTGCTCTGTATCAATCAATGCAATGTCCTGATACTGTGTTTTTTCAGTGTGGTATGTTTGTTTAACTTTGCATGTTATTCCTACATTTTTTGTTTGATATTCTGTATACCAAAGCTCCATTAAAATTCACTCCTTGTGATGGATTAAACCAATATTTATAGGCATTATTAATTAGCCATTAATATTTTAATCCCCAAAACATGTCTTGTCAATAAAATGTACTTCCCAGATTATTAAAATAATGCATCCAACCAGGTAGCAAAAAATATCTTTTATATCAAAGGTAGCTCCAACAATAGTGGACAGTACTTTATTACCTTGTATATTTAAAATTTCTACAATATTTAAGTACTGCAAAATCTCTACCATTACAGAAAAGATAAAAATATATAGGGGTAAAAATTTTATTGGCTTTCTTATAAAAGATTTTATAAAGGTGTATAGCAAAATAACAACCAGTATATCCCCTACATACGGTCTTATGATATTATCTCTTATAAAAAGGGCAATTATTATTTCTATAGTTAAAAAAATAAAAAAAGCTGCCAAATATCTTTTATTTATTCCCATTTTTTAATCACCTCACCATATACATCAATAAAAATAGAAACAAAATAACTCCTAAAATTGTTAATATGAAAGATATTATATCACATTTATTTCTTTTTGGATTCCGATGGTTCAGCCTGGAATGCTAAACCATTTCTATGTCAAATCAAAATTAATATATTATCCTAAAATCTTTCTCATTTAAAATCCTGTCAATTAAGTCTTCACATTTAAAAGACTCATATCTTTGCTGTATATCATATTCACCGACAAAAAATACATTAATATTTCCTTTATAAGCTGCTTTCATAATTTCAATCATATCATTCCTGTTAGTCAGCACGTTATCCCTACATTTTATATACCAATGCCGCTGTCGTCAGCTGATATGGTTCTCTTCTTCCGTGATGTTTTAAAATATAATCATTAACACTTATTATCTGTGGTTTTATCCGCATATCATCACTTATCAAAAAATAGCGTCCTAAAGGAATTCTTGTCAGCACTATTATGCATATAAGAATTAATTCCTCTGCAATACTGTCCCCTTTTCTTTTTAAAGTCCTGGCATACCGGAAGAAAGTGCTGAACAACTCCCTATTTCCCGGGTTTGTACTTTTAAGCTTAACAGACATATGCTTGTCCATACTTTCAATAATTTCACTTGTTTTTGTTTTGTATCTGCATACCTCTTTAACGGCATACCCAAGCAGTCTATTAGCTTCTTCAGTACTGATATTTAAAGCATCCTTTAAACAATTATAAATTACTTCTTCGTTAAAAAGAACGACTTTAAAGCCACTGCTGTTAAGTTCGCTGAAATATTGAATCTGAACGGGATGCAACTCAAATGAATTGGCAGTAAGTTCCATTAATGCCGTCCGGGATACAATTATTACATCCCCCTTGCTCTTCAAATAATTAATAATGGCCTGCCTGTTAGATGAATTTGAATGATGCAGAATAGAACAAGTATCATAAAAAAAATACCTGTGTGCCTTCGAAATAGTATCAACAACTTCCTCTTTTTTATATATCATATAATTTTTAAAGGAGCTGAA
>Ga0208823_1003821_pt1 | contig 10520 bp, 10 predicted proteins | sample AD_UKC075_MetaG_FD_184440 | JGI IMG/M metagenome (GOLD analysis project Ga0208823, IMG submission 184440) | Active sludge microbial communities of municipal wastewater-treating anaerobic digesters from USA - AD_UKC075_MetaG (SPAdes) (version 2) | ecosystem: Engineered > Bioreactor > Anaerobic >... | reverse complement strand
GACCACCGAGGTGATCTGGGGCCATGCCCGCAACAAGGGCTGAAACAGCCGATTGAACTCGCGCGGATCGTGGGTATCCAGCACGCGGGGCTCGATTCCACGCTGGGTGGAACCGAGCAGCCGCTCCATGATCTGAAAAGTCTGGTCGAGTTCGCCGGCCACGCTGTCGGCGACGGTGTGCAAGCGGGATACAGCAATCTCGTGCGCGGCTGGCAAGGCAATCAGGTAGGTGAAACCGCCGGTGAAGGCGAGAAAGGACAGCAGGATCAGCAAGCCGAACCGAAGGCTCAAGCTGCGCCGCACGGAAATCGGCGCATCGATGACGAAAGACATGAGGATTCCTGCCGACAAGCCCGCACACCGGCCTTTTCAAGCCCGCTGAGCAGATTGATCTTATTGATAGGGTTTCCCGACCTTAAAATTATCCATCAATATATCTTAACAGGACATCGAGTCTTAACTACGACCCGAAATATTTCATTATTGACCCTATTCATTGCAAATTCTGCGACGATCCGGGAAAAACGACGGCCTCCAAGCGGGCGATCGTCTCCCCAACCGATCCGCGCTGCGGATTTCTGCTATCGTTCGTTCATTGACCGTTGGAATCTTCGACATGCCTGACATCGACGGCCTGACGCTCCTGGGCCAAGCCAAGACTGAGTATCCCCAGCACTATTCTCCCCAGTTGCTGGAGCGCTTCCCCAACCGCTATCCCCAGCACGAATATCGGGTAGAGCTGGATTGCGCCGAGTTCACCTGTCTGTGCCCGATCACCGGCCAGCCCGACTTCGCCCGGCTGATCATCCACTACAGCCCCGCCGCCTTTCTGGTGGAATCGAAGTCCCTGAAGTTGTATCTGTTCAGTTTCCGCAATCAGGGGACCTTCGGCGAGGAGGTGGTCAATCGGATCGCGGAGGATCTGTTCACCCTGCTGCAACCGCGCTGGCTGGAGGTGCGGGGCGATTTCATGCCGCGCGGCGGCATCGCCATCAAACCGAGTGTGCGGCTGGATCGCCCGCCCGCCGCATCCGCGTCGTGAGCGGTCGCTTCAGCCTGGAGAAGTTATGATGAGCACGGCTCTTGTGGTCCTGTCCGGTGGGCAGGATTCCACCACCTGTCTGTATTGGGCACTGGCCCGCTTCGGGGCCGGCCAGGTATCGGCAGTGACCTTCGACTACGGCCAGCGTCACCGCATCGAACTGGATTGCGCCGCTCGAGTCGCCGCGCACGCCGCGGTCCCACACACCGTGCTGCCGATCGACACCTTCGCCGCGCTGGGCGGCAATGCCCTGACCGACACCGGGGTAGCGGTCCAGGCCGGAGTGGACGCGCACACCCAGCTGCCCAATACCTTCGTGCCAGGACGCAACCTGATCTTCCTGACCTTCGCCGCTGCCCTGGCCTATCAGCGCGATATCCATCATCTGGTCACCGGGGTGGCTCAGACCGACTACAGCGGTTATCCCGACTGCCGCCAGACCACGTTGCAAGCACTGGAGCAAGCGCTGCGGCTGGGCATGGAATACGAGCTGACGCTTCATACCCCGCTGATGTTCAAGTCCAAGGCCGAAACCGTGCTGATGGCGCGCGATCTCGGCGCGCTGCCAGCCTTGGCCGACACCCATACCTGCTACCAGGGCCAGCAACCGCCATGTGGTACCTGTCCGGCCTGTCTGTTGCGGGCCAAGGGTTTCGCCGAGGCCGGCATCGCCGATCCGCTGGTGGAACGCTTCCGCGCCGCCCAGCGATGAGTGTACGGCTGTATACCGTTGCGGCCGTACCGTTCGAGGCGGCTTGCCAAGTGGGCATTTTTCCGGAGGGGCATCGCGCCCGCCGGCTGCACGGCCATAGCTACCTGGCGCAGGTACGGGCCGAATGGGCGTCGGACCGGACATCCGCGCCGGGCACGGCAACCGAGACCCTGACCGCGCGGCTGCAAGCAGCGGTAGCGCCGCTGGACTATGCTTTCCTGAATGACTATTTGCCGATTCCGACCGACGAGAACCTGGCGCGTTGGATTCGGGCACGGCTGGACGCACCGGGGCTGGAACGGGTCGGCATCCAGAGCACCCGTGACCAGGGCGTCGATCTGGATGGCGCGGACCATGCCCACGTCTGGCGGCGGTTCCGCTTCGAAGCGGCCCACCAGTTGCCAAACGTGCCTGCAGGCCATCCTTGCGGGCGGATGCACGGTCATGGTTTCGAGGTGATCGTACATGCCGACCAAGATTTGGCTGGCCTGGATCTCGGCGTAGATTTCGACCGGCTGGACGAATTGTGGCGGCCGCTGCACGCCATCCTGCACCAAGCCTGCCTCAACGAGCTGCCCGGACTGGAAAACCCGACCAGCGAGCGGCTGGCGGCTTGGCTGTGGCAACGACTGCAGGCGGAGTTGCCGCCGCTGTCCTGGGTGACGGTCTACGAAACAGCCACTGCCGGTTGCCATTACGACGGGCGGCATTACCGAATCTGGAAGGAGCGAGTCTTCGAAAGCGCTTTGCGTCTGCGCCGTGTCCCGGCCGACGATCCGCGCCGACGTTTGCACGGCCACAGTTACCGCATCCGCCTGCACCTGACCGCGCCGTTGGACGAGGTGATGGGCTGGACGGTGGACTATGGCGAGGTCAAGGCGCTGTTCGAGCCAGCCTACCGGCAGCTCGACCATCATCGGCTGGACCAGCTGACCGGCCTGGAGGATGCCGATCCGGCCAGCCTATTGCGCTGGGTTCGGGCGGCGCTGGCCGAACGATTGCCGCCGCTGGATCGGATCGATCTGGAAGAAACACCCGGCTGTGGCGCAACATTGTGTTGGGGCGAAGAGGGGCCGGCGCTGCCGGGATAAACATGCGGTATTCGGTGAAGGAATTATTCTATACCCTGCAGGGCGAAGGGGCCTGGAGCGGCCGACCGGCGGTATTCTGCCGTTTTGTCGGCTGCAATCTGTGGAGCGGGCGCGAAGTGGACCGGGAAAAGGCGATCTGCCGGTTCTGCGACACCGAGTTCGTGGGGGCCGATGGACCGGGCGGGGGCAAATTCGCCACCGCCGAGGCGCTGGCCAGCGCGATCGCCGCCCGCTGGCCCGCTTCGCAGCTACCACAGGCCCGACCCTATGTGGTCTGCACCGGCGGCGAGCCGCTGCTGCAACTGGACGATGCGCTGATCGTCGCCCTGCACGACCGGGGTTTCGCGGTGGCGGTGGAAACCAACGGCACTCTGCTCGCGCCGCTCGACCTCGACTGGATTTGCGTCAGCCCCAAGGCCAACGCGCCGCTGCGCATCACCCATGGCGACGAACTCAAGCTGGTCTACCCGCAAGCGGAGCCCGAAGCGCAACCGGAACGCTTCACCGATCTGACTTTCCGCCATTTCTTCCTGCAACCGCTGGATGGTCCCGACCTGGAGCGCCATACCCAGGCGACGATTGCTTATTGCCTGGCCAACCCGCAATGGCGACTGAGCCTGCAGACTCATAAGCTGCTGGGCATTCCTTGAGGGAAACGGCTCATCGACTTCGCCTGTTCGGCTCTTATCGGACTGCGCTGAGCCGGTCTTTTTGAACCTGTGGATCGCCCTATAGCGGCTAAGTCGCGGCTTTCGTCTCCGGCATGGAATATGCCGTCGTAACTGCTTGACATCGATCCCAATATCTTGGGCCGAAATCGCAAGATCCGTTACGAGAGGAGAACATCCGATGGCAGGTTCGATCGATTTATGCGTCACCGACGCAAACGGTTTTGGAGTTTTCGATTATCGCTTCCTGAACAGATACGGCAACGGCCAAGAAATCCGCGTCTCGTCGATCAACGATACGATCGGCCAGATCATCAACATCGCCAATCAACGCAGCGTCAAGATCAAGAATCTGTATTTCAACGGACACGGAGCGCCCGGCTATCAGGGCGTCGGATCGGGCACCGGCCGGGATACCACCGGAAACAAGAGCCTTCAGGTCGATCCCAGCGACAAGAGTTGGAATGGCCAGCTCTTGGGCGCGGGCAGCTCGCTATTTCTCATCATAGACTCTCTGGCCGATGGCGCCACCGTGACCCTTTCGGGTTGCCGGGTGGCGGAAGGAACCGATGGCAAAGTCTTGTTGCGAGCTGTCGCAACCACTCTCAACGTCTGGGTACAAGCGGCGGACGCCACCCAATTCGCCTGGATTCCCGGCTGGGAAGGCAAGGTCTGGAAATGTTCTCCCGATGGCCAGATCCTTTGTCCAAACGGGGATTACACCTGACCGATCCAATAGCGTCCGCTGTCCGATCCGACCCTGCACGCAAAACCATTGCCGGCTGAATCGATGTCGGCGGCTACCCACCCGACCCGCATCTCACCCGACCCGCATCTCAATGCGCGCCAGCGGCCGACGACGCCCCCGCCGGTTTGCGCACCGGGCGACTGAGCCAGATCACCACGGTCAGCATCAGGAACAGCACCCCCGACAACCAGAACAAGTCGGTGGCCGACAACATATAGGCTTGGCGGGTCACCTGTTGCTCCAGGCTGGCCAGGGTCTGTCCGGGCGATAGACCAAGCGCGGTCATGCCCTGCAGGGCATGGACGGTGCCGGGATCGTAGAGGTTGAGGTGATCCATCAGATGGGCATGGTGCAGACTGGCCCGGTCTTCCCACAGGGTGGTGGAGATGGAAGCGCCCATGCCGCCAGCCATGATGCGCAGGAAATTAGAGAGCCCGGCCGCCGCTGGTATGCGCTCCGGCGGCAGGCCCGACAGGGTCACGGCAGTGAGCGGGACGAAAAAGGTGGCCATGGCCGCGCCCTGGATCAACTGGGGAATCACCACCGCCATCATGTCGACATTGGTGTTGAAGCCAGCGCGCATGAAGGCCGTGCCCGCGAAGATGAGAAAGGCGAAGCTGGCCAGCCAGCGCGGGTCGGTATGGGGCAGGATGCGCCCGACCACAGGCGACATCAGCAAGGCCAGGATGCCGATAGGCGCGGTGACGATGCCGGCCCAGGTGGCGGTATAGCCCATGAACTGCTGCAGCCACAGCGGCATGATCACCACCGTGCTGAAAAACAGGCTGTAACCCAGGGAAACGGCCAAGGCTCCGGTGGCGAAGTTGCGGCTCTTGAACAGGGTCAGATCCACCACCGGATGACGCTCGGTCAGCTCCCAGATCACGAAGAAGGTCAGGGCCACCACTGCGGCCACCGCCAGGGCCACGATCTGGCCCGAAGCGAACCAGTCCAGATCCTTGCCCTTGTCGAGCATGACCTGCAGCGAGCCGACCCCGATCACCAGCAGACCCAGACCAACGCCGTCGATCGGCAGCTGGCGGGTGGCCGACTCGCGGTGCTTGAGGAGACGCCAGCTCAACCAGGCCGCGATCAAGCCAACCGGCACATTGATGTAGAAGATCCACGGCCAGCTGTAATTGTCCGAAATCCAGCCACCGAGGATCGGTCCCAGCACCGGCGCGACCAAGGTGGTCATCGACCACATGGCCAACGCCATGCCGGACTTGGCCTTCGGATAGCTATTCAGCAACAAAGCCTGGGACAGGGGAATCATCGGCCCGGCCACCGCCCCCTGCAGCACGCGGGTGAAGATCAGCATCTCCAGGCTGGTGGACAAGCCACACAGCAGCGAGGCCAGCACGAACAGCAGCACCGAGGTGACGAAGAGATGGACCTGGCCGAACCGCTGGGTCAGCCAGCCGGTGAGCGGCACGCTGATGGCGTTGGCGACCGCGAACGAGGTGATGACCCAGGTGCCCTGGTTGGGGCTCACGCCGACATTGCCGGCGATGGTGGGGATGGACACATTGGCAATAGTCGTGTCCAGCACGTTCATGAAGGTGGCCAGTGACAGCGCCACCGTGGCGAGCACGAGGGTGCCGCCGGTCAGCGGTGGCAATTCCTGCTGGGGCTGGGCCATGACGCGATCTCCGGATGTGGATCAACGAGCGACTTGCAGTCGGGCGTCGCCTGCGCCGCGCCGCCCGGTGTTGCCCAGCTCGCGGCGGGGCACCGCTGCAGCCACGCTGTCGGCGCTGCACATGGCCCGAGCCTCGGTCGGGCTGCCCGATTCCTGCAGATTGGCAGCGACGATGCGATCCACCCGAGGTTCGGCGCCCTGGCTTTTCTGGTCGAAAACCCCGGTGCGCGCGATCGGCTCGGCGGTAGCGCGACCGTTGGCCAGCTGCTCGCCGCTCTGGTCGTGCACGTCGACCGAGACCAGCATCGACAAACCGATGCGCAAAGGATGGGCAGCCAGCTCCTGGGGATCCAGCGCGATCCGCACCGGCAGGCGCTGCACCACCTTGATCCAGTTGCCGGTGGCGTTCTGGGCCGGCAGCAGGGCGAAGGCCGAACCGGTGCCGGCGGCCAATCCGACCACCTTACCGTGATACTGGACCCCACTGCCGTAGACGTCCGAAGTCAGCGTCACCGGCTGATCGATGCGCATGTGACGCAACTGGCCTTCCTTGAAGTTGGCGTCCACCCACACCTGGTTCAGAGGGATGACCGCCATCAGCGGCGCACCCGGCGCGATCTGCTGTCCGACCTGCACCGCGCGCTTGGCCACGTAGCCGGACACCGGCGCTGGAATGGTGGTGCGTTCCAGGTTGAGCCAGGCTTCCCGCACCCGAGTGGCGGCGCGAGCCACATCGGGATGGCAGGCGACGCTGGTGTTGTCGATCAGGGCGTGGTTGGAGGCGAACTGCTGGCGGGCCGCGGCCAGGGCCGCTTCGGCGGTCGATACGCCGGTGCGGGCATGATCGAGTTCCTCCGACGATACGGCTCCGCTGCGGGCCAGGGCCTGCCGCCGGCTCAGATCTTCCCGAGCCTTGGCCACATCGGCCTGGCGCAGTTCGATCGAAGCCGCCAGCGCCTTACCGGTGGCATAGAGGGTGCGGACCTGCCGCACGGTCTGGGCCAGCTGGGTTTCGGCCTGTTCCAGCGCCAGTTCGGCGTCGGCCCGGTCCAGCTGCACCAGAGTGTCGCCGGCCTGGATGAAGTCGGTGTCGTCGGCGTGAATGGCCAGCACGGTGCCGGCGGTGCGGGGAGTGATCTGCACCACATCGCCTGCCACATAAGCGTCGTCGGTGTTCTCGGCGTAGCGCCCGACCTGTTGCCACCAGACGCCGTAGCCGATGCCGGCGGCGGCAAAGACGGCGGCGAAGGCCAACAGCAGGGGGCGGCGGCGGCTCGGCGCGTTCGCGGACGCTGGAGCCTGGTCGGGGCGGATTTCTGAAGTAGCCATGACGTTTTCCTCTAGCGCATCGGAGTAGCGCGGCCGCTCAAGCCGCGGGCGGGCGGGCAACGCTGCCCGCGGTGGTTTCCGGTTCGGTCGCGGGTCGATAGCCGCCGCCCAAGGCCCGGATCAGCCCCACGGCGACGGTGCGCTGGCTGGCCTGCAGATCGGCGATCTGGCGACGCTGGCCCAACACCTGCTCTTCGACGATCAACACCGTCAGGTAGTTGGCCAGCCCTTGCTGATAGCGCAACTCGGCCAGGCGATAGGATTCCTCGAAGCGGGCCAGGGCCGCCCGGTTGTGTTGCAGGCGGATATCCAGGGCGCGGCGCGAGGCCAGCTGATCGGCCACATCGCGCAAGGCATCGACCAGCGTGGCGTTGTACTGCTCGGCGGCGATATCGAAATCGGCGTCGCGCGCCGACAGGCGGCTACGCAAGCGTCCGGCGTCGAAGATCGGCAGGCTGATGGCGGGACCGATGCCAGCGATGCGACTGCTGCCCTGCAACAGGTCGTTCAGGCCGATCGCGCCGAAGCCGACGAAGGCCAGCAGATCGACGTTGGGGTAGAAGCCGGCCTTGGCGACATCGATCTCCCTGGCGGCGGCTTCGACCCGCCAGCGCTGCGCCGCCACGTCCGGTCGGCGGCCGATCAGTTCGGCGGGTAAGCGGGTCGGCAGTGCCAGGGCGTCATCGAAGCCGACCTGCGGCCGGGCGATGGCGAGTCCCCGATCCGGCCCGGCTCCCATCAGGGCGGCCAGCCGGTGGCGGGTCAAATCCATGTTTTGCCGAATCGCCGCCAGATCGGCCTCGGCGGCCGGAATGGCGGCGGCGGCCTGCTCCAGCTCCACTCGGGAATCCAGTCCGGCCGCGACCCGCTGCCGGGTCAGATCGAGCAATTGGCGGCGCTGGCGCAGCAGGGATTCGGTGATGTCCTGTTGGGCGAATTCGCGTTGCAGCTGGATGTAATGGTCGGCCAGCGCCGTGGCGATCAGCAGACGGGCCTGCTGCACTTCGGCTTCGGCGGCCTTGGCCCGACCGACGGCCGCTTCGAACGTCGCCTGGTTCTTGCCCCAGAAATCCAGCTCATAGCTGAAATCGAGCGCCAGGCGATTGTCGCTGTCCGAGCTGCCCCCCAGCGGCGGCGGCACCAGATCGTTCTCGCTGAAATGCTGGTAGACGCTGGTGGCGTTGGCATCGACCCGTGGAGAGCGGTTGGCGTCGGCCAGTCCGGCCAGGGCGCGGGCCTGGTCGAGGCGGGCGCGCGCCAGACGCAGGTCGGGACTGCCGGCCAGGGCTTCGTCCATCAGCCGATCGAGCTGCGGATCGCCGAAGGCGCGCCACCAGTCGGCGCCTGGCCACGGCGCGGTCGTTTTCACCGCTGGAGCCAAGGTGTCGTGGGCGGCCAGCTGGTTGGCGTCGGTCAGCGCGGCTTTCGGCGTCAACCCCTGATCGCTGGCGCAGGCGCTGAGGATCGCGGCACCAAGTCCGACGAGGATGATGGAAGGGGCACGCATGATCACCTCCAAAAATAAAACTGCCATAACTGTTTCTGCACTATCTAGTGACTGCCTGAGCAGCTAAATGGCCAAAAATTTTTGAATGGCCGCCGAATCAGCCGTGATCCGCGTTGGCCAGCATGCGGCGCAGATAGCTTTTGAGATCTTCCAGTTCCTGACGGTTGAAACCGCGCAGATAGCGGTTGAGCACCTTGACCGCGATGGGTAGCAACTGGGGATAAAGCGCCTGACCGGCTTCGGTGAGACGCAAATGCACGACGCGGCGGTCCTCGGCGCTGCGCTCGCGTCGTAGCAAACCTTTTTGTTCGAGCCGATCGAGCATCCGGGTCATCGAACCGGTGTCGCAGGCGGCGTAGCGGCACAGGTCGGAGGCGGTCTCGGCCTTGCCGTTGGCGATTTTCAGCAGTGTTCCCCACTGCGCCCAGGTGATGCCCAGGGCGGCGCTTTCGGTCTCGATCGAGGCGACGATACGGCCCCGAACCAGCGACAGGAGGTAACCCAGACTCTCGTCCATCGTCCAGTTTTCGATCGTGTACAGTTCGGTCTCGTCATCATGATCGGTGAGCGTGGCTGTGTCGCTGGAAGAAGGAGGAGTTGTGGGCGCCATGGGTTTCCTGATGCGTGGTTACAGTATCTGCCTAGGCAGCTATATTACTGCCTAGGCAGATACTGTCAAGAACCTTGCTCGAATTTTCGTCGCTCGTCCCACTTCACCCACTACTGGGGGTAGCATCCCGCCAGGATTCCCCTTGCACGATCGCGCGACCAGACTTCCTGCTGCCCATTGTTACACTTGACTAGTTATGAGTTACGCAGTTGCCTGCGGATTATGTATAAAATGGCTATGAACCGAGCCAAAGTTGACGATGAAGCGTACATCAATTTTCTGATTGCGACGCCGAAAGTATGCAGTGCGACGGAAGCGGAGCGGGTGCAGCCCGAGGCTGTTGACCCGCCGGCGCATGATGCGTTTACCCGCTTGTTGCATCGACGGGAACCGGATGCAGCGACACTGTGGCAAGAAGCGGCCCCACAGGTCGAGCGGCAAGGCGGCGTGTTGGTGGTCGATGATTCGACCCTGGATAAGCCGTATGCCAAGAAAATCGAGTTGGTGCAGCGGCACTGGTCGGGCAAGCATCATGCGGTGGTGGAAGGGATCAATCTCATCACCCTGTTATGGAGCGACGGCGATCGTCATGTGCCGGTGGATTACCGAATCTACGACAAGGCGGGCGATGCCCTGACCAAGAATGATCATTTCCGGGTGATGCTGGCGGTGGCGCATGAGCGTGGCTTTCTGCCGGAATGCGTGGTTTTTGATAGTTGGTACAGTAGCTTGGATAACCTCAAACAGGTTCGAGACTTGGGGTGGATGTGGTTGACACGGCTGAAAGCCAACCGTTTGGTCAATCCCGACCAAACGGGGTTACGTCCGGTGGCTTCTGTGGAAACAGAGGCGCAAGGGAAGATCGTCCATTTGAAAGGCTATGGTCTGATCCACCTGTTCCTGATCGTCGCCCCAGACGGCGACAAGGAGTACTTGGGCGACGAATGATGTGAACAGGACCGCGCTGACCCAAGTCCGTTGCGCCGGTTATTCCTGGACCATCGAACAGTATCATCGTGGGATCAAACAGTATTGCGGCGTAGAACGTGCCCAGATTTGTGCCACGCGTGCTCAACGGAATCACATCAGCTTGGTGCTGCGTGCCTTCACTACGCTTGGAGCGGTATTGCTACCACGCCGGGATCAGTGGGTTTGGAGCCAAAACCTCCAT
>Ga0208823_1003819_pt1 | contig 10526 bp, 8 predicted proteins | sample AD_UKC075_MetaG_FD_184440 | JGI IMG/M metagenome (GOLD analysis project Ga0208823, IMG submission 184440) | Active sludge microbial communities of municipal wastewater-treating anaerobic digesters from USA - AD_UKC075_MetaG (SPAdes) (version 2) | ecosystem: Engineered > Bioreactor > Anaerobic >... | reverse complement strand
GGCCATCGCGATCATCACCCGCTGCTGCTGGCCGCCCGAGAGTTCATGCGGATAGGCCGCCAGGCGCCGCCTGGGCTCGGGCAGGCCGGTCTCCGCCAGCAGTTCCTCGGCACGGGCCAGCGCCGCACGCCGCCCCAGGCCCAGGTGCTTGATGAGCGGCTCGCACAGCTGGGTGCCGACGGTGAACACCGGGTTCAGGCTGCTCATCGGGTCCTGGAAGACGCAGGCGATCTCCCGCCCGCGCAGCGCCTGCAGCTCGGGCCGGCTGGCGGCCAGCAGGTCACGCCCCTGCCACAGGATGCGCCCGCTGCGCTGCGCGTTGTCGGGCAGCAGGTTCAGGATCGACATCGCGGTGACGCTCTTGCCCGAGCCGGATTCACCGACGAGGGCCAGCGTGGTGTTCTCGGGGATGTCGAAGCTGACGCCCTTGACGGCGGGTACCAGCGTTTTGGCGCCGCGCTCGCCCAAACGAAATGCCACTTGCAGGTCTTGAATGCTCAGGAGCATCACTCGGCCCCCCGCAGCTTCGGGTCCAGCGCATCGCGCCAGCCATCGGCCATCAGCGAGAAGGCGGTGACGAACACCGCCATGAAGGCGGTGGCCGTGGCCAGCTGCCACCAGTGGCCCAGGATCAGCTCGCCCTGCGCCTCGGCCAGCATCGTGCCCCAGCTCACCTGGTCGATGGGCACGCCCAGGCCCAGGTAGCTCAGGATGACCTCGCTCTTGATGAAGCCCACCACCAGCAGGCTCATGCGCACCAGGATCACATGGCTGACGTTGGGCAGGATGTGGCGGAACATGCGGCTGGTGGCCGACGCGCCGATGGCCTCGGCTGCACGCACGTATTCGCGGCTGCTGTGCTTGATGAACTCGGCGCGCACCTGGCGGTACAGCCCCGTCCAGCCGGTCAGCGCCAGGATCAGCACCACCGTGTCCACGCCCCGCCCCAGCACGGCAGCGAAGGCGAAGATCAGCAGGATGTCGGGCACGGCGGTGAAGACGTTGTAGAGCCACTCCAGGAAGTCGCCCACCTTGCCGCCGAAGAAGCCGGCTGCCGCCCCGAGCAGCGTGCCGATGACGGTGGCCAGCAGCGCCGCCAGCACGCCGACGAAGACCGACACCTCGGTGCCCTTGACCGCCTTGGCCAGCACGTCGCGGCCCAGGCGGTCGGCGCCCAGCGGCAGCGTCTCGACCTTGGCCGCCTCGGCCGTCTGCAGCTTGGCGGCACGCTCGGCCCATTCGGCATAACGCGGCGCCAGCGGGTCGATGTCGCTCAGGTCGACCGGCGCGCCGGGCTTGGCTTCCGGGCCGGCCAGCGTGCCGGCGTCCTCTGCAGGGCGCGGGCCCAGGAAGGTCGGCGGCGCGTTCGGCACGGCCAGTTCCCGCTGCCACTGGCTGGCGACCAGGCCGCTGGCCGCGGCGCCGATCAGCGTGATGAAGGCCAGCACGATGACCAGCGACGTCATCGCCACACGGTCACCCTTGAAGCGCCGCCAGGCGGTGCGCCACACCCCTTCGGACCGTTGCACAGGCATCGCCGCCGTCGGCATCACCGCACTCATCGCAGCACCACGCGGGGATCGACCACCTTGTACAAGAGGTCGGTGCCCAGGTTGATCAGCATCGTCAGCATCGCCAGGTAGACCGTGGCGGCCTGGATGACGGGGTAGTCGCTGCGGTTGACCGCCAGCAGCACCTCGCGGCCCAGGCCGGGAATGGAGAAGAACACCTCGATCAGGAAACTGCCGACAAAGATGCCCGGCAGCGCCAGGCCCACGTTGGTGAGGATGGGAATCATCGCGTTGCGCAGCACATGCTTGAACAGCACCACCGGCTCGGTCAGGCCCTTGGCGCGGGCGGTGCGCACGTAGTCGTGGCCCAGCTCGTCGAGGAAGAAGCTGCGGTACAGCCGCGTCTGCGGGCTCACGCCCACCATCACCGCCAGCAGCACCGGCAGCGGCGTGTACTGCAGCAGGTTCTGGGTGAAGCTCGAACTCCAGCCCTGCACCGGGAACCAGCCGAGCTGGAAGCCGAACACGTACTGGCCGACGATGACGTAGACCAGGAAGCTGATCGACAGCGCCACCGTGGTGGCCACCATCAGCGCGCGGTCGGTCAGGCTGCCGCGCACATAGGCCACGCCCAGGGCGATGGGCACGGCCAGCAGGGTGTCCAGGATCAGGATCGGCAGCATCACCGTCAGCGTGGCCGGCATGCGGGTGGAAAACAGCGTGCTCACCGCCTCGTTGGTGGCCCAGCTGCGGCCCCAGTCGAAGGTGACGATCTGCTTGAGGAAGATGCCGAACTGCACGTAGGCCGGCTGGTCCAGCCCCAGCTGCTGGCGGATCGCGGCGATCTGCTCGGGCGTGGCGTTCTGGCCGGCCAGCACCACGCTGGGGTCGCTGCCGAAGAAGTGGAACAGCAGGAACACCAGCAGCACCACGCCGAACAGCGTGGGCACCATCTGCCAGAGGCGGCGGATCACGTAGGCCAGCATGGGTGGCAGGGCTCCTGGACAAGGGCGGGACGGGCGAGTCTAGGCCAGGGCACAGGCGGCCCCGGGGCTGGGCGGCCTATCGCAAACCCCGTGCCGGTCCCACCCCTAAACTGCGCCGCATGTCCGGTCCGACCACCCCACGCCCGCCCCGCAGCCGCCAGCGCCGTGCGCTGCTGCAGGGCGCGCTGGCGCTGCCGCTGGCTGGCGCCGACCCGGCGCACGCCGTCGACCAGAAGGTGCTGCGGGTGTGCTTCAACTCGGCCGAGACCAGCTTCGACCCGGCGCGCATCAGCGACCTGTACTCGCGCGTGGTCACCTCGCACATCTTCGAGTCGCTCTACGGCTACGACCACCTGGCGCGTCCGGTGCGCGTGGTGCCGCGCCTGGCCGACGGCATGCCCGAGCACAACGCCGACTTCACCGTGTGGACGGTGCGCCTGAAGCGCGGCATCGTCTTCGCCGATGACCCGGCCTTCGGCGGCAAGCCGCGCCCGCTGGTGGCCGCCGACGTGGTCTACGGCTTCCTGCGCGCGGTCGACCCGGCCAACAAGGGCCCGTTTGCCAACGAGGTGCTGGAGATCGGCTTCCAGGGCCTGGCCGAGCGCCGCCGTGCCGCGATCGACAGCCGCCAGCCGTTCGACGATGTGACGCCGGTGCCCGGCCTGCAGGTGCTGGACGACCACACGCTGCGCTTCGTGCTGGACGCACCGCGCCCGCGCTTCCTGAACAAGCTGACGCTGCACAGCGTTTTTCCGGCGCAGGCGCGCGAGGTGGTGAAGTTCTACGGCGACAACATCGGCGCCCACCCGGTGGGCACCGGCCCGTTCAAGCTGGTGCAGTGGGTGCGCGGCAGCAAGATCGTGCTGGAACGCAACCCGCAGTACCGCGCCGTGACCTACGACGCCCAGCCCGCGCCGGACGATGCCGACGGCCAGGCCCTGCTGGCGCGCTTCAAGGGCCGGCGCCTGCCGATGGTCGACCGGGTGGAGGTGGCCATCATCGAGGAGAACCAGCCGCAGTGGCTGAGCTTCCTGAACGCCGAGATCGACGGCCTGGTGGCCAACGCGGGCTCGGTGCCGATCGAGTTCGCGAGCCTGGCCGTGCCCAACGGCCGGTTGGCGCCCAACCTGGCCAGACGCGGCGTGCAGCTGCACCGCAACCTGCGCGCCGACGTGGCCCTGCTGTACTTCAACATGGACGACCCGGTCGTGGGCGGACTGGCGCCCGAGCGGGTGGCGCTGCGGCGTGCGCTGTCGCTGGCCTACGACGTGGGCCGCGAGGTGCGCCTGGTGCGGCGCGGCCAGGCGGTGCCGGCGCAGAGCATCGTGATGCCCCTGACCCGCGGCTACGACGGCCACTTCCGCAGCACCATGGGCGAATACGACCCGGCGCGGGCCCGGGCGCTGCTGGACCTGTACGGCTTCGTCGACCGCGACGGCGACGGCTGGCGCGAGCAGCCCGACGGCTCGCCCCTGGTGCTGCAGATGTCCACCGAGCCCGAGCAGATCTACCGCCTGTTCAACGACGTGTGGCGGCGCTGCCTGCAGGCCGTGGGCGTGCGCTGCGAGTTCCGCATCGCCCAGTGGCCCACCAACCTGAAGGCGGCCAAGGCCGGCAGCCTGCAGATGTGGATGCTGGGCAACTCGGCGTCCGAGCCCGACGGCCAGGACTCGCTGCGCTGGCTCTATGGCCCCGAAGCCGGGCAGAACAACCTGGCGCGCTTCAAGCTGCCGGCCTATGACGCGCTGTTCTCGCGCATGCAGTCGCTGCCCGATGGGCCCGAGCGCGACGCCGGCTTCCTGCAGCTCAAGCGCCTGGCCGCCGCCTACATGCCCTACAAGGTGCTGGTGCATCGCATCGCCAACGAGCTGCTGCACCCCTGGGTGCACGGCTACCGCCGCACCCCGTTCTGGAACGACTGGTGGCACATGGTCGACGTCGACAGCGCCATGCGCGCCCAATCCCGTGGTTGAGCGGCCAAGCCCCGCCTCACCCGGCCGGCGCCGCTGGCTGGGCAGCGCCGCCGCGGCAACGGCCGCCGGCTGGATGGCGCCGGCGGCCCATGCGGCCGGCGACGACCCGCCCAAGACCCTGCGCTACGCCTTCCGCATCGCCGAGACCGGCTTCGATCCGGCCAGGATCAGCGACCTGTACTCGCGCATCTGCACCGCCCACATGTTCGAAGGGCTGTACCAGTACGACCACCTGGCGCGGCCGGCCAAGGTCAAGCCGCTGACGGCGCTGGCCCTGCCCGAGGTGTCGGCCGACTTCCGCCGCTTCGTGATCCGCATCCGCCCGGGCATCTTCTTCGCCGACGACCCGGCCTTCGGCGGCAAGCAGCGCGAGCTGGTGGCCGCCGACTACGTCTACAGCCTCAAGCGCTTCGCCGACCCCGCCAGCAAGAGCCCCGCCTGGGGCGAGGTGGCCGAGATCGGCTACAGCGGCCTGGCGGCGCTGCGCCAGCGGGCGCTGGAGACGCGCACGCCCTTCGACTACGACACGCCCATCGCCGGCCTGCAGGCGCCCGACCGCCACACCCTGGTGATCACCACCGACGAGCCGCGGCCGCGCCTGGTCGAGTACCTGGCCGACAACGGCCTGTACGGTGCCGTGGCGCGCGAGGTGGTGCAGCACTACGGCGACAAGATCGCCGAGCACCCGGTGGGCACCGGCGCCTTCCGCCTGGCGCGCTGGCGGCGCAGCTCGGAGATGGTGTTCGACCGCAACCCCGGCTACCGCCACCGCGTCTACGAGGACGACGCCGAGCCCAATGCCGACGACGCCGAGGGCCAGGCCCTGCTGGCGAAGTTCAAGGGGCAGCGCCTGCCGCTGCTGGACCGCGTGATCGTGGCCATCATCGAGGAACCGCAGCCGCGCTGGCTGAGCTTCCTGAACCGGCAGCAGGACTTCATCGAGCGCGTGCCCGAGGAGTTCGCCAATGTCGCCCTGCCCGGCGGCCAGGTGGCGCCCAACCTCGCGAAGCTGGGCATCCGCGCCTGGCGCACCGTCGGCGCCGAGGGCGTGCTCACCGTCTACAACATGGACGACCCGGTGGTCGGCGGCTACACACCGGCGCGCATCGCCCTGCGCCGGGCGCTGAACCTGGCGGTGGACGTGCAGCGCGAGATCAACCTGGCCCGGCGCGGCCAGGCGATTCCGGCGCAGAGCCCGTCGGTGCCGCACACCACCGGCTACGACCCGGCCTACCGCAGCGAGATGGGCGAGTACAGCCCGGCGAAGGCGCGTGCGCTGCTGGACATGCACGGCTACATCGACCGCGACGGCGACGGCTGGCGCGAGCAGCCCGACGGCCAGCCGCTGACGCTGGTGCGCCGCACCATCCCCGACAGCGTCGAGCGCCAGTTCGACGAGCTGTGGCAGAAGAACATGGCCGCCATCGGCATCAACGTCGAGTTCAAGTTCGCCAAGTGGCCCGAGAACCTGAAGGCGACGCAGGCCGGCAAGGTGCAGATCTGGCGCGTGGGCTCGTCGGCCAGCCGGCTCGACGGCCAGGGCGCCTTCGAACGGCTGTACGGCCCGTCCACTGGCGCGGCGAATCTGTCGCGCTTCCGGCTGCCGGCCTTCGACGCGGTCTACAACCGCATGTCGGCCCTGCCCAACGGGCCCGAGCGCGACGCGCTGTTCAGGGAGGCCAAGCGCCTGTCGGCGGTGTATGCGCCGTACAAGCAGCATGTGCACCGCTTCTACAACGACATGGCCCACCCCTGGCTGCTGGGCTACCGGCGGGCGATGTTCGGCAACCGCTGGTGGCACATGGTCGACATCGACGCCGACCGGCGCGCCAGGGCCTGATTCAGCTCACTTGAGCTTGGCTTCCTTGCCGCGCCTGATGATCTGCGTGGTGATCGGCGCAGCCACCGCACCGGTGGACAGCGGCTTGGCCGCCACGGCGTCCTTCTTGGGCTTCTTCGCTTCCTTGGCTTTCTGCTGACCCTTGTTGGCCATGGTGATCTCCTGTGTCGTGCGCGCCGGGCGGCACGCGGTGCGGCCATGCTAGCGCGGGTCACGCGGATGACAGGCCGGCCGGCGGGGCGCCGCCACACTGCGCCGCCATGCCAAGCCCGACACCCATCCTCTTTGCCGCCGACCCTGTCATCGCCGCACCGCTGATCGACGCGCTGCGCCGCCGCGCGCCCGACCTGCCCCTGGTGCCCTACAGCCGCAGCCTGGACGAGGCCACGCTGGCCGCCGTCGAGGTGGTGATCGGCTGGCGCTTTCCGCCGGGCGTGGCGGGACGGCTGACGAACCTGCGCTGGGTGTTCGCGATGGCCGCCGGCGTCGACAAGCTGCTGGTGCCCGATCTGGCGCCGCAGGTGGTGGTCTCGCGCATGGTCGACCCCGGCCAGGCGCTGGGCATCGCCCAGTACGTGGCGGCGATGGTGCTGCGCCAGGTGCGCGGCCAGCCGCGCTACGACGCGCAGCAGCTGGCCCGCGACTGGACCCGCCACCCGATGGGTGCGGTGCACAGCCGGGTGCTGGTGCTGGGCTGGGGCGCGATCGGCCGCGAGATCGGCCGCGTGCTGGCGGCCATCGGCTTCGACGTGACGCCCTGGCAGCGCAGCAGCGGGCCGCTGCACGCCGCGCTGGCCGACGCGCAGATCGTCGTCAACGCCCTGGCGCTGACGGCGCAGACCGAGGGCATCCTCGACGCCGCCGCCTTCGCCGCGATGCCGCGCGGCGCCTACCTCGTCAACATCGCCCGCGGCCAGCATGTGGTCGAGCCCGACCTGATCGCCGCCATCCGCTCGGGCCACCTGGCCGGCGCCACGCTGGACGTGCAGGCCACCGAGCCGATGACCGCCGACGACCCGCTGTGGACGACGCCGGGCATCACCATCACGCCGCACGTGGCCGGCCAGTCGTCGCCGGATGTGGTGGCCGCGCAGTTCCTGGCCGGGCTGCAGGCGCTGCGCGACGGGGCGGCGCTGCCGAACGTGGTGGACCGGGCGCGCGGGTACTGAGCCTCGTCAACAGCGCGCCAGTCCGGTCGTCGGCGCCTCCCAAGCATCGGGGATGAAGCGTCTCGAAACTCCGACAGAATCTGGCGTGCATCTCTGCAGGCGGGAGCGACCCAGGTGGCACACGAAGACATTCCGTTCGCTGGTGACAAGGTGGCGCTGGTCGTGCGGGGCAAGGAGTCTCCTGAACACGTGCCCGGAAAGCGCGCGCAACATGCCGACTGCGTCCGGTCGCAGGGCGCGCCGGTCGGCTATTTCGGCGAAGACGGCGAGGGCAACGTCTACATCACGACAGCGGTGCTGATCGGCGTGCGCGGCGAGGTTTACGACCTGGGCACATTCACCCGGAAGCGCCCCTACTACGTCGATGCCTCGATTGCCCGGGCCTACCAGCTGATCTCGACCGCCCTGGTGGTGCGCGTCACCAGCGCGCAAGCCAGCAGCTTCGATGACGACTGGGATCAGTTGACCAAGGACCCGGGCACCTTTCGTCTGCTTGGCAAGAACTGTTCGACCCGGGCCTCGGGCGCATTCAGGCATGCGGGGATCCTCCAATCCGGCATCCCAGGACTGGACACACCGGACAACCTGTACAGGCAGCTTGTCGCGCAGCGCGGCGATCTCTGCAGCAGCTACAGCGGCTACGTCGGCTTCACCTCGGCTGGCGGGGCCTCATTCATGCACATCGAAGCCCCGTGAGCCGTGACCGCAAGGAAACTGCGGGTCATCTCGGCGACGTTCAGCGGCCTCATCGCCCTCGCGTCGTCGGGGCTCATCCTGCAACCCGATGGAGTGTTCGCCATGGCTGAATCGTCGCAGGTGCTGGGCTGGGAGTGGCGCGCCGGGCGCGAACTGGCGCAGCGTGCGGGTCTGCGGATCACCAGGATCCGCGCCGAAGGCGGTGGCCTGTTCGGCTGGGGCCGTTCCCCCTCGCTGGGCGCGGCCTTGCCTGAAGCGCAGGTGGTCGAAGCGCGTGTCATCGCCGTGGACAAGCCCGACCAGATCGTCGCTGGTGCCCAGATCAGGTTCCGCATCCCCAAGGTGGAACTCCGCGGCGCGGCAGAGGGCGACATCGTCGCCGTTGGCATCATTGGCGGCACGGTCGTCACCCTGGTGCGGCCACCGACCGACGTGAGCGAGGACACGATCGCAAGCTGGTTGCCCGCAGCGATGTGAATGCGCCACGGGGGCAGTCCGTCGCACAGCCCGTCCCCCAAGACGGCCGACAAGCCGATCCGTCACCACCCGTAGGGCGACATCGCGGCGACGCGGCCTCGCCCGAACGCAGAATCCCGGCCATGCCGCCCCATGGCCCGCCCACCTCGCCAGGTCAGCCCGCCAAGTCCGCCCCCCAGCGGGCGATGGAGAAGCTCGGCCTGCGGCGCGACATCGACCTGGCGCTGCACCTGCCGATCCGCTACGAGGACGAGACCCGCATCACGCCCATCGCCCAGGCGCGCGACGGCGAGGCGGTGCAGGTGGAGGGCGTGGTCAGCGACTGCCGCATCGAGCAGCGCGGCCGGCGCCAGCTGCTGGTCAAGCTGGCCGACGAGACCGGCAGCCTGCTGCTGCGCTTCCTGAACTTCTACCCCGGCCACCAGAGGACGCTGGCCGCCGGCAACCGCGTGCGCGTGCGGGGCGAGCTGCGCAGCGGCTTCTTCGGGCGCGAGATGGTGCACCCCACGTTCAAGGGCGTGGAGCCCGGCGCGCCGCTGGCCAAGTCGCTGACGCCCGTCTACCCCACCAGCGCCCAGCTGCCGCAGGCCTACCTCCGAAAGGCCGTGGCCGCCGCCCTGGGCCGCGCGCCGCTGGAGGAACTGCTGCCGCCCGGCACCGTGCCGCCCGGCCTGCCCACGCTGCGCCAGGCGCTGCGCCACCTGCACCAGCCCGCGCCGCAGATGGCGCTGGAAACGCTGGAAGACCGCAGCCACCCGGCCTGGCAGCGGCTGAAGTTCGAGGAGCTGCTGGCGCAGCAGCTGTCGCAGCGCATCGCGCAACGTGAGCGGCAGCGCCTGCGTGCGCCGCGGCTGCAGGCGCTGCGCGGCGGCCTGCGCGACGCGCTGCTGGCGGCGCTGCCCTTCACGCTGACCGGTGCCCAGCAGCGCGTGGGCGACGAGATCGCCGCCGACCTGGCGCGGCAGGCCGAGGACGGCAGCGCCGATGCCGCCGCGCCCATGCACCGCCTGCTGCAGGGCGACGTGGGCTCGGGCAAGACGGTGGTGGCCGCGCTGGCCGCCGCGGTGGCCATCGACAGCGGCTGGCAGTGCGCGCTGATGGCGCCCACCGAGCTGCTGGCCGAGCAGCACTTCCGCAAGCTGGTGCAGTGGCTGGAGCCGCTGCTGGCCGCCCGCGGCCAGACCATCGCCTGGCTGACCGGCAGCCGCAAGGGCAAGGCCCGGGCGGCGATGGTGGCGCAAGTGGGCGACGGCACCGCTGCCCTGGTGGTGGGCACGCATGCGGTGATCCAGGACGACGTGGCCTTCGCCCGCCTGGGGCTGGCGATCATCGACGAGCAGCACCGCTTCGGCGTGGCGCAGCGGCTGGCGCTGCGCAACAAGCTCGTCACGGAGTCGGGCCCCGCGATGGAGCCGCACCTGCTGATGATGAGCGCCACGCCCATCCCGCGCACGCTGGCGATGAGCTACTACGCCGACCTCGACGTCAGCACCATCGACGAGCTGCCGCCCGGGCGCACGCCGGTGCTGACCAAGGTGTTCGCCGACGAGCGCCGGCCGCAGGTGATCGCCCGCATCACCGAGGAGGTGTCGCGCGGCCGGCAGGTCTACTGGGTGTGCCCGCTGATCGAAGAGAGCGAGCACATCGACCTGCAGAACGCCACCGAGACGCATGCGCAGCTGAGCGCGGCACTCGCGGGCCACAGCATCGGCTTGTTGCACGGCAGGATGCCGTCGGCCGAGAAAGCCGCGGTGATGGCCGAATTCGCCGAAGGCCGGATGGCGGTGCTGGTGGCCACCACGGTGATCGAGGTCGGCGTGGACGTGCCCAACGCCAGCCTGATGGTGATCGAGCATGCCGAGCGCTTCGGCCTG
>Ga0208823_1003812_pt1 | contig 10535 bp, 5 predicted proteins | sample AD_UKC075_MetaG_FD_184440 | JGI IMG/M metagenome (GOLD analysis project Ga0208823, IMG submission 184440) | Active sludge microbial communities of municipal wastewater-treating anaerobic digesters from USA - AD_UKC075_MetaG (SPAdes) (version 2) | ecosystem: Engineered > Bioreactor > Anaerobic >... | reverse complement strand
TTTGTGTGGCTGACAAAGAAAAGTTTTAAATTAGAAAATATACAAAAATATTCATTAAATATCCCCCTTCTATGTTTTATTCATCTAACAACTAAACACTATTTAAGCTCAAAACTCATCCATCTAGTTTTGTAAAATCATTTCCCACGCAGTGACTTTTTTTGTTACTTTTTTGTGTAGTTGACAAAAAAAGTAAAATTTTTATCAAATGCTAATGCTAAATATAGAGATTAAAACCATTAATTCAGAATAGAGCCATTAATTTTATTTTTTCTGTTAAAACAAGCATCCATTTATCAAATATTCATACTCTACAGTTCACACAATCATCCTTTTTCTTTGTTACCTATTATCTTTTATGTATTTTTGACATTCTTTCCATTATCAATTCCCTTATCTTTTTAGCATCAGATTTAGTAAAGTTTTTGCATACTATATTAGCTTCGCCATAGGATGTAATTATTATATCTGTGCCTATTATGCTGGTATCTAACTTAATAGAAGAAATATTAGCTATTGGCATAGTGATAGTATCTACATTTATCAGATATTTGTTGCGCTTTTTATATATTACTTCATCATCAGTTATTATGAGTCTGTCAGGAGTTAATATTGAGCCGCCACGAGTGATAGCAGAATGAAATTCATTATTATTTTGCTGGTTTATTTTTTCATTTATTCTAGACATACCTTTGATTTTCTATAAAATTAAATATTTTTAATAATTAAAAGATTTAAAGTTTGAAAAATAATTCAAATTTTTTTTTAAATGTATAAGTATTGTTTATCGGAAAATAAAACAAATAATAATAACGGTTTGTGGTATAAAAATAACGCGTTACATGTAGCTTTCAGTTGCCGGTGCAGTTTCTTCCCAAGTTATAAGTGCTTCTGCTATTAGCTGAATCAATTAAATAACATATTCAACAAAAATTTTTCATATTGCATGTTATAGCATGTTTTTATTCTGTATTTGGTTTAAATTCATTCATTTGTGTAATTAGCCAACTTCTTATCTGAGGTCTATGCGGGACTTCCCTTATTCCATAACCATGTATTGAACCTTCCTGATCTCGTCTTAAATTTGGATAAACTGAATCATAAAACATTTTTATTCCCCCTGAATAGTCCAATTTAGGAGAAGCTTTGAGTATTGAGCTAAAAGCACCTGTAATATAATCTGCAATTTGAATTCCGACAGAATGATGAGAAATTTCAATATTTAAGCTGTCTTTAATGTGTTTGTATGATTTTATAAAGTCACCACGCTCAAATAGCTCATGATAAATTTGTCTAAATAATTTATCTTTATCAGTTCCAACCGGGTCAAAAAATAATACTCCAAGATTACTTTCGTCTATTTGTAGTTCCATTTCTACCCTTTGCATATGCTCCTGCAAATGAAATAGAATCATTGACTTTTCATTTATATCATATCGCTCCGAATTTTTTGTATAAGTAGCAATTATTTTCTTCTCTTTTAATGTATTGATAAGTGACAAAGCTTCTTCTACAAAGTTAATTAACATATGATAGTCAATATTTTCAAGATGTTGAAGTCCAAATTTTTCAGGAATTGATTTATTATTCTTTTGATACTTTCTAACTGTCCATAAATTAGCCCATTTAAGTTCTTTTGAAAGAGGAATTCCATATTTATTTTTAAGGTCTCTGAAACTGAAATTAAGAGTCTTCCATTCATTTGAATTCATTATCAAAGTTGTCCTAATATAAAAAGGATGACTAAATAGCTGTTTATCAGTAAACCTTGTTTTATAATCACCACACTCGTCACTAAAACAGAAATAAGTGCCTGCCATTAAATCTAATTATTTATCTATATTGAAATCTTTCTTAAAATATATATAACGTTTTTTTTCTCAGCAAATATACATCATTTTATTAATATAAAAAAAATTAGTTTGTATTTAATTTTTTAGCAAAGTTATATATTTTTTTGATATTAAAATATATTTTTTGTTTCTATTTTAAATAAAACGCTCTGCAAACGTCCATTTATGGATGTTTTTACAGTTTAATCACACACTTTTTTGCAATTCTATATTTCTTAAAACATAAATATTATTTATCGGAAAATAAAACTATTGTACATAACTTTTTGCGGTATGGTGTTGTGCGAGAGTTCTCGATGGTAACTTAAATGGTTACAATTACTTTTTTACAAGCCACAAACGTTTAAAAGCCTCTAAAAACCGTATGCATTATGTCAATTGTTGGACACAGTTATTTTAATAAATTGTATTTTTCTTTAAATTTCATTAAGCAATCTTCTGTTATGTAAATAATATTATCAAAAGAAATCATGTAGAAAATACCATTAGATCCAAAAGAAGCAGTTTTAATATTATATTTCTTAATGTATTCAGCATCAAACATTTCTCTAGTGTCCACTTGAGATAGCGTTTCGATTTTACGTTTTAGAATTTTCATTAAATCATCGAAGTCATTTGAACTAATCATTGCATCAACAATAATCTCGGGTTTTTCTTCAATTTTTTGTAAAAACTCAAGTAAGTCCTTATTCTCTTTATTCAAGAATAATTTACTAATCCCAGCAGCTTTTTGAACTACTTTTGGGTCACTTGATTGTGCTCTTTTGGTCAAATCATCAATTGTTAATTCTTGTTCTTTAATCTTGGATTTTAGTTCTAATATTGTTGTATTTTTTGTTTTAGTTATTACGGTTTGATAGTCTTCAAGTGCTTGAGGAAAATCTGAAACAAGTTGTTTGTATAAGTTACCAATTTTTTCAGTTTCCTGAATTCTTTTGTCCATAGTTTTAATTGTTTTATTTTGATTTATGACAACTGAATGAAGAGTTTTTATTTCAGTTTTTAGTCCACGTATTATCATATAAACTATAAAACTAATAATTCCAGTTTCTAAGACTCCTGTAATAATTTGGATTGCTGTTTCCATATCTGCCTTTGTTATTAATAATTGTGCCCTACTTTTTATTTATGTAGCAAATATAAAATAATTTTCTAATACAAAAAATTTATTTGCATTTATTTTTTTAGCATAATTATATATTTTTTTGATATTAAAATATATTTTTTATCTCTATTTTAAGTAAAACGCTCTGCAAACACACTATAAATTTGCTAAATCGTCGGTTGCCATTGGCAGCGAATTACATTTTATTGAAGGATCGCTGCGTTCACAATGATAAGATATGGCAACAGGGATGTTGCTATCACATTATTTATTGTTAAAAAAATCATTTTCCCTAACGTTTTGCCGCTTTGCTTTTGGGTGGATATCGGAGCACAAAACTTTTAATCTATACCGAACTTGAATAGAAGCACTACGCTCAAAGGTTGCACGTAACCATGTCTGACACAAAACAATGTTATCGGTTCAGCTTTCTTTTCTTTCGTTTATTTACGCCTAGGTTTTGAAGTTGTAATGATTAAAAGTCCGCCTGCCCTATAAGCTCCATACGGCAATGAATATATAAATTGTTTAAATGATTGCCATAAGTTCAATAATTCTTCAAGTTCCTTGGTCATTTCGTAAATTCTTTTTGCTTCGTCAATTTTGTCCTTGAAAATAGAAGGTGTCCAATATTCTTTAAATGAGTAGCTATTATTTGTTGATTTTTCAATGAAATATGTAATGCCGTCCTCACCATATGTCCATTCTTTAATGCTATCTTGTGGTGGTATATCAAAAATAGATTTTTCTATAAATATATCGTAAACTTGTCTTGCTATGCTTGTGTCTAATGATTTTGTGACGCTAAAGAATTTGTCTTCCTTATCTTTTTTTTCTTTATAATCATCTGGGTCGTAACTTGAAGTAAAGTTTGTAAGTGTCCCCATAAAAGTCAAAAAGTCATTTGTCCAAATGTCAATTGCTTGTATATCTGTAGCAAATCTGAAATGAAAAGTATCGGTTGCTTTTGTCAAGTTTTTTAGTCCTGCTTTTTCATATCTCTCTTGTTGCCATTTAAACAAAATTGACGTGTCTCCATTTAAATAAGTTTGTACATAAAAACTTTTCTCTTGTCCGTAACATAATTGTCCAAAAATTAAAAATGCAAATATGTAAATTATTTTTTTCATTGTCGTCTTTTAAGCTGACCGATAACTCATTTATACATGTGATGAAGCCACATAATTCTATCCAATTTAGGTATATAAATGTAATATGTATCACATGTACTTAACAAAATTAATAAAATTTTTCATATTATCAAACGGCGATTTTATTTTTCTGAAATATAATTCAATGTAGATTAAAAAAATAAATTTTTCATACTATTTTTTCCCACTCACTACTTTCGCACACATTTTCTATCACTTCTATATCATCAGCAGATAGACCGTACAGCTCATAGAACTTTTGATTTATCTCATTTTCTCTGCTTTTGATTAGATTTTTATAAAAGTCTATCTGATGTGATAGTTGACAAGATTCAATAAGTTTGCTTGATTGTATAAAATTTTCGGGTGTGTTTTGTATTATAAAATTTTTTCTAATTTAGCTAAAATATAAAATAATTGAGATGGAAAATAATAATTCAGACATTACATTTATAACCAATGAAGAAGGGCAAAAACTAAGAGATAGATTTAATGATTTAATAAAACATTGTCAGGCATTTTATTCTTTATCTGGATATTTCTATTTGAGCGGATTTCATCAAATATATAAATCATTGGAAAATGTAGATAAAGTGAAAATACTTATAGGTATTGGTACTGATAAAAAAACTTTTAATGTAATAGATAAAAGCGAGAGTGAGATGTTTGAATTTCATTCTGATTCTGCTATCAAGGATAAATCGGAGCAATTAGTTTTGGAGGACATAGAAAATTCTGAAGATAGCAAAGAAATAGAACTTTCTATTAAAAAATTTGTAGAATGGATACAGAATGGTAAATTAGAGATTAAAGCCTATCCATCCAAAAAAATACATTCAAAATTATATATTTTTACTTTTAAAAATGATTATATAGATAAAGGTAGAGTGATAACAGGCTCCAGCAACCTTACACAAGCTGGTTTAGTAGATAATTTAGAATTTAATGTGGAGTTAAAAAATAGAAGTGATTATGAATTTGCGTTGAATAAATTTAATGAATTGTGGCAGCAAGCAGTTGATTTGAATGAGAACTTTGTCCTAAATATTAATCATAAAACATGGCTAAAAGATGATATTACACCGTACGAGCATTATCTAAAGTTTTTATATGAATATTTCAAAGATGAACTAAATGTATCATCTGAAGTTTTTAATAATTATGTGCCTCAAGATTTTAAGAAATTTAAGTATCAAGAGCAAGCAGTCTTAAATGCTAAAAGAATATTAAATGAATACGGTGGGGTTTTTCTATCTGATGTAGTAGGATTAGGTAAAACATACATCGCAGCTATGCTAGCTGGCCAACTAGATGGTAAAACTATGGTAATTGCACCACCTTCACTTATTAATAAAAAAAATCCTGGCTCCTGGCCAAGTGTATTTTATGATTTTAATATACCTGCGGAATTTGTTTCTACTGGCAACCTTGATGGAGCTAAGGAAATAAGTGATATTAAAGAACCTAAGAATATTATCATAGATGAGGCTCATCGCTTTAGAAATGAAAATACTATTAGTTATGAAAAATTAGCTGAAATTTGCCGTGGTAAAAGAGTAATTCTGGTTACTGCTACGCCATTTAATAATTCACCTAAAGATTTATTATCGCTAATTAAACTATTTCAGAATGTAAAAAATAGTAATATCCCTGGTACAAAAGACTTAGACAGTTTCTTTAAAAATCTTGAAAAAAAACTTGCTAAAATTGATAGACAAAAAGATGAAAAAAAATATATACAAACTATCCAATCTAATGCTACTGAGATAAGAAATAAGGTTTTGAAATACATAATGATCAGGCGTACTAGATCTGAAATAGAAAAATATTATGCAGATGATCTTAAACAAAATAATTTAAAATTCCCTGAAATAGAAAAACCACAACCACTTTATTATTTATTAAATGATGATGAAGATAAAATATTTGATGATACATTGAGACAAATAACTCAGAATTTCAAATATGCTAGATATACACCTTTACTATATTTAAAGAAAGGATTAAAACCTACAGAGACTCAATCTCAAAAAAATATGGGTAGTTTTATGAAAATTCTTCTTGTTAAACGACTCGAAAGTAGCTTTCATGCATTTAAACAAACTATAGATAGGTTTATAAAATCTTATGAAAATTTCATTAAAGCATTTAACAATGGGATTTTTTTAAGCAGTTCACAATATATCAATAAAATATTAGATTATGTGAATAGTGATGATTATGATGAAATATATAAAATTTTAGAAGAAGGCGATGCCGAGCAATATAGCATTAATGATTTCTCATCAGATTTATTAAATGATTTGAATAATGATCTACAAATATTAAAAAAAATCAAAAACGACTGGTCAAAAATCAATCGTGATCCCAAATTAAATACTCTAATCAAGAATATCAATAATAATGATATTTTAAAAAATAACAAGATTATCTTATTTACAGAGTCTAAGGAAACAGCTGAATATTTGTCAGAAAAAATTAATAATCTATTAAATATAAAAGCATTATTATTTCATGGCAATTCACCGGAAAATATAAAAAATGAAGTAATCAAAAACTTTGATGCTAATGCAAAAGAAAAAAAAGATGATTACCAAATATTAATATCTACCGATGTATTGTCAGAAGGTGTTAATCTACATAGAGCCAATGTAGTTATTAATTATGATATTCCTTGGAATCCTACTAAACTTATACAGAGAATAGGCAGAATAAATCGTGTAGATACTCCTTTTGATAAAATTTATACTTTTAACTTTTTCCCCACTAAACAAGCAGAAAAAGAAATAAACTTAGAAGCAATAGCACGTTCTAAGATAGAGGCTTTTCTGACTTTGCTTGGTGGCGATAGCAGCATACTCACTGAAGGTGAACCTGTTTATTCTCATGAACTATTTGATAAGTTGACTTCTAAAGACATATTAATAGATAGCGAACAAGGTGATAATGAACTTAAATATCTAAAGGTTATAGAAGATATTATGAAAAATCATCCTGATCTTTTTGATAAAATTAAAAAATTACCTAAAAAAGCTCGCTCAGCTAAAAAAGCTCCTAATATTAATATTGATAATTTTGAATTCAGTGATGATGCTTTACTAACTTTCTTTAGAAAAGATAAACTAATGAAATTTTTTATTACCAATATTAATAGTGAATCACTAGAATTAGATTTTATGACATCTGCTAGCATATTAGAGAGCCAGCAAAATGAGCCTAAATTGTCTTTAAATTTAGATAAGTATTATGCTATGCTGCATAAAAATAAATCTGCTTTTGATTTTGATGAACATCATGAATACTTAACACCTAAAGGTATATCTGGCAATTATTATAAGCTCTTTAGTATTATCAAAGCTATTCTTAATAAGAATGAACAAATCCCTAATGAATATTCATCATACTTAAGCAATTTATTAGATAAAATATTAGACAAAGCAATACCATACAAAACTGTTACCAAATTGTCAAAAGAATTAAATAAACTTGGCAACAACATCCTTGATCTCACACAAGTAATGAATATTCTTAAAAGTAATATTGACGATAATTTATTACAAAGTCATCTATCAGAGAAAAAAATTCAAGGAAACGAGAAAAAAGAAATCATTTTATCACTTTATTTAAAAAAATAAATTTATGGAAAAAAGTAGAGCTAGAGATATAATTGAAGCCACATTTGAATCTAAATTTGATAAAAATAAGTTCATAATTTTCATTACTCAACTTTTGAAAGATGTAGAAGGAGAATCTTTTATCCATAAAGGAGCTTATCTTTCTGAAGCTTATAAAGATTATATTAAAACTTTTGAAAGAATTGGTAAATTTAATACTGATAATAAAGAAATAGATGTACTAATAGTGGAATTGAAAGATGCAAAATATTTAGAAAGAGCCCGTTCTATGCAAAGAAACTTTATAGCTTCATATCTAAATGGCTCTAGGGGTGGCAAACAAAAAGATGCGGCTCTCGTAGCCTTCTATGCTACAGGTGCTAATGACTGGCGTTTCTCTTTTGTAAAAATGGATTATAATATAAAAGTAAGTGATAATAACATTAAAATAGAAAAAGAATTCAGCTCAGCTAAAAGATTTTCCTTTTTAGTCGGTGAAAATGAAAAGATTCATACTGCCGAGAGTAGATTTCTCCCTCTAATAATATCTGACAATAAACCATCATTTGCTGACATTGAAAAAGCTTTTGATGTAGAAGTAGTTTCTGATGAATTCTTCAAAAAATATAGAGACCTTTTTATTAAACTCAAAATAGAATTAGATAATTTATATCAAAATGATGAAAAAATAAATAAAGAATTCAAAGCAAAAAACATCACTACCGTAGATTTTGCTAAAAAACTTTTAGGACAAATAATTTTTCTTTACTTTTTACAAAAAAAAGGGTGGTTCGGTGTAGATAAAAATGAACCTTGGGGCTCTGGACCTAAAAATTTTATACGCAAATTATTTAATAAAGATTATATTTCTTATAATAATTTTTATAATGAAATCCTGGAACCACTTTTTTATGAAGCCCTCAGAACTGATAGAGCTTGTAATGACCATTTCTATGATAAACTTAAATGTAAAATACCTTTCCTAAATGGCGGTCTCTTTGATCCTATTAATAGTTACGACTGGGTAAATACTGAAATAAAGATACCAAATGAGATTTTTTCAAACAATGATAAAACAAAAGAAGGTGATGGAATATTAGACATTTTTGATAGATATAATTTCACTGTAAATGAAGAAGAACCTTTGGAAAAAGAAGTTGCTCTGGATCCTGAATTATTAGGTAAAATTTATGAAAAATTAAATGCAATACGAGATGATAATTTTGATGAATATCTAACAGCACTCAAATCTGGCAAAGCAGGTGAAGAAACAAAATTTAACAAAGAATATGGCGTTTACTATACTCCCAGAGAGATAGTACACTATATCTGTCAAGAAAGCCTCATAAACTATCTGTACACTAATCTTAATGGTAAAGTGCCCAAAGATGATATAGATTTTTTAGTTAAAAATGTTGAAATAAGCGAAGAATATGAGGCTATAGCATTAGAAAAAGAAAAAAAAATTAACAATGGATATCAAAAGGGTTCTGAATATGAAAGCAAATTGCCAGAAAGTATAAAAATATATGCTAAAGATATAGATATTCTATTATCTGATATCACTGTTTGTGACCCTGCTATTGGATCAGGTGCTTTCCCAATTGGTATGCTACACGAAATCATCAGGTTGCGAAAATTACTCGCAGTTTTTCATAATTCAAATATGGATTTCTATGACATTAAACGTCAATGTATAGAAAAAACACTCTATGGTGTAGACATAGATGCAGGTGCTATAGAAACTTGTAAACTGCGTTTTTGGCTATCTCTTATAGTAGATGAAGATGATTTCTCTAACATTAGACCTCTACCAAACCTAGATTATAAAATCGTCTGTGGCAATTCGCTAATTGGTATTAATGTAGATTTATTTAATAATGACGATCTAATCTTACTCTCAAAATATGAAAAAGAATTTTTCAATGAAACTAATCCAGTAAATAAATTAGGCCTAAAAAAACTAATAAATGATCTCATAAACAGGATAACTGATGGTAAATCTGTCTTTGATTTTAAAATCTATTTTCAAGAAGTCTTTCTTAACAAAGGTGGCTTTGATGTGGTGATAGGCAATCCACCATATATTGGTGAAAAGGGGCATAAAGAAATTTTTGAAAAAGTTAAAAATGGCACTTTATGTGATTTTTATGTTGGCAAAATGGATTATTTTTATTTCTTTTTTCATTTAGCACTCAATATAGTCAGGGATAATGGCATAATAGCTTTCATAACTACTAATTATTATATTACCGCATTGGGTGGTAAAAAATTAAGAGAGGATTTATATAATAGAGCTACTATAAAAAAGTTGATAAACTTTAATGAGCTAAAAATATTTGAATCTGCCACTGGGCAGCATAATATGATAACAATTTTACAAAAAGGTAAAAATAAAAATGAGTTAGCTAACACCTGTATTACTCATAGAAAAGGCCATGCTACATCAGAAATTTTACAAAAAATATTATCTGGTGATGATGATGAAACTGATTATTACCAAATAACACAAGAAAATTTATATGATGGTAATGAGCATTATATAAGATTAATACCTAATGATAACGAACCTATACAAAAAATATTAGATAAAATTAAAGCTCAAGGGATATATTTAGGGATTATTTGTAATGTAAATCAAGGTATCGTTACCGGAGCAGATAAAGTTAGTAAAAAACATATTAATGAATATGATATAAAAGCAAGTGTAGGAGAAGGTATTTTTGTGCTTTCTGATGATGAAGTTAAAAGACTTAATCTGACACCAAAGGAAAGAGAAATTTTAAAGCCATGGTTTAAAAATAGTGATATC
>Ga0208823_1003811_pt1 | contig 10535 bp, 8 predicted proteins | sample AD_UKC075_MetaG_FD_184440 | JGI IMG/M metagenome (GOLD analysis project Ga0208823, IMG submission 184440) | Active sludge microbial communities of municipal wastewater-treating anaerobic digesters from USA - AD_UKC075_MetaG (SPAdes) (version 2) | ecosystem: Engineered > Bioreactor > Anaerobic >... | reverse complement strand
AGCGCCGGGCTGGTGAGGGCGCTCCCGGTCACCGGCGGGCAGTTCCGGGTGGACACCATCGACCCGCAGCGTGACGAGATCCTGCTGGCCCGCAACGACCGGTTCTGGGGCACACCGGCCCGACCCGACCAGATCCTGTTCCGCCGGGCCGGGGCGCCCGCCGCGCTGGCCGATTCGATCCGAAACGGTGACACCCAGGTAGCCCAGGTTCACGGCGGGGCGGCCGCGTTCGCCCAACTCTCGGCGATCCCGGATGTCCGGACCGCCCGGATCACCACCCCGCGAGTGCTGCAACTGACCCTCCGCGGCCAGCAGCCGACACTGTCCGATCCGCTGGTGCGCAAGGGCATTCTGGGACTGCTCGACGTCGAACTACTGGCCGCGGTCGCCGCCGGCAGTGACAACTCGGTGACCCTGGACCAGTCCCTGGTCCGCGCCCCGAGTGACCCCGGCTACGAGGCGACCGCGCCGGAACCGGTCGGCACGGAACGGGCCCTGGAGTTCCTCGCCGAGGCGGGATACCAGGTGGAACGTCCGGCAGTTCCTCAGGCGGGCCATGACCCGACCACGTCGCCGGTTCCGCCCGCCGCGCCCCCGGGATCGGCGACACCAGCCTCGCCGGAACCCACCCGGGGCCGGATCAGCCGCAACGGTCAACGCCTGACCCTGGTCATCGGCGCCGCCGCCAACGACCCCATCTCCGTCGCCGTCGCCAACACCGCCGCCGATCAGCTGCGCAACGTCGGAGTGGCCGCCACGGTGGCGGCACTCGACCCGCCGGTGCTCTACGGTTCAGCGCTGGCCGGCAACCGGATCGACGCCATCGTCGGCTGGCACGCGGCGGGCGGCGACCTCGCGACTGCGCTGTCGTCGCGGTTCGGCTGTCCCGCGTTGGAGTCCGCCCCGGTGCCCGCCACCCCTCCGTCGGCGGACGGCGCGCCGGCCCGGCCCGGTCCGACAGCCCCCACCCGACCGGGCGCGGCGCCGGACGCGGCCCCGCTGGTTCGTGCCCCGTCCAACCTCACCGGTGTCTGCGATCGGGGAATCCAGGCCCAGATCGACGCCGCGCTGAACGGATCCCGGCCGGTCGAGGAAGTCCTGGCCGCAGTCGAGCCGAAGCTGTGGGCGATGTCGACGGTGCTGCCCATCATGCAGGACACCACCATCGTGGCGGCCGGGCCGACGGTGAAGAACGTGGCCCTCTCCGGAGCGGTGCCGGTGGGCATCGTCGGCGATGCCGGCACCTGGGTGAAGACGGCCCAATAGCGCTGTTACCGGGGCACGAGGGTCGTACACGAGGAGGAGTCCGATGGCGGTACCGCGGTTGCTGTTCGTCCATGCACATCCCGACGACGAGACGATGAACAACGGCGTCACCATCGCGCGCTATGTCGCCGAGGGAGCCGAGGTGACGGTGGTGACCTGCACTCTGGGGGAGGAGGGCGAGGTCATCGGCGACCGCTGGTCGCAGCTCGGTGTGGACGGGGCCGACCAACTCGGCGGCTATCGCATCGGCGAACTCACCCGTGCGCTGCGCCACCTGGGGGTTTCGGAGCCCAGATTCCTCGGCGGTGCGGGCCGCTGGCGCGATTCCGGAATGCCCGGCACGCCGCCCCGCCGCCGTCCGACGTTCGTCGACTCGGGCCCCGAGGCGGTCGCACAGCTGGCCGACCTGATCGCCGAGCTTCGGCCGCACGCCGTGGTGACCTACGACCCCGCGGGCGGGTACGGGCACCCCGACCACATTCGTGCCCATCACGTCACCGTGGCCGCGCTCGACGCCGCCGCGGCGCGGTGGCCGGTGCCGTGGTTCTACTGGACGGTGGTGTCCGGCAGCGCGTTCCGCGAGGCGATGGCGGAACTGAGTTCCGAGGACGCCGAACCGGACTGGGTACGGATGGACGACGTTCCGTTCGGGTACCCCGACGAACAGATCAGCGCTGTGGTGGATGCGCCCGAACACCTGCCGGCCAAGGTCGCGGCGATGCGGGAGCACGCCACTCAGATGACCCTCGGCCCGACCGGGCGGGCGTTCACCCTGTCCAACCGGATCATGCTGCCGGTGCTGGGCCAGGAGCACTACATACTGGCCGGTGGCACTGCGGCTCCACCGGACGGCCCGCACCGGTTCTCCGGATTGCTGGACGGCCTGGACCTGCGCTGAACAGGTCGCTTCCGGGCAGGATGGTAGTTTCTGCGGTCGGGACTCAGGACGGTCCCCGCGGCTCTCGGGCCGCCGACTGTGAGGGAGAACCACGGCATGGTTGTGGGGGCTGACGGCCGGCCGACTATTTGCCTGAACCTGATCGTCAAGAACGAGTCGCACGTCATTCACGAGCTGTTCGAGTCGGTGGCGCCGTATATCGACTACTGGGTGATCGTCGACACCGGCTCCACCGATGGGACCCAGGACCTCATCCGGCGGGAGATGGACCGGCTCGGGATCCCCGGTGAACTGCATGAGCGGCCGTGGCGGGACTTCGGCCACAACCGGTCGGAGGCGATCACCCTCGCACAGGGGCACTGCGACTACATCTGGGTGATGGACGCCGACGACGTGCTGGTGGGCCAGCCGGAGTTCCGCAATATGACGGCCGACACCTATCTGATGCTGATCGACGACGGCGTCCTCTACTGGCGTCGGCAGGTGTTCCGCGACGGTGTGCCGTGGCGCTATCAGGGCGTCCTGCACGAGCTTGCGGTCTGCGACGTCCCGACCACCGAGGAGCGTCTCGGGGGTGACTTCCGGGTGCTGTCGCGGCGGATCGGCGGTCGCAACCTCGACCCGGACAAGTACCGGCGGGATGCCGAGATCCTCCTCGCAGAGGTCGAGCGCAATCCCGACGACCCCCGTTCGGTCTTCTATCTGGCGCAGAGCTACTACTGCTACGGCGACTGGGAGAACTCCCGCAAGTGGGACCAACGCCGCGCCGAGATGGGCGGTTGGGCCGAGGAGGTCTACTACTCCTCGTTCCGGGCCGCCGAAGCGATGGCCTCGAACAATGAGCCCTGGCCGGAGGTGCAGGACGCCTACCTGCGGGCCTGGAATATGCGGCCGACCCGCGCCGAGGCTCTGCATTCGCTGGCGCGGCATCACCGCATCGCCCGGCGTTACGCACTGGGTCATCTCTTCGCCGAGAAGGCCGCCTCGCTGCCACTGCCCGACGACGTGCTGTTCGTCAACGGGTCGGTGCACACCTGGCGGGCGCTCGACGAGCAGGCGGTGTGCGCCTCCTGGATCGGAAGGCAGGAGGAGGCGTTTCTGATCTCGCGCAGGCTTGTCGCCGTCCCCGATGTTCCGGACGACGACCGGACCCGGATCGCCGCCAACCGTGACCTGATGACCCCGGTCATGATGGAGAAGGCACTGGCATATCCCGACCAGGTCCCGCGGGCCCGGGCGGCGGGTCGACCGGTGGATGTCACCGTGACCCTGGTGGCCGGCCCGGACCGGGCCAGAACCGAGCGGACGGTGAACTCGTTCCTCCGCACCTGCACCGATTTCGCCCGCATCGACCGTTATGTGGTGCTCGACGCGGGCCTGTCCGCGCAGGACCGCTCGGTGCTCTCCGGGCTGTATCCCTTCCTCGAGTTCGAGGCGGCGGACGCTGACCCGGCCAACTGGCTGGGGCAGATCCGTCGGCTGACCACCGGGCGCTACTGGCTGCACCTGCGAGACGGCTGGCGCTTCTTCGCCCCCGAACCGCTGGTCGGCCGGCTGATCGGAGTGCTCGAAGCCGAACCCGACGTGATGATGGTCGGTGTCAACTTCGAGGACGTGGCCACGCTGTCCGGCCGGTGCGCCGCGGAGAGCCAGGCACGCCGGTCCCGCGACGGGAGCCGTTACGTGCTGACCAACTGGATGCTCGAGGGGCCGGCGATGTTCGACCTCGGCCGCGCCGACCGGGTGTCCGGAGCGTGGAAGCCCGGGGATCCGGTGCCCAGTGCCACCCTCGATGAAGTGCTCTGCGTTCGCCAAGACTGATATACGCCCCGTTAAGGAGAGTTCGATGACCGATCCCACCGGTGTCAATCCGACCGACCACACCCCGCCTCTGCCCGGTGGTCCGGCCGCGTCAAAGGGGCTGCCTGCCTGGATTGCGCCGGTGGCGCTGGTGATCGCGGTGGTCGGCACACTGCTCTCGCTCTGGGCGGTCAAGACGGCGTCGGACAACGCCCCCGTCGCTCTGGCGGGGGAGAGCAAGGTCCGGGTGTGCTCGGCGTTCGCCACGGTGGCCAAGGCGGTCAGGCTGCAGACCAACGGCGGTGCCGAACCGTTGCCCGAACAGCTCGCGGCGACCAACTCCCGACAGGCGCTGCTCGCCGGGGGCGACTATCTGATTCAGCAACTCGACGCCAAGACGCCGACCGACCTGGCCGACGCGGTCAGCGCCTTCGCCAACGACATCCAGGTGCTCGGGTTGAACTACCTCGGTGGTGCCGTGTCGACCGAACCGGCGCAGGCCGAACTGATCAAGAAGGCCGATGCCGGGATGGCGCGGGTCGACGAGCTGTGCAAGTAAGGCCGGTGGACGGCCGGTGTCGGTGCGGGTAACCGACGGTCCACGCTTCTCCGCAGTCGTTCTGACGCTGCTCGGAATCGACGGGGTGCTCTCGGCGGTGGCCGGTGCTCTGCTGTTGCCGGTCCGGATCGGTGGCGTCCCGCTACCGTTGAGTGCGGTGCTGTCGGGAATTCTCAACGCGGTGTTGGTGTGGGCGGCGACGCACCACACCGTATCCGCCCGGATCGCCGCGTTGCCGCTGTGGACGTGGCTGGCGACCGTGGTGGTGTTCACCTTCGGCGGACCCGGGCGCGATGTCGTGTTCGGCGGACGCGGGCTGCTGGGCTACTCGGCCCTGATCCTGCTGGTGTGCGGCGCCCTGCCGCCGATACTGCTGTTGCGGCGTCTGACGTTCGCGCCGGCCGCGACGGCCTAGCGGCCGGACCTGGCTGCCGAAGCGCCGGACTTGCCGCCCGAGCGCCCGGCCGCGGACTCGTCCTGCCCGGCACCGGGCCCGGTCGACGGCGCTGCCTGGGCGTCCTGCGCCTCGTGGACCGCTGTGCGCTTACCGGCCCGGGGCGCCGCCGGTGTCACCGGTTCGGTCGCCTCGGGCGCCACCTCCACATCGGTGGCTTCTGCCTGATCCGCGACGTCGGTCGCGTCGGCTTCGACCGCCACATCGGTCGGTTCGGCCGCCACGTCCACCTCAGTGGCTTCGGCCTGCGCATCCACATCCGTGGTCGGTGCGGTGGCGTCGCCCTCGGCCTCGTTGCTGAGTTCCGTGGCCGGCGCGGCGGAGTCGGTGGCCGGAGCGTCCGCCGGATCGGCGGTGTCGGTGGCCGCGGGGGCGGTCTCCGCGGTCTCGGCCGCAACCGTCGCGGCGGCGCGGGTGACCGCTGCGGGTCCGGCGGTCGCCGCGGCGGCGAACGGGAACGGCGGCCACGGCGGCAGTGGCGGGAACGGAACGATCGACTCCACCCAGTAGATCGAGTACTGGACGAAGTTGTAGGCGGCCTCCTGAAGCCCGGCCTGGATGGTCGGTCCGATCAGCGAGAAGTTGCCGTCGATCAGGAAGGCGAAGCTGTACACCAGGCTCTGCACCACCGGTTCGATGGTGAAGTAGGCCAGGTCGACGCCGGGGGCGACCCACCACAGCAGCGGTACGAAGCTCATGCCCCACTGCACCAGTTCAAAGCCCCAGGCCACCCACGGCTCGATCGCGTTGTAGGCGTTGATGATGAAGTCGCCCGCCGACGCGAAACCGCCGATCGCCTGCTCGTCGGCGATCCCCTCATACGGCGTGGGGTTGTCCGCCGGGCTGTATTCGGAGACGGCCGCGGCCTGGACTGAGGGGAGCAGTGGCGAGACCGCCGCGCTGAACCTGATTTCGGGGGCGGCCGAAGCGGTGATCGACGACTGCGCCGCGGCCCACGGGATCGAGGTGCTCACCGCCGTCAGGCTCACTCCGGCAGCCAACAGGGATCGGATGGACACCCTCATTGCTGAACCCCTCAAGTTTGCTGGCGAATCGTTCCGCGAGTCTACGCCCAACCTGAGAAAATCCCTAGAAAATTTCCGGGCGCACCCGATCTCTCGCCGCAGGGAAGGGCCTGCTCCCGGGTATTAGTGTGGTGCCCATGTCTGCCGCCGGTGGCGCCTCGCTGCGCCGAGTGCTGCGCCGGGCCCGCGACGGGGTTGCCCTCAACGTCGACGAGGCGGCTGTCGCCATGACCGCCCGCGGGGGCGATCTGACCGACTTGTGTGCGAGCGCCGCCCGGGTCCGTGACGCCGGCCTGCGTTCGGCGGGCCGGTTCGGACCCGGCGGCGGTCTTCCGGTGACCTACTCCCGGAAGGTCTTCATTCCGGTCACCCAACTCTGCCGCGACACCTGTCACTACTGCACTTTCGTCACCGTCCCGGGAAAGCTGCGCGCGGCCGGGCGTGGGATGTACCTGGAGTTGGACGAGATCGTCGAGATCGCCCGACGTGGCTCAGCGATGGGCTGCAAGGAAGCGCTGTTCACCCTTGGTGACCGCCCCGAAGCGCGCTGGCCGGAGGCCCGGCAGTGGCTCGACGAACGAGGCTACGACTCGACGTTGGACTATGTCCGCGCGGCGGCGGTGCGGGTGCTGGAGGAGACGGGTCTGCTGCCCCACCTCAACCCCGGGGTGATGTCCTGGGCGGAGATGTCCCGACTCAAGCCGGTTGCGCCGTCGATAGGCATGATGCTGGAGACCACCTCCCGCCGGCTTTTCGAAACCCGGGGACTGGCTCACTTCGGCAGCCCCGACAAGGACCCCGCGGTGCGGCTGCGCACCCTGGCCGACGCCGGACGGTTGTCCATCCCCTTCACCACCGGTCTGCTGGTCGGGATCGGGGAGAACCTGGCCGAGCGGGCCGACACCCTGCACGCCATCCGGCGCGTGCACAAGGAGTTCGGTCACGTCCAGGAGGTGATCGTCCAGAACTTCCGGGCCAAGGACCGCACCGCCATGGCCGCAAACCCCGACGCGGACATCGACGACTTCCTGGCCACGGTGGCGGTGGCGCGGCTGGTACTCGGTCCCGACATGCGGATCCAGGCGCCGCCCAACCTGGTGTCCCGGGACGAGTGCCTGGCGCTGCTGGCCGCGGGCGTCGACGACTGGGGCGGGGTGTCCCCGCTGACCCCCGACCACGTCAACCCGGAGCGGCCGTGGCCGGCACTCGGCGAACTGGCGGACCTCACCGCGTCAGCCGGGTTCGAACTCGTCCAGCGGCTCACCGCCCAGCCGCGCTACGTCCAGGCGGGATCCGCGTGGATCGACCCGCGGGTGGCCGGGCACGTCGCGGCTCTGGCAGACCCCGCCACCGGGTTCGCCCGGGATATCAACCCGACCGGCCGGCCGTGGCAGGAGCCCGATGAGGCGACCGAGTCGCTGGGCCGCACCGATCTGCACGTCGCCATCGACGCCGAGGGCCGCCGCAGCGCCACCCGGTCGGATCTCGGCAGTGCCTTCGGGGACTGGGATTCCATCCGTCGGCGGGCCGGGGAGATCGCCGCCCGGTCGATCGAACGGCTCGACACCGATGTGGCGGCGGCACTGCGGGCCGCCGAGCGGGACCCGGGCGGGTGCACCGACGCCGAGTACCTCGCGCTCGCCACCGCGGACGGCCCGGCCTTGGAAGCCGTTGCGGCGCTGGCGGACTCGATTCGCCGCGACACCGTCGGCGATGACGTGACCTACGTCGTCAACCGCAACATCAACTTCACCAACATCTGCTACACCGGCTGCCGTTTCTGCGCATTCGCCCAGCGGAAGGGGGACGCCGACGCGTTCACGCTCTCGGTGGCCGAGGTTGCCGATCGGGCCTGGGAAGCGCACGTAGCCGGGGCGACCGAGGTGTGCATGCAGGGCGGTATCGACCCCGAACTGCCCGTCACCGGGTATGCGGATCTGGTCCGTGCCGTCAAGGAGCGGGTGCCCTCCATACATGTGCACGCGTTCTCGCCGATGGAGATCGCCAACGGCGCCACCAAGAGCGGGCTGAGTGTGCGGGACTGGCTGATCGGTCTGCGCGAGGCGGGGCTGGACACCATTCCGGGCACCGCCGCGGAGATCCTCGACGACGACGTTCGCTGGGTGCTGACCAAGGGAAAGCTGCCCACATCGCTCTGGGTGGAGATCGTCACCACCGCGCACGAAGTCGGACTCCGGTCGAGTTCGACGATGATGTACGGCCACGTCGACCGGCCGGAGCACTGGGTGGCCCACCTCAACGTCCTGCGCGGCATCCAGGACCGCACCGGCGGATTCACCGAGTTCGTCCCCCTGCCGTTCGTGCACCAGTCCTCACCGCTCTACCTCGCCGGTGCCGCCCGACCCGGGCCCACCCATCGGGACAATCGCGCGGTGCACGCGCTCGCGCGCATCATGTTGCACGGCCGGATCTCCCAAATTCAGACCAGTTGGGTGAAACTGGGGGTGCAGCGCAGCCAGGTGATGCTGTGCGGTGGCGCCAACGACCTGGGCGGCACGCTGATGGAGGAGACGATCTCCCGGATGGCGGGCTCGGAACACGGCTCGGCCAAGACCGTCGCCGAACTGGTGGCCATCGCCGAGGGCATCGGCCGGCCCGCCCGCCAGCGGACCACCACCTACGCCACCCGCGCGGCCTGATGTCCCGGCCTTGACTCAGCTCGTCGGCCGGACACGCCCTGCCGGGTGCTGATGCCGAATGCCGCGTCGAATAGTGCTTAGGGCACACTGATTCGGCGATCCCGGGCCCGGCATCGGATACTGATGCCGCGCCCCGCCTGCAACCCTGCCGGTGACAATCTGAAGAGCACATCGAGGAGAACCTTCGTGACGTACGTCATCACTGAAGCCTGCGTCGACATCAAGGACAAGGCCTGCATCGAGGAATGTCCGGTTGATTGCATCTACGAGGGCTCCCGGATGCTCTTCATCCATCCCGACGAGTGCGTGGACTGCGGCGCGTGCGAGCCGGTCTGCCCGGTGGAGGCGATCTACTACGAGGACGACGTCCCGGACCAGTGGTCGCAGTACACCCAGATCAACGCCGACTTCTTCGCGGAGTTGGGTTCCCCGGGCGGCGCGTCCAAACTGGGGATGACCGCCAACGACCCGCAGGTGGTCAAGGACCTTCCGCCGAAGGGCGACGACTGACCGTCCGGCCGGCGGCGCGGGTCTCCGATCGCCTGCCCACATTTCCGTGGGACACCCTGACCGAGGCCACCGCGGCCGCACGGGCACATCCCGACGGCATCGTCGACCTGTCGGTCGGCACACCGGTCGACCCGGTCGCGCCCCTCATCCAGGAAGCGTTGGCGGCTGCTGCCGCGGCCCCCGGTTACCCGTTCACCGCCGGCACGCCCGCGTTGCGGGCCTCGGTGGTGGCGGCCCTGCAACGCCGCTACGGCGTCACCGGCCTGGCCGAGCACGCCGTGCTCCCGGTGATCGGCACCAAGGAGCTGATCGCCTGGCTGCCCACCCTGCTGGGGCTGGGGCCGCAGGACACGGTCGTCATCCCCGAACTGGCGTACCCCACCTACGAGGTGGGTGCGCGGTTGGCTGGGGCGGCGGTGATCGCCGCGGACTCGTTGACCCAATTGGGGCCGCAGGCACCCGCACTGCTGTACCTGAACTCCCCGAGCAACCCCGCCGGCCGAGTGCTCGGCGTCGACCACCTGCGCAAGGTCGTCGAGTGGGCACGGGAGCGGGGCGTGGTGGTGGCCTCCGACGAGTGCTACCTGGGCCTGGGCTGGGACGAGCGTCCGCTGTCGATCCTGCATCCGTCGGTGAGCGACGGCGACCATACCGGACTGCTGGCGGTGCACTCACTGTCCAAGAGCTCGTCGCTGGCCGGATACCGGGCCGGTTTCGTGGCCGGGGACGCCGAGTTGGTCGCCGAGTTGCTGGCGGTGCGCAAGCACGCGGGGATGATCGTGCCGAATCCGGTGCAGGCGGCGATGGTGGCCGCACTCGACGACGACGACCACGAGGCCGCCCAGCGCGCCCGTTACGCCCGGCGTCGGGAGGTGCTGCGGACTGCGTTCACCGCCGCGGGCTTCCGCATCGAACACTCCGAGGGCGGGCTGTACCTGTGGGCCACCCGCGGCGAGCCGGGCCGGGACACCGTGGCCTGGCTGGCCGCCAGGGGGATTCTGGTGGCTCCCGGCGACTTCTACGGCCCGGCTGGGGCGAACCACGTCCGGATCGCGCTCACGGCCACCGACGAACGTGTGGCCGCCGCCGCCGCCCGCTTGGAGCCCTGACCCGGTCGCGAGATCGACGTGGTGGCTGTGGTCGGGGCCGCGATCACGACCCTGACGTCGATCTCGTGGGAGCTACTTCATGTCCCAGGGTTCGCCGTAGGTGGTCACCGAGTCACCGGACTTGGAGATCAACCGGGCGAACGGACGCAGCAGCACCCCACCGGCGGCACCGGTGACCGTGCCGTGCGCGTTGGCCACCGCCACCGACCCGTTCGGGCCCTCCACATCCACCGAGAACGTCGCCACCTCCTGGA
>Ga0208823_1003808_pt1 | contig 10542 bp, 11 predicted proteins | sample AD_UKC075_MetaG_FD_184440 | JGI IMG/M metagenome (GOLD analysis project Ga0208823, IMG submission 184440) | Active sludge microbial communities of municipal wastewater-treating anaerobic digesters from USA - AD_UKC075_MetaG (SPAdes) (version 2) | ecosystem: Engineered > Bioreactor > Anaerobic >... | reverse complement strand
TCAAAAGGGGGCTTCGTCGTTATGTTGGCGGATTTCCTTCCCCTGCTTTCGGAAGCAGGAGTGGCCTGGCTGAAAGTGATGGTTTTTTCTATCCCTGAAGCCCTTGCAATTGGGGCATTGGCATATTCCCTGACTGGAGAGAAGTTTGTGTGGTGGAAATTTCTCATACCTTCCTTACTAACTGGCCTGGTGATGGGAGCGCTGGCGTTTTTCTCTGAAGACAAAGTATTGCCTTTTTTGATCCATGTCCTTGTGTACATGGCTATCTTATCGGGTTCGTTCAGCTTTTGCAGGCTGGCTGTTTTTTGGCGGGTGCTGACAGCAGTTGCCTTTGCCACGTCGATTTACCTGCTTCTGGAGTTCTTAAATATGGGTGTGCGATATTTATGCCATGTGGATCTTTATAAGTCTCAGGCAACCTTCTCTGCCAAATTCTTTAGCTTCCTTCCCCAGTTTATTGCCGCTGGGTTGCTGGCTTTTGTGTTTAACAAGGGGAAAATAAACTTATTTGTTACAAAGGGTAAGGAAGTGTAGATATGGGTCGGGATTATTACAAGACCGGTATTATTTTGTTTGGGGTTCAGTTGCTCTTGATGTCGATTCTGGTATATGGCACCATAATCAGCCAGATAGCATCATTTCGCCCGTACCCCCTTCCGCTACTGCTGGTCCTGGGGTTCGCGGTTCTCATATTGTGCATTGTCTCGATATTTGTAATCCGCCATCTTTACATACAGAGCCTGCGCGCCCGCCAGCAAGAGGTAGAATTGTTGCGGCTGAAACATATTGAGGAGCAAAATCGTCTCCATCGCCAATACCGCCATGACTTGTATAATCACCTGACGGTTATCTCAGGGTTGGCTCAATTGGGCAGGCTGGACAAGCTGATGGAGTACCTGGAATCCTTTCTGGACGTTATGAATCAGACAATAATAAATGTCTCCAGCGGCCTTAAAGAATTGGACGTGCTGCTGTATACGAAGATAGTCGCTGCCAGAAACAAGGCCATTGAGATCAGCGTTCAGTGCCGAGAGCCCTTGGTCTGCGACCAGAATCATGTGGTGCAGATAATTTCAGTGCTGGCCAATGCCCTGGACAACGCCATTGAGGCTGCCGCCAACGCCGATGGGGAGAAGAGAGTGGGCATGGTAATATCCGGGGACAGTCAAAATTATATTTTCGAGGTCACTAATACTTTTAACCCGGAAACAAACTTTGCCCGGGGGTTAAATGTAGAAGGATTTACAACTAAGGGCAAGGGCAAAGGAGGCCAGGGAATTTCAATTATCCGCCGGGGAGTGGAGCGATTACGCGGTACCGTAAACTACAACCTCAGTGATGGTTTCTGCCAATTGCGCATTGAAAGCCCAAGATCTGTCCTGGAGGGGAAGGCATGATTGATTTAGAAGGAATAGCTGCAAAGCTGGCCAATTCACTGTATGGGGACAGCGATATGGACGAGATCGAAAAGGCAAAAATCGAATACGGTTTCAGCCTGACCATTGGTTTGGCCCTGACAATAGTTCTTGCACTGGTGCCGGCAGCAATACTGGGCACTTTTTTTAGCACCTTGATGCTGATGATGGCAGCCCTGGTAACTAGGTTGTTTTCCGGAGGGGGCCATTGCACAAGTTACAGCCGCTGCCTTTTCCTTTCCCTGCTGATCTTCATACCTTCGGGAATCCTTGCCAAGTACCTGCTGGCAAAGGGCTCGCACTTGTTATTGGCTATTCTCTGTGGTTTTCTGATGCTGACCACTTTGGTCGTACATTTTGCCAAGGGGACGAAAGCAGCCCTGCCAACGGCAACAATCTACCTTGTTGCCCTGGCTGCGGGCTGCCTGTTGCGGAGAAGCTTGCTGCCGCAATTATTGCTGCCAGCAGGCATGGGGGTATTCGTCCAGACAATTATGGCTACGGGCATTGGCGAGAGGGTTGTGGGAAAAGTGGATATTTTGCTGAAGCGAGTCGTAAAGTGACGCTTTTTGTCGAAAACCATCGACACCAAATGACAACATTTTCTGTCGGGGAAATGCTATATTACAGTAAAGTCCTAAAAGGAGGTGTAGTCATGAAAAAGCTGACAAGGATCCTCGCTACTGTAATGTTGGCAGTTGGGACCATCGGATTAATTAAACCTATGTGCATTGCCTATTTTTACAGTCCGAAAAAGCCGGCGGCTTTAAGGTAAAGACTAATATTTTCTAAGCCCAGTATAAAGAGGCCTGGTAACAGGCCTCCTTTTTATTGAGTTAGCCTTGAGCCTGCTTCTTTTTGCGGCGGTAAAACAGGATCAGGCCGACAATAATGGCTATGGGAAGGGCAAAGGGCAGCAATGCTGCAAGGGCAATGACGAGGTAGCTAAGGATGTCCAGGAAAATCGTCGCACTGGTGACGATTGCTTTCAGGGCCCGGCGCAGGGTTTCCCTGATCCCCACTGGCTTGAGGTCAGGCACTTCGGTTACCCCGGGGTCCTCAGTGAGGTAGACGGTTACAGTGGCCATCTCTACCATTTGGCTGAGGTAACGCAACTTTCCTTCTATTACCTCGATATCTTCCCGAACTCGGGCAAGTTCCTTTTCTACAAATAGCAGTTCTTCTACGGTTTCAGCCTTGCCTAACATTTCCAGCAGACGTTCTTCGTGGACGAGGCGATTTGCCAGCCGCGCCTCCAGGTCGATATATTCTTCAGTGACATCAGTGGTGTCGGTTTTTTCAGTGCTGAACTCGCCAAGGGAGCGGGCGTAGGCGAGAAACTCCAGGTACTTGGTCTGGGGGATGCGGTAAGTAATGGACGCAGTGGGGTATTCTTTGTTGTGGTTGCGGTTAGATTCAGAGATATAGCCCCCCAGGCTTGTTGCTTTGGCATCCAGGTCCTGGACAGCCTTGTCCACATTTGTAACAGTAACTGACAAGTAGGCCGAGTAAATGACTTTGCGTTCCGATGCTGGAGCTTCCGTGTTGGTGTATTCCCCTGGGGCTGTGGTGCCGGGCTCATAATCACTTGCTTTATGATCGGCGGAGCTGCAGGCAGTGGCTGCCAGGGAAAGGACGAGGAAGAAAATCAGATACAATGCCAAATGTTTCCTGGACATATACAACCCTCCTCTTTCAATACTGCAGTATTCGCGAGCAAAAGACTTTTTCCCTGCTTTATAGATATGTTTCGCAGGGTAAATTACACACTTTTTCCGGCAGAAATTTCCGGGGAAATATCCGGGATTTTAGCGAAATATATTTTCCCCCTTGCCTTTTTCGACAGGTTGCGATATGACATAGGGAGAATGCAATTTACCAGGGGTGGTGGTTTTGTGAGGGAATTTTTGCGGCGTAAAGGCGTTGACCTATCTCCCAGGACATATTTTATTACGGCATTAAGTTATATGGCCCTTGGTCTTTTTTCTTCACTGATTATCGGGTTGATAATTAAGACTGCAGGGGAGCAGCTCAGCATTCCCTTTTTAATGAAAATGGGTGAACTGGCCCAGGCTATGGTAGGGCCGGCAATAGGCGTAGCAGTGGCCTATGGACTGCAGGCCCCAAGATTTGTTGTCTTTGCCTCATTGGTTACCGGGGCGGCAGGATACCAGTTCGGCGGCGCAGTGGGCAGCTACCTCGCCGCTTTGTTGGGAGCAGAGTTTGGCAAGCTCATCGCCGGCGAGACTAAACTGGAGATTATCCTTACTCCTTTTGTCACTATTTTCAGCGGCTACCTGGTGGCGTATTTTGTGGGACCGCCAATCAACGCGGGGATAGAAGCCCTGGGACGCTTGATTATGTGGGCAACTGAGCTCAAGCCATTTCTTATGGGAATTGTCGTCAGCACGTTAATGGGGCTGGCTTTGACGGCACCTATTTCCAGCGCCGCAATTTCTATAATGCTGGGGTTGGAGGGCATTGCCGCCGGGGCTGCCACGATTGGCTGCTGTGCTCAGATGATAGGCTTTGCCGTGGCCAGCTACCGGGAAAACGGCATTTCCGGCCTCATTTCTCAAGGCTTGGGCACCTCCATGCTTCAGGTTGGCAACATTATAAAGAATCCATTGATATTGTTGCCTCCCACCATTGCGGGTATTATCCTCGCTCCTTTTGCCTCAGTGGTTTTCCTCATGGAGAACAATCGCTACGGCGGGGGGATGGGCACCTCCGGCCTGGTTGGACAGCTTATGACCTTTGAAGCAATGGGCTTCTCCTGGCCGGTGCTGTGGAAAGTCCTGCTCCTCCACTTTATCGCCCCGGCGATAATCAGCTTCGTTATTTCGGAAGTAATGCGCAAGCTCGGCTGGATAAAGCCTGGAGATATGAAACTGGAGTAGTAAAAAAAACAAGGATTGTCGCCGGACAATCCTTGTTTTTCTTTAGTCTCGGGGAAGTTTCCGTATCAGCAGCAAGAGTTCTGCCAGCAGGTAAAAGAAAATGAGAATGAACACCCCGCTGACTGCTGCCGAGATAATGGCCACCAGCCCGGTGATGAAAGGAGGACCCTCAATAAGGCCAGCAGGTAAGGGAAGTCCCTCGAGGCTAAGCCCGCCGCTGAACCATAAGAGAATGCCAGATGCAATTCCCATGGCGATGGAGGACAGGGCCAGGAGCTCGCCGCCGCAGCGGAGAAGGATTGAGCTGAGATAAATGACGGGGTAATTGTGTTCACTGCATATTTGCACGGTGCGGGCCCGGAACAAGAGGATTTTTACTGCCAGGAATATGGCGAGGATCATTATTACCAAAGCCAAAGTAACTCCCAGGCCATGGGACAAGTTGTAAGGAATGATGTCAATGATTGCGGCGATGCCCCCGAGAAATGCCAGGAGGCCCAAAAAGATTATGGCCACAGCCAAGATCCGCAGGATAAGGACAGTAATCTTTCGCAAAAGGGGTCCTTTTGACAGGGATTCCAGGGTGGGTTCAATCTGATTAATGATGTTCAAGATACTCCCTCCAGATATTTGTTGTAGCTCCTTATAATATTATTCGCTGCCCAAGCTCAGAACCTGTAGGTATTGGCGCAGTTTCCCAGGCAGGGGGGATTTCTCCTTAAATGCGATAATGGCTTCAGCATCCCAACTGCAAGATTCATCGGAGCTGGAAGCCTATATTCCTTGTTTGGAAGCAGCAGAACCGTCCCCGCGCTTCCTTTCCTTGACAGGATTGTTACAGGGGGGTAAAATTTAAGCAGAATGTCCGGACAACCGGATGTATGGAGGCGGGGATATGGCCAAGAAACTGAAGTCAGTAATTAAGGAGCTTAGAAAGTTTGGTTTAACTGGCGTCTGCCCCCGGGAGTGGCGTTCCTCAATAGTCCTGGAAGGGGAAGTGGACAGCTGGCAGGAGTATATTGCCGCCGGCTATGCTGCTGCCGGCAAGGGCTATAAGGGGGTGGTCAATGACCTCCGGGTTCCGGGTCTGGAACCCCTGAAAGAGTACTTGCCTCCTGGCCGGGGCGGGGCTTTGGCGGGGAAGAGCTATGATGTGGTGATCATCGGCGGCGGTGTCATCGGCTGCGCAGTGGCCCGGGAACTGACCCGCTGGGATCTGCGGGTGGCGCTTCTGGAAAAGGAAGACGACGTGGCCAAGCAGACTTCCAGCCGCAACAATGGCATGATTCATCCTGGACTTGCAGCACCCACAGGCAGCAAAAAGCACTCATATAATATTAGAGGTAATCGCATGTATACCCAGGTTTCTCAGGAACTGGGCTTTGAATTTCATCGCTGCGGGTCAGTGGTCATGCTTGAGAAAAGCTTCTACCGCCTTGCCCTTCCCTATGTCCGCCGCAAGGCGCTGAAAAAAGGGGTAGACGGCCTGGAAATCCTTTCCCGGCAGGAGGTGAGCCGCCGGGAGCCCAATGCCACCGACAGGCAACGGGGAGGGATTTTCCTGCCTTCCACGGGGGTGGTGGCGCCGTACATGGTTACGGTGGCCTATGCCGAGAATGCCGTGGAAAACGGCGCCGAGGTGCATTTGAATACTGCAGTCCTGGGCTTTGAAATGGAAGGAGATCGCATAGTCGGGGTGAGGACTAACCAGGGTGTGCTTCGGGCCAGGGTGGTGATAAACGCCGCCGGAGTATGGGCCGATAAGATTGCCGGCTATGCCAATGACCGCTTTTTCAGCATTCACGGGCGCAAGGGCACCATTGCCATTGTGGATAAGGCCCTGGGGTCAACGCAATCAGCTGTGCTCGCCATGCCTCAGTTGGGGGTGAATACCCATACCAAGGGCGGAGGGCTGAACCCAACAGTGGAGGGCAATCTGCTCCTGGGCCCCACGGCCATAGAGGTGCCTCAGCGGGAAGACTGGTCGACTACAGCCGGGGAAATGGAGTTATTGCTCTCCCGGCATCTGAGCCTCAACAGGCGGCTGCGTCCCCGGGATATAATTACGTATTTTGCCGGCGTGCGGGCCTGCACCTTTGAAGAGGATTTTATTATCGAGCCCTCGGAATATGTAGCCAACCTGGTTCACGCAGCCGGCATTCAGTCACCGGGACTGGCTTCGGCGCCGGCCATTGCTGAGGATGTGGCGGCAATGACTGTGGAGATTCTTAAAAAGACCCGAGAGGTAAAAAGAAATCCCGCTTTCAACCCAGTGCGGCGGTTGACTCCCCAGCTGGCTAAGCTCAGCCTGGCAGAGCGGGCAGAGGTCATCAGGAAGAATCCTGCATACGGGAAGATTGTCTGCCGCTGTGAAGTGATTTCAGAGGGCGAAATCGTCGCTGCCATTCACAGTCCTGTTCCTGCTGCCACGGTGGATGCTGTCAAGCGCCGGGTCAGGGCGGGTATGGGCCGCTGCCAGGGGGGATTCTGCACTCCCGCCCTGCTGGAGATTGTGGCGCGGGAGACGTCAAGGTCACCGGGAGATGTAACCAAGGGGAGGCCCGGCTCCCGCATGTTGGCGGAGGAGACTAAGGCTGGGGGGAAGACAGGATGAGTCCAGCGAAATGGGATGTAGTCGTCATCGGGGCAGGGCCGGGAGGCCTGGCTGCCGCCATTGCCGCCGATAAAGCCGGGGCCAGTGTGTGCCTGGTGGAACGGGAAGCCCGCCCGGGAGGAATCCTCAAGCAGTGCATTCACGACGGCTTTGGCCTGGTGCGCTTTGGCCGGAAACTGACGGGCCCGGAATATGCCTTCCTGGATATTGAGGAAGTCAAGGGGCGGGGTATTAAGCTCTTTACCGAAACCTTTCTTCTCGACCTCGACCGGAGTGAAGAGGGCTTTGTCCTCACCCTGCAAAACAGCGAAGAGGCGGTATTCCGGCTGGAAGCCAAGGCCCTGGTGGCTGCCACCGGCTGCCGGGAGCGCACTGCCAGACAGGTCTTCATTCACGGCCAGCGGCCGGCAGGGGTGTACACCGCCGGCACTGTGCAACGCCTCATCAATATATCCGGCTATTTGCCGGGGAAGAATTGCGTCATCCTCGGCTCCGGGGATATCGGCCTGATTATGGCCCGGCGCCTTACCCTGGAGGGGGCCAAGGTCCTGGGGGTATATGAGATTAAGCCTGAACCCTCGGGCCTGACCCGCAATATTGTCCAGTGTCTGGAAGATTACAACATACCCTTGCACTTAAGCACCACGGTAACCGAAGTCCACGGCACTGAGAGGCTGGAAGGGGTAACGGTCTGTCGGGTGGATGAAAATATGCGGCCGCTGCCCGGCAGCGAGGAGTATGTGCCCTGCGACACCTTGGTGCTCTCGGTGGGGTTGATTCCCGAAAACGACATCCTCCATCCCCTGGGAGTGGAGATTGACCCCCGCACGGGAGGGCCGGTGGTGGATCAGTTGCTGGCCACCAGCGAAGCCGGCTTGTTCAGCTGCGGCAATGCCTTACATGTAAATGACTTGGTGGATTATGTTTCCGAAAGCGGCGAGATTGCCGGGGCTTCCGCTGCCAGGCATGCCCTGGGTGATTACCGCCCGCCCCGCCATGTGCCGATACTGGCCAAGGGGGAAATACTGTACGCAGTTCCCCAGCGGCTGGACGTAAGCTTGGGGGGCCAGGGGATACTGTACTTCCGGGCGGCGAGGACGTTGACCGACGCTGCTCTGGTCATCAGTGCCGGCGGCCGGGTGTTGGGGGAGAAAAAATATAAATCGCTGCGGCCGCCAGAAATGGAGAGGATTGTCCTCGACTTGTCTCTGGTTCCTGCCGGCGAAGAAAATATTGTCCTGGAGTTAAGGGGGTAAGTATTATGGAGAAATTGCTAGTCTGCATTCAGTGTCCCCAGGGCTGCAAGCTGATGGTTAAAACCGAGGGTGAGGAAGTACTGGTTGCCGGCAACAAGTGCCCCCGGGGGGCGAGCTATGCCCGCCAGGAGTTGCTTAACCCCTGCCGGACATTGACTACTACCGTCAGGACTGAATTTCCTGATTTCCCCCTGCTGCCGGTGCGCACCGCAGGCGAGATCCCCCTGGGTTCTTTGTTTGCTGCCATGGGGGAGATCAACCGGCTGCTGGTAAGGAACCGGCTGCGCCCGGGGGATGTCGTCCTGGAAAGGGTCTCCGGCACCGATGTGCCTTTGATTGCCACCGCCGATATGACTTTAAATTAAGTAAGGGGAGTGAGTATTGTGGCTGAAGAATTCTATCCTGATTGGTACGAAAAAGTGCCGCCGCCAAAATCCTATCGCTCCATTTTCAAGTGGGGCTACCCGGATGTCTTCAAACATCCCAACAAGAGGCTTTATGCCCTGATCAAAGAAGCCTTTGACATGACCGATGATGACTTCCAGGAAAAAATCAATGTGGGCGAAGAAGAAGTCAAATTTGACATCCCCATTCGCCTGACAGAGGCCCAGCTCGATGAATTGCGGGCCATTGTGGGGCCGGAAAATGTCCATACCGATGACTATAACCGGCTGCGGGTGGCTTACGGCAAGATGATGTATGACCTAATCCGCCTGCGGGAGAAGAACATTGAAAACCTTCCTGATGCTGTAGTCAGTCCCCGGGATAAAGAAGATATCCGGGCTTTGGTCCGCTGGTGCAATGAAAACCGGGTGCCGATTACACCCTTTGGCGGCGGGTCTTCTGTTATGCGGGGCACTGAATGTCCTCATGGCGGAATCTCCCTGGATATGCGAGTGCATATGAACAAGATCATCAAGCTCAACACCATTAACCAGACAGTGACGGTGCAGCCAGGCATCATGGGCCGCGATTACGAGGCTGCTCTCAACAATGCCCCGGAACTTTTCCACACTGCTGAGCGCTATACCGGGGGGCATTTGCCCCAATCCTTCGACTCCTCCTGTGTGGGCGGCTGGATTGTCACCCGGGGGGCAGGTCAGAATTCCACCTATTATGGGAAGATTGAAGATCTGGTTATCAGCCAGGAGTATGTCACCCCTGTCGGCGACATCGTCACCAAGGAGTATCCGGCTGAAGCTATTGGCCCCGACATCGACCAATTGATGATGGGCTCTGAAGGCGCCTTTGGCATCCTGGTGGAGGCTACTTTGAAGATCTTCAAGTACCGTCCGGAAAACACCCGCCGCTTTAGCTATATCTTCAGAGATTATGCCAGCGGCCTGGATGCAGTGCGGGAAATCTCCCAGGGCGAATTTGGCATGCCTTCGGTTTTCCGCCTTTCCGATCCCGAGGAAACTGAGGTGGGCATGCGCCTTTACGGCGTCGAGGGCACGGTTATCGACAAGCTCCTCAAGGCAAAGGGCTATAAGCCCATGGAGCGCTGCCTGCTCCTGGGCACTGTCGATGGCGACAAGGATTTCTCCCGCCTGGTGCAGCGGAAAATCCGCAAGATTGCAAAGAAACACGGGGCCATGTCCACCACAGCCTATGTCACCAGGCGCTGGGAGCACGGGCGCTTTCTCGATCCCTACCTGCGGGAGGATTTGCAGGATTACGGAATCATCATCGATACCCTGGAATGCGCAGTGCCCTGGGACCGCCTTGAGGATGTATGGGCCAATGTCCGGGCCTATTGTAAATCCAGGCCCAAGACAATATGCATGTCCCACTCCTCCCACTTCTACCCCCAGGGAACCAACCTCTATTTTATCTTTGTGGCGAAAATGGATGGCGAGGAATACCTGGAGTACCAGCCCGGGATTATCGATCACATCTGTAAAAGCGGCGCCGCCCTCAGCCACCACCATGGCATCGGCCGCATGCAGGCCCCCTGGTATGAACACTCCCTGGGCACTGTCGAGCTCAATTTGCTGCGGGCAATCAAGGCCCACCTGGATCCCAACAACATCCTCAATCCCGGAGGCACTTTGGCCCTGGATCTGCCTCCGGAACAAAGGCGGCAACTCTAACGCCTGCCCTGTCCCTCCCCGGGACAGGGTTTTTGTATATTAGGCAGGCCCCGGTGGCACCCTAGAGAGAAGCCGGCTGTTAAAGGAGGAAAGAGGCAGGGATGCTGCAGGTCAAGGACATCACCAAGGTATATCGCACGGGCAACCACATTCAGAGGGCCCTGGACAAGGTCAGCCTCAACTTCCGCCGCAGCGAATTCGTAGCAATCCTGGGGCACAGCGGTTCGGGCAAGACCACCTTCCTCAACTTAGTGGGCGGTCTCG
>Ga0208823_1003803_pt1 | contig 10552 bp, 11 predicted proteins | sample AD_UKC075_MetaG_FD_184440 | JGI IMG/M metagenome (GOLD analysis project Ga0208823, IMG submission 184440) | Active sludge microbial communities of municipal wastewater-treating anaerobic digesters from USA - AD_UKC075_MetaG (SPAdes) (version 2) | ecosystem: Engineered > Bioreactor > Anaerobic >... | reverse complement strand
CTCGATGGCCACGGTTGTGCCCACTCCGGGGCTGGCGTCCCGACGGAAGGTGCCACCGACAAGCCGGACGCGCTCGCGCATGCTGCCGGTGCCGGTTCCGTCGATGCCGGCGCGTCCGTGGCCGTCGTCGGCGATCGTGACCGCGAGCATGTCGTCGATCCGCTCGACGGACACCGTCACCGACGTCGCCTGGGCGTGCTTGATGATATTCGTGAGTGCTTCTTGGACGACCCGGTAGATGGCCAGGTCGCGTTCGGCGTCCGGGGTGACCCAGCCGGCGAACTGAAGGTCCGTCGAGAGGCCCAGTTGGCGGGCATCGTCCAGCAGGGACGCCAGCGCCGGCTTGAGTCCGAGGTCGGCGAGGGCGCCGGGCCGAAGCTGCCGGGACAAGGACCGCACGTGCTCCAGCGTCGTCCGGGTGGCGTCCGAGACGGCCTCCAACTCCGCTTCCAACTCTGGAGGCGCAGCCTTGCCTACGTCCCGGAGCCGAAGCAGCAAGAAGGTGAGGTTCTGGCCGATCTCGTCGTGGAGGTCGCGTCCGAGGCGAGCGCGTTCGTCCTCATGCGCCCGCAGAGCAGCCCTCGCGGTGGCCGTCCGTTCGTTCTCGAGTCTGTCCAGCATCGCGTTGTACGTGGCCGCGAGCGTACGCACCTCGGGAGCCGCGCCAGCCGGAAGCACGATGGGCTCATCGGATCGATGCGCGATGGCTTCCCGGAGCTCCGACATCCCCGTGAGGCCGTAGCTCGCCATGGCGGCGTTGATCAGCAACAGCGACGCGAAGCCCAGAATCAGGATGAATAGTTGGTCGCTGGTTGGCGGGACCGAGACAGTAACCAGCCCGAACGCGAGAGCCAGGAACGCCACCGCCAAGGCGACCGCGTTTGCGAGGAACAGCCGCCAGAACATGGGCATGCTGCGCACTCTATGTCCGTTGCCGGTGTCGCGGTATCGTCGGGGAGATTCGGATCGGGGTGAGATGGCACAGGAGCAGGCGACTGGGGCGCACACCTCTGCTGAATTGTCGTTCCTGCCGAAGCTCGGCATCGGCTTCGCGGCCCTCCTGCTGCTGTACGCGGGGCTATCCAGTTCGACGCTGATGGGACCGGGTATCGGGGCCTCGTCCGGTGGCATTTTCGGGCCGGACGCGACGCTGCTGGCGCCCGCTACCCTCGCATTCTCGATCTGGACCGTGATCTACCTCGGCCTGTTCGGCTGCGCCGTCCTGGTGTGGTTCCCGGACTCCCGGTCCAATGAGCGGAGACGCACCGGGGTGTGGCCGGCCGCCATGTCGATGCTGCTGAACATGCTGTGGATCACCGCCGCCATGCGCGGCATCGTCTGGGCGACGATTCCCCTGGTGCTGGCAGTGCTGGCATCCGTGATCATGCTCCTCGAACGCGTCCGCGGACGCCGCGCGGCAGGTCCGGCCGCCGCGATCATCGTCGAAGGCACGTTCGGGCTCTATTTGGGCTGGCTGCTCGTGGCGTCAGCGGCCAACGTGATGGCGGTCGTTCGCCACGGAGGCTCGAATCCGGCGGGTGCGGCGTCCCAGGCCCTTGCCGTCATCTTGCTGCTCGTCGTGATCGCCGCCGCGGTGGCCGCGTCGATCCGCTATCCCCGATTGTGGGGCATTCCGATCGCGGTGTGCTGGGCGCTGATCTGGATCATCCGTCAGCGCACGCACGGTGCCCTGTCGTCGCCGCTGATCGCGGGGCTGGCCTTCGCGGGCGCCGTCGCTGTCACGCTCGCCTTCGTCTGGCCACTGATGCGCGGGTCCGCACCCCAGGTCAGGGCTGCGGACGGTGCGGCTAGCCTGGCGAACGTGCCAAGAACCGGACGCTGATGGAACGACTCAAGGACGGGTTCGTCCTCAAGGAGCGCTATCGCCTCAGGCGACGGATCGCATCCGGCGGAATGGGCGCGGTCTGGGAGGCCCACGACGAGCTGCTTCATCGGCCCGTGGCGATCAAGATCATGCACCCGCACACGGCGTCCGAGCAGGTGTTCGCCCGCCGCTTTCGGGACGAGGCGCAGTATGCCGCGAAGTTGCGGTCGTCCAACATCGTCAACGTCTACGACTACGGCGAGGACCACGAGTTGGCCTTCCTCGTCATGGAGTTGGTGACCGGCAAAACGGTCGCCCAACTGATCGCCACACGAGGGCCCTTGGAGCCCGAGTTCGTCCGCTCGGTCTTGATCCAGGTGGCGTCCGCCCTGGCCGAAGCGCACGAGTGGGGCATCATCCATCGTGACGTGAAGCCCAGCAACATCCTCGTCACGGCGTCCGGGGAGGCAAAACTCAGCGACTTCGGGATCGCCCGCGCGGTCCAGGGCGAGCCCCTCACGCAGCATGGCGAAGTGCTGGGGACGCCGCAGTATCTCAGCCCTGAGCAGGCCACCGGACAGCCCGCGTCGCCTGCGAGCGATCTCTATGCCCTGGGCGTCGTCGCCCACGAGATGCTCACCTCGGTGAAGCCGTTCGATCGCACTACACCCGTCGCCACCGCGCTCGCCCACGTCAACGAGCCGCCGCCGCCCCTTCCTTCGTCGGTCCCGTCCGACCTGGCCGAGGTGGTCAGCCGCTGCCTGTCCAAGGATCCAAGACTTCGACCGGCGTCCGCCGACGCGGTCATCCAAGACCTGCAGCCGAACACGGGCGGGCTGCGCACGGTTCCGGTGCCGCCGTTGCCCGACAGACGACCACCGGCACCTCCCCTGACGCCTGCTTCACCCACGACCGGGCGCCAGCCGCTAGCCCCCGATCTGGTCAACCCGCGCCGCACTCAACAGGTGCTGGCGGTGGCAGCTACGCTGCTGGTGGTCGTGCTGTGTCTGGCGGCCCTGTTCCTCTAGGACCCCCATGCCCACCAAGCCCGCCGCCATCCTGCTCGCCGACGACCACGCGCTGGTGCGCCAGGGCGTCCGGATGATCTTGAACTCACAGCCCGACCTGAAGGTGGTCGCCGAGGTCGGGGACGGGGCGTCCGCGGTGGAGCGGGTGGTCGCGGGCGGCATCGATCTGGCGATTCTCGACATCACGATGCCGCGGATGACCGGCCTGCAGGCCGCGCGGGAGCTGTCGCGCAGGGGGTCGCAGGTGCCGATCCTGATCCTGTCGATGCACGACAACGAGCAGTACCTTTTCGAGGCGCTGAAGCACGGCGCGGCCGGCTACGTGCACAAGGCCGAGGCCGACCGCGACCTGATCACGGCATGCCGCTCGGCGCTGCGGGGCGAGCCGTTCCTGTACCCGGGAGCCGTGACGCGTTTGATCCGGGACTACGTGGCCAAGGGGTCCGAGAGCGCCTCCTCCTCGCTGCTCACCCCCCGCGAGGAGGAGATCCTCAAGCTCATCGCCGAGGGCCACAGCGGCAAGGAGATCGCCGACATGCTGGTGCTGAGCCCCAAGACCGTCGAGCGCCATCGCGCCAATCTGCTCGAAAAGCTCGGCATGAAAGACCGCCTCGAGCTCACCCGCTTCGCGATCCGGACAGGCCTGATCGAGCCCTGATCGGCCGTCGGTGGGGGTCGGCACCCATCGGCGCTGACTGCACCATGCAGGTTCCGTCTGCGGCGTTGGTCCCTGTCGGAGGCGTCCGTAGGTTGGGTTTTGCCAGGCACGGAGCCCGGCGTTTACCTCTCGAAAGGACCGATCATGGGTTTCTTGCTGTGGATCATCATCGGCGGTATCGCCGGCTGGATCGCCTCGATGATCATGAAGACTGACGCCCAGCAGGGCGTGCTGCTGAACATCCTCGTCGGCATCGTCGGCGGCCTCGTGGGCGGCTGGGTGCTGGGCCTGTTCGGCTTCCAACCCGAGGGCAACGGCCTCATCGCCTCCCTGCTGACCGCCGTTCTCGGCGCCGTGATCCTGCTCGGTGTGGTCCGCGCGGTCACCGGCCGCCGTCCGCTGCCCCGCTAACCGACCACGTCCACCCGAAAGAGTCCGATGACCACGTACGCGTCCTTCGCCGAAGCCGTTCAGGCCAAGGCCGACTCCACCACCCTCGCCCACTACGTGGTCGACACGGTGTCGAGCTTTGCCGAAGGCGCGGACGTGGTCTTCGACTTCCTGACCTCGGACGCCGTCGGCTCGTTCTGCCGGTCGCTCGGCATCCGGCGCAACTGGGCCGAACTGACCCTGGACGAGATCGCCCCCGCCGATCGGCACGGACTCAACGTCGTGCCCCGCGGCGAGGCCGACAAGATTCTGGGCCTGCTCGCGGCGTTGATCCGCGATGGCTATCTCAAGCCGTCCGAGGGCGGAAAGCCCGTCCAGAACGTCCTCAACGACTTCATGAGCGAGCCCAAGACCTTCTTGGACGCCCCCACGCTCGGCCACCTCGACGAGTTCGCGTACGCCCTCGCCGTCGAGCTGGAGCACGGTCGCGAGCGCGGCCAGAACGTCACCATGAACCATCCGCTGTTGACGGGCATGGTCGTCCTGGCCCACCTCACCGAGGACACGCTCTACTACGCCCGCCTCCGCGTCATGGAGGCCGAGGGCGAGCTTTTCAACATGCAGCTGAAACGGACGCCGTACGCGGACCTCCGCGATCAACTAGCGCTGCTGCAGTACGCCAAGAGCCTCTTGGCCGCCCGCATAGACGAAAAGCTCGCGCAGGCTTCGGCCTAACTCGTCGGACACCGTAGGTGCCGGGAGCGATCCCGGCGCCTACGGTGGTCGCATGTCCGAGCCCGCCGCGCGCCGCACCCGTCCTCGGGATGCGCTGGGGCGTCCGCTGGACTGGGACGCCGTCGGCGTACCGCCGGTCGACGACTCCCCCCGACCCCCGATCGAGACCCTGGACGCCGCACGTGCTCTGATCGCCTCGGGGCGTCCCTTCGCGGCGCACGAGGTGTTGGAGGGCCGCTGGAAGTCCTGCCCGGAAGCCGAGCGCGGCCTATGGCAGGGGCTGGCTCAATTGGCCGTCGCGCTCACCCACGCCGGACGCGGGAACGCGCGCGGGGCGTCCAGATTGGTCGAACGCGGCGCTGGACGCCTCGCCGAGTACGAGGCGACGTCAGGCCCCACCTATGGCCTCGACTTGGGTCGAGTGGTGGCGGGCGTCCGACGGGCCGTGGGCTGAGGACGTCCTGACCTCTGGCTCTGTGTGAGTCTGCTTCATCGCTGGCTGAGCTCGTCGAAGCCGCAGCGGCCAGGGCGTCGACAGGCTCAGCCGACGGAGGCCTCGCGGCCCACCTCTCAGCGATTGCCGCCGGCCGGATCAGTCCTCCGGCCAGGACCAGCCGTCCATCCGGTCGAGGAAGTGGTCGGACGCCGTGCCCGCGTCGAAGGGCACGACGCGGGCGAACTCGAGCACCTGCAGCGCGTTGTAGACGCCCGAGGAGAATTCCTCGGCGAAGAGCACGGCCAACGCTTGGCGTTGCTCCTCGGTCAGCCCCGCGAGCAGGACGTTCATCTCGTGCTGGTCGGGCGAGGCGTCGTCGACGGCCTCGGCGTTCTCGTTCCAGACGCCCGCCCGGACGCGGTGCGCGGACACTTGCCCTTGGCCGTCGCGGCACTGCACGACGAGGGCGTCGATGACGGTTCGGTACAGGAAGCGATCGTCGGTCATGGCTCTATCTTGACCCACGAAGCCCACTTGTACGCTGACCGTCGTGTTCAAGAACTACAGCCTCGAGGTGCGCAGCTGCGGACTGCACGGGCACGTCACGTACGCGCCGTCCGAGGCCAACCTGGCCGCCCGGCTGCGGATCCCCACCCCGTGGGGCGAGGCCTGGCGCTGCCTGCGCTGCGGCGACTACGTCATCGGCAAGCCGGCCGGAGCCGGGCCGGCGGACCAGGCCCCGGTCATCCTGCGCGGCAAGGCGCTGCGGGACGCCGTCATCCTGCGCGTGCTGGCCGTCGACAAGACCCTGCGCGGCCTGCTGATCGGGGTCATCGCGTTCGGCATCTTCCAGTTCAACGGCCACCAGGACTCGGTGCGGCAAACCCTCGACACGTACCTCCCGCTGCTGCGTCCGCTGGGTGCCCAGCTGGGAATCAGCATCGAGGACCTGAACGCCATGCACTGGATCCAGCAGGCGTTGGCGCTGCCGGCGTCGACCGTTCGCCTGGCTGCCCTGGGCATCGGGCTCTACGCCTGCCTCAACATCGTCGAGGGCGTCGGCCTGTGGCTGATGAAGCGGTGGGGCGAGTACGTCGCGGTGATCGCCACCTCGCTGTTCCTGCCTTTGGAGATCCACGAGTTGATCGTCAAGATCACGCCCCTGCGCATCGGCGCGCTGGTCGTCAACCTCTTCTTGGTCGCCTACCTGGTGTTCAGCAAACGGCTCTTCGGCGTCCGCGGCGGCGCGAAGGCGCACCACGCGGAGCGCGAGAGCACGTCGCTGCTTGAGGTCGAACTCGCCGCTGCCGGACAGCGGCTCCGTCGCGACGGTGGCCGGACCACCCGACCCATCCCGGACGCCGCTGGCGTGGCTCCGTCCGTGGTGGCGTCGGGGGCTGAGGTCGCAAGGGTGGCCGAGGGGCCACGGACGTGACGACAGCACCGCCCGTCGTGGCGTCCGGGGCTCAGCCACCAGCGGTCGGCGACGCGCCTGCGAAGCCGGCGACGGCGGCCGTGAACCCGACCGAGGCGGATGGCGCGCGCGAGGCGTCCGGTGTTGAATGACTTGGTGACCGACCTCGCGAACGTCCCGGCCGCTTCGACCACCGCCCCCGGCGCGGCCCAGGAGGTGACGCTCGTCATCTTCGGGGCGTCCGGCGACCTGACCCACCGGCTGCTACTGCCCGGACTGGGCACCCTGCTCAACTCGACCGGACGGTTCGCCGTGACGGTCATCGGAGCGGCCATGGACGACGTCAGCGATGACGCGTGGAAGCAGCTCGTTCGGGACGCCTTGACCGAGGCCAAGACCAAGCCCGCCCGCATCGAGGAGATCGTCGCGCGGACGCGGTACGTCAAGATCGACGTCACCGATCCACAGGCCATCGGGCCCTTCGTGTCTACGCTGCCGCCAAACTCGGTGCTGTACTTCGCGCTGCCGCCGGCCGTCACCATCAAGGCTTGTCAGGCCCTGGTCGGCGTCACTCTGCCTGAGGGCCTCCGCCTCGGGCTGGAGAAGCCGTTCGGCACCAGCGGCTCGACAGCCCACGACTTCAACACCCTGCTGGCCAAGCTCGTGCCGGAGCGGCAGATCTTCCGCATCGACCATTTCCTGGGCAAGGCGACGGTCTTGAATCTGCTCGGGCTCCGGTTCACCAACCGGATCTTCGAGCCGGTCTGGAACGGCGAGAACATCGAGTCCGTCGCGATCGTCGTTGACGAGGTGCTGGCCCTCGAAGGCCGCGCCGGCTACTACGACCGCAACGGCGCCCTGCGCGACATGATCCAGAGCCACCTGCTGCTGGTCATGGCCTTGTTTGCGATGGAGGAGGTGGCGTCCATCGACGAGCGCGAGGTGCGCGATCTCGTGGCCCACACCCTCCGGGCGACGAGCCTGTGGACGGGCGACCCGGTCACCAGCTCGCGCCGCGCCCGCTACACGGCTGGCCACATCGGCGACCGCGAAGTGCCCGACTACACCGCCGAGGACGGCGTCGATCCGGCCCGCAACACCGAGACGCTCGCCGAGGTCGACCTGCGCGTCAACAACGCCCGCTGGGCGGGGGTCAAGTTCACGCTGCGGTCCGGCAAGGCGCTGGGCGACGAGCGCAACGGCATCACCGCGATCTTCAAGCCCGTCGCGCACGTGCCGGTCGGGTTCAAAGGCGAGGCGCCGCGCAACGTGCTCTCCATCGGGATCAAGCCGCAGACCATCGCGCTGCAGTTGTCGACGAACGGCGCCGGAGACAAGTTCGACCTCGAAGAGACCGTGCTCTCGACCGACCTCGACGACAGCCCGTTGCGTCCCTACGGCGAGATCCTGGAGTTCATCTTCGAGGGCAACCCGATCCTGTCGGTCCGCGGCGACGTCGCCGAGGAGTGCTGGCGGATCGTGGGTCCGGTCCTGGATGCATGGGCGTCCGGAGCGGTGCCCATGTCGACCTACCGCGCCGGCTGGGCGGGTCCGACCGACTGGGTCTGAGCCCTTCGACAAGCTCAGGGACCGCGACTACCTGCCCCTCGCCGCGGCGTAGCGCTCCAGCGCCACGGCCCGCTCGGCCGCGTGATCGACGATGGGGCGCGGGTAGTCGTGGGCGTAACCGTCGGCGTGTTTCCACGGACGATGCGCGGACGCCCCCGGCAGGTGAGCCAGCTCCGGCACCCAGCGTCGCACGTAGTCGCCGTGCGGATCGAAGCGCTCGCCCTGGCTGACGGGGTTGAAGATGCGGAAGTAGGGGGAGGCGTCCGTGCCGGTGCCGGCGGTCCACTGCCAGCCGTGCGCGTTGGACGCCAAGTCGCCGTCGATCAGGTGGTCCAGGAAGTGACGGGCGCCGTGCGGCCACCACACGTGCAGGTCCTTGGTGAGGAAGCTGGCCGTGATCATCCGGACGCGGTTGTGCATCCAGCCGGTGGCGAGGAGCTGCCGCATGCCGGCGTCCACGATGGGGTAGCCAGTGCGCCCCTCCCGCCAGGCGTCGAAGCGCTCGTCCTGATCGTCGTAGCTCATGTCGGCCAGCTCCGGACGCAGGTCGTGCCACAGCGAGTCGGGGTGGTGATACAGCACGTCGGCGTAGAACTCGCGCCAGGCAAGTTCGGTGACAAACCGCGCGGCGCCGGGTCCGGGGCGTCCGGCCAGGTCAGCCAGCAGCGTCCTCGGGTGGACGACGCCGAACTTCAGGTACGGCGACAGCCAGGACGTCCCGTCCAGGTCCGGACGGTCCCGATCGATGTCGTAGTCCTCCAACGCCTCGTCCACGAAGCGCCGCCACCGCCGCAGCGCCGCCGGCTCTCCCGCCTCGGGCAGCTGGATCGGGCAGTCCGCCAGCGCCTGCCGGACGACCGCCCAGGCCCCCTCGTCGGACGCCCCCTCCAGCAACCGGACGCCGTCCGGCTCGATCGCCGGTCCGCGCCAGCCGTGCCCGCGCCAGGCGTTGGCGAAGGGGGTGAACACCTTGAATCCCGTGCCCTGGCCGGTCACGATCCGCCCGGGCGTGACTGCGTAGGGCGACCCGGTCTCGATCCAGCCAACGCCACCCTCGGCCAGCGCCGCCGACACCGCGACGTCGCGCGCCCGCCCCTGGGGCTCGGTCTCGGTCGACACGTGCACCGATCCAGCCCCCACCACCGCGGCCAGCGCGGGGATGCGCTCGCGAGGATCACCGCGCAGCAGCGTCAGCCGCCCGCCGTAGGCGTCGTTGGTGGCCAGCAGCGTCGCCGCCAGCCAGCCCCGTCGGACGGGACCTGCGGCGTCCCAGAACGCCGGATCGATCACGAAGACCGGCAGCACGGGCCCCTGGGACGCCGCCGCGCATAGCGCCGGGTGATCGCCGCGGCGCAGGTCGCGACGCAGCCACAGGATCGCCGTCACGGCAGGAGCCGCAGGAGGGCGTCCGGATTCTTCTTGAAGGTGTCGAGGGGGATCCGGCCCTCGGTCAGCGACTCGAGGGTCTCCGTCAGGACGGCGTTGACCGGCGTCGGGACGCCCACCTCGGCGCCGTGCCGAACGACCGCGCCGTTGAGCCAGTGCACCTCGGTGCGTCCCCGGCCGCCGTAGAGGTCGACGTGGAAGCTGGGCATCTTGTCGCCGCGTCCGGACCCGAGGGCCTTGACCAGCACCGGCTGGGCGATCATCCGCGGCACCTTCGTGGCCAGGGCGAGCAGGCGGACGGGCGTCCCGGGCAGGTCGACGGGCGCGAAGCCCAACGCGTCCATGACCGCGAGGCACTCGCGCAGGACCGCCACCTCGACCGCGTAAAGGCGCTTGTCAGAGAAGAGATCGGCGACGCCCATGTCGAGGATGGCCGACGTCGCGTTGCCGGTGAGGTTGGTCAGCAGCTTCGACCACTTCATCGGTCCGGCCTGCGGGTAGAGCCGCGCGCCGAGGCCGGCGTGGTCCAGGGACGCGGCGAGGCGTCCGGACAGCTCCTGACCCTCGGCGATGCCGAGTCCGCGATGGGTCTCTTCGATGATCTCGCCGATGCCCGGCTTCGCGACCGCCGAACACACGGTGCCAGCGATGACGCGGTCGACGCCCAGCTTGGCCGCGATCAAGGGCTCGTTGTCGACCCCGTTCTGCAGCGACAGGATCGGCGGGACCTCGTAGCCCGTGGCGATCAGCGCGTCGACGGCCGCCTCGGTGTCGAACGACTTCAGGGCGAACACGCAGACGTCGTACGGACCGGCGGCGAGGGCGTCCGCGTTCGAGGTGAAGACGGCCAGCCGGTTCTCGGTGCGGGTGTAGGCGCCGCGGTGCAGGATCAGCCCGCGCCGAGCGATCACCTCGGCCACCTCGGGACGCTCGACGAAGGTGACCTCCTCGCCGCGGGCGGCCAGCGAGCCGCCGATGTAGGTGCCGATGGCGCCGGCGCCCAGGACCAGGATCTTCACGGTCTCCCCTTCGTCCCGGGCAGCCTACCCATGCGGCGCCCCGTGAGTGTTCAATCCTCGCGGTACCCGGCGATCGCGGCGGCGGCCTCCGC
>Ga0208823_1003802_pt1 | contig 10556 bp, 9 predicted proteins | sample AD_UKC075_MetaG_FD_184440 | JGI IMG/M metagenome (GOLD analysis project Ga0208823, IMG submission 184440) | Active sludge microbial communities of municipal wastewater-treating anaerobic digesters from USA - AD_UKC075_MetaG (SPAdes) (version 2) | ecosystem: Engineered > Bioreactor > Anaerobic >... | reverse complement strand
CGCAGAAGTGGAAGGCCAGCAGGCAGGGTGCCTGGTTGCCGCGGGTGTCGAGCAGCGCGCCGGCCGACACAGTGAGGGTGCCGGCGGTGCCCCAGTCGCCGACCAGCAGGCGTTGGTTCTGCAGGCCGACGCCGTCGCCGAGCAACAGGACCCGCGTGCCGCTGCCGGTAACCAGCCCGGTCCCGATGCCGGCGCTGTTCGCGCCGATGGACAGCCGCGCCAACGACAGGAACGATCCGCTGTCGACCGCCAGGCTGCCCACGCCGCCGTTGTTGCCCACACCGCTGATGCCGATCCATGCCGTTCCGGACGGATGCACCGCGTCGCCGGGGCCGAGGACAACGCCAGGTGTGGTGGAGAAATCACCGGTGGCGGTGACGGTGGCCTGGGCAGAGGTTGTGCAGACTGCCGCGAACGCAGCCAGCGCGACCGCGCGCCGCGCGTGGAACCCGGGGAACATGCGCATCGTGATCTCCGTCAAGTCAGACGGCCACGTTGGCACGCGTCGCTGGCGGCTGCATCCTCGGTTTCACCAGTCGACCAGCTTCGCCCCCCCCCGAAACGGGGGTCAGCCCGCAGCGCGCCTGCGCTTCAGCGCCGCCATCGCCCGCGGCAGCACCAGCACCACCACCACCACCACCAGCAGGAACAGCGAGCCTGGCCGCTGCACGAACACGCCCCAATGGCCTTCACCGATCGACAGCGCGTTGCGCATCTGCGCCTCGGCCAGCGGCCCCAGGATCATGCCCACCACCACCGGTGCGGTGGGGAAGCTGAAACGCCGCATCAGCACGCCCAGCAGGCCGATGGCGTAGAGCAGCACCAGGTCGAAGGCGCTTTGGCGCATGCCGTACACGCCCACGGTGGCGAAGATCAGGATGCCGGCGTACAGCGGCGGCTTGGGGATCTTCAGCAGCTTCACCCACAGGCCCACCAGCGGCAGGTTCAGGATCAGCAGCATCACGTTGCCGATGTAGAGGCTGGCGATCAGCGCCCACACCAGGCCGGCGTTGCTGTCGAACAGCTGCGGCCCGGGGTTGATGCCGTAGTTCTGGAACGCGCCCAGCAGGATGGCCGTGGTGTTGGACGTGGGGATGCCGAGCGTGAGCAGCGGGATCAGCGTGGCGGTGATCGCCGCGTTGTTGGCCGCCTCGGGGCCGGCCACGCCTTCGATGGCGCCGCGGGTGCCGAACTCCTCGGGGTGCTTGCTCAGCTTCTTCTCGGTGGCATAGCTCAGGAAGGTCGGGATCTCGCTGCCGCCGGCCGGGATGGTGCCGAACGGGAAGCCGATGAAGGTGGCGCGCAGCCAGGCCGGCCACGAGCGCTTCCACTCGTCGCGCGTCATGTGCACCTTGCTCATCTTGTTCTGGGTCTCGACCTCCTTGCCCTGGTAGAGCACGGCGTACAGCGCCTCGGCCACGGCGAACAGGCCCACCGCGATCAGCACCACCTCCAGGCCGTCCATCAACTCGGGCACGCCGCCGGTGTAGCGGGCCTGGCCGGTGATCTGGTCGATGCCGACCAGGCCCATCGCCAGGCCGATGCCCAGCGCCGTCAGCCCGCGCAGCGTGCTCTGGCCCAGCACCGCGCTCACCGTGCAGAAGGCCAGCACCATCAGCAGGAAATACTCGGGCGGACCCAGCTTGACCGCATGGGTGGCGATCAGCGGCGCCAGGAAGGTGACGCCCAGCGTGGCGATGGTGCCGGCGACGAAGCTGCCGATGGCGGCCGTGGCCAGCGCCGCGCCGGCACGACCGCTCTTGGCCATCTTGTTGCCTTCCAGCGCGGTCACCATCGACCCCGCCTCGCCCGGCGTGTTCAGCAGGATCGACGTGGTCGAGCCACCGTACATCGCGCCGTAGTAGATGCCAGCGAAGAAGATCATGCTGGCGGTCGGATCAACCTTCAGCGTGATCGGCAGCAGCATCGCCACCGCGGTGGCCGGGCCGATGCCGGGCAGCACACCCACCGCCGTGCCGATGGTGCAGCCCACCAGCGCCCACAGCAGGTTGATCGGCGTGCCGGCGGTGATGAAGCCCTGCAGCAGGTTGTTCCAGACGTCCATCACAGCCCCTGCGAACGAAGTGAATGTGGGGGCAACATCACAGCCACCCCGTGTTGGTCAGGCCCGGCAGGTTGATCGCCAGCGCTTGCGTGAACATCCAGAACACCGGCGCCGAGATCGCCATGCCGATCAGCGTGTCCTTGACCCAGGCACCCAGCGACAGGTCGAGCCGGCCCTCGGACGAGGTGAAGCCGCGCACCGCCAGCACGAAGCACAGTGCGCAGCTGAGGATGAAGCCGATGGTGGTGATCAGCGCCGCATTCGCGAGGATGCCTGCGCTGACCCAGACGAAGCCGGGCCAGTGGCCGTGGTCGGCGCCATCGGGGTCGTCCATGTTCCGAAAGCCGCCGCTCAGGGCCTCCCAGGCCAGGAAGCCGCCGCACAGCAGCAGGCCCACCGCCACCACCCAGGGCAGAAAGTTCGGGCCCACGCCGGCATAGCCGGCAGCCGACGGGATGCCCATCGCGCCCACCATCAGGCCCAGGCCGAGCACGACCACCCCGGCCGCCACGGCGGCCTGGCGCTTGACCACCGCGGCCATCAGAGCATCCCGCTCTTGGCCATCACCGCCCGCAGGCTGGCGAATTCGTCGTCGACGAACTTGTCGAAAGCTGGGCCGGTCATCACCGCTGGCGTCCAGCCATTCTTGTCCAGGGCCTCGGCCCAGGCCTTGCTCTTGGTGGCCTTGAGGATCATCTCGGTCAGCGCCTTGCGCTGGTCGGCGGTGATGCCGGGCGCACCGTAGACGCCGCGCCAGTTGCCGATCACCACGTCGATGCCCTGCTCCTTCAGCGTGGGCACGTTGATGCCGGGCAGGCGCTTGTCGCTGGTGACGCCGATGGCGCGCATCTTGCCGGTCTTGATGTACTCGGCGAACTCGCTGTAGCCGCTGCCGCCGATGGTGACGTTGCCGCCCAGGATGGCCGCCGTGGCCTCGCCGCCGCCCCGGAAGGCGACGTAGTTGATGCGGCTGGGGTCGACGCCCACGGCGCGGGCGATCATCGCCGCGGCGATGTGCTCGGTGGACCCGCGCGAACCGCCGCCCCACTTCACGCTGCCGGGGTCCTTCTTCATTTGCTCGACCACGTCGGCCATGGTCTTCAGCGGCGACGACGCCGGCAGGACGAAGACGTTGTATTCGCTGGTCAGGCGCGCGATCGGCGTGGCCTTGTCCAGCGAGACCGGGGGCTTGCCGGTGATGATGCCGCCCAGCATCACCGCGCCCATCACCATCAGCGCGTTCGGGTCGCCCTTGCTGGCGTTGACGAACTGCGCCAGGCCGATGGCGCCGGCCGCGCCGCCCTTGTTGTCGTAGCCCACGGTGGCCGCGGCGCCCGCGTCCTGCAGCGCCTTGCCCAGGGCACGGCCGGTGGTGTCCCAGCCGCCACCGGGGTTGGCGGGGATCATCATCTTCAGGTTGGTGTTGGCCAGGGCGGTGCCGGGCAGCACGCCGGCAGCGGCCAGCGCGGCCATCGAGCGGAGGAAGGTGTCGCGACGCATGAGAAGTCTCCTGGTTGATCACGGCCCGCGGTCTTCAACGCGCAGGCGCTGGCCGCAATGCCGGCCGTGGACGGGATGATGGTCGCGCTGGCTGTCGAACGGCTGTCCGGCGCCTCAGGGGAAACACCAGGGCACCCCGGAAACCGCGGCCCGGCGCCCGACACTCGCGGCATGAAGCTGCTGTTGATCGAGGACAACCCCGGCATGCAGGCCACGCTGCAGCGCAGCTTCGAGCGCCGCGGCATCACGGTCACCGTCTGCGGCGACGGCGCCCGGGCGCTGGACCGCTGGCGCGCGGCGCTGCCTGACGTGGTGCTGCTCGACCTGAGCCTGCCCGGCCGCGACGGCCTGCAGGTGCTGGCCGATGCCCGCGCCGACGGCCTGGCCACGCCGGTGATCATCCTGACCGCCCGCGGCACGGTGGGCGACCGCATCCTGGGCCTGAACACCGGTGCCGACGACTACCTGCCCAAGCCCTTCGATCTGGACGAGCTGGAAGCCCGCGTGCGCGCGCTGGCCCGGCGCGGCGTCGCCAACGGTTCGCCCGTCACGGAGGCGCCAGCCTTCTGCGGCCTGCGCATCGACGGCGAGTCGGGCGCGGTCTACCACCAGGGCACGCCGCTGGAGCTGGCGCCGCGTGAGGCCGCCCTGCTGCGCGCGGTGCTGGCCCGGCCCGGCCAGGCGGTGGCCAAGGAGCGGCTGTTCGAGCTGGTGTTCCCGGGCGAGGCGGACGTGCAGACCGATGCGATCGAAGTGGTGGCCTACCGGCTGCGCAAGAAGCTGGCGGCGACCGCGGCCCGGCTGGTCACGCTGCGTGGCCTGGGCTATCTGCTGAAAGCGGACGCTTGAGCTGGCTGCTGCAACGCTGGGCCGGGCTCTCGATGCGGGCCAGGTTGCTGATCGGGATCCTGCTGCCGGTCGGGCTGCTGGTCGCCATCAACACCGCCAGCCTGTACCAGCAGGCGCGACGCGCCGCCGACACCGCCTACGACCGCACGCTGCTGGCCTCGGCCAAGTCGATCGGCGAGTTGCTCGACGTCGGCGGCACGGCCGGCAAGCCGCAGTTGCTTGCCACCGTGCCCTATGCCGCGCTGGAGGCTTTCGAGGCCGACAACCGCAGCCGCATGTTCTTCAAGATCACCGGCTTCCAGGGCGAGATGGTCTCGGGCTTCGACGACCTGCCGCCCTGGCGCGGCCGCATTCCGGCCAAGGGTGCCTATGCCGCCCTGGTCGACTTCTACGACGATGTGCACCAGGGCCTGCCGGTGCGGGTGGCGGTGCTGCTGCAGCCGGTGGCCGGGCAGATCGGCCAGGGCATCGCCACCATCCAGGTGGCCGAGACGCTGGAGCTGCGCGACACCCTGGCGCGCCAGCTGCTGCTGGACACGCTGTGGCGCCAGGCCGCCCTGCTGGCGGTGATCGCCGCCGTGGTGTGGGCGGTGGTGCAGCAGGCCACGCGCCCGGTGCGCTCGCTCAGCGCCGCCATCGAGGCCCGCGCCAGCGACGACCTCTCGCCGATCGAGGCGCCGCAGGCCCCGCGTGAACTGGCGCCGCTGATCGCCGCGACCAACCACGCGCTGCAGCGCCAGGCGCGGCTGCTGGCGCACCAGCAGCGCTTCGTGCGCGACGCCTCGCACCAGCTGCGCACGCCGCTGGCGGTGCTGAAGGTGCAGGTGCAGTCGGCCCAGCGCGGCGACACGCCCCCGGCCCAGGCCCTGGCCGAGATCGGCCAGACGGTGGACGGCGCCACCCGGCTGGCGAACCAGATGCTCGCCCTGGCCAAGGTGGAGCAGCTGCGCCAGGAAGGTGACGCTCCCGTGGTCGACTGGGCCACCACGGTGCGCGAGGTGGCGCTGGACCTGGCGCCGCTGGTGGCTGACGCCGGGCTCGATTTCGAGCTGGACACGGTGCCGGCGCCGGTGCGCGCCCATCCCTGGGGGCTGCGCGAGCTGGTGCGCAACCTGCTGCACAACGCGCTCAAGCACAGCCCGGGCGGCGGGGCGCTGCTGCTGCGGCTGGCCATCGACGCGGACACCGCGCAACTCACCATCAGCGACGACGGCCCCGGCATCGCCCCCGCGCTGCGCCCGCGCCTGATGCAGCCCTTCGCCGGCGGCGGCGGCCCGGGCAGCGCCGGCCTGGGGCTGGCGATCTGCCGCGAGATCGTGCAGCAGCTGGGCGGCGAGCTGGCGCTGGACAACCGGCCGGCGGCCGGCGGACGCCGCGCCGGGCTGGACGCGGTGGTGCGGCTGCCGCTGGCTGCGGCGGGCGGCGACAATCTGGCCCGATGAGCCGACACGCCCCCGACCTCAAGCCCGAGCTGACCGCGATGCGGCTGGACAAGTGGCTGTGGGCCGCCCGCTTCTACAAGACCCGGGCGCTGGCAGTCGACGACATCGACAAGGGCCGCATCCAGGTCAACGGCCAGGCGGCCAAGCCCTCGCGCGACGTTCGGCCGCAGGACACGCTGGTGATCCGCCAGGGGCCGGTGACCCGCACCGTGGTGGTGCTGGGCCTGAGCAACCTGCGCGGCCCGGCGCCGGTGGCGCAGGCGCTGTACGCCGAGACGCCCGAGAGCATCGCCGAACGTACCCGGGCCGCCGAGGCCCGCCGCCTGGCCGCCGAGCCGGCACTCAGCATCGAGCAGGGTCGTCCGACCAAGCGCGACCGGCGCGAGCTGGACCGCAGCCAGCAGGGCTGGCAGCGCTGGAGCGCCTCCATCGACGACGAGTGAAGCTCGCCCTCGGGCGCGGGCGCGATTGCCGCAAAGCCAGCGCCCGCGCAAAAACCCCTCTTGAAATGCGGAATCGGCGCCCCATGTGCCCTGCCAACCGTGTTCAACCCCTTCAAGAAACAGCGCAAAGCCACCGACATGACGACGCCGGAAAACGACCCCGCGACCACGGCTGCCCCCAACGGCGCCACCGCCCCGCAAGCCGAAGGCGCCGCGCCCGCAGCGCCCGACACCCCGGCCGCGCCCAGCCTGGAGCAGCAGCTGGCCGAAGCCCAGGCCAAGGCCGCCGAGGCCGGCGACGCCTACCTGCGCGCCAAGGCCGAGGTCGAGAACACCCGCCGCCGCGCCGACGAAGAGATCAGCAAGGCCCGCAAGTTCGCGGTGGAGGGGTTTGCCGAAAGCCTGCTGCCGGTGATGGACAGCCTGCAGGCCGCCATCGCCATGCCCGACGCCAAGGTCGAGGCGGTGCTCGAAGGCGTGCACGCCACGCTGCGCCAGCTGAGCGCCGCGCTGGAGCGCAACAAGGTGGTGCCGATCGCGCCGCCGCCGGCCACCAAGTTCGACCCGCACCACCACCAGGCCATCAGCATGGTGCCGGCCGACCAGGACGCCAACACCGTGGTGACCGTGCTGCAGAAGGGCTACCTGATCAACGACCGGGTGCTGCGCCCGGCCCTGGTGACCGTGGCCGCGCCCAAGTGAGCGCTGCCGCCTGATCCACCGCAAATTCCGCGCCTGGCAGGCTTGAAAGCCACCCCGCCAGCCGCAAATCCAGACCAATCAGATTCACTCCTCAGGAGCAAACCATCATGGGCAAGATCATCGGCATCGACCTGGGCACCACCAACTCGTGCGTGGCCATCATGGAAGGCAACACCACCAAGGTGATCGAGAACAGCGAGGGTGCACGCACCACGCCGTCGATCATCGCCTACCAGGAAGACGGCGAAGTGTTGGTCGGCGCCAGTGCCAAGCGCCAGGCCGTCACCAACCCGCGCAACACCGTCTACGCCGCCAAGCGCCTGATCGGCCGCAAGTTCACCGAGAAGGAAGTGCAGAAGGACATCGACCTGATGCCCTTCAAGATCGCCGCGGCCGACAACGGCGACGCGTGGATCGAGGTGCGCGGCAAGAAGATGGCGCCCCCGCAGGTCAGCGCCGAAGTGCTGCGCAAGATGAAGAAGACCGCCGAGGACTACCTCGGCGAAGAAGTGACCGAGGCCGTGATCACGGTGCCGGCCTACTTCAACGACAGCCAGCGCCAGGCCACCAAGGATGCCGGCCGCATCGCCGGCCTGGACGTCAAGCGCATCATCAACGAGCCCACCGCCGCGGCCCTGGCCTTCGGCCTGGACAAGCACGGCAAGGGCGACCGCAAGATCGCCGTGTTCGACCTGGGCGGCGGCACCTTCGACATCTCGATCATCGAGATCGCCGATGTGGATGGTGAAAAGCAGTTCGAGGTGCTGAGCACCAACGGCGACACCTTCCTGGGCGGCGAGGACTTCGACCAGCGCCTGATCGACTACATCGTGGCCGAGTTCAAGAAGGAACAGGGCGTCGACCTGACCAAGGACGTGCTGGCCCTGCAGCGCCTGAAGGAAGCGGCCGAGAAGGCCAAGATCGAGCTGTCCAACAGCACCCAGACCGACGTCAACCTGCCCTACATCACGGCCGACGCGTCGGGCCCGAAGCACCTGAACATCAAGCTCACCCGCGCCAAGCTGGAAAGCCTGGTCGACGAGCTGATCGAGCGCACCATCGAGCCATGCCGCGTGGCGGTGAAGGACGCCGGCGTGAAGCTGTCGGACATCGACGACGTGATCCTGGTCGGCGGCATGACCCGCATGCCCAAGGTGCAGGAGAAGGTCAAGGAGTTCTTCGGCAAGGAGCCGCGCAAGGACGTCAACCCCGACGAAGCCGTCGCGGTGGGCGCTGCCATCCAGGGCCAGGTGCTGGGCGGCGAGCGCAAGGATGTGCTGCTGCTGGACGTCACCCCGCTGAGCCTGGGCATCGAAACGCTCGGCGGCGTGATGACCAAGATGATCAAGAAGAACACCACCATCCCGACCAAGTTCAGCCAGGTGTTCAGCACGGCCGACGACAACCAGCCGGCGGTGACGATCAAGGTCTACCAGGGCGAGCGCGAGATGGCCTCGGGCAACAAGAGCCTGGGCGAGTTCAACCTGGAAGGCATTCCGCCGGCGCCGCGCGGCCTGCCGCAGATCGAGGTGACCTTCGACATCGATGCCAACGGCATCCTGCACGTGGGCGCCAAGGACAAGGCCACCGGCAAGGAGAACAAGATCACCATCAAGGCGAATTCGGGCCTGAGCGAGGCCGAGATCGAGAAGATGGTCAAGGACGCCGAGGCCAATGCGGCCGAGGACGCGAAGAAGGTCGAGCTGGTGCAGGCCCGCAACCAGGCCGACGGCATGATCCATTCGGTCAAGAAGAGCCTGGGCGAGCATGGCGACAAGCTGGACGCCGGCGAGAAGGAAAAGATCGAGGCCGCGCTGAAGGACGCCGAGGAAGCCATCAAGGGCGACGACAAGGCCGCCATCGACGCCAAGACCGAGGCCCTGATGACGGCCAGCCAGAAGCTGGGTGAGAAGGTCTATGCCGAGCAGGCCGCGGCTGCCGGCGCGGCCGGTGCTGCCCCGGGTGGCGAGGCCCCCAAGACCGACGGTGCCAGCGCCAAGCCGGCCGACGACAACGTGGTGGACGCCGAGTTCAAGGAAGTCAAGAAGTGAGATGGGCGACAGCCCCTCGCGGGGCTGCGCCAATCTCTCGCCGCGTTGCAGCGGCAGGCCGCCCGGCCTGCCGGTGAACGCGGCGGTTTCGCTTCCGATGTGCTGAAAGATCGAAATGGCAAAGCGCGACTACTACGACATCCTCGGCGTGCCCAAGAACGCCACCGAGGACGACATCAAGAAGGCCTACCGCAAGCTGGCCATGAAGCACCACCCGGACCGCAACCAGGGTGACGGCGCCAAGACGGCCGAGGAGAAGTTCAAGGAGGCCAAGGAGGCCTACGAGATGCTCTCCGACCCGCAGAAGAAGGCGGCCTACGACCAATACGGCCATGCCGGCGTCGACCCCAATGCGGGAGGGGGCGCGGGTGGCGCCGGCATGGGCGGCTTCGCCGAGGCCTTCGGCGACATCTTCGGCGACATCTTCAACGGCGGCCGGCGCGGCGGCGGCGGCGGTCAGCAGATCTACCGCGGCAGCGACCTGAGCTACGCGATGGAGATCACGCTCGAAGAAGCCGCCAACGGCAAGGACGCGCAGATCCGCATCCCCAGCTGGGACACCTGCGAGACCTGCAAGGGCAGCGGCGCCAAGCCCGGGACGAGTGCCAAGACCTGCGGCACCTGCAACGGCAGCGGCACGGTGCACATGCGCCAGGGCTTCTTCAGCATCCAGCAGACCTGCCCGCACTGCCACGGCAGCGGCAAGATCATTCCCGAGCCCTGCACCAGCTGCAACGGCGCCGGCAAGATCAAGCGCCAGAAGACACTGGAGGTGAAGATCCCCGCCGGCATCAACGAGGGCATGCGCATCCGCTCGGCCGGCAACGGCGAGCCGGGCACCAACGGCGGCCCGGCGGGTGATCTGTACATCGAGATCCGCATCAAGGAACACGACATCTTCGAGCGCGACGGCGACGATCTGCACTGCACCGTGCCGGTGTCGTTCACCACCGTGGCGCTGGGCGGCAGCATTGAGGTGCCGACGCTGGCCGGCAAGGCCGAGATCGAGCTGCCCGAGGGCACCCAGCACGGCAAGACCTTCCGCCTGCGCGGCAAGGGCATCAAGGGCCTGCGCAGCAGCTATCCCGGTGACCTGTACGCGCACGTGTCGGTGGAAACGCCGGTCAAGCTGACCGAGCACCAGCGCAAGCTGCTCAAGGAGCTGGACGAGTCGCTGAAGAAGGGCGGCGAGAAGCATTCGCCCAACGCCAAGAGCTGGACGGACCGGGTGAAGGACCTGTTCAAGTAGGCGGACGACCGCCGGGCGGGCAGGAACTTGCGGCCGGCACGACAATCCACCAGCCGCCATGACAGCCACCCACAGCGCTCGCCCATGCTTCCCGCTGCCTGGCCGGGCCCTGGCCGCCGGACTGCTGGTGCTGCTGAGCGCGGCGACGAGCCCGGCCACCGCACAGCCGGTGCGCACCGAGCATGTCACGGCCGAACTGGTGGTGCGGGATGCCGGTGTCGCGCCGGGTCAGTCGGTCATGGTCGGCCTGCGGTT
>Ga0208823_1003798_pt1 | contig 10561 bp, 8 predicted proteins | sample AD_UKC075_MetaG_FD_184440 | JGI IMG/M metagenome (GOLD analysis project Ga0208823, IMG submission 184440) | Active sludge microbial communities of municipal wastewater-treating anaerobic digesters from USA - AD_UKC075_MetaG (SPAdes) (version 2) | ecosystem: Engineered > Bioreactor > Anaerobic >... | reverse complement strand
CAAACCTTAACAGCGAAGTGCAAATGTTAAAGGGCAAAGACCCCGACGTGGTGTTTGGTGCATGTCTTGGCGCGGATTACATACTTTGGGTGAAAACCATGAAACAGCTTTCCTGGCTCCCCAAAGTGTCACTGAATTATTGTTCCGGTTATCAGGATCCCCTGATCGCAAAACAGCTTGGAAGCGACGGAGATTATTTCATGGGCACTACTGGTTATTCTCCCGAGTTGGCAGAATTGATGCCTGCCGTTGCCCCCGTGGAAGAAATTTATAAGACTAAAATAGATCCACCCGTTCCCTTCGATAGCGATAGCATACAAGAGGCTGTGGCCATGTTAATCTTGGCCCAGGCGATTGAAAAAGTTGGTTCGCTCGATACGGAAAAAATCGTTGATGCTTTATATGCCAATGAGTGGGATTCTCCCCTATCCTTAGGCGGTAAAGTGGCCTTTGCCCCAGGTGGTCAGAACATAAGGGCCATGAGCACAATAACTCAGCTCATTGGGGGTCAATACCTGCGGGTATTTCCCGAAGAATTTGCGAATGCCGAGCCTGTCGTTCCCATGCCATCATGGGATCAACGCAAATAGCCACTTGTTTTAACTGACCATAAAGAGAAGGCTTTTATCGAAGCCTTCTCTTTATGCTTAACATTAAGGAGGAGTTTGCAATGGCCGTATTCTTTCAGGTTGTGCTCGACGGATTGCTCAATGGCATGCTTTATGCACTCATAACGGTGGGATTATCCCTTATTTGGGGTGTCATGGATGTCATAAATTTTGCTCATGGCGAGTTTTTGATGGTGGCAATGTATGTGAGCTATTGGTTAGGTTTTTTGATGCACGCAGATCCTTTGATCTCTTGGATCGCTTCGGGGGCATTTGTTTTTTTGTTATCTGTCATAATTTATAAATTAATTATAAGCCAGCTTATAGGCAAACCAGCACTTTCCGTTCTCCTTGCTACCTTTGGATTGTCGATGCTTCTTAAAAACATTTGCTTGAACAGATTTTCGCCCAACTTCAAACTTTTGTCCGATACCTATTTGGGTGGCAAGGTTATACCTCTTGGAGATATAATTCTTCCCATGCCTCAATTTGTAATTGCCATTGCCTCGCTGGCGGTAATCATGTACATATATCGTTTTATAACTCGCACCAAGATGGGTTGGGCCATACAGGCGACTGCCATGGACAGAGATGCGGCCGAGCTCATGGGTATAGACACGGCCAGAATTTTTGCCTTGGTCTTCGGAATCGGCGGAGCGTGTGTCGGCATCGCCGGCGGATTGCTTCCTATGTATATGCCAGTGCACCCTGAGGTTGGAAGCCTATTTAGCCTGATAGCTTTTGTCTGCGTTGCCTTGGGAGGTTTTGGCAGCATTGTTGGGTCTTTACTCGCTGCGTTGCTCGTGGGACTGGTGGAGGCCTTGGTAGGGTTTTACGTTGCACCCATATTCAAGTATGTAGCCGTCTTCGGAATCTATTTGATTGTGATCCTAATCAGGCCCAGGGGTTTATTCGGGTGGTGATGACGGAATGAATCATGCGAAAAAAAGTAGAGGACTTTGGTATAGTGTGCTCCTTATCCTTGCTTTGCTGCCGATCATCCCTGGACCGCTTCAGGGCCCATTTGCTCAGCACGTGTTGGTCTTAATTTTGTTGTTCGCGTGCATGTCCCAGGCCTGGAATATTTTGGGGGGCTATTGCGGGCAAGTTTCCTTTGGCCATTCGGTTTTTTTCGGGATCGGTGCTTACGGGGCAGGCATGGCTGTGGTAACTTACGGTCTTACTCCCTGGCCTGGCGCTTTAGCGGGAGCTTTATTGGCAGCGATCGTGGCCATGGCGATCAGTTACCCCTGCTTTAGGCTTAAAGGACATTATTTCGCCATAGCAACTTTTGCCATAGTCGAGATATTCAACCGGCTTTTCATGGTCTGGTATTGGGTAGGAGGAGCCTTGGGGCTTGACTACCCAATAATAGAGGAAGGTTGGAAGAACTTCATGTGGTTTCGGACGAAAACTCAATATTATTACGGAGCGTTTGGACTGTTTATCATTGTTTTTTCCTTTGTGCGCTGGATGGAAGGCCATAAATTAGGTTACTACATGAGAGCCGTGAGGGACGGACAGGAAGCCGCCGAGTCTTTGGGAGTTAACAGTACGAGTGTGAAGCTGACGGCCATTGCAATTTCTGCCTTTCTGGCGGCATTATGCGGCGCTTTTTTCGTGCAGTACAACTTAAGGGTTGACCCGCCGATGGTAATGTCACTGGACATGTCCATGAGATTCGTGTTGATAACCATCCTGGGTGGGCTTGGCACTCTCTGGGGACCGTTGCTCGGTGCGGCCATATTGATCCCCTTGCAGGAATATACCCGGGCCATATGGGGAGGGCTGGGGGGAGGAGTAGACCTCATAATATTTGGCATTTTGATAATCCTCATCGTAACCCGCCAGCCAAAGGGCGTAATGGGCTTCATAAGCTGGTTGGCGAATCGTTCGAGGGCTGCTAAAGGAGGCGATGAATAATGGCTCTGCTTGAAGTACGCAACTTAACGATGAAGTTTGGTTCACTTATCGCAAATCACGACGTATCTTTTGTTGTCGAAGAAGGCGCCATCGTTGGCCTCATAGGCCCCAACGGTGCCGGGAAGACCACGCTTTTTAACTGCGTCTCCGGCGTTTACAAGCCAACTTCAGGCAAAATTTACTATGACGGCGTTGACATTACCAGGTGGCCTCCTCACAGGGTAGCTCGCCTGGGGGCAGTTAGGACCTTCCAGGTAGTGCGCCCTTTGAACGATATGAATGTCCTCGATAACATACTGGTCGGGGCTTTTTTGAGAACCTCAAGCTTTGAAGCCTCTCTAGAGGTAGCTGAGGCGTGCCTTGAAATGTGCCATCTTGAAGAGTACAGGAATAAAAGGGCAGGCAGCCTCACCATCGGTTTGAAGAAACGCCTTGAGCTGGCGAGAGCCTTGGCCACTCAGCCCCGTCTTTTAATGCTTGACGAAGTGATGGCCGGGTTGACGGGCACCGAACTTAAAGATGCAATGGATCTGCTAAGGGACATAAAAGCAAGAGGAATTACGCTTTTGGTAGTGGAGCACATTATGGAGGCGCTAATGCCAATAGCGGATAAAGTCATAGTCCTGGACGGGGGCATTAAAATAGCGGAAGGCCCGCCGAGCGAAGTGGTGCAAAACGAAAGGGTTATCGCTGCATATTTGGGCGAAAAATTCAGTAAGCGGCTGAGGGGGATGAAGGCGTAATGGCAGACTTTGCGCTTGAAGTAAAAGATTTGCGTGCCGGGTATGAAGGAGTGCCTGTGCTACATGGGATTTCCTTCGAAGTCCGTGAAGGCGAGATCGTAGCGATCATTGGAGCCAACGGAGCAGGAAAGACAACAACCTTGCGTACCATAGCAGGGTTGTTGCGACCTACTGGTGGGACCGTCAAGTTTTACGGAGAAGACGTAACCGGGCTTCATGCGCACGTTATGGTTAAAAAAGGCCTCACCTACGTCCCCGAGGGAAGAAGGGTCTTTGCCAAGCTTTCTGTGAAAGAAAATTTGGAGCTTGGAGCTTTTAAGGAAGACAATAGGGAAGTAGTAGAGCAACGCCTGGCGTGGGTCTATGAATTGTTTCCCATATTAGAGGAAAGGATCGATCAAAAAGCGGAGACCATGAGCGGCGGTGAGCAGCAGATGCTTGCCATAGCAAGGGGACTCATGAGTGCGCCGAAAGTCATACTCCTGGATGAACCGAGTTTGGGCTTGCAGCCTAGCCTGGTAGAAAGGGTGTTGCAAACGGTTACCGAAATAAGGCGACATGGAGTCACGGTGCTGATGGTAGAGCAGCGCGTCCTGGAAGCCCTAGAGATTGCCGACAGGGGCTACGTAATTCAGTCTGGCAGGGTTGTATTGTCAGGTTCGTCACAAGAGTTACTCGACAGCGAAGAGGTAAGGCGAGCATATCTTGGCATGTGAGGTAACAATAGGTTAAGGCTTCATGTTGATGGAGCAGCGCTCCTTTTTTGCTTTATTATGCTATATAATCATTTCCTTGATTGAAACCTCAGACTTGCTGCGTGAATGTTTATAACTTCCCTTAAGGGATACACTTCCTCAACAATTCAGCGTAATTTTTAATAGACTTAAGAGAGATCCTGAGAAATTTCCTTGCTGGCTCTTTTTAGATCCATTGCTATTATTTCTACCTTATCTTTGATTTTTATCTTCGGAGCAGTAACACTCAGTGTTCCAAATAGGCGATCGTTTTCAAGCAAGATGGGAACTGCTACGGAAAAACAGCCTTCTTCCACTTCTTCATCTTCAATAGAATATCCCGTTTCAATGATCTTATCAATTTCTTTAATGATTGCCTCTTTAGTGGTGTGGGTCTTATTCGTGTATGCGCTCATTGTGGTGTTTTTAAAATATTCTTCACGTTCAGAGGTGCTCATCATACTTAATACAATTTTGCCGGAAGCTGTACAGTAAAGAGGCATGACATCGTGTAAGACAGTGCTGATAACATAATAAGAGTTTATTGGCAATGTCATGTCCAGGAATTGTAGTTGACCTCCTTCAAGTGCGAAGACATGAGTTGTACATTTGTATTTATTGCTGATTCGAATAGTGTAATTTTTGCTAATTGATCTAAGCCGCGACTTGCTTGCATGCATTGCATAAAGGCTTTTGTTAAATAAAGCCTGCCCTAACATGTAATTACCATTCGGATTTTGTTGTATGTACCGATTGTTACGCAGTGTATTTATGATTCCGTGGACAGTGCTTTTATTAAGTGAAAGTCGCTCTGATATTTCTTTTAAAGAAAGTTCTATGTTGTTGTCGTCGAAGCAATTGAGAACGTCAATTGCTCTTTGAACTGATTGTATATTTTTCCCTCGCTGTTTTTGGTTTCGTTTCACAACACAACCTCCCAAATCAAATGCAAAAAATCCCACTTCAATATATTATTTAGTAATCGGTTTTTTGCAAATTTATACTTTCTGAATTCTTCGCTAGTGCAAACTTGCACATTTCATAAACAATGTTTTCGTGTTCAGATTGAAGAGCGTTGATTCCTCGCACGATTTAGTTAGTCACAATCCCTTTTAAATGCAAGCTTTTTTGACATATTCTTACGCAATTTACTATGTTTCCGGCATTTAAGTACATTATAACATCTCGCTCTCTAGCCAGTTGGTTGATTAATTTGAGCCATGGTGACTATGTCAAAAAAATGTAATGCAAGGTTTAATGAGCGGTAAAGACTGACATTAGTAGTGCAAGATACTAGTTTAGATTAATCAAAAGTTTGCATATTTATTTAGGCATATAGTCATTGATATTTTCCAGTATCTGACTATGTCGAATAGAGGATAGGAAATGCCGAAATAAATGTTCAAGATCGCGAGCCCTATGTTCGGTATTGTCAAATAATCTTCTACAATAGCTAAAATATGTTGACGTCATAGAAAAGACGTTGTATCGTTTTTGCAAAGTCTTTTTATAAAAGGGTCATTATTCAACATTAATTTCTTAATATTCTTAATTAGGAGGTTTTTTAAGTATGGATAACAAACCGATTTGTTATGTGCCGGGAAAGGTGAGCCCTGAGGTCTATAGTGGGGTGCCAACGTTTGTGGGCATTCCGAAAATTTCACAAGCAGAAGAATTATCTGATTATGATGTGGTAGTTTTTGGAATGCCTTGGGAAGGTTCATGCACAACCGGAACATGGACTGGTTGTGAACTGGGGCCAAAAGCCATTAGAAGTGCTTCTGTACGTTACGGTGGTTTTTTGCCGGATCAGGGATATGACTGCTTTGATTATTTAAAAGTAGGAGATTTTGGAGATGCTGGAGTTTTCCCGGGAGACCCTGAAAGGACGTTTTATACGATAAAACTGAAGGCGAAAGAAATTTTTGATCGGGGAAAAATTTCCGTCGGTTTTGGAGGCGATCATTCTGTCCTCATTCCTATTTTGGACGCTCTGTCCGAAACGAAGAGGAGAATAGGGTTGATTCATTTTGATTCACATCTGGATAATTTACCTTCTTACGGCGAGTCAGATAAATATGCCAGATGTTGTCCGCTTTATCATGCTTACAACATGAAAGCTGTTGGAGGAGAAAGAGTAGTGCATATCGGAATTCGTGGGCCACGTAATCACCCGGATTCTGTGCGTATTGCAAAAGAACACGGGGCTACCATTATATCTAGCTTTCAAGTTAAAGAAATGGGAATAGAAGAAACTTTTAAAAAAGCACTTAGCGTTATAGGCAAAGATGTAGAGGGCATCTATGTAACTGTATGTAGTGATGTATTGGATGTTGCATATAATCCCGGCGGTCCGTCAGATTTCGCCGGTCTCAGTTCTTATGAGCTTGTTTCTTTGTTACATAGATTTGCATCTTGTGGATTGTTAGGATTTGATTTTGTTGAAATTTATCCGCCGCAAGATCAAAACAATGTTTCAGGGCATATGGCATCGTGGGCAGCATTATACATTTTAAGCGGTTTAGCGCGAGTTAAGATAAATCAAAAACCTTTATAAACAACGCCACCCCCTTTAACTGGGGGTGACAAAATAGAGGAGGTGTCGCTGGTGGGAGTGGATATTTCAAGGATTGCAGTCCTTTTGGGGTATGCGATTTTTTTAATGGGGTTTGGACTTTTTCAAGGGCGGAAAGTCAAATCGGGAGAAGATTACATGATAGCGAGTAGGATGGTTCCCGGTTGGGTTGCGGCCCTTTCAGAACGAGCTACAGCAGAGTCATCGTGGTGCCTGCTTGGCATGCCTGGAGTGGCTTATATAGGGGGCTTTTCCGGTATCTGGCCGGCTGTTGGAAGTGTTGTGGGCATTATCATTTGTTGGATTTTTCTGGTGAAAAGAATAAGGAGCGAGGGCGAGCGTTTTCAAGCTACAACATATGTTGATTATTTAGCTAAGAGATTTGGCGCGATGGGGGTTATTATTAGAATTACTGGTGGTGCCACTATAGTATTCTTTTTCTTTTTCTATGTTGGAGCTCAGTTTATTGGTGGTGGTAAGACAATTTTCGCTATGTTTGGGTTAGAAGTCTGGATTGGCATGATTTTAAGTGCTATAGTCATTCTTCCGTACACTATATACGGAGGATTTAAAAGTGTTATCTATACAGACTGTGTGCAATCTTTATTGATGATTTCGGCTCTTTGCATCGCTCCGTTAGTGGGACTTTACTACATATCTAAGGCACCGGATGTTTTTGCATCTGGTATTTTTGAGGCGATGATAAAGGCTGCAGAGCCGCGTTATACAAGCTTATTTGGTGGGTTTTCCGGATGGCGAGCCATTGTTTTTGTTGTCAGTGAAGCATCGTGGTTATTTGGCTTTCTTGGCGGTCTCCCACAGTTAAATGTCCGATTCATGGCTATTAAAGATGAGAGGGGAGTCCGTATTGGTAGAAACGTAGGGATACTTTGGACACTTTTTGGCTATACTGGAGCGATTATGATTGGCCTATTGGGAATTGCAATGTTTGGCCCAGAGAGCCTCAGTGATCCTGAACTCGTTACTCCTACTGTTCTCATGACTCTCTTCCATCCAGTACTTGCTACATTGTTTATAACTGCTTCTATTGCAGCAATGCTTTCTACCGCTGATTCTCTTTTGGTTCTTTCGGCGACGGAGTTTACTGAAAATATTCTACTTCCTTATATAAGGGGGAAAGGTGTTCCATTATCAGGGAGAAAGATACTTTCAATATCCAGATACGTAACTGCAATTGTGGGAATTGTTGCCCTTGGGGTTGCGTTTATAGTCCCGACCAAATTAATAAATGCCATTGTAGGTTTTGCTTGGGCCGGAGTTGGTAGTACCTTCGCTAGCATTACGCTCTTGACCCTTTTTTGGAAACGTTTTAGTTCTAAGGGTGTTTTGGCTACGATGATTATAGGTGTCATTTTTACGATTCTGTGGGCGACTTCTACGTACGATAGCTTCTTGTCAGCAAGGGCTGCTACATTCTTCGTTTCGTTGTTCGCAGGAATTGCTGCTAGCCTGCTATGCCGACCAGATCCAGCTTAATATTAATAGAGTAGCACAATAGATTAATTAGTTTGAATTTATTACAGATAGAACTATAACTAAATTTTTTGAGTTTTTACCCAGTAGCAATGATGAAAAAGGATGGTTGTTTGTTTTAACCATCCTTTTTTCTATGGTTCTAAATCAGCTACTTTGTCTTCCTATGATTTATATCACTTTTTAAGAAGCGCGGGAACAAAAAAGGATTGAAGAGCATACAAATGGTCCTGGAAAGTGCTGCTGCAAAAGGAGGGAAAGCCTTGTCTATGAGGAAAGTGGCTACTCATATTCCTGAGCTTAGCTAAGCTGACGATAACGCTTTATGGCAATTGCGTGTTGTAGCATGGATGGTAAAATTATGATGGCTAGCGACACAGAAACGTGCATTTCCACTCAATCTATTTCCAAAGTATATTTTAGCCGGGTCTGGCACTTTTGGAATGTGGGGAAAGCCTTTTCTACTGTTGGTATGGACCTTACGGTAGGTCCTTTCAATTCAATAAGATGTCTCGAAATGCGAGCACCTCATAAGCCACAGAACCTATTAACTAGCGTAGGAGCTATTGTGATTCTGTCGATTCTTCCCTACAAAAGACGAGGGCACGTTACAAGGCGGTGCTGGAATTGACAAGAAGGATGTATGCCAGTCCGAATATTGTTGCGAATGAGACTGTCTACTTTTCTGAAAAAGCAACGGAGGATAGAAACCGTTCTTTAGCTTATTTTCTTTGTAGCGTGAGTTTCTATGGAAGGGGATATCGAAGATATTTTAGACACGTACTTTCGCCAATGCAGTATTGAATGCACCGTGGTTGACTTGGCAATAACGGGCGGGATCCCCTAGCTAAAGATGGAATAAATCCAGTTAGCGAGAGAAGGAGTGTTGCCCCGCAGGATATGTGTTGTTCTTAGGGCTTTGATGGCACTTTGTGGTTTCTGCGACGGATCTGGTGAATTTGCTCTGCGCGTGAAGATTCCTGCAAAGAGCGTTGTAGGAAGAATAATGGCGGCTGCACTCGATAAGATGGAAATCGAGGTTGTAGGCCTCTCCCTTGATGTTAAAGGTAATTCTATTGGAGGGATCGCTGTTTTGGAGGAATTGCCAGAAAAGTTGGAGTTAAGATTTCCGCGACATAGCTAATTTCGAATTAATATTGCACTATCGCAATCCCCTGATAGTTTAGATATAACCTCCAGGTCGATGTTGTCGATGAGTCTATTTTTCCCACATGAACTGCGGCAGCAAGAAGTACTTTGCCTTTTGTTACCGGAAGGTTGGATAGATCGTTGCTGCCCACGACCTCTACGTAGTCCACGCGAATGATGTCGGGCGATGATTCTAACGTCTCTGTGATGTGATGCCGCACTTTCTGGAGGTCGGCCTCGCGTACGATGGGACAAGCGATGATCTTAAGAGGAACGTCCAGGTTGGTGATCATTTTCTGACGATAATGGCTTGTTGTGTGTCCTAACATCTTCTCGATCACGGGGCTTTTGTGTTAGGCGCAAGTACGATATTTTCTGGCTATATCGGATATGACTTGGAAATGGATATTTAGTTGTATTTGGAGGCAAAACAATTCGAACGTAATGGTTATTGTTGAATTTCGTGGTAAACTCTGGTGTGTATGCCAAAATTTTTAAGAATTTGATTAATATGAAAGGTGATTTTAATATTGAATGCATAAACATGGTTGGGCTAGAGTGGCTTGGTATTGCATGAGGATGGGGACAAGAATGTTATGAGTTAAAAGGAGGAATATCAATGGACACCATCACAGCTCTACTGGTTATTGCTATTGTGTATGCGATCGGCGATTATGTCTCTCAGAGGACAAAGGCGATTTTTTCCATGTTATTTGTTTCCGGAATCATTTTTATGGTTGGTTTTTGGTTTGGTGTTCCCAAGACCTTATTTGAGGATGCCGCTATTGTTAAACTCTCTTTGGCGTTAATCCCTATGCTCATGGTGCATATGGGCACATTGATGAGGCTTAAGGATTTACAAGAAGAGTGGAAGACCGTGATTATAGCCTTAAGTGCTATTGTAGCCGCGGGGATTGTCCTTTTTCTGATAGGTTCACCCCTCGTTGGCAAGGAATTTGCAGTGCCGGCTGCGGGTCCCATCTCGGGCGGAGTTGTAGCAACCCTTATCATGAGTGAGGCTGCTAAGGCTAAGGGCTTGGAGACGGTCTTGGTTTTTCTTACGCTTCTTTTGGTGCTTCAGAACTTCGTTGGTTTGCCGATAGCTTCGATTTGTTTATCGCGGGAGGGACACCGCCTTCGCGATGTTTATCGAAGCGGAGGTGTTCTTAAAGATGACCAATCCTCGAAATTAGAGGCTAATCTCGGAAAAAAGGAGCGAAAATGGAAATTTATTCCGGAAACCCCAAAGGAGTTGCAAACGCCATTTATCCTGATAATGAAGACCATGCTTGTGGGGTGGCTTGCTGTGGTAGCGACTACCCTTTTGGGCGGTGT
>Ga0208823_1003795_pt1 | contig 10571 bp, 8 predicted proteins | sample AD_UKC075_MetaG_FD_184440 | JGI IMG/M metagenome (GOLD analysis project Ga0208823, IMG submission 184440) | Active sludge microbial communities of municipal wastewater-treating anaerobic digesters from USA - AD_UKC075_MetaG (SPAdes) (version 2) | ecosystem: Engineered > Bioreactor > Anaerobic >... | reverse complement strand
GTGGTCGCGATGATCCCCTCCGAGTGCTCGGCGATCAGGTCGAGATCCATCCGTGCCCACTTGCCCAGTTGGCCCTCGAACGATGCCAGCGAGGTCAGTTTGAACAGGTTGCGCAGGCCGGTGGCGTTCTCGGCGACCATCGTCAGGTGGGTGTAGGAGCCGCCACCGGAGACGTCATCGGACTTCTGGCCGGGGTCACCCCACAGGATTCGCCGGGTGTCGAAGCGGGAACCGGGAGCGACATAGGCCTCCACGCCGATGATCGGCTTGATGCCGGCGGCGCTGGCGGCGTTGTAGAACTCGCTGGCGCCGTACATGTTGCCGTGGTCGGTCATGCCGATCGCGGGCATGCCCAACCGTTGAGCCTCGGCCAGCATGGGCGTGATCTTCGCCGCACCGTCGAGCATCGAGTACTCGGTGTGGTTGTGCAGGTGCACGAAGGAGGAGCCCATAGGCCCGTCAGTCTAGGACGGTCCACCGACGCGCTCGGCGTGTCGGGTGCCGATGGTTCCGGCCGTGTCCCGGGTCAGACGTCGTTGCGAAGCATCCGCTCGATCTCAGCGGCCTGCTGGGGGGTCAGCTCGCCGGAAAGCTGCAGCACGGTGCCCTCGATCGGGGTGGTGATCTTCGGGCCCCACACCACCGTCCCGGCCCGGACGAAGGCGATCTGGCGGTCGATCATGCCCTTGGTGAAGGTGCCGAACTTCTCGGCCGATTCCGGGGTCATCGTCATCGAGACGGTCTCGGCCCCGGTCAGCGGGTTGCGGAAGGATTCGACCTTGGTCAGCTGAAGTGTGAGGGCCTCGGGTTCGAGGTCGTAGACGGCCGTCTTGGGGATATCGCAGATCTTCAGCGGCTTGTCCGCCGGAGGGTTCTTGGCCGGCGGCGGGCATTCCTCGGGTGTGGTGACAAACGCGGTGACGACCGGACGCACCGACAGCGGCTTGATCGTCAGCACGGGGGCCGTGGTGGTCGTCGTTGTCGTCGTCGGCCCGTTCGCCTGGTTGAGGAACTGGGGGGTGAAGAGAGAACTGAACGTCGGGATGACGATTCCGAGTACCGCGAAGGCGGAAATGAGGGCGATCAGCACGCGTCGGCTGCGGCGTTTGGTCACGGTCATGATGGGTGCAAACTACCCGGGTCGGTGCGCCGGGTGCGGAATGCCCGGGAAAACGCGTCCGCGGTGAAGATCACGAGCGCGAGCCAGATCAGCGCGAACCCGGCCCATCGGTGCGCCGACATCGGCTCGTCGCCGATCACCAACCCCCAGGTCATCTGCATCGACGGTGTGAGGTACTGCAGCAGACCGAGGGTGATCAGCGGAAGCCGCTGGGCGGCGGCACCGAAGAACAGCAGCGGGATCGCCGTCACCGGACCGCAGAGCAGCATCAGCACCAGGTGTCCGCCGCCCTGGTCGGTGAAATGCGACTGCCCGGAATGGGTCAGCACCATCAGGTATCCGAGTGCGAACGGAGCCGCGACGGCCGTCTCGACGGTGAGGCTCACCCGGGGGTCGGCCCGGACGACCTTCTTCACCGCGCCGTACAGCGCGAACGAGAACGCCAGGCCCAGGGCGATCATCGGCTGTCCGCCCTCACCGGCAGCCAGGAGGACCACGGCCACCGCGGCGACACCGACGGCGACGGCCTGCACTCGGTTCAGCCGTTCGCCGAAGATCACCGCCCCCAGCAGGACGCTGACCAGCGGGGTGACGAAGTATCCCAGCGCCGCGTCGACGACGTGCGCGGAGTTGACCGCGTAGATGTAGATCAGCCAGTTGGTGGAGATCAGCGCTGACGCGCAGGCCAGCAGTCCCCCGGTGCGCGGGCCGATCCGGCGGAGGTCGCCGAGGCGCCGGCCGACGGCCAGTACGCCGGCCATGAACACCACCGTCCACAGCACCCGGTGGGCCAGGATCTCCGTCGGGCCGGCCGGTTTGAGCAGCGGGAAGAACGCCGGGAAGACGCCCCAGGAGCCGTAGGCGCCGAGGCCGTAGAGCAGGCCGCTTCGCTCGCCGGCGCTCTGACGGCTGGGAGTCACGTGTCCGTGCGAAGGACGTCGAGGGCATGCTGAAGGTCGGCCGGGTACGGGCTGGTGATCTCGATGCGCCGGCCGTCGTCGGGATGGGCGAAGCTCAGCGAACGGGCGTGCAGCCACTGCCGTTGCAGTCCCAGCCGTTTGGCCAGTACTGGGTCCGCGCCATAGGTCGGGTCGCCGACGCACGGATGATGCAGTGCGGCGAAGTGCACCCGGATCTGATGGGTCCGGCCGGTCTCGAGGTGGATGTCGAGCAGACTCGCCGCCCGGAACATCTCCAGGGTGTCGTAGTGGGTGACGCTGGGCCGTCCGTTCTCGCTGACGGTGAATTTCCATTCACCGCCGCGGTGACGTCCGATCGGGGCGTCGATGGTCCCACTGGAGGGATCCGGATGTCCTTGCACCACAGCGTGATACCGCTTGTCGACCGTGCGTTGTTTAAAGGCCCGCTTCAGCGCGGTGTAGGCCCGCTCGGACAACGCCACCACCATCACCCCGGAGGTGCCGGCATCCAGGCGGTGCACGATGCCCTGCCGCTCGTGCACCCCGGAGGTGCTGATCCGGAAGCCTGCCGCAGCCAGCCCACCGAGCACCGTCGGCCCGTGCCAGCCCACACCCGCGTGCGCGGCGACACCGGGCGGCTTGTCGACCGCCACGATGTCGGCATCGGAGTACAGGATCGTCATGCCCTCAATCTCCACCGGGGTGTTCTGCACCGGCGCCGGGGCGTCGGGAAGCCGCACCCTGAGCCACGCGCCGGCCACCAGTCGGTCCGACTTGCCCACCGGAGCGCCGTCGAGTTCCACCCCGCCGTCCTCTGCCACCGCCGCCGCAGCGGTGCGGGACAAACCGAGCAGCCGGGCCAGGCCGGCGTCGACCCGCATCCCGGCCAGCCCTTCGGGAACGGGCATCGACCGCTCGCTCACCACCTTCTCCGCCACCGCGCCACGTCCCTGCGCCAGCGCGACACCTCCCGGCGCGGGCGCGCCGGGCCCGGTTCCCTGCTCGGACCGGGCGCGTCGAACTCATAGCCGAACAGCGACAGCCCGACCAGCAGGATCGCTCCGCCGACCACCGCCGGGTCGGCCACGTTGAACACCGGCCACCAGCCGATGGACAGAAAGTCGACGACATGGCCACGCAACGGTCCGGGCGACCGGAAGATCCGGTCGATCAGGTTGCCCAGGGCTCCGCCCAGGATCATGCCGAGGCCGACCGCCCACCAGGTCGACACCAGGCGCCTGCCCATCCAGATGATGCCGCCCACCACCCCGAGCGCGACCAGGGTGAGCACCCACGTATAGCCGGTGGCCATCGAGAATGCCGCCCCGGAGTTGCGCACCAACGTCCAGGTGACGGTGTCGCCGATGATCGGGACCGGTTCTCCCGGCTTCAGGAGCTTCACCGCCAGCACCTTGGTGACGACGTCGAGGATGAGCACCACGAGCGCCACCGTCACCAGCAGGCGCACCTGCTTGCGCGGCGGGCTGTCCCTGGTGTGCCGGCCCCCGGCGGTCCTGTTCGTCACGCCACCATCATGGCCTAGGCCCGGCCGCAACCTGCGGCTGCCATGATGATCGGCATGCGACGCCTCGTGGTCATCAGCACCGGTGGAACCATTGCCACTGCGGCCGATGCCAATGGAACCCTGCGGCCGGTGAGAAGTGGGGCGGAACTGACTGCCGACGTCGACGTCGACCTCGACGTCCTCGACCTGATGTCGGTGGACAGCTCTGAGCTCACCCCCGCCGACTGGGTATCCATCGGCTCCGCCGTCGAGGCCGCTGCCGCCCGGGCTGACGGCATCGTGATCACACACGGCAGCGATACCGTGGAGGAGACGGCACTCTGGCTGGATTTGACCTATGGCGGAGATGTTCCGGTTGTGCTGACGTGTGCGGTACGGCCATCCGACCACCCGGACGCCGATGGACCCGCAAATGTGCGCGACGCACTGGCTGTGGCCGCCTGCCCGCAGGCGCGTGGATTGGGTGTGCTGATCAGTTTCGGCGGTCTCGTTCGCCCGCCGCTGGGCACGACGAAGCTCGGTGGCCGCGAAATCTTCGGCGGATCCGAGCCACTAGGTAGCGTTCACCAGGACCGGTTCACCATGGCGACGCCCCGCAAGCGGCCGTATCTCGGACCGGTCGCCTCGGTGCCGCGGGTTGACATCGTCGCCGCCTATCCCGGGGCGGACGAGACCGCGATTGCGGCGTTCATCGCCGCCGGAGCGCAGGGACTTGTGCTCGAAGCGGTCGGAGCCGGCAACGCGGGGAAATCGATTGTGGCGGCCATCGAACGGGCCTGTGCCGACGGAGTGGTTGTTGCAGTGAGCACACGGGTGCCCGACAGCCAGGTCGCGGCCAACTACGGACCGGGCCATGACCTGGCAAAAGCGGGTGCGGTCATGCTGCCCGGTTTGCGGGCCAGTCAGGCCCGGGTACTGCTGATGGCGGCACTGGGCGCCCGACTACCCGTCGCCGAGGTCATCGCCCGCTGGGGCTGACCGCTCGAACTGAGCCACGTAGCCGGGCCAGTCCAGGCTATCCAGCGGATCGGCCGCCACGAGGTCAGCACTGCCGAGTGCGAATGTGCGCATCAATCCCGTTCCGCTGCAACGTGTTTCAAACCGGACGCTGACCACTCCGTGCCCGGAGCCCTGGACCCAGCCGTGACCGAACTGCGGGTGCCGGACGTCGTCGCCGATGCGCCATCCGGTCGGAACGGCCGCCGCGGGCGGTGCTGCGCCGTCGGTCACCTCGCTGTCCTGCTGGTCAAGTTCCGGAAACAGCGACTCCTGCAGCACATCGCTCAACCCGGAGAATCCCACCCCGACCAACCTGACCGGGCCGACCTCCCGCGGGTCGAGCAGCAGTCGGTGCGCCATCGCGGTGAGCGTGCCGGGATCGGCGGTGGCGTAGGGCAACGTCGCCGACCGGGTCAGGGTGGACATATCCGATCTCTTCAGTTTCACCGTGACAGTCCTGGCCCCGCGTCCATCGCGGGTCAACCGCCGGAAGGCGTGTTCGGCGACGGGCCCCACCGCGTCGCGCAATTGAGCGGCGGTGGTCAGGTCGGTGGCGAAGGTTGACTCCGCACTGATCTGCTTGGCCTCGGCGCGCTCGTTGACCGGGCGATCGTCGACACCGCGAGCCAGTCGGTGCAACGCAGGGCCGACCGTGCCGCCGAGGATGTTGGCCACCTCGGCCCCGGTCAGGGCGGCGAGATGACCGATCGTCTCGATGCCCAGCCGCTGCAGCTTCTCCTCGGCGACCGGGCCGATCCCCCACAGCCGCCGCACGGGCAGTCCGTCGAGCAGCAGCCGCTCCTCCTCACGGCGCACCACCCGAACACCGTCGGGTTTGGCCAGTTCGGAGGCGATCTTGGCGATCTGCTTGCCCGAACCGGCGCCGACCGAGGCCACCAGTCCGGTCTCGGCCCCGATGAGCCGCCGCAGTTCGGCGCAGAACTCCTCCACCTCCGTGGGGGTAGCGCCGACGAGTTCGGCGGGTTCCCCGAACGCCTCGTCGAACGACAGCTGCTCAAGCACCGGGATCACCGCGCGCACGGTGTCGAGCACCCGGCGGCTGGCCAGCCCGTAGACCCCTCCACGCGGCGGCAGCACCACCGCGGTCGCTCCGACCAGACGCCTGGCCTGGTGAATCGGCATCGCGGAGCGGGCTCCATACGCCCGCGCCTCATAGCTGGCGCCGGCAACCACCCCGCGCCCGCCCAGGCCGCCCACCAGGACCGGCCGCCCCCGGAGTGTCGGACGGGTCAGTTGCTCGACGGAGGCGAAGAACGCATCCATGTCGAAATGCAGCACCCAGCGCGACACCCCAGCAGGCTATCCCCGAGGTCGGCTATTCCTGGCCGACGGCGTCGGCTAGGAGCAACCACACCAGCGTCGCCAACCCAATCGCCATCGCCTGGATGCTGACGACGAAGGTGATGTACTCGTGCCACACCGCTCCAGTTCCGCAGTACGGCCCCTGGTCGACTTTGACGTCCATCGACATACACAACGCCAACGCGGTACACAACAGCAGCACAACGAACACCGGGGCCATCCGCCGGCCCGGATCGCGTTCGATCGCGCTCCGACGTACGTAGTTCAACTCAACCGCCGTCGTGAGCAGGATGATGGCGAGCATCTGCGACATATCGAAGTAAAACTGCGCGGAAACCTCACCGGCGCAGCCGGCATTGCCGTCGATCCACGGGTACCACATCGCCGAGGCGACCTGCACGACGAACGTCCCGAACACCAACGGCGCGATCCACCCCCGTGACACCGGCTTCTCGCTGAGCGCCGAGATCAGCAGCATGGTCATCGCCCCGACGAATACCGCCGAGGCCAGCACTCTCACCCAGAACCCCGCCAGATCGCTGAGACCGGAACGACGCTCGATGGTCAGGATCAGCACCAGATGGCCGCCGAGCACCAGCAGGGCACCCAACCCCCACTTTCCAGTGAGAAGCATGCGCAGGAACGCCCGACAATGACGGGGCTCGTCGCTGATCCGCCACTTGAGAGCGGCCGTGGCCAGGACCAGGAGCAGATCGAGGGCAAAGACCAGCCACTGCCGGTTCGTCTCGACCAGATTGCCATGTCCGGTGACGTCCAGAAGGAACTCGACGACATCGTCGCTGAAGGTGAATCCGACGATCAGTAGAAAGACGACGACCAGCGCAGGGATACTCTTCCGTAGCTCCGCAGGCGTCCGTAGCTCCGCAGGCGACAACTGCGTGGGCTGCTCGTTCACTCTCTGACTTTAGCCACCCGCAAACGTCAGTTGCGCGTGATCGACACCAGCACACCGTCGCCGATCTCGACGCCGTCAGCCGGCTCACCGAACTCGAAGCTGGTGGCCAGGATCTCCCCGGCGATCAGATCGCGGTGGGCGGCCGCCCACGACTCCCGGTGCGGCGGCACCGCCATCACCACGGCGATCCGGTCGCTGACCTGCAGGCCGGAGGACTTACGCAGATCCTGCAGCTCACGGATGCGGTCCTTGGCCCAGCCCTCGGCCTCCAGTTCCGGTGTGACGGTGCCGTCGAGCACCACCAGTCCGCCGCCGGCTGGCAGCGCCGCGGTGCTGTCGGGATCCGCCGCAACCAGGCGCGCGGTGAACTCGTCCGGGTTGAGCACCACATCCCCGGCGGTCAGGGTGCCGTCGGGGTTCACCACCGCGGCGCCGGCCTTCACCGATTTGATGGCGTCCTGCACCGACTTACCCAGTCGCGGTCCGGCGACCCGCGCATTGACCGCGAGTTCGAATCGGCCGTGTCCGGCGATGTCGTCGCTGAGTTCGACGGCTTTGACATTCAACTCGTCGGCGATCAGCCCGGCGAACGGCTCCAGCGCGTTCGGATCGGCAACGGCCACCGTGATCTTCGGCAACGGCAGCCGGACCCGCAGTTTCTTGGCCTTGCGCAACGAGGACCCTGCCGAGCACACGTCCCGCACCTGGTCCATCGCGTCGACGAGATCGCTGTCGGCGGGAAGCGCGCTCGCCCCGGCCTCTCCCGTCGCTTCGCTCGCCCCGGCCGGCCAGTCGGTCAGGTGCACCGACCGCTCGCCGGTCAGACCGCGCCAGATCACCTCGCAGGCCATCGGCAGCAACGGGGCGGCCAGCCGGGTGGTCACCTCGAGCACGGTGTGCAGGGTGTCGATGGCGTCGCGGTCCTCCTCCCAGAACCGCGATCGGGACCGCCGGACGTACCAGTTCGTCAGGGCCTCGGTGAACTGCCGCAGTTGTTCGCAGGCGCCGGAGATATCGCAGACGTCCATGGCCTCGGTGAGGGTGTCGCGCAGCACCGCCAGTTTGGCCAGGATGTAGCGATCCAGCACGTGCGAGGAATCAGTGCGCCAGGTGCCTTTCGCCGGCGCGTAGAGCGCCAGGAAGCTGTAGGCGTTCCACAACGGCAGCAGCACCTGGCGCACCCCCTCGCGGATGCCCTGCTCGGTGACGATCAGGTTGCCGCCGCGCAGGATGGGCGAGGCCATCAGGAACCAGCGCATGGCATCGGAGCCGTCGCGGTCGAACACCTCGTTGACATCCGGGTAGTTGCGCAGCGACTTGCTCATCTTCTGGCCGTCGTTGCCGAGCACGATGCCGTGCGAGACGCAGGTTTTGAACGCCGGCCGGTCGAACAGCGCGGTGGCCAGCACGTGCAGCGTGTAGAACCAGCCCCTGGTCTGGCCGATGTACTCCACGATGAAGTCGCCCGGGAAGTGTGTCTGGAACCATTCGGTGTTCTCGAACGGGTAGTGCACCTGCCCGTACGGCATCGAACCGGAGTCGAACCAGACGTCGAAGACGTCCTCGATGCGGCGCATGGTCGACTTCCCGGTGGGGTCGTCGGGGTTGGGCCGGGTCAACTCATCGATGTAGGGCCGGTGCAGATTGGTCGGCCGCGTCCCGAAGTCGCGTTCCAACTCGTCGAGGCTGCCGTAGACGTCGATGCGCGGGTAGTCCGGATCATCGGAGACCCACACCGGAATCGGTGTGCCCCAGTAACGGTTTCGCGAGATCGACCAGTCCCGGGCGCCTCCCAGCCACTTGCCGAACTGACCGTCCTTGACATGTTCGGGATACCAGGTGATCTGCTGGTTGAGCTCCACCATCCGGTCGCGGAACTCGGTGACCTTGACGAACCACGACGACACCGCCCGGTAGATCAGCGGATTGCGGCACCGCCAGCAGTGCGGATACGGGTGGTCGTAGGTCTCGTGGCGCAGCAGCACCGGCGCGTTCGCCGCGGCCGGGCCGGTGCCGTTCTTGAGGTCGCGGATGATCGCGGCGTTGGCATCGAACACCTGTTGCCCCTGATAGTCGGGCACGGTTGCGTCGAATCTTCCCCTGGCATCAACGGGTGTGACCGGCACGATGCCGACGGTGTCGGTGGTGGCCTTGTCGTCCTCGCCGTAGGCCGGCGCCATGTGCACGATCCCGGTGCCGTCCTCGGTGGTGACGAAATCGCCTCGAAGAACCTGGAAGGCGTTCTGCGAGTCGGCGAAGTACGGGAACGGCGGCAAGTAGCGCAGGCCGAGCAGTTGCTCGCCGGTGAGAGAGGCCAGCACCTGCGGCTCCTCCCCCAGTTCCCGGGCGTATGCGGCCAATCGGGCGCGGGCCAGCACGAAACGGCGGTCCCCGTTAGCAACGACGACGTATTCGACCTGCGGGTTGACCGCCACCGCCTGGTTCGACGGCAGCGTCCACGGCGTCGTCGTCCAGACCAGCAGGTAGGCGCCGTCGAGATCGGAACTGGGCGCGTCGACGCGGAATCCCACCGTGACGGCCGGGTCCTGTCGGCGCTGGTAGACGTCGTCATCCATCCGCAACTCGTGTGCGGACAGCGGGGTTTCGTCGTTCCAGCAGTACGGAAGCACACGGACGCCTTCGTAAGCCAGGCCCTTGTCCCACAGTTGTTTGAAGGCCCAGATGACCGACTCCATGAACGACAGGTCAAGGGTCTTGTAGTCGTTGTCGAAATCGACCCAGCGGGCCTGGCGTGTGACGTAGGCGCGCCACTCGTTGGTGTAGCGCAGCACCGAGTCGCGGCAGGCCTCGTTGAACGCCCCGATACCCATCTCCTCGATCTGGGCCTTATCGGTGATCGCAAGCTGACGCTGGACCTCGAGTTCGGCGGGCAACCCGTGGGTATCCCAGCCGAACCGGCGCTCCACCTTGTATCCGCGCATGGTGCGGTACCGCGGCACGATGTCCTTGACGTAACCGGTCAGCAGGTGGCCGTAGTGCGGCAGTCCGTTCGCGAACGGCGGCCCGTCATAGAAGACGTACTCCTCTGCGCCGGACCGGCGGGCGATGCTGGCCCGGAACGTGTCGTCGGTCGCCCAGTAGGCCAGGACGTCCTGCTCGAGGGCGGGAAAGTCCGGAGATCCGCTGGACGGTCTGGGATACTTGTTCGGGGTCACGACGGGCGATCTCCTGTGCCGGTTCGGGCACGGGGACGACGGCATGCTGTCGCACACTCGCCGCGGTACCACCCCGCTTACGCGCACTGATCGCGCGTCGCTCATTTCCGGCTGTGACGGGCCGCCCGCCCGGTTCTACTGGGCCCCACCCTTCCAAGGATGTCGGGCTGTTCTTCCGGAAGCTCCCCGGTGATGGCCGGATCGACGCTGTTGGGCGAATCGTACCGCTCCGGGCCGTCCCAGCCGAACCACCCGCTGCGCTGATGCCAGAGCACGGCCGAGGGGTACGTACGATGGGCCGGATGGCTAGGCGCACCCCTCCGGCGACGGAAACCGCCGCCGAAGGCAGTCGCGTCTTCGGCTGGGTCGGTCGCGCCGTGGTGCGCTCGCCCTGGCTGGTCATCGGTCTGTGGATCGCCGCCGCAGTCAGCTTAACAATGGTGTTTCCGTCGCTGGCGGTGCTTGCACAGAAGACCCCGGCCGCGGTCCTGCCCGCGGACGCCCCCTCGGTGGCGAGCCAGAAGGAGATGACCGAGGCGTTCAAGGAGGCGAGTTCCGACAACATCCTGCTGGTGGTGCTGACCAACGAGAG
>Ga0208823_1003791_pt1 | contig 10577 bp, 10 predicted proteins | sample AD_UKC075_MetaG_FD_184440 | JGI IMG/M metagenome (GOLD analysis project Ga0208823, IMG submission 184440) | Active sludge microbial communities of municipal wastewater-treating anaerobic digesters from USA - AD_UKC075_MetaG (SPAdes) (version 2) | ecosystem: Engineered > Bioreactor > Anaerobic >... | reverse complement strand
CAACCTCATCAACCAGGAGGTGGCACGCGAGCTGCTGCAGGCCGTGGGCATGAAGGTCGACCTGGCCAACGACGGCCAGGAGGCGGTGGGCCTGGCCGCCCAGCGCGACTACGACCTGGTGCTGATGGACATGCAGATGCCGGTGATGGACGGCCTGGACGCCACCCGGGCCCTGCGGGCGATGCGGCGGCATGCGCGCACGCCCATCCTGGCGATGACGGCCAATGCCTTCGGCGACGACCGCCGCGCCTGCCTGGCCGCCGGCATGGACGACCACATCGCCAAGCCGGTGGACCCCGAGCTGCTGTACGGCATGCTGAGCCGCTGGCTGCCGGCGCGGGTCGACGATGCCCAGGCCCGGGCGCAGTCGACCAACAACCCAGGGCCGGCATCACCGGCCGCTGCGCCGGCCCTGCCGCCGGGCGGCGATGCACCTGCGGCAGCGGTGCAGGCGGGCGCGCCCGCCGACGCGGACGGCACGCCCGACTTCAACGGCATCCCGGGCCTGACGATGTCGCGCGCGCTGCTCTACCTGCCCGGGCGCGACCAGGTCTTCGCCCGGGTGCTGCGCCAGTTCTGCGACAACTACAGCCGCGGCGTGCCCGGCCTGGACGCGGCGCTGCAGGCCGGCGACTGGGCCGAGGCCCAGCGCCTGCTGCACGCGCTGCGCGGTGCCTGCGGCGCGGTGGGCGCGACCACGCTGCAGGCCGAGGCCCTGGCGCTGGAGCAGCAGTTGCAACCGCTGGCCGCCGGGGTGCTGCCGGCCGGGCCGCCACCGTCGGCGGCCCAGGTGCGGCAGACGCTGCAGACGCTGATCAGCGAGGTGCAGGCCCGGCTGACCGCGGCCGCCACCGTCGCCCCCGGCCTGCCGCCGGCCGCCACCCCCATGCCCGCAGCGCCAGCCCCCGGCCCGGCCATGCGCCCCGGCCTGGAGCGCCTGGTCGGCCACCTGCGCCGCGCCGACTTCCGCGCCGGCGCCGAGTTCCAGGGCATCGAGCCGGCCCTGCGCGCCGCCCTGGGCGACGCCGCCGTGCAACGCCTGGCCCAGCCGCTGGCGCGGCACGACTACGAGGCGGCGCTGCAGGCCGCTGAGGCTTTGCGCGCTGCGCTGGCGGGCTGAGCCTGGGGCATGGCGGCTTGGCGGGCGGTGCGATCTGGCGCCGCAGGGAGGTTGCCACGGCGGCGCGTGGCGGCGGGTTCTGCAAGGGAGGTTCTCGCGAACGAGCCCCACGCGGGCAGCTTGCCAGTCCGTCGGAGCCCACCTAGACTGACTGCAGGCGTCGCCGGATACGCCTGACAGAACGCTGAACGTATCCGGATACGCGGCGCGAATTGCGTCCTAAATCAGGTTAGGCCGCACAAAACCTCCCCGCTCACCAATGCCGTCGCCAGAAACCGTCGAATCATTCATTCGCCTCGTAGAACAGGCGAAAACAGTTGAGGCCATGCACTGCTTCTATGCGGAAGAAGCCACCATGCGCGAGAACATGGCGCAACCAAGATCTGGCAAACCCGCACTAATCCAACACGAACAGGATGCTCTGGCAGGCGTAAAGAATCTGCAAGCCAAGTGCATTCGCCCCTTTTTCATCGAAGGAGACTTCGTTGTCATTCGATGGCTCTTCGAAATCGAAGACATCAAAGGCAAAAGATTCAAGTTCGAAGAGCTCTCCCATCAGCGCTGGGTCGGGCAGCAAATCATGGAAGAACAATTCTTCTACGACCCGTCTCAACTCACAGAGTCGGGCGCGCAAGTTCATGCATAGCATCATCGGCGGCAAAGTGCGGCCTAACATGGCGTTGCAGCCGAAAGTCAACGGCTTGCCGCCTTTGGGCCTCCATTTCATTCTGGCCCAAAGCCGTCAATCCGTTGCCTTCGGCTGAACTTTACGTTAGGCCCCAGAACCTCTACGCAGCGTAGCCCAATGAACTACTTCCGTCCTATCGCCATTCATCGAAAGAATGTCAGAGGTGTACTGATGCCACTAACAGCTGCCATCTTTCACGTCTTTGGAAATCGAACCCAAGACAACGGACGCCCAATAGGTGCCTTTTATCCGTCGAACATCAGCGAAGGAACCTGGGACCGAATCGGTGGGATTTGGTATCGGGCAAAGAATGAGAGCAAGGTTCGAGGCAGAACGGTCAACACAAACACCGTGGCGATCTTTGCTGAATGCATACTTTCAGGTAAGAACTGCATACTGCCGAACGGGACGGAAATAACTTGGGAACCCATTCCCAGGGATCAAGCCATCCAGCTCCCACCGCCTGTAGCGTACCCCGCCCAACAGTAGAGTCTGTTTCGCTGCTGTTGATTTTTTCTAGCACTGCCAAAAAGACAAGTGCAAGATCAATTATGCAAATGTACATTGCCAGAGTTGTTTTTGTCTCAGCTATAGCAATAGCGACAGTCACGACAGCGTTCGCCGAATGCAAGGGTGAGAAGATCGATTCCAGCTGGAATACAAACCACAACAAGCCAGGTTCTGCCTGCCACAAGCAAGTCGCGAAGGTCAGAAAACTCGAATTCGATCCAAATTTTGAATGCGACAAACAGCTTCGCCAGCGATGGCAGCGCGAGTACAGTATTGCAGAACAGATGGGCTGCAAACTATAAGATTGGGCGCGAATGTCCTGCTGGGGCCTAACCCTTCTACAGGGACTTCCCTCTCGATCAACGGCTTGAACTGATTCCAGATTCAGTTCCGACCGGCAGTTGCAGCGCGCATGACAACACCGACGAGGAACAGACTGCACATCTACAGGCGGGCTTGTTTCGGTTGATGCCGAGGCCCCAGATACGAACCGCTCGGCAGTGCCCCATTCGCTCGTCGGGCATCGCGCCCTTGAGGGTTACCGGGTTTGGCTGCCGCCGGTCTGACCTGTCGTGTGATCTGCGCTTCGCGTCTGCAGGTGGGAACGAATCGTTCAGAACGCCGGGCGCTGGCTCAACGCACAGTGCGGCGCAGGTGCCTCGGGGACATGGTTCGGATCGAATCGGCCATCACGGGTGAGCACCGCCCACAGGATGCGTGCGTTCTTGTTGGCCAGCGCTACCACGGCCTTCTGCCAGCCAACCCTCTCCTTCAATTGCACCAGCCACTGGCTGATGCGGTCGGATCGTTTGGCGGCGGTCATCACCGCCGACTTCGCGCCCTGGATCAGCAGGGTCCGCAGATAGTCGTCGCCTCGCTTGGTGATCCTTCCCAGCCTGGCTTTGCCGCCGGTGGAGTTCTGGCTGGGCACCAGGCCGAGCCATGCGCCGAACTGCTTGGCGCTGGCGAACTGCCTGAAGTCGCCCACGCTGGCTACGAGCGCCGAGGCGCCGATCGGGCCGATCCCCTGCAGCGTCGCCGCCTTGGCCGCGCGCTCGTCGCTGCAGGCGTGGGCCTCGATGCGTTCGTCGCACCACTTCATCTGCAGGTCCAGGTCGATCCAGTGCAGGTTCGCGCGCTGCAGCACCAGCCGGGCGATGCCAGTCAACTCGTTGCTGGCATCTTCCAGCACTTCAGCCAGCACCCGGCGCAGTGCCTCGGGACTCTGCGGAAACACCAGGCCGAACTCGGCCAGCACGCCGCGGATGCGGTTGATCAGCGCGGTACGCTCGGCCTTGTAGCCCTCGCGCAGGCGATGCACGCTGAGCTGGCCTTGCTGCTCGACCGTCTTCACCGGCACGAACCGCATGTGCGGCCGGCCCGCCGCCTCGCAGATTGCCGCCGCGTCATTCGCGTCGTTCTTCCCGCCCTTGCCGGCCATGCGGTACGGCGTGACGAAGTGGCCGGCGATCAACCGTGCATCCAAGCCCAGCAGGCGCAGGCGCCGCGCCACGTGGTGCGCGCCGCCGCAGGCTTCCATCGCCACCACACAGCCGGCAGGCAACTCCGCGCACCAGGCGAAGAAGCGACCTGATTAGAAACGTGTCTCAGCATGAGCCCTGACCGTCGCCGCCGAGTCTGGCTTGGCGCGTGCCACGTCGACGATCAGGCGTGCGACGAGGCCGCGCAGGTCGAATCGGCGGTTGAAGCGATAGGCGAAGGCGGCCAGGTAGTTGGCAGCGTACTTGCGATAGTTCAGCGCGTGGTACGCACCGGCCAGCGTGGTCTTCAGGTTGCCCAGCACGGTGTTGACCCACTTGAACTCAGGCAGATCGCGGGGCAGGAGGTCGCCGACGATCATGGGCAGGTGCACGCAGCCGGCGTCGGCGACGGCCGTGAAGCAAGCCAGGCCGTCGCTGCGCACGCAGGTGCCGGGCTGCAGGCTGGCCTTGGCTCACTGGCTGATGGCCTTGGACGTGAAGCCGCTGACCATGCTGAGCTTCAGGTACAGCGGGTGCCCCTTGTCGTTGAGCGAGACGGCTGCGACGAACGGCACCTTGTTCTCCGAGCCGCGCCCGGCCTTGCCGCCCGCACGCTCGCCGCCGAGGTAGGCATCGTCGAGTTGGACCGCGCCGCTCAAGCGGTGGGTGTCCTCGCGTTGGGCCATGGCGCGGTTGATCTTCTGGTGCAGCAACCAGGCCGTGGGGTAGCTCACCCCGAGATGACGCATGAGCGCCAGTGCCGACAGCCCGGTCTTGGCCTGGCTGATCAGGTAGATCGCCAGGAACCAGGTCGTCAGCGGCAGCTTGGTGTGCTCCATCAGGCTGCCCGCCGTCAGCGAGGTCTGGTGCCGGCAGCCGTTGCACTGGAACAGCTTGCGAGCACCATGGCCGACGACATAGTGCTCTGCAGCATCGCAGCGCGGGCACCGGAAGCCTTGCGGCCAGCGCGCCTGGCGAACCGCCTCGGCGCACTGCGCCTCAGTGCCGAAGCTCGCCAGGAACTCCGGGATCGACATCCCGGGCTGGAACTGGATGTGGTTCGTGCTCATGGGCGGCTCCGTCATCAGATGCGGCCCAGCCTACGCACCCACTGGCTCAGGGCGTGAGCTTGCTGAGGCAGGCTTCGAATCAGGTCAGCGCATGCTGGCAAAAGGTGCGGCCCTGCAGCTGCCGGGCGGCGGACAGCGGCTCGGCGAAGCCGCATTGGCTCTTGTAGAAGTCGCGGTGCGCGTCCACCAGGGAGAGGGAGGAGACCGGCGCGCCCACCAGCCGGGTCGCCAGCCGCGTGAGGCGGTCGAAGCTCTCTTCGGGCGGGGTGTCGAGCAGGGCGGTCGCCTGCACGGCGCGCAGCCGCTGCGGCCCGCGCCGCCAGCCCCGGTCAGCCGGCGGTGGCCGGCTTGCGCACCACCGGCGCCTCGGTGATCGGCAGGTGCAGCAGCGCCGCGCCGGCGGCCAGGGCGATGTCGATCATCCAGACGATGTCGAAGCTGCCGGTGGCCTGGAACACCTGGCCGCCCAGCCAGGCGCCGAGGAAGCCGCCGACCTGGTGCGTCAGCATCACCACGCCGAACAGCGTGGCCATGTGGCCGACGCCGAAGAACTTGGCCACCAGCCCGGCGGTGGGCGGCACGGTGGACAGGAAGGTCACGCCCATCACCGCGGCGAACAGCAGCACCACCGGCCCGGTCTTGGGCGCCAGCAGGAACAGCAGCACCGCGATGCCGCGCGTGGCGTAGAGCAGGGACAGCAGCGACTTCATGCGCCAGCGGCCCACGGCCCAGCCGATGGCGATGCTGCCGACGATGTTGAACAGCCCCAGCACCGCCAGCGCCCAGGCGCTGTACTGCAGCGGCAGGCCGCAGGCCGCCACGATGCCGGGCAAGTGCGTGCCCAGGAAGGCGACGTGGAAGCCGCAGACGAAGAAGCCCGCGGCCAGCAGGCGGAACGAGCGGTCGCCCAGCGCCTGCCGCACCGCCGCGCCGGTGGCCAGCTTGGGCGCGGTGGCCGTTCCGGCGGCAGCTGGCGCCCCGCGCAGCACCCAGGCCGCGGGCAGGCACAGCAGCACGATCAGGCCCATCGCCTGCATCGCCGACACCCAGCCCAGGCCGGCGATCAGCGCACCGGCGATCGGCGCCATCACGAACTGGCCGAACGAGCCGCCCGCGTTGACGATGCCGGTGGCGAGACCCCGCTTGCTCTCGGGAATCATGCGCGCGGTGGTGGCCATCAGCACCGCCGGCCCGGCCATGCCGGCGCCACCGGCGGCCAGCACGCCGACTGCGAAGATCAGGCCGAGGGTGCTGGTCATCAGCGGCGTGAGGATGGTGCCGGCCGCCACCAGGCACGCGCCCAGCAGCAGCACGCGGCCGGCGCCCAGACGGTCGGCCATGGCGCCGGCAAACGGTTGCGTGATGCCCCACCACAGCTGACCGAAGGCAAAGGCCAGGCTGATGCTGCCCAGCCCCAGGCCGGTGGCGGTGTTCAGCGGGCCCAGGAACAGGCCCATGCTCTGGCGCGTGCCCATGGTCAGCGCAAAGGTGCCGGCAGCGGCCAGCAGCACCAGCCACACCGGCCACAGGCGCTGGGCGGACACGGGGGCGGCGGCGGTGGCATCAGCCATGGGGTGTCTCCTCGCCGGGCTCGGCCAGCAATGTCAGGGATTCCTGGATCAGCGCATGCAGCGCGGCCACGCGCTGCTCGCCCAGCGTGGCGTTGAGCTGCAGCTGGGCGTGGTGCCAGCGTTCGCGCGCCCGGTGGCGCAGCGCCTCGCCGGCCGGGGTGATGCGCACGGTGCGGCTGCGGGCGTCGGGGCCGGGGCCCATGGCGGCCCAGCCGGCGGCCAGCAGCGGCTGCAGGTTGCGCGTGAGGGTGGACGGCTCCAGCTTCATCGCCCGCGCCAGGTCGGCCGGGCACACCGGGCCCAGCGTCAGCAGGCTGCTCAGCAGCGAGAACTGGGTGGTCTTCAGCCCCACAGCGGCCAGTTCGGCGTCGTACAGCAGGCCCAGCCGGCGCGACAGCTGGCGCAGCTGGAAGTGGGTGCAGCCGCGCGGCGGCGGCAGCGGCGCGGCCAGGTCATCGAGCACCGAGGGGAGCGACGGCAGCGGCAGGGACGCGGGGGTGACATCGGCCATGCTTCATTGTAGCTACAATCATTGCATCTGCAACTGATTGAATGCGCCATGGCTGACGCCTCTGTGTCCGACTCCGTGCTCGCCAACTGGATCGCCGAAGAAACCGCGATCCGCGCCCGCCTGGACAGCGGCCCCGGTCCGGGCGTCGCCCGGCGCGACCAGGTCGCCGGCCTGTCGGGGCTGGACCTGATGCAGGCCATGCTCGACGGCAAGCTGCCCTATGCCGCCATCGCCGCCACGCTGGATTTCCTGCTGGTCGAGGTGGCGCCCGGCCGCGCGGTGTTCCAGGGCACGCCCGGCGCGCAGCTGCTCAACCCGCTGGGCACTGTGCATGGCGGCTGGTTCGCCACCCTGCTCGACTCGGCCCTGGGCTGCGCGGTGCACACGCTGATGCCGCCCGGGCGCGGCTACACCACGGCCGAGCTGGGGGTGAACATGGTCAAGGCGCTGACGCCGCAGGTGCAGCGGGTGCGCGCCGAAGGGCGGGTGATCCACTGCGGACGGCAACTGGCCACCGCCGAGGCGCGCCTGGTCGGCGCCGACGGCACGCTCTACGCCCACGCCACCACCACCTGCCTGGTGTTCGACCTGCCGCAGCCCAAGCCTGTCGCCGCCACGGCTTGAAACTCGCCCTTTGGCGCCTCAACTGCGCCGGATGGACACCCACCACATCGTCTGCGCCCACTGCGGCGCCACCAACCGGCTGCCGGCCGACCGCCTGGCCGACGACCCCGACTGCGGCCGCTGCCACCGGCCGCTGCTGGCCGGCGCGCCCATCGAGCTGGACGACCTGAGCTTCGACCGCTTCGTGCAGAACAGCACCCTGCCGGTGCTGGTCGACTTCTGGGCGCCCTGGTGCGGCCCCTGCCGGCAGATGGCGCCGCAGTTCGACGCCGCGGCGCGCCAGCTCAAGGGCCGGGCGCTGCTGGTCAAGGTCAACAGCGACGACAGCCCCGAGACGAGTGCGAAGTTCGGCATCCGCAGCATCCCGACCCTGGTGCGGCTGCAGGGCGGGGTGGAGCAGCGGCGCCAGTCGGGCGCGGTGGGCGCGGCGCAGATCGTGGCGCTCGCCGGCTGAAGCCCGGCCGCGCCGGCGTCAGGCGGCAGCCTTCGGCGGCACCGGCGCGGCGGGCAGCACGGCCTGCACCTGCGTGCCGGCGCCGGGCTGGCTGGTGATCGTGAGCTGGCCGCCGTCGGCCTGCACCCGGTAGCGCATGCCCACCAGGCCTTGGCTGCCCAGGGCCAGCTGCGCAGGGTCGAAGCCGCGGCCGTCGTCGGTGATGCGGATGCAGGCGCTGCCGTCGTCCAGCGGCGCCAGCGACACCGCCACCAGCCGGGCCTGCGCATGCTTGGCGATGTTGTTCAGCGACTCCTGCACCAGGCGGAAGGTGGTCAGCTCGGCCGCGGGCGACAGCGTCACCGGCAGCAGGCTGGTCTGCAGCTGCACCTGCAGCCGCTCGGCGAACTCGCTGCACAGGATCTCCAGCGCCGGCACCAGGCCCAGGTTGTCCAGGCTGGACGGGCGCAGGTCCTCGATGATGCGGCGCTTCAGCGCGATGCCGCTGTTCAGCGTCTGCACCAGGTGCTCCACCCGGGGCAGCAGGGCCGGGGCCGACTGCGCCAGGCCGGGGCGCAGACGGGCCACGTCCAGCTTGGCGGCCGTCAGCAGCGCGCCCAGCTCGTCGTGCAGGTCGCGCGCCAGGCGGGCGCGCTCGTCCTCGCGGGTGGTCTCCAGGTGGCGCGCCAGGCTGGTCAGCTCGGCGGTGCGGTGCTGCACTTCCTGCTCCAGCCGGTCGGGCTCGGCCTTGATGGCCTGCTGCTGCGCCTCGCGCTGCAGCCCGGCCTGGTGGCGCTGGCGCAGCACCAGGGCCACCAGCAGCAGGCTCAGCAGCGCACCGCCGGCGATGCCCACGCGATTGCGCAGCAGCGAGTCGAACACCAGCCGCAGACCCGCCGTGACGCGGGCGTTCTCACGCGCCAGCATGCGGTCGGTCAGCGCCCGCACGTTGGCCATCGCCTCGCGGCCGATGCCGGTGAGGATCAGCTCCTGCGCGGAGTCGCGCCGGCCCAGCTCGAACAGGCCCAGCACCTCGTTCATCTCGCTGAGCTTGGTGCGTGCGCTGTCGGTCAGCGCCTTCAGGTCGGCGCGGTCGGCCACGGCGCCGGCAGCGGTCTCCGGGTCGTCCTCGGCGGCGGCCCGGCGCTGCGCCTGCAGTTCGGCCAGGCGCTGCAGGCCCTGCTCGACATCGGCACGCGCGGCCTTGTAGGGCGCCAGGTAGTCGGCACGCGCCGTCAGCAGGTAGCCGCGCTGGCTCGACTCGGCATCGCTGATGCGCCGCGCCACCCGCGCCAGTTCGAGCCGGTTCTGGCCCATCAGCACCAGGTCGTTGAGCTGGCCGGTGGCGTGGTCGTAGCCCAGCTCGCTGATGACCACCAGCACGCCGGCCAGCAGCAGGGCCAGGCCGAAGCCGAGCAGCCCTTCGGGCAGGCGGGAAGCGCGGGTGCCGCTGCGCATGGGTTCCCCTACACTGGACCGATCAGCCACAGCCGCCGGGGCCCTGCGTGATCCGTGTCGTGATCGTCGATGACCATGCCGTCGTGCGCGCCGGCCTGCGCCAGTTCCTGGGCGACCAGGTCGACCTGCGGGTCACGGGCGAGGCCGCCAACGGCCGCGAGGCCCTGGACCTGCTGCGCGCCGGCGACCTGGACGTGATGGTGATGGACCTGTCCATGCCCGACCAGAGCGGCGTCGACGCGCTGGCCGCCATCAAGGCGCGCCGGCCCGAGCTGCCGGTGCTGATCCTGAGCGGCTACCCCGAGACGCACTACGCCACCACCCTGCTGCGCCAGGGCGCGTCCGGCTACCTCAACAAGGAATGCGACCCCGAGGAGATCGTCACGGCGATCCGCACCGTGGCGCGCGGGCGCAAGTACATCACCCCCGCCGTGGCCGAGCTGCTGGCCGACGGCCTGGGCGCCCACCCCGACAAGCTGCCGCACGAGCTGCTCTCCGAGCGCGAGTTCCAGGTCTTCCTGCGCCTGGCCAAGGGCGAGACCATCGGCCACATGGCCGACAGCATGGCGCTGTCGGTGAAGACGGTGAGCACCTACCGCACCCGGGTCATGGAGAAGATGAAGCTCGCCTCCAACAGCGACCTGACCTACTACGCGCTGAAGAACGGGCTGATCCAATAGGGGGGTCGCCGACATTGCGCAGCGCTCAATGGGTCCGGGGCTGGTCGGCGAGATCGGCGCAGTACGCCAGCAATTCTTCCAGCTCGGCCGACTTGTCGAACACCCGGTCGGCGCCCAGCTGGGTGCAGCGGCGGCGCATGTCGGGCGTGGCGTAGTTGGTCAGCACCACGCGGCGGGCGTCGGGGCACAGTGTGGCGGCCTGGCGCAGCACCTCCAGCCCGGTGCCCGACTTCAGGAAGATGTCGATCACCATCAGGTCGCAGCGGGCCTGCGGGCCGCGCATCCAGCCCAGCGCGGTCTGCTCATCCTCGGCCGTGCCCACCACGCGCACCGGCAGCATCTCCTCCAGCGTGGCGATCAGGTTCTGGCGGATCACCGGGCTGTCCTCGACGATGAAGCAGGCCAGCGGCAGCGCTGGCGGCAGGCGGGCC
>Ga0208823_1003787_pt1 | contig 10581 bp, 10 predicted proteins | sample AD_UKC075_MetaG_FD_184440 | JGI IMG/M metagenome (GOLD analysis project Ga0208823, IMG submission 184440) | Active sludge microbial communities of municipal wastewater-treating anaerobic digesters from USA - AD_UKC075_MetaG (SPAdes) (version 2) | ecosystem: Engineered > Bioreactor > Anaerobic >... | reverse complement strand
CCGTAAGCGCTTCTGTCATGTCAATGACTATATACCCGCCTGATTTGAGCCAAACCTGGCGGCTTAATGCCTGTTCGATAGCAGCCTCTACACCGTATAGGCTAAACAGGGGGATCTCCCGGTCTCTATAGTAGATGACCCTGTCTTTCATCTCAGGCGAAACGCTGTTGAGGAGATCCAAGATCTTGGCGTAAGTCTGGCTGTCATCTACCAGCACACGGGTGGTCTCCTGGTTGAGTTCATCCCTCACGATCCTCATTACCAGGCCGAAATCCCTGTGCAGAAGTGACGGCGCCGTTTGCTGCTTGGATTTCTGCTGCACCTTTTCCCATAGACGCAGCACAAACGTTAAGTCTCTCTCAATTTCTTCCCTGGTTTTACCTTCTGCCACAGTCCGGATAATGAGCCCCATATTGGAAGGCTTGATTTCTTTGGCGATTTTCCTAAGCCTCTGCCTTTCCTGTTCGTCGGCAATCCTCCTGGACACACCAATATAGTTGACTGTGGGCATGAGCACTAAGTAGCGTCCGGGAAAGGTGATGTGTCTGGTTACACGGGCACCCTTTGTACCGATAGCCTCCTTGGTCACTTGGACCACAACGCTCTGGCCAGATTTCACTATTTCCTTGATGGAGGTCCTGCCTTTCTTCCTGCCTCCGTTTTCACCGGGCAAGAACGCATCATCTACGTACAAAAAGGCATTCTTTTCCTGTCCGATATCTACAAAAGCCGCCTGCATCCCAGGCAACACGTTTATAACTTTACCAAGATACACATTACCTGCTGTCTTCTGGCTATTGGGTTTTTCAACATAGAACTCTACAACAGAGCCGTTTTCAACCACAGCTACCCTGGTTTCATCAGTATTAGCGCTAATAAGTATCTCCCTGCTCATGGGAGTATTCATCTCCTAACAAAAATTTAGCTTATTCCAAAACTCACCACCGCCTTAATGCGGCCTGATAGATAATTGGTAAATCTCAGTCAAAATAAACCTTCAGCCTGTCAACGATGACTTCTCGTGTGTCAATATCCAGTCCAAATTCAGACAGAGATTCAAGCACCCATTGCGGACGTACGGTACGGCCATTGTCATGTCTTATTTTCATGAAAATCGTGGCTGGACTTGAACCGGGTACAACCTCAATGCTTTCCACAAATTTGCGTAGATCCGTCGTCCGCGTTTGCTTGGGCCTTTCCAATTCATACAAAACTTGCTCCTGAGTCAAAAACTGCTCTATAGCAGGAGATAAATCTTCAGTAGTCACCTCCTCCACCTCAATCCTGTACAAAGACCCTGTAATCTGTGACTCAAAATTTTGCTTGCCGTCGTCAACAAGGTAGACTTGCTTTACGGAAAACCCCTCTGGCAAAACCCTGGAAAAGGCCTTTGTCAATTGGGCCAAAATATCAATATCCCGGAACTTCCGGCTACCGCACTTAGCGTTCGCCCTGACAAGACGCGCAATACCCTTGGTGTCAAGCACCACATCCATGTATTCTTCTTCCCCCGCGGTCCCCACGGGCAAGGGCGCATAAAACGATACCTTCATCTTGGGCGAATAACCTCCGGTCATGGCTACAGGCCATCCGGCCCTGGCCAGGGCCATCCTCAGGTTCCGGGTAACGTCCAGATGGCTCAAAAACCTGACTTTATCCCCTTTTGTGTACTTGACTCTCACTCGCATCCATCACACCTCGAAACTCCAGCGCCTACTTGAGGGACATTTCCACCCCGAGATTGGGACACACTCCGCAGCCAACGCAGTAAGCCGTACGGCAATCATCAGTGGTCAGGCCCTGCCTAGCCCGGTCCCTTTCCCTGAGCAGGAATTGCTTAGATACCCCTGTATCCAGGTGGTCCCAGGGTAAGACTTCTTCCTTGCCCCGCTCCCTGTGGGCATAGAAAGCAGGATCCAAACCTGCATCATAAAACGCCTGCTCCCAAATGTTTATATCGAGATGGCCGCTCCACGCTTCAAATCTTGCACCCCGTTTATACACCAGTTCCAAGACCTGAGATAGCCTTCTGTCTCCCCGGGCGAACACAGCTTCCAGCCATGTATGTTCTACATCGTGGTACTTGTAACTGATTCCTGGGCCCCGCAGGCCGTCACCGAGCAGCCTCTGCCGCCTCCTGAGTTCTTCAGGGCGCACACATGGTTCCCACTGAAAGGGCGTGTTGGGTTTAGGCACAAAACCCGAGACTGAAACCACTATGTTGGGTTTTATCCCCATATCCCGGCCTGCCTGGCGGATTTTCCTGGCAAGGTGTGCTATGGCTTTTATGTCCTCATCTGTCTCACCTGGAAGTCCGATCATGAAATATAGCTTGATATGTGCAAAACCCGAACCGAAAGCGTGCCTCACGGCGCTCATGATATCTTCTTCGGTGACCTTCTTGTTTATGATATCTCTCATCCTCTGGGACCCTGCCTCCGGGGCAAGGGTGAGCCCGGTCCTTGATGCCCCCAGCATTTTGGCCAGGTCCACCGAAAACGAATCCACCCTCAAGGACGGGAGGGAAAACTTCGTACCGGGACATTCGCCCATAAGCTGCGACAGCAGCGCTTCAATGTGGCTGTAATCTGCAGACGATAACGACACCAGGGAAACTTCCTCGTGTCCCGACGCCTCAAGCAGTCTCTTGGCATACCTGGTAATAGTCTCAGGCGTCCTTTCCCTCACGGGACGGTAGATGGTTCCGGCCTGGCAGAATCTGCACCCTTGGGTGCATCCCCTGAATATCTCCACCATCACCCTGTCGTGGATGGGTTCGACCAGGGGTATCAGTGGCTTATCTATAAACGGGGCATCTTCAAGGGAGCTAATCACCCGCCTCCGCACCTTGGACGGAGGGATGAAGTATCCGGGCATATCATCTGGAAAACATGCGCGCCTCAATTCTGAATCCCCGGCGTGGGCTTTGATGCTCTCGTAGGATTCTGGACTTAGCTTTACGGGCGTGGGTGATATCTTGGCTACGGTGCCGTCGGTGTTGTACTCCACGTCGTAAAGTGACGGTACATACACCCCTTCCACCAAAGACAGCATAACAAGGAGATCCAGACGGGACTTGCCGGTACCCTTCCAGGCTTTGTAGGTATCCACAATGTCCAGAGCCAGTTCCTCCCCGTCTCCTAAGGCAAAAGCATCGACAAATCCGGCCATTGGCTCAGCAGCCATGGTACAAGGCCCGCCGGCTATGACCAAAGGATCCCCCTCAGCCCTGTCCCTTGACCACAGCGGGATGCCACCCAGCTCCAACATCATCAGCACATTGGTGTACGTGAGCTCATATTGCAGTGAAAACCCGACAATATCGAAAGCTGAAAGGGGCAGCCTGTTTTCGATGCTGAAAAGCGGCCAGCCCTGCTGTTTGAGCAAATTCTCCATATCGTACCACGGTGCGTACACCCGTTCACATGCGACATCTTCACGGCTGTTGAGCACAGCATAAAGGATCTGGGTGCCCAGGTGACTCATGCCAACCTCATAGACATCGGGAAACGCCAGGGCAAAAATCACGTCCACCGACCGGGGGTCTTTCTTGACTGCATTGATTTCCCCGCCGGTGTACCTGGCCGGCTTTTCAACCTTGCCTAAATGCCGCCGTAAGTGTTTCCATGTGATAGTGCTTTGCCGTGTTTGTGCCACCTGCGACCATACCTTTCGATTCAGAAAATAATTGCTGGTTTCCTAACAAGGACCGTTAAATCGCTGCATAATCATGCATAAATATACTTGCAGCTCCCTTAACCGTTGCGGTCCAAGGGACATTCCCACAGCCCTATTTACATACTCTCCTTGATTTACATTATAACCCGTATGATAGCAAGAGGTAAAAACAAAGCAAACCGGCCAGGCCCGGCTCACTTGCAGTCCGCCCGCGGATGGCCCACCGGCCACTTGCGTGTTGAAGGTTGCAGCCGGCCATGAGGATACCGAGGCAGGAAGTCATTGGGGGAAGCAGTGATCGGCAATCGCACCCGAGTCTACCGAAGCACACACATGATACTAGGGTGGGGAATCCAGGAGATCACTGATCTTGAGGTCCATAAACCCTTTGTAAAATGCTTCAAGCAGGGCCGTCTCGGAAACAGAGCCCAGCAGGTTCATGTGCCTGTCCACAACAAGCAGTACATAATATCTGGAGGGCCGTAGCTTCTGGACCAGATGCTTGACCTTAGAGTTTCCGCAAACCATGAGCTCCTCCACTGGAAGCGCTCCTTTGTGTGCAAGCCTCCGGTTCCGTGCCAGAAGTGCCAAAATATTGTTGAAAGCAGCCATCTCCCGTTCCTCGGTGGCGCTCCAGACTATAAGCGGCCCCAAGATCACAAGGCTAGGCCCCCGTCCCAAGTATATCATTCCTGCGGTTCCCAGTATGCACATGCAAATCCCCATCCCTATGCTCAGTCTGGATATCTTGTCGGTGGCTTGTTTGTATCCTAGTTTCAACGACAGTTGAGCCCTGAGAAATCTTCCGCCATCAAAGGGAAGGCATGGGAGAAGGTTTACAGCCAAGAGTCCGAGATTTACCCGTACCAGGAATTCAAGCAAAGGAAACCGGCCTGGTACGAGGAGCCCTGGAGTAGCGGCTGTATATCCCAGGTAGCTCAAGACACCCAAACCTGCAAGCAAGGCGCTTTGAACAGGGCCCGACATGGCGATGATAGCCTCTGACCAAGGTTCAAGGTGCCACGCGCCTTCCAGCCTGGCCACTGCACCGAAAGCCCAGATTTCGATCTGCTCCACTTCTGTTTCCAGGAAATATGCGGCTATAAGGTGGCCCATCTCGTGGACCAGGAGGCTCCCTACGAAAACCACAAAATACAGGGCATACCCAGCCCCTATCAGTACAATCGCCGCCAGCACAAATGTGATATGCACCATTATCTTTGTATTTCCGATTCTGGCTACCGCGAAGCTCATTATGGTTCCGTCCCCTTCTATGAGGTTCCAGTAGAGGTCTTGTGAAAGTACTTAAGTCAAATGTAGCCGCTTTTTGGCTGCATTGTGGCTGAATTGCTCATCTGGCTGTGTGCGTACTAGTGTATCTCGGACCTAGGTGGGAGCAGCGTCAAGGGATCAACTTCCAATCCTTCTTTCTTTATCTCAAAGTGCAGATGAGGGACTGCTCCGTCAGCTGCCGGGCCAACAGTGCCGATGAATTCTCCCTGCTTGATCTGTTGGTCTTTTGCCACTGATACTTCCCCGAGACGGGCGTATACACTGGCAAATCCCTGGCTGTGCTCGATTTCCACCGTCAGGCCGTAAGTATCTGATTGCCTCACCCCTGTGACTATCCCGTCGGCAACCGCTACCACTTGGCTGCCCTCCTTAGCTGCAATATCAATGCCCTGGTGTAACGACATACCCTGTGAACCGTCATTGCTCCTCCAGCCGAAATATGAAACCACTTCGCCCTGGCATGGCCAAATCAGTGAGGTTTGCTTGCCCACAGCCCCCCTGGTCCAAAACTTCTCAAGGTCGAAGCTTGCTACAGTGGCTATAGTCCCGGGAAGCTTTGCAAGCCACCCTCTGACATCATCGTAGGAAATATCCTGATCCACTGCCTTCTTTGCCATAGCCGCCAGGTCTTGGGCTTTTTCCAAATCTGACCGGGAAGCGCCTAGTATGAAGAAGAATACCATAAGGGCAACAAGGGCTTGCCAAGCCCATCCAGGTAACCGGGTTTCTGACAGGGGCCGAGGTTGCCACCGGGACCTGTATTCCTGCCTGCTTTGGTTCCAAGCCATCCCTTTCACCTCACTTCAAGAAAGGTTATTATTGATGGGTAGAACTTATGAATGAAGGATAGGCGCAACAAGAAATAGAAGTGTATCCCATGAAGTGCAGATCAAACCGTTCTTCCCAACCCTTTTTGGGCTAAAACCATGGAGGCTGGCTGATGTGACCGCTAACGGCAATCACAGTAAAGATACTGCCCCCCGGATCATACTGGGCGGGCTTCAGGTGGGTGAAGACCCAAACCCACCTGCCTTGGTAGCCATATCATATCCTTCATGCGATAGGGCGCACGCAGTGGCTAAGTACCTCATGTCAATCCAAAACGGGACAATTCCTTTTCAATCTGCTTCCAATGTATGTGCAGGCGACACAGCGATTAAGGTCAATATTTCACCTAAACCTGTTAAAGACAAAGGTTATCTGTGCCAGGTGATGGCCAAAGCGGACCCCAGGCATCTGACCTACTGCTTCTACGTGGCGTCTTATGTGACTGAAGAAGAGGTGTCAGTGTTCTACAGCTTCTTCGATGTTGCCAATCATTATGTGTTTACGGTAGGTCACGAGACTGATCTGCTTCTAGACACGATCCATATAATAAAATATATCGTTAGCAGGAGAGGAGATTGACCTAGTGTCTGCAACCCAAATTTACTCAGACGAACAAGTGCTTTGCGTACCCACCGAAGCGCTGTACTCAAGGATAGGCCATTGGCGGGGCCTCACCGAACCTAGTTCAGAGATATGGAGGATAATTGCCAAGAATTCGCTGTTTAAGCCGCGAGCCGAGCTTGAGCACGATCCGGCTTTCAAACAACTTATCTCATACACCCTCTTCCTCTCGGGCAGGCGCATATTCGTCATGAAGCGGCTCTATTCTCAGGGAGAGGAAAGGCTGCATGGCCTACTTTCAGTGGGCGTAGGGGGCCACATGAACCCTGTGCAAGAGGTCCCCTGGCCAGGCAGGCGGCGGATAGGCGACCTTAAGAATCTGGTTACCTTAAACACCTTAAGGGAGATAAAGGAAGAAGTGATCTTGGCCGGAACGCCTGCATTGCGGATCGTGGGGTTCCTGAACGATGACGCAAATGAGGTTGGCAAGGTCCACCTTGGTGTGGTGTCTGTAGTACACCTGCCCTCCCCGATCCTAGCGGTAAGGGAAACTGACAAGATGATGGGCACATGGGTGGAACTCTTGAAACTAGGCTCACTTGGTGCTTTTGAAAGCTGGTCCTCGTTGGTACTCCAAGGGCTGGTATAGCCAGGCAGGATAACCAGTAGTTTAACACAGGGTATGACAGCGGCCGGCACAGCAACGGGAGGCCCCTGAAATCAGGTGCCTCCCGTACTTGTTCACATCCTGCTCAAGATCAGATGCTTATACCCATCCAGTCTGTGAGCAAGAAGCTAAGCCTGTTCAAGAACAGGGAGATACGCCCCTGCACGGTATTCCCAAACGCCGTGCCGAAACCGATCATCATGATGTACCGCCCAATACGTCCTGAACCTTGTATGAACTTAGACTCCTTACCTACGGTGAAGAAGAAGTAGGACAACACCACAAGGAAGCATACAAAGAACACGATGTTGTTCACAGAATCGAGCGGCCTCATGGCGTCGGCCACCTGGGTGAACACAGGCCTCGGCGAACGGGCAATGCTTCCGCCCAAGCCCCAACCTACCGCCAAGGCGATGGGATACCGGGCAAGCCATCTATACTGAGGCGGAGCATATCTGGCATATAGGAGCAACCCCAGTACACCCATGACGATGTAGTAGTACTGCTTTTCTTCTAAGGCGTAATTAATGAAATAGGGCTTAATGAACGAGTGGAACAACCGTGTTATGTTGTAAGATGTGTACAGGGCCACTAGGGTGTATTCTGCAATTCTGTAAGCCGGGTTCTCTTTGATCAAGTAGCTGTAACAAGCCAATGTGCAAAGAGCGGCGACCCAAATTTGGACTCTAGTCAACTGGATTCACCTCCTACCAGGCATTCTCGCATGGAAACCAACCTGATTACTCGTCACGTGCTCTTGATTTCATGTAAAACCCGATGTTGCCAAGCACGACCAAAACCATTATCCAAAGGTGTCCCATGGACTGGGCATCCATGAGCTTCACTGCCCTGCCAGGCCTATTGAGGAGGAGTTCGTATTGTGCCCCTCCAGGCAGCCCGGCGAGCAATCCCTTGATCTGCCCGGCCCTAAGGGTGTTCATGGCGCCAGGTACCTGCACAGCCACGTTACCTACGTAAATCTCGTAGTCCGGGAAGTAGGTGGTGTAAGTGGGCAAGCCTGGTGAACCGGCTACAAAGGCCATGATACCCTTGGACGATTCCTTATCCCACTTCTTGAACCTGTGCATCAGCGGCAGATCTTGGAATGAGTTGCCAAGCATGTCAGTCTCGGCACAAGCTCCCCAGAAGTCGAGCTGCATCTGACGCCACAAGGTGGTGCCACCCGGCTTGTAGCCTACATAAACCCAATCAACGCCGTACTCTGCAGAAATTCCTTCTGCTTCTAGCTCGTTGGCCACTTGCTCAAGTAGCGTATATCCCAGCCTCTCACCCGTGTTCCACTGGGCAACCATGATTACTTTGACGCCCTTAATCATGCAGTGCCTGAACCAGGATTGGAGCTGGGGTCCGAGTTCACCTTCGGAACCACCGGAGAATGCAACGTCGCCTACGACGATGTCGCCGGGCTGGAGGCTCTCTATCCAGTTAAACACCGGGACGGTGGTGGTCTCATCAATGGTTATTGCCAGGCCGATAGGTTTAAGCACCGGGAATACCAGCGACACAGCCATTATGATGTAAACCCACCGGGGATCTATGGTGTCAAGCTTTTCTAACCACTTCACAGTATTTCCCTCCTTTCACAGTGTCCTGGAACTGTGTATACAAGGGCCAAATGCCTGACATAGTCCAACTCCCGAATTAATCCAGGCTTCCCAGGTAACGTTTCTCAAGGCCAAGTGCTACACGCAAGATCGCTGCATATGCTCCAAGGAATATACCGATTCCCATTGCACGCTGGCTGGCTGCGTTAGGTATTGCTAAGAACCAGTCCTTGATGCCTTTGAAACCACCCAGGAAGGATTCTGAACTCCAGATTACCTCGCCTAGTGACACGTTGCCTAACATCACGACAAACGCTACGACCATCATAATGATGGATTCCAAGTTACGAATCCTAAAGGCCCTGTAGGCGGACGACGCAATAAAGAATGCAAGCATAGAGAACATTGTTGAGTCTAATGGAACGATAATTGCGTCATAAATCCATGTGAAAGGCTTGCTTTCCATTCCGCCAAAGAACAGCCCAAGGATTGCGTAACCGTACATCACTATGAGCAGCCATACACTATAAATCCAATGCTCCCGGCGGCGCCTGATAGTGTTCCCATGTACCCGGGTCAAGTTGATAAGCCCCATGAACAGACCCATACAGTACATGAAGGTGACAGAGAACGAGATTCTGGAAAACAGCGTGACGCCTTCATAGATTTGATAGTTGAGCATTGGCTCTAACATCTCAAAGCAAAAACGGAGCAGCGTCATCAGGAAAGTGAGTACTATTGGCACTTCCCGTTTCAAATCAGTTCACCTCCCTCCGTTATCAGCAACCATCAGTACTTGATCATGTCGACTATCAATGAGCTGCCTATAGTGTTGAACACAGCACCAATAATGATCAGGATTACCAAAGCCACACGGGTGACGTCCTGAGCTACTACGGAACCGTAAATCACCGGCTCTTTGGACAAAGCGGCTGCTCCTGCATAGAACTCTTCGCCGATCATGGTGTAGTCGCAAGAAGCAACAAAGAAGGGGAGCTGAGCTGTGCTTGAGGTGGCGGCCACCTGGATAGCTCCCACCAGCGCGCCGGCCTCAGCAAGGATCAAAGACTCGGCGTAGAAGTAGCCCACCAGGAAGTTCGCTGCCGGCTTCTCACGGGCAATCATACCGGCGACACCCATGGTGTAACCGAACTGCCAGTCAGACATAAACCTGACATCGTCCGGGTTGAAGGCGTCGGGTCTTCCTGCCTCGAGGTAAGCCTGCCTGATGATTTCCTCGTTTACCGTCATGGTGAGCCATTCTGAGTTGGTGTTGATGATCCTTGTATCGTAGGACGCGCACAGCTTAGCTACGTGAGCCAGGTAGGCCCAGAAAGCCCATGTGTCGTAGTCACCTACGTCCTGGTAGTAGGTTGTGATGTGAACCGGGCGGCCCATCTCAGTAGCTCTGCCCACCGCTTCTTCGAAAGCTTCCAATCCCGGGATTCTGCGGATCTCAGGAATGGGAAGCCCTGCCCTTGCACGCTGGATCATGACGTATACCAAGACACCCATGGTCAGCGCGAGGAACAGGCCGGCGATGGTGCTGTCATCGGGTACGAAAATACCCCACTTCCTTGCAGGAGCTTCTGCTGCAAGAATCAGCAAGTTTAACACCTATTTCACCTCCTTGTAAAATAAAACCAACTACAATAAATCAAACAGAACACACCATGTGCGTTACAACCTATACTGCGGCTGTAGAACGAAGAAAGTGGTACTTGAATCCTAGAAATGTGCTACATTGAGGAGTCTGTTGATTCATGAGATGGCTTTTCGTTGTCACTATATTCTACGCTTTGTTGAAAAATCCTTCTTTGTAATATTAGGACAAGCTGAAGATTATATAGAAATCCTGGGTTTGCTATCAACACTCAGTTTCTGGCTATGTTACCGGCCAGTGATATTGTCACCCTGTAAGCGGACAGAGAAAATGTCACCATGAGAGGAGAACACTTTTCCTTGAGCGCAAAAGAAGCACGAAGAGTT
>Ga0208823_1003782_pt1 | contig 10591 bp, 8 predicted proteins | sample AD_UKC075_MetaG_FD_184440 | JGI IMG/M metagenome (GOLD analysis project Ga0208823, IMG submission 184440) | Active sludge microbial communities of municipal wastewater-treating anaerobic digesters from USA - AD_UKC075_MetaG (SPAdes) (version 2) | ecosystem: Engineered > Bioreactor > Anaerobic >... | reverse complement strand
GCAGAATCATAAAGGCTATCGCCAAAGACAGCTGCTCATACAATCTAGCAACCAAGACATCTTTACCCCTTAAAAGGGGATTATAGGCCGGATCATTAAGCGATTCCTTTGCCTTTTCTTCGTTGAAACTTCGTCCTAAAGCTTGCGATAAGGAACGCATCTGTTTCAACCTTCGCTCCTCGGACCAAGCCGACATATCGCCGCAGCAAACTACAACGCTATCGGCGGTCTCAACGAAGGGTTGGCCCACAGCCAATTGGCGCAACTGCGACTTCATTGCCTCTTCTCTGACTACTATAAAATGCCAGGGCTGAACATTGGCCCAGCTGGGGGCTCGCCTTGCCGCCTCCAGAATTCTTTTTATGACGTCGTTTGGAATAGGACGAGTGTCATACCTTCTAATACTCGTCCAGCCTGCTATCTCGGGAAGCAATCCATTCATCGCCCTATCATCTCCTCGTTTAAACTTAGCCATCGTTTAAAGTATAACATACAACTATCTTACGTCCGCGAAATCTTTGATGAAAATACTAAAGGGGTAAAGTTAAAGCCCTTAGGTTAAAGCAGTCACAAGCCAAATTTCTGCACTATTTCTTCATACTTTAAAGGCCCGATATGAATCTCTTTTACCTCGAGATTCTCATCTAAAAAGTAGCTTGTCGGTATATAACGTACAAGATAAAGTTGTGCTGCTAAACCGCGAGAGTCCAGATAAACAGGGAAGGACAGATCCTTGTCTTCTACAAACCTCTTAATGTAATCTACGGATTTTTCAGAAGCGGTTAAATTTACGGCAACCAGATGTACTTCTCGCGCATGTTCTTTGAAAAAACGCTCATACTCAGGCAGCTCGGCCAAGCAGGGAGGACACCAAGTTGCCCAAAAATTGAGTAATACAGGCTTTCCCTTGAAATCGGAGAGCTTAAAGGTATTGCCTTTTAAATCAATTACCTCAAAATCAGGCGCTATTTTTCCTTCTTGAGCATTTGCCAGAGCCATTGCATTGGAAAAGATGACTAAAGAGATGATTAATGCCAGTGATACAAAAGAAACCCTTCGGTTTATTTTCATAACCTATCACCTCACGATTATGATTCTCCCACTACAAAAGAGGTATCCACAGGTATGTAAACCTTGAAAAGAAATCGAAATACATCAAGATCCCAACTGCAACTAGAATCATACCCGCGACTTTTTTAATGTGGATTATCTTGGTTGTATGCTTCTTTATTAAGTTTTCAAATATATCCACGAACAATGCAACGACCAAAAACGGCAATCCAAGCCCCATGGAGTATGCAAGCAAAAGCAGTATGCCTTCTTTAACGGTAGCGCTAGTGCTTGCCATAACCAATATCGAAGCCAATATGGGGCCAACGCAAGGGGTCCAACTGGCAGAGAAGGCAATCCCCATAAGGAAAGCCCTCATCCAAGAGGTTTTGACCGCCTTTATCCTGAAATGTCGCTGGCGCTCGAGAAAAACTAGATCAAATAGACCCATCATATAAAGCCCAAGAAATATAACTATCACGGCTCCCAACCTTTTGACCAAGACTTGATTTTTGATCAGTTGTTTGCCGAAAGCAGTGGCGGAAGCACCAAAAAATACAAAGATGAGGGAAAAACCGGCGACGAAAAGGGAGGCATGCAAAAAAGCCTTAAGGTTAATTGAATTTTCCTTTCTATCTGACGTTACTACAGTATCTCCAGCCAGATAGGCGATATAAACCGGGATCATGGGCAAAAGACAGGGCGAAAGAAAGGACAATAAACCCGCAATAAAGGCAATCGCAAAGGTAATTTCCGGCATCATCTCAACCCCCCTTATACCTATACCTGGATATGTATATACTACAACACCCGGGCATTTTTGTCATCACCCAAAGGCGCTAAAAAATGGGGAAAACTGGAGGGGTTTGCTTGCTAAGGACATATTTCCTTTAAAAGGCAATCCATTTTACCGCTTTTATGACCCTCCAAATCGACGGCCACTACCGAAAAGCCCAACTTGGAAAGGGCACTTCTGACATCATCTTTTATGGCCCATGCTTTTTCTACGTCATTCGGCGATACCTCCACAACAGCAACACCGCGCAGGTAGCTTCTGACCCTTACATTTCTAAAGCCGAGGGAAATCAAATATTCTTCGGCCCTGGCAACCCGAGTTAGCTCTTCTTCGTTTAAGGTCATACCGTAAGGGAATCTTGTAGCAAGACAGGGCGAAGAAGGTTTGTCCCAAAAGGAAAGGCCAAACTCGCGTGCCAGCTTTCTTATCTCTTCTTTTTTAAGGCCTATCTCCTTCAAGGGATGAAGCACCCTGTCTTCTTTCGCTGCCTCAAGGCCGGGTCTGTATTCGCTAAAGTCCGACTTTGTTGCGCCATCCATTATGACAAAGCCTTTTGTGGCAAAGCCATCCACCCAATTTTTAACCAGGCTATCCCTATGCTTCCTGCAAAAATAGCATCGCCTGGGATGGTTGTGTCTTACTTCACTTATGCTCAAGTCATCTGAATCGATTACGAAATGTTTAATCCCGTAGTCTTTCGCCACTAGCGCTGCGTCTTCTACCTCCTTCCAGGGTATAAGCGGAGAAGAAAATGTGACGGTTACGACGTTGCTTTTTGCTTTAAAGCATGCGTATGTCAAAAATGAGCTATCCAGCCCACCCGATAGCAGGACAACAATATCTCGATAGCGGCCTATATAATCTAGCAACGAAGTCCATTTTGGCATCTTTCGCCCCTCTTTTCTTTTGCGAAGTAACCTCTAAATTATTATACATTTTCGTCGTATAATGAAGGTAGCAATATGGGCAAACTAAAAGGCATATCAATGCACACTACGATTTGCCTATAATTAAATGACATCTTAAGAGACGGTTTTTTAGTAAGCTTTTAAGCATAAATACGCTTTTCGTCGTCGAAATTAATAATTAGTGTAAAAGAGAAAGTTAGCTAACGAAACCTGCAATTCCCCCTTGTGGGCATGTAAGAATTTTTTGTCAAAGGGTTGTTTGAATGTCGAAAATAAATTTGAGCAAAAAGGCCGTTAAAGTTTTTGTAATCATTGCCTTTGTTTTAGTATTATTTTCCTTTTTCGTCATTGAAATACTATGGAAAAACAATGGCGATCTGGGGGCGGATTTTGTCGCCCAGAAGTTTAGACATACTGTTAAAAGCCATATAGGTATGGACGTTATTTTTTCGTCCATTTCAGGCAATCCCTTTGTCGGCTACGTCGGCAAAGACGTTAAGCTAGGCATCGACGGCAATATATCAAACTTCGCTAAATCCATCAATATCAAGCCCTCGCTTAGATCACTGTTAACGGGAAAACCGGGGGTTACAAGCATCGAGATAAACTCCGCCAAAATCGCAAGCGAAGATGTATTAAAGCTTTTCGACCTTCCTTTGACTGACAAAGAGTCCAAGCAATCCATATCGATCGAGAATATAAGTTTATATGACACGGAAATATTGGGCAAAAGAAGGATTTACATCGACAGGGCTCACCTCAAGCCCGAAGGTAATTTAATGAAGTTTGACGTTCACGGCGCGATTAACTTACTTGAATTTCAGGTCAAAGGGCGCCTTTCTTCCTCCGGTGGCAAGGTTTCTCTGGAAGATTGTTTAATCAAAACCAATGGAGGAAGCGGTGTCTTAGAAGGAGAAATAACACCCCTCTTTAGCTTAAAGGGCGAACTCCATAACATAAGCGCTGACGTAATTGCGGCAATATTTCCCGGATTCGCATCGGTAAAACCGAAAGGCACCATTTCGGGTTCAATAGGCTTCACCTTGGGTGAAAAAAAATCGCTTAAAATAAATGGACAATTTTACCTGCCCTCGGGCGAGATAGCGGGCATACCGCTAAATGACACCTCCTTTACCCTTCTTTTTAGCGATGGAGTGCTTGACTTTAAAGTACTGCAAAATAAATCCTTTGAATCAGAGATTATGGGATCGGTAATGGTCTTTTTTAACCCCTTAAAGTTAAAATTGGAGCTAAAATCAAAGACAGCATCGATCGAGGCATGGAAAAATCGCTTTGATTGGCTTTCTGCCCTAAACGGAACTGCCGAAAATATAGCTTTGTCCTTGGAAGGGCCACCAAAATATTTATCGGGAAGGGTGAAATTCGAGTCATCTGAGCTAAAGGTTTTGAACTTTGTCTTAACGAATGCCGATATGACCGCAGAAGTGTCCGGCAATCAAATTTGCTTTAACGGCAAGGGCTTCTGGAAAGACATACCGCTTGAATTTCAAGGGACAACTTCACATGACGGTTCACCAATGCTTGACGCTACTATCACGGCCAGATCTGTGGACGCACAAAAATTAAAATATTGTTTTAAAGACAACGAAGAACTCGAACTGAAAGGCAATTGTGATATCTTTTTAAGCGTGCACGGCAAGGCCGGTAGCTTCGCCTTCGAGGGTATTGCGCAAGCCGATCAACTTAAAGCGGGGTATTTGAACCTAAGGGATTTAAAGGCTGAGTTTGCGCTGCAAAAGGGAAACTTAAACATCGCAACTCTGCGCGCAAAACTTTACAGCGCTGATCTTAATGGCAAAGGGACCGTATCAGATATTTTTTCTTTAAATCCAACCTTTGATATATCTGGAGTCATTAGAAACCTCGAGTTGGGCGAGATATTCGAACCAACAGATACAAAAATCTCTGGCAAGTCCGAAATAGAATGGAATATTGCGCGAAGAGGCGTAGATACTTCTTTAACTGCTCATATCAATGTACCGTTGCTTTGCTTTGACAATTTATTATCGCTCACTGATATATCAATTGCAGTAAAATCTGTTAAAAATGGTTTATCTCTTTACGGCGAAAGCCTTTGTTCGGAAGGAACGATTAATTTTGCAGGCAACATAACATTGACAAACAATTCTCCTCTGGTGGATATTTCCGGCAAGATGACAGACATAAAACTCAAGTCACTGGACTTTTTTGCGTTAGATGGAACAATAAAAGGCGGTTTTCAGATAACGGGACATCCCGACAAACTGACGTTATCCTCAGAAGTATTGAGTGATGACATCGCGATACAAAACACTCCTTTAAAAAACTTCAAAGCCCATATAGAGGTGCGAGATTCTTTTACAGAGGTAAAGGCTTTATCCTTTGATTTATGGGAAGGGGCCGTCATATTAAAGGGAACTGCGCAAAAAGATGCATTAGATCTTAAAGGGCATTTTAACGCCATCAATTTGTCACATCTTCCGCTGCCCCCTAAATGGTTTCCGCAGGGTCTGGCGGGCGGAATGTTAGAAGTAAAGGGAAATATTGCTTCACCTCAGATTATAGTTGACGGCGTCATGAAAGAAGCAGCTATCGGCGGTCTTTCATTTGAGGAAATTAACTTTTTGGCAAAAAGCGATATGACTAACTTCAAGGTAGACTATTTAGAAGCACGTAGCGAGGAGGGAGTTTTAAAGGGCGAACTTGAAGGCGCTTTAAAACCAAAGCCTTCCATTAAATTTGACCTTCATGGAAAGAAATTGCCCACAAGCATGCTAGCACATCTTTTTTCGCCAAATCTCAAAAACTCGCTGCAGGGATTGGTAGAGGTTAATCTTAAGGGTGAATATAAGGACATCTTAACGATAAGCGGCAATATTAACGCTGACGAACTCTTGTTTTTTGGCTTGAAGATCCAAAACGCAAGCATACCCATACAATTCACTGACGATATGTACCAGATTAGCGATTTAAGGGCCAAGATTTCTGAGGGCACATTGCAAATGAACCTGACCGCCAAAAGAAACCGACCTCTGCAATGGAAAACCACGATTTCTCTCGAAAATGCACCTTTGGAATTTCTCCTTCAAGACTTTTTAAAAGGAGCCTGCTCAGCTTGTGGCTCTGCAAACCTTTACCTAAACTTAAAGGGCGAGGGCGCCCGTTTAGTGAACATGTCAGGATTGGGCAAGCTTGAAATTACAGATGGTCAAATTCTCGCATCTCAAAAGCCGGCTAAAACTTTAGAAGAACTCGGCATTGAAGGTTTTAAGTTTCATCGGGCTTTATTAAACTTTAATATAAATGGGCCTTCCGTTTACATCTTGCCTGGAAGCATGATCACGTCTCATCCTGACGATTCACTATATCGTTATATCTCTTTCGACGGAGTCATAGCCTCAGATGGAAAGATTGACCTTTTTTGTTTAGGGAACGTCAACGCCAAGGCTTTAAATGCCTTGACAAAAGCCCTAAAGGAGATAGCGACACTTGAAAATCCATCGGAACAAGAAATTGCGCAAAACTTGCTCAAAGGCTTTATTGGGGGGTTTTCAGTTAAAGATTTTAAGGACATCTCTTTGCGCATCAAAGGCTCATGGCCTTCGGTTACGATTTCCAAATTAAGCGTCGGCGAACCTTCATTGGGCAAAGGCACCGCTTCCCACAGATTAAATGACGACGAAGACGAGTGGAACGTTAAGTTGTTCTTTGCCTTTCCCACCGGCAACGGGAGCTCGCCGGATTACGATTTTGGCGATCAATTTATATCACAGCTATTACAGGGCCTTTTAGATCAACTTTTCAGCCCTGCGTCTCATGATAATGAGAAAAAGGGAACCTTCTCTACTGTCAACGAGCTCAACGACAATCATTAAAGCCTACAAAACCCATCATCGCTTGGACAAAGCATGTGACGCTTTAGTTTAACCGACGAGAATCGAATATTGATTAAGGCCAAAGGCCCAATTAAGCATTTTAAGATTAGTTGTTTAGTAGAATATTTAATAAAACATCGTGATCAATATTGCCTCCCGATATAACCACTCCTACATTGCGTCCCAAAGCAGAAATGCAACCTGATAGTAAAGCCGCTACGCCTACAACACCTGCCCCTTCTGCTATTTGATGGTGTTTTCGATGGAGGAAGGCGATCGCCCTGGCTATTTCTTCTTCCGTTACCGCTACGAAATCATCAACGCATGTTCTAGCCAGATCCAGCAGAGACTGTGGTATAGTGCCTACAAGACCATCTGCCAACGTATCGGAATAACCGACATTCACCACCCTGCCAGACTGCCATGATACCACCCATGGCATCGAAGCCACGGACTGAACGCCAATGATTTTTACGCCAGGCGATAACGCCTTCGCAACGATTGCAATGCCCGTTATCAAACCTCCGCCCCCGGCCGGAACCACGATCATATCAAGATCCGGTTCATCGAGTAACATCTCTAATCCAACAGTGCCAGCGCCGCTCACTACGTAGTGATCTTCGTAGGAAGACACATAGGTCAGGCCTTCCTTTTTTACAAGTTCCTTTGCTGCTGCCTCAGCATCGTCGTAAAGATGTCCAACGACTCGTAAGTCAACCGCATCGCCGCCCAACCGCTTTATAGCCTCCTGCTTGGTAGCGGGGCATACGCCTGGAACGAAAATCACAGCCTTGACATTAAGCATCTTTGCGGCAACCGCCACCCCCTGTGCGTGATTACCGCTTGAAGCTGTTACAAGCCCCCGATTACGCTCTTCCTCTGACATGTGAAATATCTTGTTCAAAGCCCCCCTAATCTTGAAAGAACCGCAGAATTGTAAATTTTCCCATTTCAAGTAAACATTTCCTCCTGTGACTTTGCTCAAATCAAGAGACATTTCCACAGGCGTATGTCTTACCTTTCCCTTTAAAAAGCTGGCTGCCAATAAGACATCTTTAGCTTTAGGCCATATCATTTATTAATTTCTCCCCCTTTTTCTCAAACTTTATTAAGACTTTTTTCACCAGTTCATGTTAACATTATAATGGTTTTTAACTCATATCAAAATCATAAAACACAGAGGTTAAATGCTTAGACATAAAGCGAGAGATCCTTTTAACTTTCAAGAGCTAATAACTGCATTTAGAGGGCACTTAAAGGGTTTATGAGATTTGCTTTCTGTGTCTTTAGCGTGGTTGCAGAGACGAGTTTGTTTGCATTCAAACAAAAACTTTATCGTGTTAACCGTAGAGGTGAACTCCATCTAAATGAAGTTTGAAGGGAGCTTTTATCATGTTTTTATTATGTATAGCCAACACTGAGCTTAGCAAGGTACCTAACCTTTCTGCAGCAGGAGAAAACCTCGAAGCTATCCGTTACACGGTCCCCTCCGACGCAGAACTTCTTTTTTGGGGAAAATGTCTCTCTACCTCTACTTTGCCTCTCGATCCAGAGGGACATCCCACTCCAGCTATTTTTACGAGGGCAGCCTATGTAAAGGCAAACTTTCCCGTCATGGTAGTAAGGTCGGGGAGCTTCCTGCCTCCAGCCTGTCCTTATATGGAAATCTCCTCGAGCCCCGGAGCCAATCCTTTAGAAAAACCGGCAGTGGAAGAAGCAGAAAGAATATATTCCTGGGCAAAGATCCTGGGCGATCACTTATCCTCACTTGATTCTCTCATGGTGATTGGAGAATCTGTACCTGGCGGTACCACTTCTGCTTTTCTGGTTTTAAAAGCGCTTGGTTATGACGGGATGGTGTCTTCTGCAAATCCCAACAATCCATCAAGCTTAAAGATAAAAATTTGGGAAAGTTGTCGCAAACGTTACAATATTGCAGAAGGCACTTTTTGTAACAAAGGACTTGACGCGGTAACGCTTCTCGGCGACCCAATGCAAGCGGCAGTAGCTGGTATGGCAATGGGGTCTTTTGATAAATCCAGGGTAATACTGGCCGGCGGAACGCAGATGCTTGCTGTAGCCGCCGTATTGAGACACGAAGGGTATGACGGAGATATTGAAATTGCGACGACAAAATATATAGCTTTAGACAAATCAGCTCACTTTACCAGCTTGGCCGAAGATCTTCGTGTGAAAGCTCACATAGTTCCTATGGATTTGTCTGGATCTGCTTATAAAGGGCTCTCAGACTACGAGAAGGGCTACGTCAAAGAGGGGGTAGGCGCAGGAGGAGCTTTATGGTATGCTGACCATCTTGGAGTTTCAACAGAAGCAGTCATAAACGCGGCAGAGCAAATTTACGCTAATTTGTTAGAAGGTATCTCATAATGAAATTAATACTTATACTTGGAGGAGCAAGAAGCGGCAAGAGCAATTTTGCCAAAAAGTTAATCTTGGATAATTATGAGGGCCCTGTCACCTTTCTTGCCACCGCCAGACCGGGGGACGAGGAAATGAGACGACGTATATCATTACACAAAAAAGAAAGGCCCGCTACGTGGAACACCTGGGAGGGGAATCCGAGCGATTTGATTAATTATTTATATACTGTTAACGGTGCAGCACTGATAGATTGCCTCACCACCTGGTTATCGGAACTGATCTTCGATAAATACGATGATTTGGGAAAATTATCGGAGGACGAATGGAACGAGGTGCAAAAAAAACTTCTTCGAAAAGTTGAGGAGCTGTGTAAAACAACGGGGCCAGAGGTTTTAGTAATAGTGAGCAATGAAATTGGCATGGGAATAGCGCCCGCCTTTATAGTGGGCCGGAGGTTCAGGGACCTACAGGGCAGGGCCAATCAAATAGTCGCGTCCCGTGCTGAAAGCGTAGCAATGATGATAGCGGGGCTGCCCTTGTGGTTAAAGGGAGGCAGAGTAGAATAAATCAACCCGAAAGGAGGCGCAGTGTTGCATTTTATTGAAATATTAGCGGCCTCATTTTCTTTTTTCAGCAGGATTCCCGTACCGAAGATCCTCTTGCCCGAAAGAGAGCCGCCTTACCCTATGATGCTCGCCGTCTCCCCTTTGGTAGGAGGTATTTTGGGCGCGATATGGGGAGGAGTAGGGGCATTTCTCAGCTTGAGGTTTGCAGCCCTTGGTGCTGCATGGGCGTCGGCATTGATATATGTATTGTTAGGTTGGGGATTGCACTTGGACGGACTTAGTGATGTGGCAGATGGCTGGGGAAGTGGAGAAAGCGGGGCAACACTTAAGGAAGTGATGAAAGACTGCCATTGTGGGCCCTACGGTGTTGTAGCATTAGTATTGACATTGGGTATGTGGACATCGCTCCTTTTTGCCCTTCCAACATGGCGTTGGATAACGATAGGCATAATGGTGGGAGCATCAGGCAGGTGGGCGATGTGCTGCGCGTCGTGCATAGGCCGTTATCCCTGGAAAAGTGGCATGGCGCTTCCCTTTGTCCAGGACTTTTCAGTTAAAGAAATTCTTTATGCCCTTTTATGTTTTGCCATATTTTTTCTACTTGGACCATGGCTGTGGATTTTATCATTCTTTTCAACCACATTCATTGGCGCCCTTGTCGCACTGTGGGCACAGAAGCGAATTGGGGGAGTAAGTGGTGACGTACTAGGTGCAGCAGAAGTGTTGGCTGAGCTTTGTGCACTTGCGGCGATAGCTTTGTTTACACTGTAATTAAACAAGAGCCTATAAAGAATCCACATTTTGCCCTCAAATCATTTTTGTTGCTTTATCTAAAGTTAGTTTATGGTAAAATGCGCATATTTAAATGGCTTCTTTGTGATGTTAGATTTTTAAATATATTTTTAAAACAAGACAAAGAGTGAGGTAAAAATTGAGAAATAAAATTAAACTAATAGCTATTGATTTGGACGGTTCACTTCTTACATCAGAAAATACCATTACGGAAAACACGAT
>Ga0208823_1003779_pt1 | contig 10601 bp, 8 predicted proteins | sample AD_UKC075_MetaG_FD_184440 | JGI IMG/M metagenome (GOLD analysis project Ga0208823, IMG submission 184440) | Active sludge microbial communities of municipal wastewater-treating anaerobic digesters from USA - AD_UKC075_MetaG (SPAdes) (version 2) | ecosystem: Engineered > Bioreactor > Anaerobic >... | reverse complement strand
CTCGCCAGGCAGCCCGACGACGATCGCGAAGGACGCCGGGGGGCGACCGAGGGACTCCAGCTGCTCGCGCACCGCCAGCAGCGACTCGCGCGCGTCGCGCAGGGTGGCGTTCAGCTTCTCGTTCGTCTGGGCGAGCGCCCGTGCGTCCGCGCGCGCCTCGGCGAGGCGGCGCTCCGTCAGCTCGGACGCCCTGATGCGCGCGTCCAGCAAGCGCCGAGCCTCGTCCAGCTCGGCCTGCGGCGTCCGCTCGGTGCTCACTCGTCGTCCTTGTCGGGAGGCAGCTGCTGGACCCAGGCCGGCCTCGGTCCGTTGTAGTCGGGGCCGTAGGCCCCAGGGGCCGGACGCCGACGCCGCAGCGGCGCCTTCACCCCGGGCGCCAACCGCCGGGCGAAGACGAGGTAGCCCGTGTGACCGGTGGTGGTGTGCGCCGGACGGATCGCCAGGCCCTCGGCATGCCACTCCCGGACGGAGTACTCGCGGGCCCACGGCTCGGTGAAGCCCTCGTGGGTGCGGATCATGTCCATGACGCGGCCCATCTGGGTGGTGGTGGCGACGTAGCAGCACAGATAGCCACCCGGGACGAGCACCTCGGCGATCGAGGCGACGCAGTCCCACGGGGCGAGCATGTCGAGGATGACGCGGTCGACAGGCTCGGGGCCGCGCGTCTCGACGAGGTCGCCCACCCGCAGCTGCCAGGCCGGATGGGGCGCGCCGAAGAACGTCTCGACGTTCTTGCGGGCGACCTTTGCGAACTCCTCGCGGCGCTCGTAGGAGTAGACCGTGCCGGACTCGCCGACCGCTCGAAGCAGGGCCATCGTGAGCGCGCCCGAGCCGACCCCGGCCTCCAAGACGCGGGCGCCGGGGAAGATGTCGGCCTGCATCAGAATCGCGGCGGCGTCCTTGGGGTAAATCACGGCGGCTCCGCGGGGCATCGAGACCGTGAACTCGTTGAGCACCGGCCGGAATGCCAGGAACAGGTGCCCTCCGACCGAGCGCGCGACGCAGCCTTCCGGCTGGCCGATGAGGTCGTCGTGCGAGACGCCGCCGTGCGTGGTGTGGAAGGTCCCGCCCTCGCGCAGCAGCACCGAGTGGCGGCGTCCCTTCTGGTCGGTCACGGTGACGCGCTCGCCCGCCACCAGCGGTCCGGTCAGGACGCCCGAGAGCACCTGGTCATCAGCGGGCATTGAAGTACTTCGCTTCCGGGTGGTGGACGACGAGGGCGTCCGTGGCCTGTTCGGGGTGTAGCTGGAACTCCTCGCTCAGCTCGACGCCGATCCGCGAGGGATCAAGCAGGGCGACGACCTTGGCCCGCTCCTCCAGGTCGGGGCAGGCGGGATAGCCGAAGCTGTACCGGGACCCGCGGTGCGCCTGATGGGCGATGATCTCGCGGATGCTGCCCTCGCCTTCAGCCAGGCCGAGTTCGGCGCGAACGCGGGCGTGCCACATCTCGGCCAGGGCCTCGGTGAGCTGGACGGAGAGGCCGTGCAGTTCCAGGTAGTCGCGGTAGGAGTTCGACTCGAACAGCTTCGCGGTCGCGTCCGAGACGGCCGAGCCCATCGTGGCGAGTTGGAAAGGAATGACGTCCATGCCCAGCTCCCGGGCCTCGTCGGCGTCCCGGAAGAAGTCGGCCAGGCAGAGGCGGCGTCCGGCGGGCTGCCGCGGGAACGTGAACCGGGTCAGCTCGCGGGTGTGATCGTCCGGATCGACGACGACCAGGTCGTTGCCGGTGGAGTAGCAGGGCCAGTAGCCGTAGACGACCGCGAACTCGCCGAGTTGATCGGTCTTGATGCGGTCCAGCCAGGCCCGCAGGCGTGGGCGTCCGTCGGTCTCGACAAGTTCTTCGTAGCTGCGGTCCTTGGACGCCCGCAGTCCCCAGCGGCCCTTGAAGGTCGCGTCCTCGTCGAGCCAGTCAACGATCTCGGCGAGCTTGATGCCCTTGACGACCCGGCTGCCCCAGAACGGCGGCTTGGGCACGTCGACGCCCCGGGCTACCTCCGACCGGACGCCGTCGGCGTCCGCCTCGATCTCGGGGCGGTCGACCTGGGCGATGCGCCGCAGGCGCGGCGCCGGCAGGGACGCCCCCGGCTCGCCCCGCTTGACGGCCATGACGGCGTCCATCAACGCGAGCCCCTCGAAGGCATCCTTGGCGTAGCGGACCTCGCCCGAGTACAGGCCGTTCAAGTCCTCCTCGACGTAGGTGCGGGTCAGCGCGGCGCCCCCCAGCAGCACCGGGAAGTGGCCCAGGCCGCGGGCGTCCATCTCGAGCAGGTTGTCGCGCATGACGACCGTGGACTTCACCAGCAAGCCGGACATGCCGATCGCGTCGGCCTTGCTCGCTTCTGCCGCCTCCAGGATCGCGGCGACCGGCTGCTTGATGCCGATGTTGACGACGGTGTAGCCGTTGTTGGTGAGGATGATGTCGACGAGGTTCTTGCCGATGTCGTGGACGTCGCCCTTCACTGTGGCCAGCACGATCGTGCCCTTGCCCGCATCATCGGTCGACTCGATGTGGGGCTCGAGGTGCGCGACGGCCTTCTTCATCACCTCGGCGGACGCCAGCACGAACGGCAGCTGCATCTGCCCGGAGCCGAACAGCTCGCCCACCGTCTTCATGCCAGCCAGCAGGTCGTCGTTGATGATGTCGAGCGCGGGCTTGGCCGCCAGCGCCTCGTCGAGGTCGTCGGCGAGGCCGCGATCGTCGGCGTCCACGATGCGCCGCTGCAGCCGCTCGCCCAGGGGCAGGCCGGCCAGCTCGGCCGCGCGGGCCTCCTTGGTGGCGGCCGTCGTCACGCCGTCGAACAGCTCCAGGAAGCGGGCCAGCGGGTCGTAGCCCTCGCGGCGGCGGTCGTAGACCATGTCGAGCGCGACCTCGCGCTGCTCCTCGGGGATGCGCGCCATCGGCAGGATCTTGGAGGGATGCACGATCGCGCTGCTGAGGCCGGCGTCCACGCACTCGTTGAGGAACACCGAGTTGAGGACGACCCGCGCGGCCGGGTTCAGCCCGAAGCTGACGTTCGAGACGCCCAGGGTCGTCTGCACGTCGGGGTGCGCGGCGGTGATCCGGCGAATGGCCTCGATCGTCTCCAGGGCGTCGCGGCGGGTCTCCTCCTGGCCGGTGCCGATGGGGAACGTCAGGCAGTCGACGATGATGTCGGACGTCGCCATGCCCCAGTTGGTGGTCAGGTCGTTGATGAGCCGCTCGGCGACCTTGACCTTCCAGTCGGCGGTCCGGGCTTGGCCCTCCTCGTCGATGGTCAGCGCCACGACGGCGGCGCCGTGCTCAGCCACCATCGGCATCACGCGCGCGTAGCGGGAGCCCGGGCCGTCGCCGTCCTCGTAGTTGACCGAGTTGATGACGCTGCGTCCGGCCAAGGACTCGAGCCCGGCCTGGATGACGTGCGGCTCGGTCGAGTCGATCACGATGGGCAGCGGCACCGCCGTGTTGAGGCGGAACGCCAGCTCGCGCATGTCGGCGGCGCCGTCGCGTCCGACGTAGTCAGCGCACAGATCCAGCAGGTGGGCGCCCTCGCGCGACTGCGCTTTGGCGATGTTGACGCACTCGTCCCAGTTGCCCGCCAGCATCGCGTCGCGGAAGGCCTTCGACCCGTTGGCGTTGGTGCGCTCGCCGATGGCGAGGTAGGACGTGTCCTGCCGCAGCGGCGTCTCCGAGTACAGCGACGAGATGGACGCCACGTGCTGCGGCGTCCGGGCCACGACGGGGCGCGCGCGGACGGCGTCCGACAGCAGCCGGATGTGCTCGGGGGTGGTGCCGCAGCAGCCGCCGACCAGGCAGAGACCGAACTCGTCGGCGTAGGCGGCCAAGGCGTCCCGGAGTTCGGGCGCCGTCAGCGGGTAGTAGGCGCCGTCCTTGGTGAGGACCGGCAGGCCCGCGTTGGGCATGCACGAGACCCCGATGGACGCGTGCCGCGCGAGGTGGCGCAGGTGCTCGCGCATCTCCTCGGGTCCGGTGGAACAGTTGAGGCCGATGACGTCGATGCCGAGCGGCTCCAGCGCAGTCAGCGCGGCCCCGATCTCGGAGCCCACCAGCATCGTGCCGGTCGTCTCGACGGTGACGCTCACGATGACCGGCACGTCGCGGCCTACGGACGCCATCGCCCGCTTCGCCCCGATCACGGCGGCCTTCGCTGCCAGGACGTCCTGGCAGGTCTCGACGATGATGCCGTCGGCGCCGCCACGCAGGAGGCCCTCCGCACAGGTCTGGTAGCCGTCGCGCAGCGCCTCGAACGTGACGTGCCCCAGGCTGGGCAGCTTCGTGCCCGGACCCATCGAGCCCAGCACGTACCGCGGCCACTCGGGCGTCGAGAGTCGATCAGCGACCTCGCGGGCGATGCGCGCGCCCGCCTCGGCCAGCTCGAAGATCCGGTCGGCGATCGCGTACTCCCCCAGCGCCGACACGTTGGCGCCGAAGGTGTTCGTCTCCACGGCGTCCGCGCCGGCTTCGAAGTAAGCCTGGTGGATCTGGGCCACCACGTCCGGACGCGTCACGTTGAGGATCTCGTTGCAGCCCTCGAGGTCGGCGAAGTCGGCCAGCGTCATGTCGAAGCCCTGCAGCATGGTGCCCATGCCGCCGTCGGCGACGAGGACGCGACTGGCCAGGGCGGAACGAAGATCCTGATTCACCGGCACAGGATAGTTCTCTGGGGCTGCGGCGGCCCCATTCGGTCCGGCCGGACGCCCTGGGTAGAGTGGCCGCCATGTCTGGCCCGTCCCCGCTCCGCGATCTGAACCGGCCCGTCGTGATCGCCGCGTTCGGCGGCTGGAATGACGCCGGCGACGCGGCGACCGGCGTCCTGGACCACCTTGCGGACCTGTCCTCGGCCGAGTTGGCCTTCGCGCTCGACCCCGACGAGTTCTACGACTTCACCTCCAGCCGTCCCGTGGTCATCAACGGCGACGACGGACGCCGGATCATCGAGTGGCCCACGGTCGAGGTGCTCGTCGGCCACCTCCCGGAGCGCGACCTGGTGCTCATCGGCGGACCCGAGCCGAACTACCACTGGAGCGCCTTCTGCGCGAAGTTGGTCTCGGCGATGATGTCCGTCAAGCCGGAGCACGTCATCCTGCTGGGCTCGATGCTCGCCGACGCGCCGCATCGGCGTCCGGTGCAGATCGCGATGAACTCGACGGAGTACGAAGGCCCGACGGGCATCGTCGGCGTCCTCACCCAGGCCTGCAACAACGCCGGCTTCGAGGTGACCACGCTGTGGGCGGCCGTGCCGCACTACGTCGCCGAGCCGCCGAACCCCAAGGCCACGTTGGCGCTGCTGGGTCAGGTCGAAGACGTTTTGGACGCCACCCTGGAGGTCCGCGACCTGCCGCAGCAGGCCGCCGCCTGGGAGGGTCGCGTCAACGACCTCGCCGCGGACGATCCGGACATCCAGACGTACATCTCGACGCTCGAAGAGCACTACGACACCGACGAAGAGACCGACGTCGCCGAGGCCTTGGCGGCCGAGGCCGAGCGCTTTCTTCGGCGCCGCAACCGCTGATCAGTGCGCCCGGCAGCCGCAGCGTAGGTCGGCCTGGCCCTTGAGGGCGCGGACCATGGCGTCCGGGTCGTCCGACCGGAACACGGCCGAGCCGGCGACGAACACGTCCGCGCCGGCGTCCACGCAGCGATCGATGGTCTCCTCGGAGACTCCCCCGTCGACCTGAATCCAGATGTCGGTGCCGGACGCCTTCACGAGCTGACGTGTCCGGGCGATCTTGCCGAGCATGCCGTCCAGGAAGCGCTGGCCCCCAAAGCCGGGGTCCACGGTCATGATCAGGATCATGTCGAACTCGGTGATGATGTCGGCCAGCGGCTCGATCGGCGTCTGCGGACGCAGGCCCACGGCAGCCCGCGAGCCCAGGCTGCGCAGCTGCCGGGCCGTCCGGATCGGGGCCTGGGACGCCTCCAGGTGGAACGTCACGGACTCGCAGCCCAGCTCGGCGTACTGCGGGGCCCAGACGTCCGCGTTCTCGATCATGAGGTGGATGTCGAGGAAGCGTCCGGCGTTGTTCTTGCGCAGGCACTCGATGACGGGCAGGCCGAGGGTGAGGTTGGGCACGAAATGGCCATCCATGACGTCGAGGTGGATCGCGTCCGCGCTCGGGATGCGCGCGATCTCGCTGTCGAGCGCGGCCAGATTTGCGTTGAGGATGCTGGGATGGATGCGGTTCGCCACGCTCGCGACCCTATCGCTCGACGGTCACGCCCTGCCGAGCGGCCAGGGCAAGAAGTGGCTCGAGGGCGTCCGGCCTGACCTCGAACCGGCGAGTCTTGGCGCGGCTGATGAGGTAGTCGCTGGTCACCTTCTGGCCGTCCCGCAGGGTCATCACGACGTACCCGGCCCTGGGGCGAGACTGCCCCTTCAGCGAGGCCAGCTGCGACCAAGACAGGTCGAAGCCGCCGAGTCCCTCCATCCGGACGCCCCTGGCGTCGGCCCGGACCCGTTGCCGCAGCAGGCCCAGGCCTCGCCAGAACTGCGCGATCGAGAAAAGGACGCCCGCCGCGTAGAGGGCGGTCCACGGGCTGGCCGCGTCCGCCGAGTTGACCTGCTTCACGAAGAGCAGGAGCCAGAGCGGCAGCAAGGCCAGGTAGGCCACTCCGATGAGCGGGCTGTAGAGGTCGCTGACCACCTGATCCGTCGTGTCGGGCATGGGCTCAAGTCTGGCAGCAGCTCTGTGCCGGAGCTTGCAGGCTCAGTGCAGCAGCTTGACGGCGTGGGTCCACTCGCCGTTGTTGAAGCCCCGGATGCACCACAGCATGCACAGCGCCTCGATGGCCCTCGCCGACACCGGACCACCCATGTCCTCGATCTCCCAGCCGACTCCGCGTCAGTCGACGCGCAGCAACGACAGGAACATCGCGTCCGTGCCGTGCCGGTGCGGCCACAGCTGGACGTCGTCGCCGAGTGCGCAGTCGGCCACGCCGGTCAGCCAGTCGGACGCCGTCAGCCGGCGGACGCGTCCGGGGCGGGCCGCGACGGCGGCGTCCACGATCTCGACCGTTTCGCGGCGGTGCGGCGAGCAGGTGACGTACGCGACGACCCCGCCCGGCGCGGCGGCGTCCAGGGCCGAGTCGAGCAGAGCGCGTTGCAGCGGCACGAGGTCGTCGAGGTCCGACTCGCTGCGTCGCCAGCGAGACTCCGGACGCCGACGCAGGGCTCCCAGGCCGGTGCAGGGGACGTCCGCCATGACGCGCGCGAACGCGCCGTCACGCCACGCGGGACGTGTGCCGTCGGCGCAGATCACCACCGGCGCGTGGTCGCCGCCGTAGGCGCGGAGGCTCTGCGCCACCAGGGCCGCGCGATGCTCCGAGACCTCGGAGGCCAGCAACCGCTGCCCGGCGGCGATGGCCAGGCCCGCCAGCAAGGCCGCCTTGCCGCCCGGGCCGGCACACAGGTCGAGCCACGGCCCGGCCGGGGCGTCCGGACGCGCCAGGGCCCACGCCACGAGCTGAGAGCCCTCATCCTGGACGCCCGCGCGACCCTCCCGCACCGCCGGCACGTCGCCGGGATTACCCGCCCGCCGTGCTCCGAACGGGCTGTGCGACGTCCGCTCGCCGGCCAGCTCGGTCGTGTTCGCCAAGCCCGGGCGGACCACCAGGGTCGTCACCGGGGGCTCGTTGTTCGCGGCGAGGCCCGCCTCGGCCTCGTCGCCCAGCAGCTCGACGTACGCCTGGGCGATCCAGCGCGGGTGATGCGTCCGGGTGGCCAGGGCGCCGACGGCGTCCTCGCCGGCCGACAGCAGCGCGACCCACTCGTCCAACGACTTCGCTGCGACCTTCCGCAGCACGGCGTTCGTCAGGCCGACCACCTTCTCGCCGATCTCGGCTCCGGCCAGCTCAACCGTGGCGGCCACCGCCGCCCGCTGTGGGACGCGCATCGAGAGCAGCTGGTGCGTCCCCAGCCGGAGGGCGTCCAGGGCGTCCGGCTTGAGGCCGCTGATGGGCCGTCCGGACGCCTCCGCCAGCACGCGGTCGTACGTGCCCTGAAGGCGGGACGTGCCCGACACCAACTCGGTGGCGAAGGCGGCATCGCGGGCGTCCAGGCCGGCGTCGGCGAGCCGGCGGCCGAGCTCGAGGTTCGTGTAGGCGCCCTCGGACGACACGGCGCGCAGGGTGCGGTACGCCAGGACGCGAGCCGCATCCGGACGCCGACGAGCCAGTCGCTGATGCGGCATCACGCCACCGGATCGAAGGCGAGATCGGACGCCTTGAGGCCGCGTCCCCAGTCGGCCCCGGGCATCTCCTTCTTGCCCTGGGGCAGCACTCTGATCAGCTCCAGATCGACGGTGCCGGTGCCGACCAGTAGGCGTCGACGCTCGGGGCGGAGCTGCCCGGGCTCCAGGTCACTCGACGGCAGGGGCCGGGCCAGCGCGACCTTGACCCGCTCGCCGTGCAGGGTCGTCCAGGCCATCGGATCCGGCGAGCACCCCCGGATCAATCGATCGAGGTGCTCGCCCGCCAGGCTCCAGTCCAGCCGCGCCTCGTCGACGGTGAGCTTCGGCGCCAGGGTCATGCCGTGCGTGGTTTGCTCGGTCGGCGTCCGGGAGCTCAGGTCGTCGAGCGTGTCCAGCAAGAGCCGCGCGCCTGTGTGCGAGAGCGCGGACAGCAACTCGCCGGCCGTCTCAGTACCGTCCAGTGGGTGGGTGAGCGTTCGGTAGACGGGCCCCGCATCCAGCGGACGCGTCAGACGGAACGTCGTCGCCCCCGCCACGGCGTCCCCGGCCATGATCGTGCGCTGCACCGGCGCCGCCCCACGCCAGCGCGGGAGGAGCGAGAAGTGCAGGTTGATCCAGCCGTAGGCGGGAATGTCGAGGGCCGGCTGCGTCAGCAGGTTGCCGTAGGCGACGACCGGGCAGGCGTCCGGGGCGAGGTCCGCGAGCTGAGCGAGGAAGTCCGGGTCGGACGCCTTGGCCGGCTTCAGCGCCACCACGCCGTGGTCCGCTGCCCATTCGCCCACCGGCGACGGGACAGGACGTGCCGAGCGGCCGCGAGCGGCGTCCGGTCTGGTGACGACCGCGACCACCTCGTGACCGGAGGATGCCAGCAGCTCCAGGGACGGAAGCGCCACCTCGGGGGTGCCGGCAAAGACGAGTCGCACGACACCAACCCTAGGCCCTTCCCTGACGCACTCCGACGACGTAGCATGCACGCAACCGGGAAGCACCCGGACACCCGGAGGAGGGAGCGGCGTTATGGCAGAACTCTCTGAGAAGGTCAGGGGCTAAGAGCCCACCACATCTCACGCGAAGGCCGCCCGGCGATCACGCCCGGCGGCCTTCGTTTGTCTAGACGAGCTAGTCGATCTCTTGCGGGTCGACGGTGATTCGCACCGCGGACTCCTTCGCGCTCGACCGGCGTCCGGCTTCGGCGCGCAGGGCCGAGAGCAGGTCGGACGCCCGTGCCGGGGTCGTGCGGAGGCTGAGCCGCCAGTGCTCCTCGTCCAGCGCCAAGGGGCCGAACCGCTCCACCTGAGGGACGGCAGCGGCCACCGAGTCGAACGCGTCGACGGCTTGCCGCGAGCCCTCGACCACCACCAGCTTCGCGGCGGGTGGGAAGCCAGCCGCGCGTCGATCGGCCAGCTCGCGCTCCGCGAACCCCACCGGGTCCAGCCGGACCAGGGCCTGCAGCGCGCGGGCGTCCGCCTCCCCCACCGCCATGACGGTTCCGCCGCGGTCCGCCGGCCGGACCAGGGCGCAGACGCCAGTCCACCGCCTCAGCGCCTCCTCGGCCGCCCGCAGGTCGGCGCGGTTCAACAGCAGCCACGTGTCGAGCAGCACCGCTGCCGCGTACCCCTGGTCGGCGGTCGGCTCGGCCCCCGGAGTGGCCAGCACGAGCGCCGGCTCGTCCGGCACACTCGCCACGAGGCGTCCGGACCAGGACTCGATCACACGGGTCTGCGGGAAGGCCTTACCCAGCTCTTCGGCCGTCCGCCGGACGCCGACGCGCGGCGCCCGGAGCCGGCGTCCACCGCACTCGGAGCAGGCCCAGCCGCCCCCCACCGGACCGCACAGCGCGCAGGTCAGCCGCAGGGCCGCGTCGCCCGCCTCGCCACGGAGCAGCCGCGAGCAGCGCGGGCACCGGGCGGTCGCTCGACAGGCCTCGCAGGCGACGGTCGAGACGTACCCGGCGCGGGGCACCTGGACCAGCACCGGGCCCTGGGTCAGCCCCTGGCGGATCGCGGCGAAGACGTCGTGCGGCAGGCGTGCGGCGCGCGCGGCCGGATCGCGCTCGAGGGCCCAGTCCGTGTCGGACGCGATGCGCACCACCGGAGCGATCCGCCGGGCCTCGGCCGGCGGCAGTACCAGCGGCACGAGCCAACCGCGCTCGACCAGCGCCTGGGTCTCAGCCGTGCGCGCGTACCCCGCGATCAGCAGCGCGCAGTGCTGCTCGGCGGCCCGAAGCGCGGCGACCTCCCGCGCGTGCGGGTAGGGGGCCCGGGGCTCGGCCAGGGAATCGTTGCCCTCGTCCCACACCGCGATCAGTCCGAGGTCGGGCACCGGCGCGTAGACAGCGTTCCTGGTGCCGAGCACCAGGCGGACGCCTCCCCGCACGGCCGCCAGGAAGGCCCGATAGCGGGCCGCCGGACCAA
>Ga0208823_1003776_pt1 | contig 10609 bp, 12 predicted proteins | sample AD_UKC075_MetaG_FD_184440 | JGI IMG/M metagenome (GOLD analysis project Ga0208823, IMG submission 184440) | Active sludge microbial communities of municipal wastewater-treating anaerobic digesters from USA - AD_UKC075_MetaG (SPAdes) (version 2) | ecosystem: Engineered > Bioreactor > Anaerobic >... | reverse complement strand
CGCCCCGTACTTGGTGGTGGCCATGAGGTGAGTGTATCATGCCCTTTGCGCCCTCTCAGAGGAGTGATAGGCGACATAATCTATGTTATCGGCGTTCAATCACCGGGAGTTTCTCACTCGTGCGGGGCGGTTGACCTCGTGAAACGGCAACCAGGAGCAGGGACGTTCCTGGAACGGCGCATCCGGGCGTTCAGCGTTCAATGGGGTGCCGGCATGGATCCGCTACGACAACCTCAAGCCGGCGGGTGGTCCGTCATCGACAGTTGCTTGGACGGTATGACGGCCCGGCTCGTTCGACCACGACGACCAGGACACTGCCGCGGATTTGCCCAGTGACCCATTCTCTTGGACGCGGCCCAATTCATGGCCGCTTTGGGGGATCGAATGACACCAGGAAGGGTTGAGGACTAAGACTACGTATTTGGATGACTGCCCCTCGTTCTCCGACCGGGGGGTACATGATCTCCGTAACGCCTAGCCGAGGCTGCTGTTGATGAGCCAGTGTTGGCGCCCAGAGACCCTCTTGAGTCATCGAGGTGTGCACAGTTGCAGCCTGCACCGTTCCTAACCTTCTCGAAAAATAGTCGGCAGAAATGGAGGAAACACCATTGAGGGTGATCAGGACGTCACAGTTCTCTAGTAATCGGGAGGCCATCGTGGCGTCGCCAAAATCTTCGTTCTTCTGAAGCGCTATGCAGACCGGGGAATTGGCCCCGCGAAGGACGGCCAGCATCTGGCCCACGTCGATCTTTGCCGCGTAACGGGGTACTTCATCGAGAAACCAGATTACGTGACTTGAGTTGCCACCGAAACGTTCAAGACAACGCAGCCGAAGGAAGTTCAATAGCATAGAAGCGGACGCCATCGAACGTTCGCCTCCGCTAAGTCTCGCCCCGACAACCACTGTCGTACCCGGAGCTAGTGCGTCCGCAGCCCTGAACGCTCGCGGGCCGGAGCCTGCGAGCATGTCTCGCAGGGTAGGATCCGCTAGCCAGGAAACGCGGTTCGAAATTCCTGAGGTGGCCCTAGAGTACTCGCCAGGTGTGAACTGCGCCAGATCTATCACGTCCATCCCGTCCGCCGGAGATCGCGAGAGACAGTCTCGGAGGAAAGCCTGGTCAATCATCATTCTGTAGAGAACAGCAGGATGAGGTGGGTGCCGAAACGCGCGGACAGCAAGAAGGATGGCGCCCCGGAGCCAGCGATTGTCGCGTTCGGAGAAATATTTTCCGGCGTGATCCGAGTCAGATGATTCCCCCAGAAAGGCGTTCGCGAGTTGGGCTGCCGCAGCGGGCGAATCCACTTCTGCCAATGGGTTCCAGGATGCCGACTCTCTGGGATCGAGAACATCCCAGCGTATGAGTGGGAAGGTGGCGTTCACCCCCATACGCTTCTTCGCTCCGGCCATCTCAAGCAGCAGATCGCCCTTTGCGTCCACGGCTACTGCACTGAGCCCGAGGCTGGCACTGCTGCAAATCCACGGTGCTATGAGCGAATATGTCTTGCCAGCCCCTGACGGGCCGACGATGGCGCTGTGGCGAGCGAGATCGTTTATGTCCAAGAAGACAGGGTACGAGTTCTGCTCTCCAAGCTGTGGATGTCGGACGCTTCCAATTTGGTACTGGCCAGCGCTGAGACAACCCAGTTGCTGAGGTAGAAGGACCTCCCTGTAGTCGAGGAACGACTGGGTCGTTCCGGAAGGCGGGGAATCTCCTGGCGCGAGGATGCCAGTTCGGATAGCTCTTCTGCTCGGCCGCACAGAACTTCTGCCGACTGCTTGAGCAATTCCGGTGGTGATTCGTTCTGCAGCCGTATAGCTCGCGCTGAAAGCGCCTCGGGTCAAGTCCCAGCCGATTCCCATGATCGTGGGCTAGCGCTCGCGGCTTGGCTCTTGGCGTTGATCGGGTGTCCTGAGTTGGTAACCAAGTTCCATTGCCGCCTCTCGCTGGTCCTCCTCACGCAGTTCGCGGTAGTCAGCAAGTTGCCCGAAAGCGTCATCCATGGTTGCTTGCATTTTCGGATCGACCAGGGCGGAGACCTCACGGACATTGCTCGGGGTAGATGGTGTCGGCGGGACAGGAACTGGGGTCAGTGCTACAGTCCCCGCGAGCTCAGCACTGACCATCGCTGCGTCCAGCGCCTGAGACACTCGATCCTTCCAGTCTCTGTTCGGGTGGGTCACGACGAACCTCGCTCTCGCGGTCTCCACACACTCGATGGGGCACCAAGCGTACCTGACCTGTCTTCCGATCCACACTGGCAACGCGGAGGCCCTTAGAACGGCCGAGTGGCTCGGCCCGGGCGCCAGACTCCGCTTTGGTGAGCCGAGTCGGGTCCGAGTGCGCGATCACGGAGGCGTCCACGTCCCGCACGCCCCCGTCACAGACGACCCTGACGGCTACGCTTGTACTCACTCGCCAGGTGCGCGTTCCCGCTGGGCGACTTGAACCTTCGCAAGTATACGTATTCCGTTTCACAACAGGCGCTTTGGTACATCCGGGCAACGCGTCAGTCCACGACTCGTGAACGATCGAGGATAGATTAGGGGGTGCTTCATTGGACTCAAAGACTCTGCACATCGGTGGCGGACGATTCCTAGCCTTGCCGGTCTGGAAGCCGCCGGCCATGGTGGCTGAAAGACGGTGGCGGGAATTGGCAGAGATCAATGACTTCATTATTCGAGCGGTAAGGTACGACTATTCACGGGCGGTTTTGAGTCAGCAGTTGATCCAATCGCCGGCCGAGACCCTCCGACTTCAAACGGGGGTTTGCGGGGACATCTCTGCCCTATTTGAATCAATGGCGCGACGCCGCGGCTTCGAAGTCATATCAATTATGTCGAATTCGCTAAACCATGCCTGGAACGCTGTTCGCTTTGGAGACTCCTGGTACCTCGTTGACGTGACCTGGAACGGTTCACTGTCACTAGTCGACGGAAGTAACCTTCCGTCGACGTTCCTAACGGACTTGGACTTTCGCCGCAGATATTTTCTGACTCGTGTCAGTAGCGAAGAGCGCCTCGCCCGAGCGGGGCTTCTCAGCCAGACGCATCGCGCCCCTGATGCCCGTGTCGTTGATTACGAACGCACCTTGGAGGTCATCGCCTTGCTTCGAGAGATCGACCAGATCTTGGCGGCGACGCCGACTATCGACGAACAGACTAGTCGACGGATGTCCGCACTCGCCGACCGGTGCACTGAACTCCGATCCAAATATGCTCTGGCCGTGGAGTTCGACATCAGGCTCGACATGCGTAAACGAGCACTCTAGTTAAACAGGAAGACCTCAAGGTCAATCTGTCCCTCTGTGACTGCTCCGTGCCAATACGTTCTCTTTTGGATACTGCCGAATGAGGCATGCACGGCTTCAGTGAGCAGAGGTGCTACGCGCTCTGAAATGGCCGTTCCCCGCCCTGAGGAAGGCGAGTATCCCCAGATAATCACGAAAGCCGCACGACCCGATCCGATCTTCGAGTTCGCTTCAGCGGTGATCCGCGCTTGAAGTAGCGCCGCCTCGTTCGGATCTCCGTTGAGCAGCGCCTGAGCATTGACCGGGACCGAAAGCATCACGGGTTCAGTTTTCAAACCTGGAGGGGGCGGTGCTGGCGGAGCTGATGCTGTCTCAGTCGCAGTCACCGTCACAGTAGGTGCGGGTTCGCGGGGCTGGACCTGCGGCGGGACTACCTGCGACCCCAACCCGACCAACATGAGCACAATCAGCGAGTCTGCGAGGAGCCAACCAGCTAGGCTGGATCCCCTAGTTACTCCCCCAGGCGATCTCGCCATTGCGCATCCTTACTCATACAGGGAACCGTGGAGACGATACCAATCGGCGGCCACGGAAGACGTCCGGGAAGGGCGAAGAAGCTGTCAATGGCGGCGTTGTCGCCGGCCGCGCCTACCCGGCGCATCGAGCCGACCATGACGTGGTGGGCCGGGGTGCGTACCAACTTCCGGCTGCGGGATTGCGGCCCACGAATCGGTGTGTAGGACACAATCGGCCGCCTGGTCACGCGAACAACTGCGTTGTTGAGCGCGTTCCCCGCGATCCGCGACTTAATCCAGGAGTCGATCGAGTAGCCCACGATCCGGTTGGAGTAGGCGCCCTTGATCGCGTACAGGTACAGCTTGCCCTGGCCGGTCCAGTGCTCAGTGGTGTCGGCCAGCCACAGCCGCCTCGGGGCGTCCGCGGCAAACTCGTGGCATCGACACCCAGGCGTCGCGGGCCTCGTCGTAACCGGACTCGGGGTCATCACTGCAGGTCAAATCCGAGGCAAGGCCAACAAAGCGCGAAACTATACCTCATCGTCTGTCGCGCCCTCGACTGGTTCCTGAACCACTGCAGCAGTAGCTAGAGTGAAACGCAGTCCGTCGAGGGTGGCCCGAATCTCGCGAAGGCCTACCTCGACAGTGGCAACGGTTCGAGCCAGTTGCGCCGCTGTGTCCTCTGCCTGAAGCGACCCGACAGTCCTCGAAAGCTCTTGTGCGCCCTCCTTCAGCTGTGGCAGCACTAGGGACAAAGCAGTCAGCTCCCCGCCCAACTGCTGGATCGTGCTCGCCTGGTCGCGTCCTGCCGCATCCATGTGATCGACCAGGTCCTTCATGCCATCAACGAGGAGGGGTATCTCGGTCGCCGACTTGGAAATGTCACCGCCCAGACCTAAGGCCAAATCAACCCATGCCTTGGCTGTGATGGTGAGCTCTTCCGTTGAGTCACTCAGCGAGACGTTCGACAGTTTCAACTCGTCCGCAACTGTAGCAAGCCGCAATGAATAATCGCGGACATCGTGGCGTAGGTCCCCGATGTTGCCACTTACGGTAGTGACGTTTGTAGCCAGGCTAACTGAGGCGGTTTCCACGTTGGAGGCAGCCTCTTCAAGCCTCGAGAACACTCCCTCTGCCTGAACTAGCGAGTCACCGAGCGACTCAAGAATCAGAGTCATCTGCTCGGCGCTTCGCCTCATGGCCTCAGCGACATCTGCTGTCGTCTGCAGAAGCTGTCCGTCTTCGGACTGTGCCTTCGTGTACGCGTCCACGCGCAAATATGAATCGCAAATTGCCTCCTGAAGCCTTTGTTCACGAGCTGCCAATCTCGCATGGACGATAGAGGACGCGACGGCAGTAAGCATGATTAGCGTAACAAGTAGTGCATCTATCAGAGCGACACCGTGGAGCCGCAGCACCCACGGCAAGGAGTCGTCGAAGCCCTCTTCCCAGAGCGCGAGAAAGCTCTTGGACTGACGGATGCTCTCGGAGACGACGCCGTATCTATAGGCGGCGACGCCAACTCCGAACCAGGTCCACAAGATGGGTGCATAGACGAGCGAGTGCGTTGCGCCATCCAAGCCACGGGAGAAACGCGACTCGCTTTCCACCGGAAGGGCCGACATCACTGGGAGGTTCAGGTCCGAAAGGAACCGATTCCCCCCAGTCGACCCAATCTTGGACTGAACCAATGACAGGATGACCCGATGGGGAGCCCCAATACCCTTCGTCGCTGCGAGATTGTCCAGGTCCCTCTTCAGTTGATCCAGCTGGGCCACGGTCATCCCCTTCATAAAAAAACGAACAACTTATCATCAATCGATCCGGAAAAACGAACTGCCGACCACTTCTAGGGTAAGTTACCAGGCCAAGTTTGACGGTGAGGGCGCGCGAGCCCGCAGCACCAGCGACAGGGAGACTGACGAAAGATCGGGTTTGTCCAATTGGTCTCAGGAGCCGCATTTCGTGCCCTTCAAACACTACCGCGGCACCATTGATATTGGAGTTGGCCGGCCACTGGATCTCACAGAACCGACCGCCCGTGTGCACGGTTCCCCCCCAACCGCTGTCGCTGGCGAGATGAATCAAGGCAGCATCAAGAGCGGGTGTTTCGGACTCACCCGTTTCCCGAGCGAGATGAGCCGCCTCTTCCCAAAGGCCAGCGTACGCGTGTTCCCTTATGGCATCTATGGGGTTCTCCCAATAGCGAATACTGGCAGGGGGACGGAGATTTCGTCGCACTTTGGGGATCACGAAATCTGCCAGATCGTAAAGCGCGGACGGCGGTGCGCTCGGCCTGATGCTCTCAGACACATTCAGTGCATCCCGTATGCAAAGGACGAGAGCTTTCCGATCCTCACGGTTTAATGCTTGATCGAGAGTGCTATCGTCCAAGAAGGCCGCCAGACCAGCACCAACTGTCGTCGCCCCGCCAAGGTGCTGAAGTAGCCGCCCAGCGATCAGATCGCGATTCACGTATCACGGCCTAGGAGCACGGATACTCCCCGAGACCGCCCCGAAAGAGATCTTGTTCCCGGCAGCCAAACGTGCAGTTCGCCCTGGCTCAACCTCCTTAGCACTCCCCCCATCCGTCGTCAGGAACCAACGGGATTGGCTGAGGTTCTGCAGGCCGAGGAGCGACGGATCGTTCGGATTCGCAACCACCACCGCTAATGCGGCGCCTCGAGTGCCAGGATCAGACGTCTGACTGAGATGGTCTTCAAAGATTTGCGCACCGACCCTGAAATACAGCGAACGCCTCGGCAACTCAAGCACGAGCGGGATGTCCACTGCCTTGTGGCACTTCCAGCAACTAAGACGAGGCCGGGCGAAGTTCTCGGCTCTACAGTGTCCGCAGTAGACAAGCGAATCCTCCATCGAGGCGAGCGCGGTCATCCAATCCGCGAACGCAGGGCGGCCAGCCTGGTCGTTCAACCCCACGGTAAAGGCTTGCTCGAAAACGCGCTGAATTTGGGCGGGAAGAATTCCACGGTAAATTATCGGATTATCATGAATACCTCGCACCGGGCGGTTGCTGCTGTCATTCGGATCAAAGATATAGATGGGCGAAGTGCCGCAGAGATGACGAACAGCGAGGACATCCAGCGCGTGGATCTGAGTCTCTCGTGCTCCTAGGAGCGGATGCCCGTTATAGAGGAGATGAAAGAGCAGGACAGCCAGGGAGAAATGATCGGTCCGGCTGGATGGCGCTGCCTCCCCGCGAACCACTTCCGGAGCCATATAGTACTGTGTGCCCAATACGAGACCCGGCGCTGTCGCGTCTGACCCGACGTTGTCGTTATCGCAGATCTTGATGTCACCGGACTTGGGATGGAAGAAGAGATTGCCGTGGGAGATATCGCAGTAATACAAGCCTCGAGCGTGGAGCGCACGGAAGGCCGAGACCGTGTTGATACAGGCTCTGACCAAAACAGACATGCGGGTCGAAACTAGCCGTTTCATCAAAGCAGGGATGCTGGCGAGCTCCGTATCCCGCAGCGCCATTACATAGCCGAATTGTCCTTCGCTGTGAACAACAGAGTCCGGCCAAAGGAAGTGAGGAGACGGCGCGCCGTCCTTCACTAATAGTTCAAGGTTTTTCCGGAGGGGTGCAATCTGATTTTCCGGGTAGTACCACTTAACTGCAACGGGAGCTTCGTTCTTGCCCCGGGAACCGAGAAAGACAACGCCCTGAGTTCCCGATCCCAACTCTTGCTTGATTTCGATTGAACCCAGGTCGGACGTGAGCTTCTCCCCCACCTTGATCATGTTTTGCATCCTTCCAACTGCCTCAACATACCAATAGAGACGTCGTCACCACTTCCCCGTTGGCTGATGCCTTCTAGCCAGTTGGGGAGCTTGGCTGGCGAATCTGGGTCCAAACTGACGTCCGAACAGAACTTGAGGAAGCCTGAGAAATCCGTATAGGAATTGGGCACCCCGTCAGTGGTTACAAGAAAAGCTTTTGGTGCTCCGAGCTCTCTCATTTGACGAGTCGCAGGAGCGGCGCTCTCGACCGCGTCAGGAGAGCACAAAGAGGGGGTTTGGTTCGCCATCGCTGATGCCGGAGGGTGTTGAAGTAGCTCAGGCTCTCCCGATGAAGGAATATAGACGATATAGCCGTCGCCGAGTTGGAAAGAATGGACTGTCTTCTCGCCGACCAGGACGCCCAAAAGAGTCGCACCATACGACGCATGCAGTTTTCGATACCCTTGGACATAGCCTAGAGGGCTGTGGCTGATGAGATCCGGCAAGAGCTGGTCTACCTTGATATGGCGCGCAATCGCGCGGAATTTTCGGAACTCCCCCCGCATCTCTCGCAACTTTGCTTCTTCAAGAGTTGCAGCAAACCGCTGGAACAGCGGCTCACTATCCCAGTCGAGATTCCCAAGCAGATGCTCCGCAACCCGTCGGTTCCATTCGGCCACGACGTATCGGTCGACCCACTCGTTCCATGGATTGCGGAAATGGTTCAGGTTGACGTTCTTGGAGCGTTCGACGAAGACTTCGAAGGCGCTCTTGAGCGTTTCGACAGCCAGGGCTGCCCCAATCTGACTACGGAAGTATTTCTCCGAGCCGTGGCCGTCAGAGACGATGGCGTAGGCCCAATCGTCGAGATGACCCGCGGCGGCGTCATCCTGAACAGGCACGGAGCCTCGCACATGCGAGGCTCCGGCCAGGGCTACCGCGAAAGAACTCCACATGTCACAGCCTCAACGATTACCAGACGTCAGGGGGCGGAGGCGCGTTGGGATCGGGCGCGGGCGGCGCAGGAAGCACCGAGCCGGTACTTGTCGGTACTGCCGACCCGGCTGGGGTGGAGTTGGGGGCGGAGGCGCTCTTAAGCACCTGGATCGTGGCCCATCGAATGTAGGAAGCCAAAGTATCGGCGTTGTTCGCAAGAAGCGGTTGCAGCTCAGCGTGTTCCATGAAGCGACGAAGAGGCCCAAGGTCAGCATCCTGGCCGATCGCGATCGCGAGGCGAACACTGCGCTTCGCCCATGGCTGATCCATCAGCGCCTTGAGACCCTTGTCAAAATCGTCCGTGGGCTGCCCATCTGTGACAAGCACGATCACGGGCGGGAGCCCTCTGTCGGGCATCTGATCCGGAGACAGCTTCTTTGAGACTTCCTCGAGTGCGCCACCCATGGCCGTCAGCCCACCCGCGGAAATGTCCGTCCAAGTGAACTGCTCAAGGGGGACCGGGGCGGGCGTTAGCCAATGAACAGCGCTTCCAAAGGTGAGGACCATTATCTCAACCTGAGCGTTTGGGTTCTCGTTGGCAGTTGACTTCATGGACGGAAGAGCCTCGCGAATCGCGAAGTTCAACTCGCCAATCTTCGATCCAGACATAGACAAAGACGTATCAAGCACCCAAAAGAACCGCAGTGGGCGGCTCGCGATTGGGCCACCTGGGAGATCAGTCACCGGGGCTCCTTTCCTGGAAGCGCAGCTGGATGCTGACAAACTTAGCAGGCCGTTGGCCTCGGCCGGTCACCGATGAGTGGGTGACACGGCCGGAACGACCAGCTCAAGCACCAGGGCCCAAAGTGCCAGCGCCCGCGCGTGCTCGAGCGTCGTCCGGGCAGTAGACCTCGTCTCCTCCCCGAGGTGCCACAAGGGCCACACCCCGGTCACGTGAGCGCCGCAGCAGCCTGCCTAAGGCCTCGGCGTGGCACGCGTCCGTGATCTAGCCGCCGCGTGGACGAGGGCGGCGACTATGTCCATCGCCCACCGATCTGGAGCAGCTCGTCGACGAGCAGCTGCTCCGCCGGCACCTTCGCGCTGGCGTACGCGGAGGTCACCGACGTAGCGACGAATGGCGTCGGGCGCGTGAGACATCTTGACCACGACCGACGTCGGTGGCAGTCCGCTCGCTCTTGAGGAATCGCAGTCTCCCGCGGGGCTCAACGCCCTGCCGCCGCAGAGCGGCACGGATCTCCCGAGCAACCGGTATCCATGATCGCGCTGAGCATGTCACTGCCCCGTCTTGCGTGGCTGGTTCGGCAGGCGTGTGCCGTCCGGAAGCTTGGGCAGACGCCGTCCCGCGCGATGGTCAGCATCGGCGATCGCGGCCCGCACCGCGTCCTGGATCCAGGCTGACCGCGTGAGGTAACGCTTGGCTCGCTCGTCAGCACGGATGGCTTGGTCTATCTGCTCGACCAGGTCGGCACGCAACGGATGGTGGCGGGTCAGGCCGACCACCTTCTCGGGGTGCTCGGGATCAGGTTTTCCGGACAGTTCTCGCCGCGCCGGCAGCTCGAGCAGGCTGCGGCCTCGCACTCCCCGGGCGACGTGGGCCTCGATCACCCAGTGCAGCCACTGGATGAACCCGGCCGGGGCATCTGGGTGATGGCGAAGGTCGTACATGTAGGCCGCGCGGGCTCGCTGCCAGACCTCGGGGTCCCACCAGGCGCCGATCGACTCTCGAGATTCAGTCGCCACGAGCCACCCCGCTAACACCCTGCCGGTTGCACTGCCGGGGGGCTCCTGCGCCAAAAGCGTCTTGGGACAAGGGAATCCGGCCTTGCTTGTCCACAATGCCGATCCGGCGCGCACGTCCTCCACAGACCCTCGGCGGCTCGGGCGGCGGCGTACTCACGCGACGAGGATAGCAATTGTCAGTTCCATCTATTCGACAAGGAGTCGAAGCCATGAGCAAGACCACCGCCACGGCCTATGAGGTGGGCCACCTCTACGAGGTCGACCCCGGCACACTGAAGATCGGCGCGAACGTGCGGAGCGATCCCCGACCCGACGCCAAGGAGTTCGCCGCGTCGATCAAGACCCGGGGCGTGCTGGAGGTGATCAGCGCCTACGTCGACCCCGATGGAGGCCTCACCGTC
>Ga0208823_1003765_pt1 | contig 10621 bp, 9 predicted proteins | sample AD_UKC075_MetaG_FD_184440 | JGI IMG/M metagenome (GOLD analysis project Ga0208823, IMG submission 184440) | Active sludge microbial communities of municipal wastewater-treating anaerobic digesters from USA - AD_UKC075_MetaG (SPAdes) (version 2) | ecosystem: Engineered > Bioreactor > Anaerobic >... | reverse complement strand
TTCCAGACAGTGAGTCCGAATCCTATTGACACCGTGTCCGTGTCTATACCCATGTCCACAGTTCGGCGTTGACACTATTCGTCCTGCATTACCAAAAGAGTGTTTGGGTCAATTGGCTGCACAGGGCTGTGGATTGGATTACTATTGCCATGCAGCGCAAGGCCTACTTTCCATTCCTCATACTCACGCACGACGATAAAGCTGAGTATAAAATCTGGTAAACCGCTCTTACTTGAACAACGAACAAAGGCCGCGTTATCAGATATAGCGTATACATGGAAGTCGAATAAGTATGGTACCAGATTTGTCGCCAGGGCGTACGTCATTGTGCCAATGTCCCCTGTGAGGTATTTCAGGTCAGTGTCAGTGATTACTGACTCCAGTTCATTTGCATAGTTCGTAGTGCAGGTCTTAAGTACAGCAGGCCAATCGGTCATGAACAAAAATACCAGCCATTCAAAAGCTGTGGCTTCTGGAGTCGAAGCAGCAAGTGGTGTGAGTCCGAATACGACAACTAGTAGAGCAAGGATCAGTAGGGCCACTAAACCCCGAATGTGTTGACGTTTCATCTTTCCTTCCTCCCATCAGTAGGCAATAGGTTAGTGAAGGTAAGGGTCTAGATGTATGGTGTGCTCGTGGTGGTGGGACAAGCGCTAGATGTTGGATTTTTCTGCTTGATTGAGTGTTGAACGGCGCAACAGTTATATCCTGCATGTCTTGCCTCTACCGGCGTTTACTAGAGGCTTCTCTGCCTTTATACTGCGTTGGAAAAGTCGCCGGTTTTGACGCTCTGTACGCCTCTGTACGGGTTTGCAGCTGTCGTCTATAGGTTAGACCCTCGCTCGTCTCGCCCGTCCTAGGGCCTCTGGTGCGTTCAGGAATCCCTAGTCGGTAAGCGCGACGTTGCCCGTTATGTTTGCCTGCTCCATTAGGCGCGCGATAGTGTCCCTCTGGGCCTGCTCGTCTAGCGTCTCATTTAGGATCGCCACAGACACCGAATCCTGCCGCACAAACACACCGCGCAGACTGCTGCCTAGATTCCTAACATGGACCCCGTCTAGCCCGTATTCGGCTGCCAATTGCCCTAGCATTTCGACCGCGCTTCCTACCGGCATGAAGTTACCAACGAGGCAACTGAAAATGCGTTTTCGGTGTAAGATCCGGCAACTGAAAATGCGTTTTCGGTGTAAGATCCGGCAACTGAAAATGCGTTTTCGGTGTAAGATCCGGCAACTGAAAATGCGTTTTCGGTGTAAGATCCGGCAACTGAAAATGCGTTTTCGGTGTAAGATCCGGCATTATGTCCGTTAATCTCAACGGTTCGTATTTGTACTGAGTTGCTTGAGAACCCCATGCGTCGTAGACAACAAGACCTTTTCCGTTGTTGGCCAGGACTGCTCCTACACTGCCATTGTCATTGATAACGACTATTCGTTTAGCTCTAACCTCTTCTACGACACCGAATCGGCTAGTGAGAGCCAAAAAGAGAGCAAGCAGCAACAAGGAATAGACTATAATCCTCTCCCACTTGGACATGGAACATCCCCTCCTTGTTAGTCGTTTGACGCTATGTAAGCCTCTCTGACGCATTTTCTAGCGCGGCCTATAGGTAGATATACCCCAGCCGTGTATCGCTTGTCCTAGAGGCTTCTAGAGGCTCGTCGTATTCAAGAGAAAGGTCGTCAAGAGAAAGGTCACGAGAAGCGCTTTTTGCCAAGAAGTCGTCTAGCTCCTGCAAACGCTGCAGCTCCTCCTCAATCTTCTGGAGTAGCGTCGGCTCGTTAGCGTCCTGGAGGATGGATCGCAACCTCTGCGCCTCCTCATGACTCAGCGACAGGAGTATAGTCATGGTCTCACCGCCTTTTTTTACTGCGTTGGAAAACTCACTAACTGAGGCCTCTAGACGCCTCTCTGACGCATTTTCTAGCGCGGCCTATAGGTAGATATACCCCAGCCGTGTATCGCTTGTCCTAGAGGCTTCTAGAGGCTCGTCGTATTCAGCTGATGAATTGTGCCGATTGCGCGTCGTCAGGCGCGCATATAGTACTTTGTTCTAGTGGTTCTAGTTCTAAGTGGTTATAGTTAGGGGTAACCTGGTTACCTAGGGGTAGGTAATGTGGTTTACTAGGGTAGGTAATGTGGTTACCTAGGGGTAGGTCACCATCGAGTTCTCCGGCCTATTGGGGAACAATCGGCTCATGCTGTCCGTTCTCGAGGATATGGGCTTCACCGTCGAAGCGGAAGTAATACTCGACTGCTCCTCGATACTTCCGATTGTCGAGGATATACCGGACAGTGCCGGCGTACCACCTACCACCGCGCTTCGTCGGGATCCCCTCACCGTTGAGAACATCGGCAATTGCCCTATACGACATTCCCTGCTGTCGCATGGTGTATATACGCCTGATAACCTGGGCCTCGTCGGGATCCACCTCGAGGCCTCCGTCACGATCTCGCCTGTAGCCATACGGTGCAGGGCCACCTGCGAAACCTCCGCGCTTTGCTTTCTCTCGCTTGCCGGCTAGCGTCCTCTGAATGATCGCTTGACGCTCCTGGGCTGCCATACCTGCGAGTATAGCGAACACGGTCTGCCCCATAGGTGTTGACGTGTCGATCGGCTCCGTCACCGATCGCAGGACTATTCCGTATTCCTCCTGGAGCAGATTAGCCGTAGTCACCGCATAGACTAGGCTTCTAGCGAGTCGGTCAAATCGCCATACAAGCAACACGGAGAAGGCCTTAGCCTTTGCCAGCTCGAGGATACGCTGAAACCCTTCTCGCTCCTCTGGTTTCGTGGCTCCAGACACGCCGGCGTCAATAATCACGTCCAGGAGCTCGTATCCCTGCGATTTGGCGAAGGCCTCTATCGCCTCTCTCTGGGCCTCGAGTCCATGACCGCTAGAGGCCTGTTCCTCTGTCGATACTCTGACATACCCGACGGCGTTTTCAGCTATCGTCTCTGCCACCTCCTGGGCCTTGCGGTTCCGCTCCTTAAGCCTCATAACACGCCTGCTACCGGTCACGATTGCCCCTCCTCTCAACCATCTATGTATAAATTGTGTTGAGAATCTATACATAGTATAATTTGAGAGGAGACCTGCCGTCAATAGGCAACAGGAAGTTTCCCACTGCTACACGTTTGTAGCTGTTCTCTTATGCGTAAGGCGCTAGTCTATTACGCGTAAGTGCCCGTCACCTTACACCGACAGCTTTTGACGGTCTCTGGGCCTTTTTTATGTGTCACGGTTCGGTTCGTTCGGTTCGCGACCCATGCGCCGGCCACAACCGCACCTGAAACGAGCTAGGGTCATTTAGACACCTCTCGCACATCAGGATTGCCAACCGTCCATTGGGTTGATCTACACCCGTCCTCGCCTCGCTGTTTGACTATTCGCATGTATCCGTTTGCAACGAGCCACTTAATGGCCTGTTTGCACTGTCTCATTCCCCTACCAGTCCATCTATGGGCAAACCGATAGGAGTAGGGAGCGCCCATGTCATCAGGGTTATAGATTCGGTGCAGCTCTAGCACCTCAAGAAAGCCTTTGTAGACGTCTCTAATGCTGTCTGGTGTTCCCTCTGGCAGCCTAGGTGCTAGGATAGGTAGGGATCTCAAAAAACCCGTCTCCACCAGGGCCTTGACTAGCCACAAGGCCTGCTCTCCAGCCGTTAGCTTGAAACGTCCCCCGCTAATTTTCTGATATTTGCGACACTCAACACAGGAACAAGCGCGTGTGTGAATCGCCCTGTAAACCTCAGCCAGCGTGAATGTAGGCTTGTCCAGCTGTTCTCGGTTATGAAAGTCATGAAATATGATTTCGCCGCTGTCAGTTTGATATAGCGCTGCCGATGGTCGCCGTTCGCCGTGCCCAGGCAACGGACAACGGAAGGATTTCCCCAGCTTAACGCCTCTAACGCCACACCTTTCCAATATCGCTGTAGCAACCTCAGGAATACGGGCATACTCACGTAATCTGTCCTCGTTCAAATAGTTTTGAGGGAGGGAGGGGACCCAAGTACTAATATCACTTTTCCCAGCTAGAGGTGAGGGGACCCAAGTACTAATATATATCTTCCTCTTGTCGTCCTCTTGCGCTCTCAGCCAGTCATCAAAACTAGCTAGCTCAATTTCATGGGGTGAATGGGCGTCATACCAGCTGTAATGGGTGTTTGTCTCGCTGTTGATGGATGGAGGAAGGACGGCATATTTTCTTTCTGCGAGTATTTGGCCATAATCAAAATTGCGTGACTGTTCTGGTTGTGAGGAGTGATAGTAGGCGTGAAAGCCTCTGCTGGTTTTGACAAACACTGTTTCAACTAGGTCGCTAGGCGTTAGGTCGTAGTCAACTACCACCAAGCCTCCGGAGGCTTGTCCGCAGATAACGCCTAGATTTAGCCGTGGTTCTTGTTCATACCAGGCCTCGACCTCAGCCATTGTTGCCCGCCGGATCTTGAACGGGATCCAGGAGCGTTTCCCTGTGCTGTCCTTTGGTAGTAGCGGGCTATGTGGCACCTTGCCTCCAGGTGCGATAGGTAGGAGTGCCCAACCTCGCTGTATGTAGTCTCTAGCAGCGATCAGACAGGCTTGCTTGTGTTTTTCTATCTGTCGGTTTTGTAATGTCGCTATTGCTCGTTGTGGTTCTGGCATTAAAAATCCTCCTGTTGATTCCCAGCAGGAGGATTTGGACACACTGTGTGGTATAATGACAATGTGTTCTTTACACACAGTAAAGTCATAATTCCTGCTGGGAGCGCCGTTCGTGTCCAGCAAGACTTTGACGGCGCTTCTTTCTGTACGTATGTCCTAATTCGACAGGACTTGTCCATATCCTACGAGGCAAGCCCTAACTCCTCCGGCCTGCACCTCAACACCTCCGCGATTCGTCTAGCCTGATACTCGTTCGGCCTATCCCAGCCTGTCACCCAGTTTGACACTGCAGCCGGCGACACGCCTAGGAGCTCGGCTAGCTGTCTTTGTGTCATACCCTGTCGAATGAGCTGGATTTTCAACGCCGGATTAGGTTCGCGCTTAGTCATATGACACCCCCTAAAATGCAGACGCGGGAAGAAAGCTCTCGCCTCCTCCCCGCGGGTTGTTCCCTCTGGGTGTTGTTCGGTTGTATATCTCTCACAGGATAATTATACCGAACAGACTTGTATTTGTCAAACACCTGTTCGGTGCTGACGTATTGTCAAACCTAGCCTGACGGTTGATTCTTAGCAAAGAATCGTCTCCACCAGGGCTTACGCTCCTCCAGCAGCTGCCTCGAGGCCTTCAGTTCTTCTGCTTGTTTGTCTATAGCCTCAGTCAAGGCCTTGACCTGTTGACGCAGCGCCTCGAGTTCTGCCCGCGTTGCCTGTTGGGTCTCGCTGATCGCCTGGGCCACCGCGAGGGCCAATGTGTTGACATCGGTTTGCCGGTTCACCGTTATAACATCAGTAACAGTCTGGGCTGTTTGTATTGCGTCAAGCGGGATCCTATATTCTTGTCCATAGGGTCCGTCGGTCAACGAGGCCTCGAGCTCACCTGCCTTAATTCGCCTGCGTATGGTGCGAGTAGATACCCCTAACCTAGCAGCTGCCTCTTTGACGCTTAACGTCTCCATTGTCAACACCTTTCCAGACAGTGAGTCCGAATCCTATTGACACCGTGTCCGTGTCTATACCCATGTCCACAGTTCGGCGTTGACACTATTCGTCCTGCATTACCAAAAGAGTGTTTGGGTCAATTGGCTGCACAGGGCGGTAATATGGACGATGATCGTCATATAGAAAAAGGCCTACTTTCCATTCCTCATACTCACGCACGACAATAAAGCTGAATATAATATTAATATCTGACGAACCGATCTTATTTGAGCAACGGACAAAGGCTGTATTATCTGAGATAGCGTATACATGGAAGTCCAATAAGTGTGGTACCAGATTTGTCGCCAGGGTGTACGTTATTGTGCCAATGTACTCTGTGAGGTGTTTCAGGTCAGTGTCAGTGATTATTGACTCCAGTTCATTTGCATAGTTCGTAGTGCAGGTCTTAAGTAAAGCAGGCCGATCGGCCATGAACAAAAATACCAGCCATTCATAAGCTGCGGCTTCTGGAGTCGAAGCAGCAAGTGGTGTGAGTCCGAATACGACAACTAGTAGAGCAAGGATCAGTAGGGCCACTAAACCCCGAATGTGTTGACGTTTCATCTGAATACTCCTCCTTTTGACGTTCTGTACGCCCCTGTAAGGTTCTCCAGTTTGCTGACGTGCTGAGGTGGATACCGCTTGCGTGTGTGTCCCATAGTCACATTGTAGCTTAACCGGCTCCGTCTTTTTGTCTAGTTTTCTGGGTCCATTATACCCGTCTAGCCCGTATTCGGCTGCCAATTGCTCTAGCATTCCCACCGCTCCCTTCTTAGTCCGTCGTTTGGCGCTCTGTACGCCTCTCTGACGTGTTTTTGAGACATGCTTATAGTCCGATATACCTCCGTCTGGTTCGGCTTGTTGTAGGGCTTCTAGTGCTGTTTTCAGGTCTGACGGGAGTTCTTTTATCACGGCGTCAAGAGAAAGGTCGTCAAGAGAAAGGTCACGAGAAGCGCTTTTTGCCAAGAAGTCGTCTAGCTCCTGCAAACGCTGCAGCTCCTCCTCAATCTTCTGGAGTAGCGTCGGCTCGTTAGCGTCCTGGAGGATGGATCGCAACCTCTGCGCCTCCTCATGACTCAGCGACAGGAGTATAGTCATGGTCTCACCGCCTTTTTTTACTGCGTTGGAAAACTCACTAACTGAGGCCTCTAGACGCCTCTCTGACGCATTTTCTAGCGCGGCCTATAGGTAGATATACCCCAGCCGTGTATCGCTTGTCCTAGAGGCTTCTAGAGGCTCGTCGTATTCAGCTGATGAATTGTGCCGATTGCGCGTCGTCAGGCGCGCATATAGTACTTTGTTCTAGTGGTTCTAGTTCTAAGTGGTTATAGTTAGGGGTAACCTGGTTACCTAGGGGTAGGTAATGTGGTTTACTAGGGTAGGTAATGTGGTTACCTAGGGGTAGGTCACCATCGAGTTCTCCGGCCTATTGGGGAACAATCGGCTCATGCTGTCCGTTCTCGAGGATATGGGCTTCACCGTCGAAGCGGAAGTAATACTCGACTGCTCCTCGATACTTCCGATTGTCGAGGATATACCGGACAGTGCCGGCGTACCACCTACCACCGCGCTTCGTCGGGATCCCCTCACCGTTGAGAACATCGGCAATTGCCCTATACGACATTCCCTGCTGTCGCATGGTGTATATACGCCTGATAACCTGGGCCTCGTCGGGATCCACCTCGAGGCCTCCGTCACGATCTCGCCTGTAGCCATACGGTGCAGGGCCACCTGCGAAACCTCCGCGCTTTGCTTTCTCTCGCTTGCCGGCTAGCGTCCTCTGAATGATCGCTTGACGCTCCTGGGCTGCCATACCTGCGAGTATAGCGAACACGGTCTGCCCCATAGGTGTTGACGTGTCGATCGGCTCCGTCACCGATCGCAGGACTATTCCGTATTCCTCCTGGAGCAGATTAGCCGTAGTCACCGCATAGACTAGGCTTCTAGCGAGTCGGTCAAATCGCCATACAAGCAACACGGAGAAGGCCTTAGCCTTTGCCAGCTCGAGGATACGCTGAAACCCTTCTCGCTCCTCTGGTTTCGTGGCTCCAGACACGCCGGCGTCAATAATCACGTCCAGGAGCTCGTATCCCTGCGATTTGGCGAAGGCCTCTATCGCCTCTCTCTGGGCCTCGAGTCCATGACCGCTAGAGGCCTGTTCCTCTGTCGATACTCTGACATACCCGACGGCGTTTTCAGCTATCGTCTCTGCCACCTCCTGGGCCTTGCGGTTCCGCTCCTTAAGCCTCATAACACGCCTGCTACCGGTCACGATTGCCCCTCCTCTCAACCATCTATGTATAAATTGTGTTGAGAATCTATACATAGTATAATTTGAGAGGAGACCTGCCGTCAATAGGCAACAGGAAGTTTCCCACTGCTACACGTTTGTAGCTGTTCTCTTATGCGTAAGGCGCTAGTCTATTACGCGTAAGTGCCCGTCACCTTACACCGACAGCTTTTGACGGTCTCTGGGCCTTTTTTATGTGTCACGGTTCGGTTCGTTCGGTTCGCGACCCATGCGCCGGCCACAACCGCACCTGAAACGAGCTAGGGTCATTTAGACACCTCTCGCACATCAGGATTGCCAACCGTCCATTGGGTTGATCTACACCCGTCCTCGCCTCGCTGTTTGACTATTCGCATGTATCCGTTTGCAACGAGCCACTTAATGGCCTGTTTGCACTGTCTCATTCCCCTACCAGTCCATCTATGGGCAAACCGATAGGAGTAGGGAGCGCCCATGTCATCAGGGTTATAGATTCGGTGCAGCTCTAGCACCTCAAGAAAGCCTTTGTAGACGTCTCTAATGCTGTCTGGTGTTCCCTCTGGCAGCCTAGGTGCTAGGATAGGTAGGGATCTCAAAAAACCCGTCTCCACCAGGGCCTTGACTAGCCACAAGGCCTGCTCTCCAGCCGTTAGCTTGAAACGTCCCCCGCTAATTTTCTGATATTTGCGACACTCAACACAGGAACAAGCGCGTGTGTGAATCGCCCTGTAAACCTCAGCCAGCGTGAATGTAGGCTTGTCCAGCTGTTCTCGGTTATGAAAGTCATGAAATATGATTTCGCCGCTGTCAGTTTGATATAGCGCTGCCGATGGTCGCCGTTCGCCGTGCCCAGGCAACGGACAACGGAAGGATTTCCCCAGCTTAACGCCTCTAACGCCACACCTTTCCAATATCGCTGTAGCAACCTCAGGAATACGGGCATACTCACGTAATCTGTCCTCGTTCAAATAGTTTTGAGGGAGGGAGGGGACCCAAGTACTAATATCACTTTTCCCAGCTAGAGGTGAGGGGACCCAAGTACTAATATATATCTTCCTCTTGTCGTCCTCTTGCGCTCTCAGCCAGTCATCAAAACTAGCTAGCTCAATTTCATGGGGTGAATGGGCGTCATACCAGCTGTAATGGGTGTTTGTCTCGCTGTTGATGGATGGAGGAAGGACGGCATATTTTCTTTCTGCGAGTATTTGGCCATAATCAAAATTGCGTGACTGTTCTGGTTGTGAGGAGTGATAGTAGGCGTGAAAGCCTCTGCTGGTTTTGACAAACACTGTTTCAACTAGGTCGCTAGGCGTTAGGTCGTAGTCAACTACCACCAAGCCTCCGGAGGCTTGTCCGCAGATAACGCCTAGATTTAGCCGTGGTTCTTGTTCATACCAGGCCTCGACCTCAGCCATTGTTGCCCGCCGGATCTTGAACGGGATCCAGGAGCGTTTCCCTGTGCTGTCCTTTGGTAGTAGCGGGCTATGTGGCACCTTGCCTCCAGGTGCGATAGGTAGGAGTGCCCAACCTCGCTGTATGTAGTCTCTAGCAGCGATCAGACAGGCTTGCTTGTGTTTTTCTATCTGTCGGTTTTGTAATGTCGCTATTGCTCGTTGTGGTTCTGGCATTAAAAATCCTCCTGTTGATTCCCAGCAGGAGGATTTGGACACACTGTGTGGTATAATGACAATGTGTTCTTTACACACAGTAAAGTCATAATTCCTGCTGGGAGCGCCGTTCGTGTCCAGCAAGACTTTGACGGCGCTTCTTTCTGTACGTATGTCCTAATTCGACAGGACTTGTCCATATCCTACGAGGCAAGCCCTAACTCCTCCGGCCTGCACCTCAACACCTCCGCGATTCGTCTAGCCTGATACTCGTTCGGCCTATCCCAGCCTGTCACCCAGTTTGACACTGCAGCCGGCGACACGCCTAGGAGCTCGGCTAGCTGTCTTTGTGTCATACCCTGTCGAATGAGCTGGATTTTCAACGCCGGATTAGGTTCGCGCTTAGTCATATGACACCCCCTAAAATGCAGACGCGGGAAGAAAGCTCTCGCCTCCTCCCCGCGGGTTGTTCCCTCTGGGTGTTGTTCGGTTGTATATCTCTCACAGGATAATTATACCGAACAGACTTGTATTTGTCAAACACCTGTTCGGTGCTGACGTATTGTCAAACCTAGCCTGACGGTTGATTCTTAGCAAAGAATCGTCTCCACCAGGGCTTACGCTCCTCCAGCAGCTGCCTCGAGGCCTTCAGTTCTTCTGCTTGTTTGTCTATAGCCTCAGTCAAGGCCTTGACCTGTTGACGCAGCGCCTCGAGTTCTGCCCGCGTTGCCTGTTGGGTCTCGCTGATCGCCTGGGCCACCGCGAGGGCCAATGTGTTGACATCGGTTTGCCGGTTCACCGTTATAACATCAGTAACAGTCTGGGCTGTTTGTATTGCGTCAAGCGGGATCCTATATTCTTGTCCATAGGGTCCGTCGGTCAACGAGGCCTCGAGCTCACCTGCCTTAATTCGCCTGCGTATGGTGCGAGTAGATACCCCTAACCTAGCAGCTGCCTCTTTGACGCTTAACGTCTCCATTGTCAACACCTTTCCAGACAGTGAGTCCGAATCCTATTGACACCGTGTCCGTGTCTATACCCATGTCCACAGTTCGGCGTTGACACTATTCGTCCTGCATTACCAAAAGAGTGTTTGGGTCAATTGGCTGCACAGGGC
>Ga0208823_1003757_pt1 | contig 10637 bp, 9 predicted proteins | sample AD_UKC075_MetaG_FD_184440 | JGI IMG/M metagenome (GOLD analysis project Ga0208823, IMG submission 184440) | Active sludge microbial communities of municipal wastewater-treating anaerobic digesters from USA - AD_UKC075_MetaG (SPAdes) (version 2) | ecosystem: Engineered > Bioreactor > Anaerobic >... | reverse complement strand
GACATGACCGGAAGGTTCACCACCCAACATGGCACCATTCTCACGCATGGAGTCGGAAACGTATTTGTCACCCACATTGGTTCTGACAAGTTCTCCGCCCATTTTCTTGAGGAATTCCTCAAAACCGCTGTTCGTCATGAGTGTGCCAACAACCAGCTTTGGATCCCAAAGCTGTCTTTCCAAGAGATATTTAACAATGATCGCCATGAGATCGTCACCATCCAGGACTCGGCCACTGCTGGTTACAGCCATGACCCTATCACCGTCGCCGTCAAAAGCAAAACCGAGAGGCACACCCATGGTTTTTACAACTTCCTTAAGGGGCTCCAAATTAGTAGCACCACAACCGTGGTTAATCCAGTAGCCATCAGGCGTTGCAAAGAGCGTATGAACCCGTGCTCCAGCTTTTTGTAGCACATAGGGGGCGGCTGCGTACGTAGCACCATGAGCCACGTCCACTACCAAAGGTACTTGATCCAACACCAGATGCGTTTTTTCCAAAATTTCGTCTCCATAAAGCTGGGTGCTATTAGAGACATAATGAAGCTGACCAATGTGGTCCCAGGATACGGCCTTTTGGTCGCTTTCCATGAGCTGTTCAAGTAATTCTTCTTCCGCTTCCTGCATTTTCAACCCGGCACTGTTTAGTACCTTTAGCCCATTGTCTTCCATGGGATTATGAGAGGCTGAAACCATCACGGAGGCGTCAGCTCCAAATTGGCGCGTCAACATGGATAAGCCGGGGGTGGGAAGTACGCCAAAATAAAGCACATCAGCACCATAAGCCATCAAGCCTGAACTTAAAGCCGTAAAAAGCATGTTGCTGGACGTTCGCGTATCTTGTGCCACACCAACCAGTGGTCTGCTTCTCCTCACCGTTGCCTCATTTAGTAAAATCGCAATGGCTTTCCCCAGCTTGTAAGCCAGCTGAGCCGTCATCTCCTTATTGGAGCGACCACGAATTCCGTCAGTTCCAAACATATTTGGCATCAGAAGTTGCCTCCTTTTCCCAGGAATATGCAAGTCGGGGGGTAGTCAACGCCCGTGGCAGTCACAACAATGTCGGAAGCTGTTAGTTGTACGGATTCCGGACACAAAAATCTGTAGACGCTGCCTTCCAATATGAATTCGCTTGCCACCATGCGCTCCGCAGAGTAAGACACTGTTACCCACTGGCTTTCACCCTCCAGTAGCTCAACACCGTCTGGCAGCTGAAGAGAGGCTTTTGCCGAACCACTGCCGGCACCCACCGTCACACGTGAAGTCTCAATGAAAGCCACAGACTGCAAAGCACTGGCTGTACCCTGCACGGTAACTACCCGGGGCCTCACAGAATAACTCTTAAGAAAAACGTTTGGTGGTACATCAAACTGCGGAAGCACGGCAACCTGCATGGTTACGATATCTTTCGCCTGCTGAATTGTCACAGTAAGTAAGTCAGGACTTATTTTAACGTTCTCAATCACATTACCTGATTTGTCCACGGCAACGGCTTTTAACTGCATGACTTCAGCACCAGAAACAGGGCTTTCAGTTTTTATGTCAGTCACCTTTGCCACGGCTGTCTCAGGACCTGTGACAATGACTTGCCCCGGCTCCACTTTCATGTTTAGTAAGTTCACCGGCATGAGCTTGCTAACAATGGGTTCCACGTGGACTTTCACTTTGCTTGGATTTATGGAAATCACTCTGCCAGATATGGGGGCAAAGGCTTGCAAAGTAAGTTCCTGATCTCCCCATTTTGCCTGATCAAGACGCACAAACACCACAGGTGCTTCCTTCTGACCTATGAGTGGTACTTCGTAAGTGACTTCAACCACCGCTGGTGTGACCTCGTAGTACCAATTGGCTTGACCATTGACCTGCAGGACTTCGACTTGTTCGCTAACACGCACAGGTAAACTTCCTGCAGCCACCGACGACCATAATCCCAAAGCAATGAGAAAAGACAGTAACAGTAACTTTGTCCTATCAGAAAACTTGAATTTTCTCCTGTTGTTGTTATTTTCCATGGTTCCCACCCGAAGATATGAAAGATTCTAATATGAAAGGCAGGTCTTTTAGCTCCACATACCTGGTCAGGTGACCCTTATAGGCAAAGCTGATGATACCAGTTTCTTCAGAGACTACCAATGCCACTGCATCAGTTTCCTCAGTTATGCCAATGGCTGCTCGATGTCGTGTTCCAATACGATCATCGCGCCTATCAGCCAGAGGTAGTATGACACGTGCAGCCACAATACGGTCTTCCCTTATGACCACAGCACCGTCATGAAGTGGACTTCTGGTATTAAATATGGACAGAAGCAAATCTGCAGAAACCTGTGCATTTAAAATAGTTCCCGACTGCTCTATGATGTCCTTAAGCCCCACTTTCCCCTCAAAAACAATCAAGGCACCTGTACGGTTTGCTGACAGAAGCTCTACTGCCCTGACCACTTCATTAATGACACGCTTTATGTCGTATTCGGCAACAGGCTTGAACACATTCTTAAACGGATCCAAGCTGAACTCTTCCAGAGCCCGCCGTAGCTCTGGCTGAAAGATCACAGGAATAGCAAAGATCATCATGGTAGCAACGTTGTTAAACAACCAAGTGGTTAGCTGCAAAGATGAAAACAGTTTGCCCAGCCAACTTAGAACGGCCAAACTGGCTAATATGATCAGAAGACCACGTGCCAAATGATAGCCCCTGGTCCCGTAAATGCTGGACAAAAGCCAATACAATAATGCCGTCACCAAAGCCACATCGATGACGGCACCCAGAATTGTTCCCACACTTGGTAAGAAAGTGTTCATCATCGGTAAATTATTGTACCAGCTACACCCCTCACTACAGCTTCCGCTTCCTCCAACGACCCAATTGCCACCTGGCCATCAACATTTTCTAAGTACTTAATGGCGGCAAGAATCTTAGGTCCCATGGATCCAGCAGGAAACTGGCCTTCATCATAAAGCTCTCTTAAGTAATCCAAGTTAGCCCTTTCAATGGGCTGTTGGTGATCACTCTTGTAATTAATGTAAACCTTATCAACCTGAGTCAGTATGACAAAGAGTTCTGCTTTTAGCTCCACTGCTAGGAGAGAAGAAGCAAGGTCCTTGTCGATAACAGCTTCCACTCCCCGTAAAACCCCATCTTGTTCCACAACGGGTATGCCACCGCCACCCACTGTGATGGGCACGATGCCTGCTTCCATTAGGACCTTGATGGAGTCCAGCTCAACGATTCTGCGGGGCATGGGAGATGGTACCACACGCCTGTATCCTCTGCCCTTATCTTCCTTGAACACCCAACCTTTTTCAGCTTGAAGCCGCATAGCAGTCTCGTAATCGTAAACAGGGCCTACGAACTTGCTGGGATTGTTAAAGGCGGGATCGTCTTTGTCAACCACTACCTGTGTTACAAGCGAAACAAAGCTTCTCTTCTCTTTTGCCAAGGTTACCGCATTCCGAAAAGCATTCTGTAAAACATAGCCAATGTAACCTTCAGTCGTAGCATCCAAGACGTCCAGAGGAAAAGGCGTAACCACGTCCTTGGCTCTATCATGACGCAGAAGCTCTGTACCAACTTGTGGCCCATTGCCATGCGTTATGGCCAGGTTTATGCTCTTGTCCGTTACCAGCCGTAAAAGCTGAGCAGCAGTACGCTCAGCTGCGTACTGCTGCCCCTCAATGCCATCGGGCCCATCTGGAAGTTGAAGAGCGTTTCCGCCCAAGGCAAGAACTACCTTCATCTGAGCTAATCTCCCATTAACATGGCCAAAATGGCCTTATGTGCGTGAAGTCTGTTCTCTGCCTCATCGAAGATGGCAGATTGTGGACTATCAGCTACTTCATCAACTACTTCTTCGCCGCGGTGGGCGGGCAAGCAGTGAAGGAATATGGCATGTTTGTCCGCATGGCTCATCAGGTTTGGATTAACTTGATATGGTTTGAATATCCTAAGTCGTTCCTCGTGCTCTGCCTCTTGACCCATGGAAGCCCAAACGTCAGTGTAAACAGCATCAGCTCCAGTAACAGCTTCAACAGGATCTCTTAGTATTTGAACAGAGCTTCCGTGTTTTGCAGCTAACTCCTTTGCTTTTTCCACGTAGAATGGCTTAGGCTCGTAACCTTCAGGAGTAGCAACTGCGATGTCCATGCCCACCAAGCCTGCGGCGAGCAGTAGCGAATGAGCAACATTGTTGCCATCACCCACATATGCCAACTTCAGACCTTTGAGTGTGCCGAATTTTTCCCAAATTGTTAAGAAATCTGCCAATACTTGGCTGGGGTGCTCTTCATCGGATAAGCCATTAATGACTGGTACGTCAGCGTATTTTGCCAGATCCACTACGTCCTGGTGATCAAACACTCTTGCCATGATGCCGTCCACAAATCGACTTAGAACACGAGCTGTGTCAGCAATGGTTTCACCGCGCCTTAACTGCATGTCGTTAGAGGACAGATAAAGTGCGTAGCCGCCCAACTGGTACATACCCACTTCAAAAGCCACACGAGTTCTTGTGGAAGGCTTCTGAAATATCATGGCAAGGGTCTTCCCCTTCAAGTACTCATGCCTCTTCCCTGCTAAGGTCTCCAACTTAAGCAGTTTTGCGAATTCCAGAAGCTCCCAAAACTCCTCTTCGGTGAGATCAGCAATGGAGAGCAAGTCTCTCCCTTTCAGCTTTACAGACACATTACCACCTCATCTTCTCCGTGATGACGTCTTTAAGCGTGGGCTTCCCAATTTCTTCAAGTTCATACATGACGCGTACTATGGGTTTATTAACTTTGACCAATCTGCTTATGTTGATAGGAGTTCCAGACACGATAACATCAGCAGGAACTCTGTTGAGGGTCTCCTCGAGGTCCTTAATCTGCTGCTCACTGTAGCCCATGGCTGGAAGTACCTCTTCTACTTGTCCGTACTTTTCATAGGTCTCAGCGATGGTCCCAACGGCATAAGGCTTTGGAGAGACAATCTCAGCCGCTCCGTACTTTATGGCAGCAATGTAACCAGCCCCATAAGACATGCCGCCGTGGGTCAGAGTAGGACCATCTTCTACGACGACGACACGCTTATTTGCAATATTGGAGATGTCTTGCACAAAGAGTGGAGAAGCTGCATCTACGAAAATGGCGTTTGGATTCACTTGGCGCACGTTTTCCCTGACTTCTTCAATATCCTCAAAGTTCGCTGTGTCCTCTTTGTTTATCACAACCACGTCAGCCATGCGCACATTCACTTCACCTGGGTGATAGGTGATTTCGTGACCAGGCCTGTGCGGGTCAACAACGGTAATCATGAGATCGGGTTTGTAGAATGGAAAATCGTTGTTACCGCCATCCCAAATGACCACGTCTGCTTCTTGCTCAGCCTGTCTGAGTATGGCTTCGTAATCCACGCCCGCATAAACCACTGCACCACGATCAATGTGTGGCTCATACTCTTCACGCTCTTCAATGGTGCACTTGTGGTAGTCCAGATCATCGTAGGTGGCAAAACGCTGTACCTTTTGAGCTACTAAGTCACCATAGGGCATGGGGTGCCTTACCACGACGACCTTCTTGCCCATTTCTCTGAGGATTTCCACCACGCGACGGGTGGTCTGACTCTTTCCAGATCCGGTCCTGCTAGCGCATACGGCAATAACAGGCTTGCTGGACTCAACCATGGTCTGCTTAGGTCCCAGCAGCATGAAAGAAGCACCAGCAACCATGGCTTGAGAAGCTTTGTGCATCACGTACTCGTGAGGCACATCTGAATAACTGAAAACGACTAAGTCCACATCAAACTTCTTAATGAGCTCATCAAGTTGAGATTCTGGATAAATGTCAATACCGTTTGGATAAAGTGAACCTGCTAACTCTGTGGGGTACTTCCTGCCTTCAATGTTAGGAATCTGAGTGGCTGTGAAGGCGACTACCTCGTATTCGTCGTTGTCCCTGAAAAACACATTAAAGTTGTGAAAATCGCGTCCAGCAGCCCCCATAATAATGACTTTCTTCTTCATGTGAACACCTCCTATGTAGTTACTACGGACTCAATGTGACGAAGTTTATTCCGATGTTAAAATTATATACAATGGAAAGCTTTTTTTTCTGCGGTATTCGGGTCGATAAGGTCGACTTTTCTGAGATATACGACAGTATACAAGCTGATGCCTCGGTATACGCAGTTAACCAAGTAATCACGTTAAACCCTGAAATTGCCTATGATAGCTGGTACAATAAAGACCTCCACAAAGCCCTGTTTGACGCGGCCTTTGTTATTCCCGATGGTGTGGGCATTGTCATGGCAGCCAAGAGAAAGGGATACAGTCTGCAAAGGCAACCCGGTATTGAACTCGCGGAATACCTTTTATCCAAGGGAGAAAATCTGTCGTTCTTTTTTTATGGCGCTCAACCGGGAGTAGCTCAAAAAGCGGTGGATAATTTAGCAAAGCGCTACCGCTTTAAGGTGGCTGGCATCGAACATGGTTATTCAAGTGAAGAACAGGCTTTGGAAAAAATCCGAAAAAGCGGTGCAGATGTTTTGTTGGTTGCCACAGGTGCTCCAAAGCAGGATTTGTTTATTTATAGGCACAAGGAGGAACTTGGAGTAAAATTGGCATTGGGAATTGGCGGTAGTTTTGATGTATGGGCAGGAATAAAAAAGAGAGCACCAAAATGGATGAGAAGACTGCATCTGGAATGGCTATGGAGAGCAGGATTAAACCCGAACCGCTGGAAACGGCTGGCAAAGGCATTTCGGTTTACTCTGATATGCAGATAGGGTTTCTCTGCACCACACCCTTCCACTTCTACCTATTTGAACCAGTTAAGAAACATTTGATTAACAGTAAGTACATTTTGGTAGAGTCGAATCCCAAGCAATACAAATCTGCGCGGGAATTCTTCAAGGACAAAGACGCTTTTGACGGCGTGGAAAGCCCGCAGGTCATAAAAGACTTTGACGTGCTGGTTTGTCCTTTTCTCATGCCTCTGGTTTACAGGGAAAACCAAGATAAAGTATTCGTACGCATGGTATATGGCTTGAGTAAAGCCACGTGGAACTATGGTTGGTGGAATATGTTTTTTGACGAGTTTCTGGTTTATGGTAGCTACGACGGGAATATTCTGTCTTTTTATGGGCCCACAGTGAAGGTAGGTAACCCGAAATTCGATGATTGGTTCAATGGCAAAGTTGAACCATATCCGGTAAACCAGGATAAGAAAACCATATTGTATTTGCCCACCTATGATGACCTATCCACTTTATCTTGGGTTCTGCCTGTTCTAAGCAAGATGGCAGAAAACTTTAATGTGATTCTCAAAACCCACCACGGAACCAATGCCGCAGAGCTCAAGAAAGTGTTCTCAAAAGTGGAAATACTGGGAGGCGATGTTGACATATTGCCTCTGCTCGCTTCGGCGGATGTGGTAGTTTCTGATTATTCAGGAGCCATCTTTGATGCCGTTTTGGCAGATAAACCTTTGATACTAGCAGACATACCCGGGGCTGAAACCTTTCCCAGCACCACACCCAGCAGTTTGGAACACGTGGTACGTAATTACGCACTTCACACCAGTGATCAAACGTTACTCATGGATTATGTCCTACAAGCACTGGGTCAAGACCCCTACCTTGAGAAACGTAAAGCAGTAGCAGAAGAATGGTTTGCCGTGCGTGATGGCAGCAGCGGGAAAAGAGCAGCTGATGCCATACTCAACGCACAAAGAGACCAGCGTGAAGAGAAACACTTTGTACAAAAAGCCTTATTAAAGTCAGCGGAGTTCAACAAGGATCTTTATAAGAAAAAAGCAGAGCGTTTCTTGGGCAAATATTTCTCCTGGCTTCTATGATGTTAAAATGAAAGTGTGGATTTTCCACACGCATAATATATGTATATTACGCACATTGTTTCCCAAGGAGGTGCAAGACAAACGATGGTCAAAGTTATCATAAGGAACGAGCTGCAAAAGGACGAAGATTTTAAAGGTGCATGCCAAACAGCTTGCAAGACATCAGCAACGGTAAGCAACGTAACCTTTGAACCTGAGCAGTGAGCCTTTACCCTTTTTCTGTTCTGGGCCGTTTCTTCGTTGTTCACGAAGAAACGGGCTCTTTTTTTGAAGTTGACAAGGACGTTTTTTCACAAGTGCAAAGTGGTACCTGCCCTGAAGAGCTCAAAGCAGAGTTACCCGAGGAACCCAACTTGGAGTGGCTTCGAAACCAGCTCGAAGAGAAGCCCCGTTACCTTAGCGCCCTGTGTCTGAATGTGACTCACACCTGCAATATGGCTTGCAAATACTGCTTCGCTCAGCAGGGCGATTATGGCGGAGAGCAAGCTGTGATGAATTTTGATGTGGCAAAGAACGCTGTGGATCTACTCATGGAAAGCCCATCTCCGTGGGCAGATATTGATTTCTTTGGTGGTGAACCGCTTATTGCGTGGAACACGGTGGAACAAACGCTGGCATATGCAACGGAAAAAGCCACCAAAAAGAACAAAAAAGTAAGGTTCTCTTTAACCACCAACGGGCTACTGCTCACTGCGGACAAATTGGATGTACTTGACCACTACAACGTTAATCTGACATTATCCCTGGATGGCCCTAAGGAAGTCCATGACAAGTTCAGAATAGACAGAGCTGGAAATGGCACCTACGACAGGATATTGGATGCCTTTAGGGAAGTGGAGCGCCGTCGTCAGGGAAAGAACTACTATGTCCGCGGCACATTTACCCATGAAACACTGAGTTTTTCGAAGTCGGTCATGTTCTTGGTGGATCAAGGTTTTAAAACTATTTCCATGGAACCAGTGACAGGTCAAGGGCTGCCATGGAGCATAACATGGGCAGATTTACCCGTTATTGAGCAGGAATATGAGACGTTAGCGACCTTCTATTTAAGGCGAGCGAAAGAAGGGAAGGAAAGCAGGTTTTACTTTTACCACTTTGAACTTAATCCCCTGAACCCACCTTCAGTGGTGAGACGTTTTACTGGATGTGGTGCTGGCGTTGAATTCTTGGCAGTGAATCCACGTGGAGATATCTTTCCCTGCCACCAATTCGACAACGTCCAGCCGTATAAAATGGGAAATGTGGAGCTAAAGCATGTAGAACCACACATTGATTTTGTTAAAGCCCATGCACTTAACAAGAAACACTGCCATGATTGTTGGGCAAGGGCTTTGTGCGGCGGTGGCTGTCACGCAGACAGCTTCTTCACCACAGGAAACATATGGGGGCAAAACGCTTTAACCTGTGAAATTGTCAAAACGAGGCTCAAGTACGCCTTGGCTGTGAATGCTGTTTTAAAGGACACTGTTTAACGTACTTTCGCCAACTCAATAGACAACGTCGTTATCCAGTGCAAGCAATACCGAGATTATTGCTTGCTTTAGTTTGTCCAGGTTAGTACCATTTAGCGCGGAAATGGAAATACCATCATGAAGTGCAGGCCCCTGGTAAAGATCTAACTTGTTGTAAACCTTAATTACGGGCCGATCACCTGCGCCCAATTCTTCAAGAATGCGCACAACTGTTCTTTCCTGTTCATCCATGATGGGACTACTAAGATCAATTACATGGAGTATGAGATCACTGTCCCGTATAACTTCCAAAGTAGACTTAAAAGCATCTAGCACTTTTTCGGGCATGAAGTTCACAAAACCAACTGTGTCTACCAGAATGACCGGTTTTCCTTCTAGATCAAGAACACGTCTGTGTCTGGTGTCCAGGGTGGCAAAAACCTTGTCGTCAGCGTAGCTGGGTTTAGATGTTTTGGAAAGAGCATTAAGCAAAGTTGATTTGCCAGCATTTGTGTAACCCACAATGGACACTTCCAAGGCATTACGAGCTCTCCTCTTGCTGGTTGTTTGCCTACGAGCTTCGGCTTCTTTGAGTTCCTTTTCAAGTTTTCTAATACGTTCTCGGATCACACGTTTTAAGATTTCCAGCTTGGTTTCGCCAGGACCTCGAGTACCAATGCCTCCGCCCAACCGGGACATGACTCCACCCAACCCATAAATCCTGGGATACAGATAGTTTAGTCTGGCTAACTCCACCTGAAGCTTGCTTTCTTTGGTCACGGCACGCCTTCGGAAGATTTCCAGAATGACTTGGGTTCTGTCCCACACCTCAGCTGGCTCAAGTGCTAATTCCAAAGCCCTTACTTGCCTTGGCGAGAGTTCTTCGTTAAAAATGACCACCTCTATCCCCAGATCTTTAACCAAGGCTGATAGTTCCTCTACCTTGCCTTCTCCCATGAAGTACTTAACATCAGGCTCTCTTTTCTGAACCACCACTGTCTCAACGTCCAGGCCAATAACATGCGCAAGTTCTTTTATTTCTTGAATATCGTACTCCAGGAAGGCATTATCCATGCGGTCATGAACCAGATAAGCAATGACGGCTTTCATCTGTTAAACAACCTCTCCACCAAAGATTGATCCAGCCTAACTACCGCTGGCCTGCCATGGGGATCATAGCTCACATCAAGCACCTTCAATCCCTCCGACACCAGTGCCTCTATTTCCATGGGTGAGAGCTTTTGGCCTGCTTTCACAGCTGATTTACAAGCCAGGTCTGCTCTCGCCTTATCAACGTTGCCCCTTAAGCTTTGCAGATCATTAATGACAACGTCCAAAGAACGGCTAAGTAAAAGCAGA
>Ga0208823_1003744_pt1 | contig 10666 bp, 8 predicted proteins | sample AD_UKC075_MetaG_FD_184440 | JGI IMG/M metagenome (GOLD analysis project Ga0208823, IMG submission 184440) | Active sludge microbial communities of municipal wastewater-treating anaerobic digesters from USA - AD_UKC075_MetaG (SPAdes) (version 2) | ecosystem: Engineered > Bioreactor > Anaerobic >... | reverse complement strand
GCTGGCCGTGGTGGAGGCGAAAAGACGGAGCAAAGACCCCAATGTAGGTTTGCAGCAGGCCAAGCTGTATGCCGATTGCCTGCAAACGCAGTTTGGCCAGCGCCCGCTGATCTACACCACCAACGGTTACGAGCACTGGTTTTGGGACGACACCGCCTACCCGCCGCGCCCGGTGCAGGGTTTCCACAAGAAGGATGAACTGCAACTGTTGATACAGCGCCGCACATCAGCCAAACCACTGGCGGGCGTGAGCATCAATGCCGAAATCGTGGAGCGGCACTACCAACTGCGCGCCATTCGCCGCATTGGCGAAACCTTTGAGCGCGACCGCCAGCGCAAAGCCCTGGTGGTGATGGCCACGGGCGCAGGCAAGACCCGCACCGTGATTGCGCTGGTAGACCTGCTGCAGCGCGCCAACTGGGCCAAGCGCATCCTCTTTCTGGCCGACCGCGTGGCGCTGGTGAACCAGGCGGCCAATGCCTTCAAGGCGCACCTGCCGGATGCGGCGGCGGTGAATCTGGTGACGGAGAAAGCCACTGAAGGGCGTGTGTATGTGAGCACGTACCCGACGATGATGGGCTTGATCAACGAGACCGATGAAGGCCTGCGCCGTTTTGGTGTGGGGCATTTCGATTTGATCATCGTGGACGAGGCGCACCGCTCCATTTACCAAAAGTACCGCGCCATCTTTGCCTACTTCGATGCGCTGCTGGTGGGCCTGACGGCCACGCCCAAGGACGAGATCGACCGCAACACCTACGGCCTGTTTGGCCTGGAAGACGGTGTGCCCACCGATGCCTATGGGCTGGAAGACGCCATTGCAGAAGGCTACCTGGTGCCGCCGCGCGCGGTGTCAGTGCCGCTGAAGTTCCAGCGCGAGGGCATCAAATACGCCGAGCTGAGCGATGACGAGCGCGCGCAGTGGGACGCGCTGGACTGGGACGATGAAGGCCACACGCCCGACGAGGTGGGGGCCGAGGCGGTGAACAAATGGCTGTTCAACCTTGATACGGTAGACAAGGTGCTGGAGCTGCTGATGACACGAGGCCACACCGTGGCAGGCGGCGACCGGCTGGGCAAGACCATTGTGTTTGCCAAGAACAATGCGCATGCCAACTTCATTGCAGACCGCTTCAACGCCAACTACCCGCACTACGCGGGGCAGTTTGCCCGCGTGATCACCTACCAGACCGAATACGCGCAGAGCCTGATTGACGATTTCAGCGTCAAGGAAAAAGCGCCGCACATTGCCATTTCGGTCGACATGCTGGACACCGGCATCGACGTGCCCGAGGTGGTGAATCTGGTGTTCTTCAAGATCGTGCGCTCCAAGGCCAAGTTCTGGCAGATGGTGGGGCGTGGCACGCGCTTGTGCAAAGACCTGTTTGGCCCGGAGCAGGACAAGCAGGAGTTTTTGATTTTTGACTTTTGCCAGAACCTGGAGTTCTTCAGCCAGAACCTGGAAGGCAGCAAGGGCGCTGTGGCTGAGCCCTTGAGCCAGCGCACTTTCAAGGCGCGGCTTGAACTGCTGGCGGTGCTGGACGAACTGCTGGTGCGGGAGCCCGATGCAGACGCTACGGGCATGGCGGATGCCCGCCCGGGTTATGGGCTCACTACGGCAGTGATGCGCGCGGACACCGTGGGCCATTTGCACGCCGTGGTGGCGGGCATGCGATTGGACAACTTTGTGGTGCGCCCGCAGCGCCGCTGGGTGGAGCTGTGGAGCGATGCCAAGGCTTGGCACCGCATCTCAGCAGACCAACTGGTGGAATTGGCCGAGCATGTATCGGGCTTGCCCAGCAGCGTGCGCGATGACGATGAGGAAGCCAAGCGCTTCGACCTGTTGATGCTGCGCACCCAGCTCGGCAGCGCACGCGGCGATGTCGGTTTTGCCCGCCTGCGCGAGCAGGTGCGCGTGCTGGCCGAGGCCTTAAGCGACCTCGGCAGTATTCCCGATGTGAAGAAGCACATGGTGCTGATTGAGGCGGTGGCGGGCGAGGAGTGGTGGCAGGACGTGACCCTGCCCATGCTGGAGCAGGCGCGCAGGCAACTGCGCGGGCTGATCAAGCTGCTGGAAAAGACCCGGCGCAAGGTGGTCTATACCGACTTCGAAGATGCTGTGGGCGAGACTTCCGAAGTGGTCTTGCCGCTGGGTGGCAGCGCGGGCGACTTTGAACGCTTTCGCCTCAAGGTGCGCGCTTTCCTGCGTGCGCATGAGAGCCATATCACCCTGCACAAACTGCGTCGCAACCAGCCGCTGACCGCCACCGACCTGGCCGAGCTGGAGCGTTTGCTGATCGACAGTGGTACCGGAACTGCTGAGGACGTTGCGCGTGCGGGTCAAGAGGCGCATGGCCTGGGCCTGTTTGTGCGCTCTCTGGTGGGGCTGGATCGCGAAGCCGCCACACAGGCGCTGAACGGCTTTGTGGCGGGCAAGACGTTGAGTGCAAACCAACTGGAGTTTGTGAACCTCATCGTCACCCACCTGACCGAGCGTGGAGTGATGGATCTGGATTTGTTGTACAGGCCACCGTTCACCGGCTACGCGCCGCAGGGGCCGGACGCCTTGTTCACTTCAGCCCAGGTGGATATGTTATTTGGGGTGCTGGCACAGGTCAGGGCCACTGCGCTGGCGGCCTGATGGTCTGACGCGGAGCGGTGCGCCCCGCTCGTGTATTACGGCCGCGACGGAACGAGGCGCGGCCGGCCATTCTCGTCAATGGCCACATAGGTCAGCAGGGCCTGCGTGACTTTCATGTACTGGCCCTGGCGCTCGAAGTGCTCGGCATATACCTCCACCTGCACCGTGACCGAGGTGCGCCCGATGCGGGTGATGCCTGCAAAGAACGACAGGATGTCGCCCACGCGCACTGGCTGCTTGAAGACGAATTCATTCACCGCCACCGTGGCCATGCGGCCTTGGATGTAGCGCGCTGGCAGCACCGAGCCCGCCAGATCCACCTGGGCCATGACCCAGCCGCCGAAGATGTCGCCGTTGCCGTTGGTGTCGCCGGGCATGGGAATCACCTTGAGCACCAGCTCCTTGTCGGTGGGCAGGGTCACCGGTTCGCTGCTTGAAGGGGCGGATATGGGCACAATCTCTTTCAGAATTACAACTCTTCCGATTGTCCCGTATGCGCCGCAGTGGCGAATCCATTCCAATTTCCGCCAGCGCTGCCCCGGCTGCCCACCCACCTGAACGCCGCTCCGACTGGGCCACCCTGCAGCGCCTGTTTCCTTACCTGTGGCGCTACAAGTGGCGGGTGATGGCTGCGCTGGCCTTCATGGTGGGCGCCAAGCTGGCCAACGTGGGGGTGCCGGTGCTACTCAAGAGCCTGGTGGACAGCCTGACGCTGAAGCCGGGCAGTGCACAGGCTTTGCTGGTGGTGCCGGTGGCGCTGCTGCTGGCCTACGGCATGCTGCGGCTGATGACCTCGCTGTTTGCTGAGGCACGCGAGCTGATCTTTGCCAAGGCCACCGAAGGCGCTTCGCGCTCTATTGCGCTGGAGGTGTTCCGCCACCTGCACAGCTTGAGCCTGCGCTTCCACCTGGAGCGCCAGACCGGTGGCATGACCCGCGACATCGAGCGCGGCACCCGCGGGGTGCATTCACTCATCTCCTATTCGCTCTACAGCATCATCCCCACCCTGATCGAGGTGGTGCTGGTGCTGACCCTGCTGGCGGTGAAGTACGACGTCTGGTTTGCCGTCATCACCGGCACGGCGCTGGTGTTGTACATCGTGTTCACCGTCACCGTGACCGAGTGGCGCACCCAGTTTCGCAAGGAGATGAACGCGCTGGACTCCAGCGCCCACAGCCGGGCGGTGGACTCGCTGCTGAACTTCGAGACGGTGAAGTACTTCAACAACGAAGACTTCGAGGCGCGCCGCTACGACGACCACCTGGAGCGCTACCGCAAGGCCGCCATCAAGAGCCAGCGCACGTTGAGCCTGCTCAACACCGGCCAGCAGACCATCATCGCGGTGGGCCTGGTGGCCATGCTGTGGCGCGCCACCCAGGGCGTGGTGGACGGGCGCATGACGCTGGGCGACCTGGTGATGGTGAACGCTTTCATGATCCAGCTCTACATCCCCTTGGGATTCCTGGGCGTGCTCTACCGCGAGATCAAACAAAGCCTGACCGACCTGGAGAAGATGTTCACCTTGCTGGAGCGTGAACGCGAGGTGGCCGACGCCCCCGACGCCCAGCCGCTGGTGCTGCAGGGGGCGCCGACCGTGCGGTTCGACAATGTGCGCTTCTCCTACGAGCCGGCGCGGCCCATCCTGCACGGCATCAGTTTCGAGATCCCGGCTGGCAAGACGGTGGCGGTGGTGGGGCCTTCCGGGGCCGGCAAGTCCACGCTGGCGCGGCTGCTGTTCCGCTTTTATGACGTGGACATGCCGCCCCCACGCTCCCCCGCTGCGCGAGGTCCGCTGCCCCCCGAGGGGGTGCCCGCCGACTTGGGGCGGCCCGGCGTCGTCGGCGGCGCCGGCGGCATCCGCATCGACGGCCAGGACATCCGCAGCGTGACGCAATCCAGCCTGCGCCAGGCCATCGGCATCGTGCCGCAGGACACGGTGCTGTTCAATGACACGGTGGAATACAACATCGCCTACGGCCGCCCCGGTGCCACCCGTGAGGAGGTGGAGGCGGCCGCACGGGCGGCGCGCATCCACGACTTCATCGTGTCCACGCCCGGCGGCTACAACACCATGGTGGGCGAGCGGGGCCTGAAGCTGTCGGGGGGTGAGAAGCAGCGCGTGGCCATTGCCCGCACCCTGCTGAAGAACCCGCCCATCCTGATTTTCGACGAGGCCACCTCGGCGCTGGACTCGGCCAACGAGCGTGCCATCCAGGCCGAACTGACCAGCGTGGCGCAGGACAAGACCACGCTGGTGGTGGCGCACCGCCTGTCCACCGTGGTGGACGCCCACGAAATCCTGGTGATGGAGCAGGGCCAGATTGTGGAGCGCGGCACCCATCCGCAGCTGCTGGCCCAAGGCGGGCGCTATGCCCGCATGTGGGCCTTGCAGCAAGGGGAATAAACCCAGCGGCATACACCGGCTAGGGAGGCGGGGGACAATGGGTTTTTTGAAGACTGCACCCTTGCCGACATGAAGCCCCTGCTGCTCGCCATCACCTTTATCTCCGAAGCCCACCGCGCACGCATCGCGGAGCATTTTGATCTGCTGTATGTGCCTGCGGCGCAGGACCGGCCTGCCATCCTGGCGGAGCGCGGCCAGGAGGTGCGCTTGGTGCTCACCGTGGGCCCCGTGGGGCTGACGGCGCAGGAGATGGATGCCATGCCCCGGCTGGAGCTGGTGTGTGCGCTGGGGGCGGGTTACGAGAACATCGACGTCGCCCATGCGCGTACGCGCGGCATCACCGTGGCCAATGGCGCCGGCACCAACGAGGACAGTGTGGCCGACCACGCCATCGGCCTGCTGCTGGCCGCGGTGCGGGCCATTCCGGTCAACGACAAGGCCTGCCGGGCCGGGGTCTGGCGCACCGCCCTGCCGCTGCCGGGCCAGGTGGCACATGGCCGCCTGGGCATTCTGGGCATGGGTGCCATCGGCTTGAAGATCGCGCGGCGTGCGCTGGGTTTCGACATGGAGGTGGGTTACCACAACCGCTCGCCACGCGACGGTGTGCCGTACACCTATTTCGACAGCGCACTGGCGCTGGCCACCTGGGCTGACTTCCTGGTGGTGGCCGCGCCTGGCGGCCCGCAGACCCGGCATCTGGTAGGGGCCGAGGTGCTGACCGCGCTCGGGCCTGGTGGGTTCCTGGTGAACATCGGACGGGGCAGCACGGTGGACACCGCTGCGCTGGCGGCAGCCCTGGGTGAGGGGCGCATCGCTGGCGCGGGGCTGGACGTCTACGAGAGCGAGCCGGAGCCGCCCCGGGAGTTGCTGGGGTTCAGCCAGGTGGTGCTGGCGCCGCACGTGGGGGGCTGGTCGCCGCAGGCGCTGGATGCGTCGCTGCAGCGCTTCCTCGACAACGCCCTGGGCCATTGCGCCGGGCGGGGTGTGGTGTCGCCGGTGGTTTGACCGGCATGTACCAGGCCGTAAGAACGCCAGGAAGATCGCCACGAGCATCAGGGTGAAAGAGACCAGGGTGAACGAGGCCGGGACAGGCCGTCGGGCACTGTGGCCAGGGTTTGGACCCGCCAGGCTCGGGGTGGTGTTGCATGGTGGGACGGGGGTGTCGGGCGGGTTCTAACGCTGGAAAGGCGGGAAACGCAGGGACATAATCCGCCCCATGGAAACCAAGTGGCTTGAAGATTTTGTCAGTCTGGCGGAAACGCGCAGTTTCAGCCGTTCGGCGCAGTTGCGCCATGTCACCCAACCCGCTTTCTCCCGGCGGATCCAGGCGCTGGAGACCTGGGCCGGCACCGATCTGGTGGACCGCAGCTCCTACCCGACCCGGCTGACCCCGGCGGGGGAGACGCTGTATGCCCAGTCGCTGGAAATGCTGCAATCGCTGCAGAGCACCCGCGCCATGCTGCGCGGCCACGCCAGCGCGGGCAAGGACGTGATCGAGTTCGCGGTGCCGCACACCCTGGCGTTCACCTTCTTCCCGGCCTGGGTGACCACCCTGCGCGAAAAGTTCGGCCCTTTCAAGAGCCGCCTGATCGCCCTGAATGTGCACGATGCCGTGATGCGTCTGGTGGAGGGCAGCTGCGACCTGCTTATCGCCTACCACCATGCCTCGCAGCCGCTGCAGCTCGACCCGGACCGCTACGAGATGGTGACCCTGGGCCAGGAGGTGCTGGCGCCGTATGTGAAGCCCGATGCCGAGGGGCGTCCCCTGTTCCAGCTGCCGGGGCGGCCCGGGCAGCTGCTGCCCTACCTGGGGTATGCGCCCGGGGCCTACCTGAGTCGCATGGTGGACCTGCTGCTCAAGCAGTCGGGCACGGCGATCCATCTTGACCGGGTGTACGAGACCGACATGGCCGAAGGGCTCAAGGCCATGGCGCTGGAGGGGCATGGCATTGCCTTCCTGCCGCTCAGTGCCGTCAAGAAGGAACTGCGGGCCCACAAGCTGGTATCGCCCTTGCCCAAAGGATTTGAGGGGCTGGACATGACCATGGAGGTGCGCGCCTACCGCGAGCGCCCAGGCCACCGGGCCGGATCGCGTGAGGACAAAGGGATGGCGCAGGCCTTGTGGGCGTACCTGTTGGCGCAAAATCCAGCCAGGTAAGCTCGGGAGGCGCAGGTTTATGCCAATGAGTGCTCAGCCTATGTGAGGCCAGCATGGCACCTAGGTGTTATCAGGCATGAACACTGCTTGGTGAGGGGGTACCATGTTGGACCTGACTGGATGCACCAAGTTGGGCCCGGTTTTTTTTCATCTCAGGAGATATCTATGAAGAAGCATTTGTTGGTGATGGCCATGGCAGCGATCGGTGTAAGCGGCGTGTACGCCCAGACGAACGACACCCTCGCCAAGATCAAGGCCAGTGGCAACATCAGCCTGGGCGTGCGTGACTCTTCCGCGCTGTCCTTCACCCTGGGTAATGGCAAGTACGTGGGTTTTCACACCGAAATGGCCGAGCGCATCGTCGATGACCTGAGCAAGGCCGTCGGCAAGAAGCTCGCCATCACCTACACCCCCGTGACCTCGCAGAACCGGATTCCCCTGGTGCAGAACGGCACCGTGGATCTGGAGTGCGGCTCCACCACCAACAACCTGGCCCGCCAGAAGGATGTGGCGTTTGCGGTGACCACCTATATGGAAGAAGTGCGTATTGCCACCAAGGCCAATTCCGGCATCACCGGCATCAAGGACCTGAACGGCAAGACCGTGGCCACCACCACGGGTACGACCTCGGTGCAGACCCTGCGCAAGAACGAGCGCGCCAACGGCATCGACTTCAAGGAAGTCATGGGCAAGGACCACGCCGACAGCTTCCTGCTGCTGGAGTCCGGCCGTGCCGACGCTTTCGTGATGGACGGCTCCATCCTGGCCGCCAACATCTCCAAGTCCAAGGCCCCTGCCGACTTCAAGATCGTGGGTGAAGTGCTGTCCGTCGAGCCCATCGCCTGCATGATCCGCAAGGACGACCCTGCCTTCAAGAAGGCCGTGGACGACAGCATCAAGCACCAGATCGCCGATGGTTCGCTGGCCAAGCTGTACGACAAGTGGTTCATGCAGCCCATTCCCCCGGCCAACACCAAGATCGGCCTGCCGATGTCCGAGGCCACCAAGGCAGCCTGGGCCAACCCTAACGACAAGCCGATGGAAGCGTTCAACTCCAAGTAATCCAAGGCACTGGCTCCAAGACGCCCGAGCATTCGCATCGGGCGTTTTTGTTGAAACCAGCTGAAATCACGCAACAAGATGCTTTGAGGAGTTCCCATGGCAAACTGGGATTGGCAGGTGTTCTGCAAGGACACCATTGACGGCGAGGTGGTTGCGAACTGCTGGGGCAGTGGCAAGGACATCACCTACCTGCATTGGATGGTCGAGGCGTGGGGTTGGACCGTGGCGGTGTCGCTGGTGGGTCTGGTCATTGCCCTGGTGGTGGGGTCGTTGGTGGGCGTCATGCGGACCTTGCCCAACAGCCCCTGGCTGGTACGTTTCGGCAACGCCTGGGTCGAGCTGTTCCGCAACATCCCCTTGCTGGTGCAGGTGTTCCTCTGGTACTTCGTGCTGCCCAAAATGATTCCGGTGATGAAAGGCTTTCCGCCCTTCGTGCTGGTGGTGTGCGCGCTGGGCTTCTTCACCTCGGCGCGGATCGCCGAGCAGGTGCGCTCCGGCATCCAGGCCCTGCCACGGGGCCAGCGTTATGCGGCAATGGCGGTCGGCTTCACCACCTTCCAGAGCTACCGCTATGTGATCCTTCCCATGGCCTATCGCATCATCTTTCCGCCGTTGATCAGCGAGTCGATGAACATTTTCAAGAACTCCGCCGTGGCTTTCGCGGTGTCCATTCCGGTGCTGGCGCAGTTTTACCTGCAGGCCGGTGAAGAAACCGGAGCCCAGGTCGAGATGTTCGTGGGGGTGACGGCGCTGTACATCGTCAGCGCTTTGGCTGTCAACCGCATCATGACTGCCATCGAGAAGCGCTTGCGTATTCCCGGTTTTGTAGCCCCTGGCGGCACGGGAGGACACTGACATGCTCGGATTGGACTTTTCCTTCTACAACTGGGACCTGATCACATCCTATGTGCTCAAGGGCCTGTATTTCAGCATTTTCCTGACGGTGGTGGCCACGGCCGGGGGCATCTTCTTTGGCACCTTGCTGGCGCTCATGCGCCTGTCGGGCAAGAAGTGGCTGGACATGCCTGCGGCTTTTTACGTCAACGGCATGCGCAGTGCACCGCTGGTGATGGTGATTCTGGGGTTCTTCCTGCTGGTGCCCTTCATCATCGGGCGGCCCATCGGGGCAGAACTGTCGGCCATCATCACCTTCATCGCCTTTGAAGCTGCGTACTTCAGCGAAATCATGCGTGCCGGCATACAGTCGATCCCGCGTGGACAGGTGTTTGCCGGCCAGGCCATGGGCATGACCTACAGCCAGAACATGAAGCTGGTGATCCTGCCCCAGGCCTTTCGCAACATGCTCCCGGTGCTGATGACGCAGACCATCATCCTGTTCCAGGACACCTCGCTGGTGTATGCGATCGGCGCCTACGACCTGCTCAAGGGCTTCGAGACCGCCGGCAAGAACTTCGGCCGTCCTGAAGAGGCCTACCTGCTGGCCGCTGTGGTGTACTTTGTCATCTGCTATGCGCTGTCGTTCATGGTCAAGCGCCTGCACACGAAAATTGCCATCATCCGCTGAGTCGGGGAATTTTGGAGAATTGAACATGATCGAAATCAAGAACGTTTCCAAGTGGTACGGCCCGGTTCAGGTGCTCAACAACTGCTCGGTCAGCATCAACAAGGGTGACGTGGTGGTGGTGTGTGGCCCGTCCGGTTCGGGCAAGTCCACCCTGATCAAGACGGTGAATGCGCTGGAGCCCTTCCAGAAGGGCGAGATCACCGTCAACGGCATCCCGCTGCACGACCCCAAGACCGACCTGCCCAAGCTGCGCTCGAAGGTGGGCATGGTGTTCCAGCACTTCGAGTTGTTCCCCCACCTGAGCGTGACCGAGAACCTGACCATCGCCCAGATCAAGGTGCTGGGCCGCAGCCCCGAAGATGCAAAAGTGCGCGGGCTGAAAATGCTCGACCGTGTGGGCCTGATGGCCCACAAGGACAAGTTCCCGGGCCAACTCTCGGGTGGCCAGCAGCAGCGTGTGGCGATTGCTCGCGCGCTGTCGATGGACCCCATCGTGATGCTGTTCGACGAACCCACCTCGGCGCTTGACCCCGAAATGGTGGGAGAGGTGCTGGACGTGATGGTGAGCCTGGCCAAGGAAGGCATGACCATGATGTGTGTGACCCACGAAATGGGCTTCGCACGCAAGGTGGCCAGCCGCGTGATCTTCATCGACGTGGGCGGCCGCATCCTGGAAGACTGCTCCAAGGAAGAGTTCTTCGGCAACCCGGAAGCCCGCCAGCCCCGTACCAAGGAATTCCTCAACAAGATCCTGCAGCACTGATTGCGACTGGTTCTCGCGGATACCAGGCCGGAGCGCGCAAGCCTCCGGCTTTTTTCTTGAATGGATGGCTGACCATCCACAAGGTAAATGGCTGGTCAGCAGCGGTGGTTTCG
>Ga0208823_1003741_pt1 | contig 10675 bp, 11 predicted proteins | sample AD_UKC075_MetaG_FD_184440 | JGI IMG/M metagenome (GOLD analysis project Ga0208823, IMG submission 184440) | Active sludge microbial communities of municipal wastewater-treating anaerobic digesters from USA - AD_UKC075_MetaG (SPAdes) (version 2) | ecosystem: Engineered > Bioreactor > Anaerobic >... | reverse complement strand
GCCGGCGGAGATCGCCTTCATCGACGACCGTATGCCCAATGTGGACGGAGCCGCCGCGCTCGGCTGGCAGGCCCACCTCTGGGTGGACGACGCCGACTCGCTGGCTTGGCTGGCCGAGGTCTGCGGACGCTGAGGGCTTCGCCTCGTCGGTGGCGGAGTTCGGACCCCGCCCGGCGTTAGCTCCCGAAAATCACGTTAGCCGCCGAAATATCGGTGGCTAACGTGATTTTCGGGAGCGAGAACCGGCTAGGACGCCGGCAACTTGCCGCTCAGCGCAGCGGCAGGTAATGGGCAGCGGCGGTGTGGGCATCGCCGTCCCAACCACCGAAGACCAGCAGGCCGTCCGGGCCGGCGATGACGGCCTGGCCCTCCAGGTTGCCGGATGGCGGGGACGGCAGTTCCGTCCAGGTGCGGGCGACCGGGTCGAGCAGATGGCCAGACGTGAACACCTGCCCGCCGGTCACGGACGCATCGCTCCAGGCCTGCCGGACGCCTTCGCTGCTGGGTAGGCCGTCGGGCAGTTCCGCCCAATCGCCGGTAGCGACGTCGTAGATGCCGCCCATCGGGTAGCTGCGGCCCCAGTTGTTCACTTCGCCGCCGTCCCCGGAGCCGGGCGTGGGGAACACGACCAGATTTCCGACTGCGGCGCTGAAACCGCTGAGCACGTCGAGCGTCGGCAGCTTGGTCCAGCGCATGGTGTCCAGGTCGAGTTCGGCCAGTTGCACCAGCGACGGCTCCTCCGAACCCGGACTCGCCACCAGAGGATGCGCTCCCAGCAGCAGCTTGCCGTTCACCCAGAGCGCACCGCGGTTGAAGCTCTTTCCCAGCGGGTCGTCGGGTAGCCGCGTCCAAGCGTCGGCGTCCGCGTCGTAGAGCTCGTCGAAACCGGCGACCTCGTCGCTGTAATTGATCGCCACCAGCCGATCACCGGCTGCGACCAGGGCGCCCCCGCCCTTTGGGGTGGCGATCCGGCTCCACCGATCCCGCGCCGCGTCGTAGGCATAGGCTCCCGCGGTCGAGCCGTACCCGACCTGGTAGTAAAGCCGTCCAGCGACGACCGTCGGCGGCGAAGCCGAGAGATCAACCGGCGCGTCCGCGAGCTGCTGCCAGGCGCCGGTGACCGGGTCGTAGCTCGCGCCGTCACGCAAAAGTTTGCTGGGCGCGATGCAGCTCGCGTTCGGCGGACACGGCGGGTCCAACTGACCGCCGAAAAGGTAGAACTTCCCGTCCAGCCAGGCTCCGGTGGCCTCCGAACGCGCCGAGAGCGGCGGTGCGGCCAGTTCCGTCCATTCCCCCACCCGGACGCCGCCTGCGCTGTACTTCGTATCCTCTTCCGACTCGGCCGAGGCGGCTGCAGTGGCGGCCTCCGATGCGGCTGCTCCGCCCATCCCACTGGCCGGCTCGGCAGGCAGGCTCGCCGAGCCGGCCGCCCCGCCCAGCTGCGAAAGCCCGAACGCCAGCCCGCCGATCACCACCACCGCCGCGGCGGCTGCGGCGATCCCTTTGCCCCACGCAGCCAGGCGTCCCGGCGTCCGCGGACGCGTGAACTCACCAGCCGACAAGGGACGAAACGACTCCACCTCAGCGGACGCCCGCAGCGCGTCGCTGAACAACCGCTCCTCGCGGTCGAAGTCCTTGAGGTCCTCACTCATGGCTCACCTCCAGTCGACCGCGCAGGGCGACGAGCGCGCGATGGACATGGGATCGGGCGGTTCCTTCGGGGCAGCCCAGGATCTCGGCGATCTCGGCGAAGGACCGGTCCTCGTAGAACCGCAGCACCACAGCCGCGCGCTGCATCGGCGGCAACTCGGCGCACAGCCGCAGCGCCTGATCGGTGTCGGCGATCGCACCGGCAGCATCCGGCGTGACCGGTGCCGCAATGGACGCGGCGACGTCCTCGGTTGGAAACAGCCGGCGAACCTTGCGCCAGGCCGACACGTGCGCGTTCACGATGCTGCGCCGCACGTAGGCGTCCACGTTGCCGCGGGCAGCCACCTGGCGCCAGCGGGGATAGAGGCCGGCGAGCGCCTCCTGCACCGCGTCCTGGGCGTCGTCGGCGTTGCGGGTGATCAGGAAGGCGAACCGCTGCAAGGCCACCGAGCGGGTGGTGACATAGTCCTCGAACGAGCCCACCACCGCGACCGCGGCGCCCCTTGGCTCGCTCACCAGCACCCCCTGCCAGACCGTCACACCTAGCCCACGCACCAGCCGCGACGTTCGTTGCGGCAATCCTGCTACTCGCCCGGATACGCCACGCCGACCTGGCCGCGGATCTCGTCCAGCAGCCGCATGATCGCGACCGATTCATCCAGCCCCAGCTTGGGTGATTCGGTGAAGCCGTCCGCGATCAACTGCGCGAAATGCGCGGCCTGGTACGCCAGACCGGCGTGTCCAGCGATCTCCGGTGCCTCGCTGCTGATGCTCGCCCCCGTCGGGCTGACCAGCCGCACGCGACCGGGCGCGTAGAACTCGGCGTCCAGCTCAATGCGGGCGCGACTACCGCTGATGGTCGCCGTGGTCGGCGTCTTCGCGGCCAGGGTGGTGTGGACGAGCGCCCGCGCCTGCGGGTGGTCGGGGAAGCGTCCGAACATCGCCGAGACCTGGCGATCGACGCCGGCCGAGGTCAGTTCGCCGGCGGCCAGCACTGAGTCCGGGATACCGAGGACGAAAGCCGCGAACGACACCGGGTAGACGCCGAGATCGAGCAGCGCGCCACCAGCCAGCAACGGATCGTGCAGGCGCGGTGCCTGCTCCGGCGGAATCGGCTGGCCGTGGTCGGCGATGACCGCCTGGAGGTCACCGAGCACTCCGTCCGCAAGCAACTGCCGGACGATGTCGAACCGCGGCAGGAACCGCGCCCACATCGCTTCCATCACCGCGACCCCGCGCTCGCGGGCCGCGTCCACGACCCGCTGCGCCTGCGCTGCGTTCTGCGCGAACGCCTTCTCGACCAGCACGTGCTTGCCGGCTTCGATAGCGAGCAGGGCGTGCTCGGCGTGCTCGCTGTGCGGCGTCGCGACGTAGATCACCTGGACGTTCGGGTCGGCGACCAGCGCCGCGTAGCTGCCGTGGGCCGCGTCCACCCCGATCTCGGACGCGAACGCCTGCGCCTTGGCCTGGTCGCGCGAGCCGACGGCGACGAATCGCTGCCGGGTGGACGCGCGCACCGCGGCGACGAACTGGTGGGCGATCCAGCCGGTGCCGAGGACGCCCCAGTTGAGAGCTGGGGCCTCGCTCGGCGATGGCACCCGGGAGGTCGGCAGGAACTGCGGGAATGTCATGCGGCAAACCTAGGGACACACCGGCGCGGCGTCGAGGGGCGGACGCGGTTCCTGGTCGGGAGAAGGATGCGGATAATGAGGCAGACAGGAGGGCAACGTGGCGCTGTGGAGCGGCCGGTCAGCGGCGATCGGCACAGATTGGCGGCAGGAGGCATCGGTCGAAGACCTGCGGGAGTATGACGCCTTCGGCCCCTGGATCGACCCCGTCCGCTCGATCGAGGAGATGCCGCGGGCGTTCCGGCGCTTCTACCCGGAGTTCGCCGGCTCCCGGTTCCTGCTGAAGGTGCCGCGGGACGTCGAGCGCGCGCAGGCGCGTCCAGGCCAGGACCTGTACGCGTCGGTCCTGGCTGTGCGGGAACGCGGCATCACGCTGCTGCAACTCGCGGACGGTGGCGGCGAGCGGCGCGACGTCAGCTGGCCGCAGATCGTCGGCGTGTCGACCTATCTGAACCTGCTGCTGTCGCGCTGGACGCTGCTGCTCGCCGACGGCGCACGCTTCGAACTCGACTACAACAGCGTCGGCGCGGCGGCGATGGCCGCGGTCACCGCTCACGTCCGGGCGCAGCTGACCCTGGGCATCGATGCTTCACTGCAGCCCGAGCTGGCCGCCGAACGAGTGCCGGACGACTTCTTCGCCGGACGCCTGGCCGAACTGCGACGGACGTGTGCCGCGCCGGTTGTGCCCGTACATTTCGAATCGCGCAACCGCCTGTGCCGGGACTTGACCGGACGCCGCCGGCTGAGCACCGGCCTGCTGCTGGTCGATACCCCGCACGAACTGGTGGTCGTCAATCGCGCGGAACCGACGCGCCGCCTGTTCGAGGCGCACTACGCGAACACCACCACCTACCTGCCGTACACGGCGCTCACCTCGTGCGCGGTGACCGCTCCGTCCGCCCGCTCGTCATTCCGGACGCTGGCGCTGCGCGCCGGCGACCAGGAGTTCCGCCAGCCATGCCTGGACGAGCCCGCACTGGCCCGCGAAGCCTTGGCCGCCCGCGGGGTGGTCGGCGGTAACTGAGCGAGGCTCAGCTCAGGTCAGCGTGGCCACCATGATGGCCTTGATCGAGTGCATGCGATTCTCGGCCTGGTCAAAGACGATCGACGCCGGCGACTCGAAGACCTCGTCGGTCACCTCCAACTCGGGCAGGCCGAAGCGGGAGTAGATGGCCTCGCCAACCGTGGTGTCGCGGTTGTGGTACGCCGGCAGGCAGTGCATGAACTTCACCTCGCTGACTCCCGTCCGCTCCAGCAGGGCGGTGTTCACCTGGTAGTTCTGCAGCAGCAGGATGCGCTCGGTCCACACGCTTTCGGGCTCACCCATCGACACCCAGATGTCGGTGTGCACAAAGTGGCAGCCGCGGACGCCGTCCAACTCGTCGGTGAGCGTGATCCGGGCGCCGGTCTCGGCTGCGACTGCCTGCGCGGTGCGAATCACCTCGTCGGGGGGCAGCAGCTTCTGCGGAGCGACGATCCGGACGTCCATGCCGAGCATCGCGCCGCCCATCAGCAGCGAACAGCCGACGTTGAATCGCGCGTCCCCGACGTAGGCGAAGCTGATATCCCGGTCGTCGCGCCCGGACGCTTCGCGCATGGTGAACATGTCGCACAGGCTCTGGGTGGGGTGCCACTCGTCGGTGAGTCCGTTCCAGACCGGCACCGACGAGTGCTGCGCGATGGTCTCGACGGTGGCCTGATGGGTGCCGCGGTACTCGATACCGTCGAACAGCCGCGACAGCACACGCGCCGAGTCGGCCGGGGACTCCTTGTGGCCCAGCTGGGAGGAGTTTCCGTCCATCTGGGTGACGTGCGCGCCCTGCTGATGGGCAGCCACCTCGAACGCCGAACGGGTGCGGGTGGAGGTCTTCTCGAAGATCAGGGCGAAGTTCATGCCGCCAAGGCGCGGCACCTCGCGTCCGGCCTTTCGGGCGGCCTTGAGCTCACCGGTGAGGTCGAGCAGGTAGCGCCACTCCGCGGGCGTGAAGTCCTGCTCCTTCAAGTAGTGCCGGCCCAAGAGTTTCATAGGGAGAACTCTGCCAGTTCCGACGCGAGCGGCCGGGCCGCCGTCCAGGGCGGACAGGCGGACGCTCGTGATTGGCCCGCTGGTCACCAGCAAAGTGGACGGTTCGCGCGCAGCGGCGAGTTCGGGCACTCTCGCCAGCCGACGGGCGAGGGGAGCGTTAGCCGCGCATCACCATGAGGAAGGGGTCATGGCGCATGATCCGTTGAGTGGCGGACAGCGCGAAAGCTAGCGCGATTCCGACCAGGACGACCACGATCAAGCCGAGCACCGGAAGCGCCGCGAGCATGGACGACACATTGAGGGGGCCGGCAAGTTCTTTGGGGGCGAGCGCCGTGGTGAGCCAGAGCCCAACGGCCATCCCGATTGCCGCTCCGACAAGTGCACCGAAGGTGACGCTGGACACAACTTCCAGTGTGACAAGCCGCCGGATGTCGGAAACGCTGTAGCCCCGCATGCGAAGCAACCCGAATTCGCGGGATCTCTGTTCGAGGCTCCCCCTCACGGACTGCAGAATCTGCACGCTCAGCAGCAGGCCCATTCCGAAGCCGACGGCTGCGAGGATAAGTGGAAACGATGCAAGCAGACCTGGCAGGGCGCCAAGCCGGTCGCGCTCGGCAGTCACATCGAATCCCTGCGCACGTAAGGTAGTCATCACCGGTTCCATGTGTGCCTGGTCGTCAACCTGGACCCATGCTCCACCGACCCCAGATTGCTGCAGTACCTCCGATGGCTGCTGGGCGTAACGGGCTGCGTATAGCCTGACCACCAGTTCTTGGCATCCCAGCACAGCGTCCTGGCCGTAGCCGCTCCAACTGGCGGGGTAGGTTCCGACCACCTGTACCTCGCCAGCTACCTGCTCCCCCGTTGACTGGCCTGTACCGCGGGTGTAGGTAATGGGCAGGCTCGCGCCGACTCGAGAAGACATTGATACGCCGTCAACCAGGTCTGGCACTATAACCTGGTCCCCCGTTAGGTGCCGGGTTGTTGCGCCCGGCGGCAGGAGCCAGGGCCGCGCCACTTGAAGGCTGGCATCCCATGTCTCGTCGCCTGCACCGTAGATAGCTGTCTTGAGGTCGATAACCACATCGCTCACCCCCGGCAGTTCTGAGATCCCGTCCAACGTTCCGGCTGTGATGCCAGAGTCGGCGCTCGCGGCAGGCATCTCCACCCGGAGGGTGTTGAGTTGCGAGCCCGCACCGGCCTGCTGCTCGGACACTGCTCGCGACACGAGAAATACCGGTACCCCTAGCGCGGAGACCAGGAGCGCAGCAAGTAACGCTGTAGAAAACAGTTGACGCGCCGAGGAAAACCCTCGCCTCAGCGACAGTCTCCACCAGGTCACTACCGAGGGAAACCCTTCAGTCATGGCGGACCTCCGACCCGAAGCTGATGACGCTGTCCGCTTGGGCGCACAGTCGCGCATCATGACTCGCAACCACGACCACACGACTCAGGGCCGCCTCTTTGAGCGTTTCGATCACGAGTATGGCGTTTGCCTCATCCAGGTTGGACGTAGCCTCATCCACCAGGAGTAGTGGTTTCTCCTGAGCTACCGCCGCAACGACCGCAACACGCTGCTGCTGCCCGCCCGACATCTGACCAGTGCGGGAGTCAGCAACCTCGGATAGCCCGTAGCGTGCAAGCTCGGCGACGGCCCGGTCACGCAGCCGAGCGGTGGGCATTCCCCACGCGCACGCTACGTTCTCCCAAGCGGTCAGTCGATCAAACACCTGGGCTGTCTGCAGGACGAGCGCGGCTTCGCCGCGAGCGACCGGTCTTCCGTCTAGCAGGACCTCCCCGGCTTGCGGAGTCAGCACGCCGGCCGCTGCGGCCAGTGCGGTCGATTTGCCCGCTCCGGATGGAGCTGTAAGCACGGTGAGCTGGCCAGAGGTGGCCGTGAACGAGACATCCGCGCACCCGCGACCCGTGTCGGTGAAGCGGTAGGTGAGGCCCGATACCTGCAACGTCGTCATGACCACTCCTCCAAGGTTGCCGAGAACAGTACGAAGTTGAGCGGAAGAGCCCCCTTGAGGAAGGCTGGTCCACGCTGCTCGCCTACAGCGTTCAAAGTCAAAGCCCAGGCGTCGCGTACTCGAGGAGCCATCTGTTCCCGGATCAACACCTTGCCATGCACGGCTTCCGCCAGGAGCATTAGGGCCCTTGCTTCATCCAGGTTTCCCTGGCTCAGAGCGGAGGTGATGCGGTCGGTGAGTTCACCCACCGAAGGCGCGAGCGGCTCCCAGCATGTCTTGTCAACCGATGCAAGCGTTGAGAACACCTGGGGAGCCGTTCGGTAGAGGGTCGTTGCATCCTCGCCGCAAAGCCCTTCCCGGACTACTGCATCGCCGAGGCTCGCCAGGGCTGCGAGACGCCCTTCTCCGTCGGTCATTGAGTGGTCGAGGACTCGCTCCGCCACCTCTAGTTGTGTGGGAATCTTCGCTACCAGAGCCGGCTCACATGACGCCGGGACAGCCTGACACAGGAAGACCAACGCCGGGTCGTATCCCTTCTGCGCCCTGGATGCCTCAGCGACCCCGCCAGCAACCCAGGCTGGCAGCGACCAGCCCTTGAGGCGCGCGAGTTCCACAAGCAGAACAGTGTTGGCTATGCTCCCGTTTCCAGTCGAAGGCTGACCTGGATCCCTGACCGTCCACTCAGATGAGAGCCAAGTCCTCAACTCTTCGGTGCTCGCGATCGCCTGAGCCTGCGCCTGCGACATTCCCAACTCAACGCTCGTGTACAGGCCCACCGGATCATCGAGTACCAGGTCATTCAGGTTCCGGCATTGCTGAAGTGTCGCGTTCTGCACGTCCGGACGCAGGACCGACACTGCCCACGAGGATGCCTGGTTCCAGCCGTTGCATCCTTGCTGCCCGACCAGGGACGCAACATGTTCGACTTCCAAGTCGCTCGGCAGGGGACCCCCGTCGAAGCCCGCACGTTTGAGCCGGGCCTTGACGATGATCGCGTCCTTCTCCGAGACCTCAACTCGCCCAGCTGCGAAAGGCATCCCAAGGCACTCCCGAACGCGCCGGCCCGTCAACTGTTCTAGGGCGTCGTTGCCGGACAGAGGTTGGTTCACCTCGTCGCCACCTTCGGTTCTCGACACGAGCAACTCCACCGACTCGCCGAGAATCTGCTCAATCGCGGCGCGGTCCGCACCGACGAGACAAGCGTAGTAACCGACCCATACGGCATCTTCGCCGCTGGGGGCCACCAGATCCCGCCAGAACGAGGGATCAACCTCAACTGACTCGCCTCGCGTGCGGAGCAGAGCAGCAGCGTGAGCCGAAGCGGCAAGCATCGCCTTCGGCGGTTCCTCTGCCGTACCGTGCGCCAACGAGTCTGCTCCACGCAACGAGTCCATGTAACCGGGCTGGACATCGAGCGCTAGCGGTTCCCCGAAAGCAGTACAGCCGGCCACAAGAAGGACGAGACAAACCAACAAAGGTGCTGCCACCCCGAATCGGGTGGCAGCACCAGAGGCTTGTCTCACCACGACCAAACGTCCACGGACTTCTTGACGCCTTGGTGTACACCGAACGCCGCACTGTTCACGGTGACCCGATAGGTTAGGCCCGTATACCCACCTCGCCCCGACAGATCAGAGATCCAGCTATTAGTGTTGGTCCAGGACAAACTCGTCGACGAACTTAAGCCGGTACCTCCGCTCGCACCTGCGTTCGATACGGTGACGTTGATCCCCTCAGCTCGGAGAGTGGCGGTGTTCTTGATGCTCTGAATGGCCTTGCGGGCACCAGCCTGTGTCGCCTTGGACGACGTTGCCCAATCGAAGCGACCGCCACTGATCACATTGGGGCTCCAGGCATTCGCCTGCAACTGAATCTTGGTGTTCGGGAGGTAGACCTCGCTGTGGTTGCTGAATGCGTGTGCGGGAGGTGCGGAAAGAGGAACGCTGATGATCATCAGAGTGAGGCTGGACATGGCAATAATCAGCTTGCGTTTCATTGGGGTTACTTCCCTTCAGTTGAGTGGAATTTGACAGTGAGGGTGCACCACTCGCGCGCCAGGCTGGCAGATACCCGAACAGCCGTCAAGTGAATTACTGTGGGTTGTCCGATGAATCTTCACCGCGACATCGTGATGGTGCTCCAGGGCCCCTGCCCGTGCATCTCGAAAGAGGTGTTGGCTCGAACACGGCGGATGCGCTCGAGCAGGCCCACGTCGCGCTCCTGCCGCTTGTGCGGTGTGCCGATCCCTGATCTCCGCCTACAACCGGCCGCAGGCAGGCTCAGTTGAGCCGGGCGTGCCGATGGCGTCTTCCCAGCTCAGGTGTGCCCTGACATGACTCCACCCTTCCCATGGGTTGGGCTCCGCCGGCCGCCCGGGGTCATTCAGTAGACTCCCCCGTTTGAGCGACCGTATCGCCGTCCACAGACAGGCGTGACAGCATTGGGGCATGCTCATCCGATTTCTGGCCAGTGCGGCCGCTCTGGCGGTGGCCACCTGGCTGCTCCCCGGCATTCGGCTCGGCGGCACGGACGACGTGTGGGGCCAGGTCTTCACCCTGCTCGCGGTGGCGGCGATCTTCGGTGTGGTGAACTCGCTGGTCAAGCCTTTGTTCAAGTTCGTGTCCGCACCGCTGATCCTGATCACGCTCGGCTTGTTCCTGCTCGTGGTCAACGCGCTGCTGCTGCTGCTGGTGTCCTGGGCGGCCGGCGAACTGCACCTGGCGTGGAGCGTGGACGGCTTCTGGTCGGCGTTCTGGGGCGGCCTGATCATCTCGGTCGTGAGCCTGATCATCAACGCGTCCTTCGGCAAGAGGGGTACCGAACACCGATGAGTGCTGAGATCGCGTTTGTCTGCTGGGGGAACATCTGCCGTTCCCCGATGGCCGAGGTGATCGCGGACGAGTACGCGCGCCGCGAGGGCCTGCATGGCGTGACCTTCACCAGCTACGGCGTCAGCTCCGAGGAGATCGGCAACCCGATCGACCCCAGGGCAGCGGACGCCCTGCGCGCCGCCGGGTTCACCCCAGGGACGCATGTCGCTCGCCGGATCACGGCCGAAGAGGCCCACCACGCCGCGATGCTGATCGGGATGGAGGAGTTGCATCTCTCCCGGCTGCGCCAGCTCGTCCCGGACGCCAAACACCTCTACCTGCTCACCGACTTCGACCGGGACGCAACCCCCGGCTCGGGCATCGACGATCCCTGGTACGGCGACGAGGCTGACTTCAAGCGTGCCCTCACCGAAATCGAGGCCGCGATGCCCGAGCTGATCAAGCGCGCCCGCGAGCTGGTCGGCGACTGATTCGAGGCGCACGGGATGGTGTCACCCGAGTTGGATGGCATTTCATGCAAGTCAGAACGACAGTTCCGGGAGCGACCCGACTTCGATGGCTTTTCGG
>Ga0208823_1003740_pt1 | contig 10677 bp, 13 predicted proteins | sample AD_UKC075_MetaG_FD_184440 | JGI IMG/M metagenome (GOLD analysis project Ga0208823, IMG submission 184440) | Active sludge microbial communities of municipal wastewater-treating anaerobic digesters from USA - AD_UKC075_MetaG (SPAdes) (version 2) | ecosystem: Engineered > Bioreactor > Anaerobic >... | reverse complement strand
CTCGTCGGCCTCGGGGTGCTGCTGTCGATCGCCATCAGCCTGTGGAACCGGGTCTTCAAGATGGGCCGCACGGGCCAGAGCGTCGGCAAGAAGGTCATCGGCCTCAAGCTCGTCGACGACAAGACCGGCCAGCCCATCGGCGCCGGGCAGTGTTTCCTGCGCGAGGTCGTCAGCAACATCGTCAACCAGCTGATCTACCTGTCGTACCTGTGGATGCTGTGGGACGACAACAAGCAGACCATCGCCGACAAGGCGGTGCACTCCACGGTCGTCGTCGTGCCCAAGGGCTGACGCGGACCCGGCCGAGCGCCGCGCTCGGATGGCGCGAAGGGCGCCTCCCGCACGGGAGGCGCCCTTCGTCGTCGACCGGGTGTGCGGGGTCAGGGCCGCGAACGGTGTCAGGTCGGTGAGAGCCAGGTCCACCCCGGGATGTTGCGGAGGACGGTGAACACGACGAACGCCAGTGCCATGGCCCACGGCATCCACGTCGGCGGGTCCCACCGAAGGGCGCGGCCCTGCCAGCGCGCGTAGACCCACCGGGCGAAGAGCAGGGCGCACCCGAGGAAGAGCGGGATCGTCAGCGGGTTGTAGGCGATCGACGCGGCCACGTCACCGTTGACCAGCTGGTGGGTGGCCCGCAGCATCCCGCAGCCGGGGCAGTAGATGCCAGCCAGCGCGAACGTCGGACACAGCGGGTAGTGGCCCGGCTCGGAGGGGTCGACGCTGGCCACGTAGGCCGTTGCCCCGAGAACGCCCGCGGCAATCACCCCGGGAAGCACAAGGGCGCGCACCCGGTCCGAGACCGGACCGGGGCGCGCCATCGTGCTGGTGGGGCTCACGTCAGGAGCTGCTGCTCCCCGTGATGACGGCCAGGCCGCCGGCGAACAGGATCCACAGGACCGTGAGGACGAGCAGAACCGTGGCGATGATGCCGAGGATCCGACCGATCTGCACGATCTGGCGGTTGCCGTAGCGACCCGGCTGGGCGTCGATCTCCTTGAGGGCGGTGTTGCCCATCACGAAGGCGGCGATGCCGAGGGGCGAGCAGCAGACGAGGCCGAGGATGCCGAGGATGAGGATGGTCATCCCCTTGGGGTGGTCCACGGGGCCACCCATGCCGCCACCAACCGGCGGCGGCGCGGCGTAGCCGCCGTAGCCGCCGTCGCCCGAGCCGGGCGGCGGGGGCGGCGGGGGCGGCGGAGTCGATCCGTAGTCAGACATGAGTTCCCTCTCGATGCGAGTGTGGGGGTTGCGCACCCCCCAAGGGCCGGAGTGCTCCGGCGGCGCCGATCCTTCCACAGCCGCAGGGTCATCTCGACCCAAACCGCCGCGTTCCCGGGCGCTGAACCCGGTCGCCGCCCACCGGCATCCGGCCGCGACGACGCCAGAGGTCAGGCCCGTCGGCGCCTGCGGGCAACCTCGTAGAGGGTCACCCCGGTGGCGATGCCGGCGTTGAGGGACTCGACCGCCGAGGACATCGGAACGGACACGATCTGGTCGCAGGTCTCGCGCACGAGCCGGGACAGACCCTTGCCCTCGGAGCCCACGACGATGACGATCGGCTCCGACGCGAGCTCCATGTCGGGCAGCTCGACGTCGCCGTCCATGTCGAGGCCGATGACGAAGAAGCCGGCCTTGCGGTAGTCCTCGAGAGCCCGGGTCAGGTTGGTGGCCTGGGCGACCGGGATGCGGGCTGCCGCTCCGGCGGAGGTCTTCCACGCGGAGGCCGTCATGCCCACCGAGCGCCGGCTGGGCACGACGACACCGTGCCCACCGAAGGCCGCGACCGAACGCACGATCGCACCGAGGTTGCGCGGGTCGGTGATGCCGTCGAGCGCGACGACGAGCGGGATGCCGGGGGCCTCGGGATCGATGAGGTCGCTGGGGTGGGCGTACTCGTAGGGCGGCACCTGAAGGGCCAGGCCCTGGTGCACCGCTCCGTCGGTGAGGCGGTCGAGTTCTCCGCGAGGGGTCTCCAGCACGGGGATGGAGCGCTCGGTGGCGAGCTTGAGCGCCTCACGCACCCGGTCGTCGGAGTCGATCCGGCCGGCGACGTACATCGTCGTCACCGGCACCTCGGCGCGCAGGGCCTCGAGCACCGAGTTGCGCCCGGCGACCATCTCGCTGCTCGCCTTGTTCTTGCGCGTGCTCGTGCGCCCACCCGTGGCCCCGGCGCGGCGGTCGGCCGCCTTGGCCATCTTGTGGGCCTTGTGGTTCGGGCGGTCGGCCGCCTTGGGCGTCGGGCCCTTGCCCTCGAGCCCACGGCGGCGCTGACCGCCGGAGCCGACCTGCGGGCCCTTCTTGCTCGAACTGCGCATCGCGCCGCGGCGCTGGGAGTTACCGGCCATGGGTCATTCGCTCCGTCCCCGCGCCAAGGACCAACGGGCCCCGGCGGCGGTGTCCTCGAGCGCGATGCCTGCGGCGGCGAGCTCGTCGCGGATGGCGTCCGCGGTGTCGTAGTCACGAGCGGCACGGGCGTGCGCCCGGGCCGTGAGGCGTTCCTTGACGAGGGCGTCAAGGCTCGCGAGGGCGTCCGCCGCCGAGGAGTCACCGGCGGACCATGCGGGGTCGAGCGGGTTGACGCCGAGCACGTCGGTCATGGCGATGACGACGCGGGCGACGGCAGCGGCATCCTCGTGGTCACCGTCGTCGAGCGCGGTGTTGCCGGTGGTGACGGCCTCGTGCACCGCGGCGAGGGCACTGGAGACGCCGAGGTCGTCGTCCATGGCCTCGCGGAAGTCCTCGGGCAGCGTCTCGTCGCCCGTCGGCAGGGCCGTGAGGATGCCGGGCAGCGCACGACGCAGGAACCCCTCGATCCGCTGGACCGCCGTGTCGGACTCCTCGAGCGACCCGGCGTGGAACTCGATCGTCGAGCGGTAGTGGGCAGCCGTGAGGTAGTAGCGGACCGCGAGCGGGCGGTGCTCCTTGACGACCTCGCTGACCCGCAACGAGTTGCCGAGCGACTTGCTCATCTTCTCGCCGTGCAGCGTCACCCAGGCGTTGTGCAGCCAGTAGTTGGCGAAGCCGAGACCGGCCGCGCGCGACTGGGCGAGCTCGTTCTCGTGGTGCGGGAACCGCAGGTCGACGCCACCACCGTGGATGTCGAAGGTGTCACCGAGGTACTTGCGGGCCATCGCCGAGCACTCGAGGTGCCAGCCCGGGCGGCCCGGGCCGAACGGGGTCGGCCACGACGCGGTCGGGGGCTCGTCGGCCTTGTGACCCTTCCACAGCGCGAAGTCACGGGGGTCGCGCTTGCCGCGCGGGTCGGCATCCTCCGCGTCGACCATGTCGTCGACCTTCTGGTGGGTCAGCGCGCCGTAGTCGGCCCAGCTGCGCACGTCGAAGTACACGTCGCCGCTGCCGTCGGCGGCTGCGTAGGCGTGACCCCGCTCGACGAGGGCCGCCATCAGCTCGACCATCTCGGGCACGTGCCCGGTCGCGCGCGGCTCGTAGGTCGGGGGCAGCACTCCGAGCGACGCGAGCGCAGCAGAGGTCTCGAGCTCGTTGCGGTAGGACACCGCGTACCAGGCCTCGCCGGACTCCAGCGACTTCGCGAGGATCTTGTCGTCGATGTCGGTGACGTTGCGGATGAGCGTGACGTCGTAGCCGTGCCCACGGGCCAGCCAGCGGCGCAGCACGTCGAACGCCACGGCGAAGCGCACGTGGCCGAGGTGGGGTGGTGCCTGGGTCGTGAGCCCACAGATGTAGATCCCCGCCTTGCCGGGCACGACGGGGACGAAGTCACGCAGCTCGCGCGTGAGGGAGTCGAAAAGCCTGAGAGTCACCCGGTAAGGCTACCGGCGCGGCGGGTGCACCGATTCCGCGAAGCCCGCGACCGGCATCCGGATCAGGTGGCGATGCCCCTGCTCGGCCACCCCTGTCAGGCTGCCGCGCCTCTTCTCCGCCACCCCTGTGACGGCGGTCTCGTGGCGCCGAGGCGAAGGTATATCTCCGCCCTGGCCCATGATCTGCGCCGTCCCAGTGACGGCGGAGACGTTCCCGACCTCCCCCACCTCGGATGCCGCCCGCATCGGGTCGGAAACTTCTCACTTCGCTCTGTGGACAACTCCGTGGATCCCCGCCGGGCGGGCAGGATCGAGGGATGTCCGACCGACTCCTCGCCCTGGCAGCCGCCAACAACGGCATCATCGCGAGCCAGGACGTCCACCACGCCGACGTCGACCCCCACGCCCTCGCTGCGCTCCTGCGCGCCGGGGTGCTGCGCCGAGTAAGACGCGGCTCTTTCGTCGTCGCCTCCGACTGGGCCGGCGCCACACCCGAGCAACAACTCGCTCTGATGACCAGGGCCGTTCTGCGCACCCGCGGCAACGCGCCGGGCGAGGCCGCCACCCACCAGAGCGCCCTCGCCGTGCATGGGCTCCCACTGTTCGGCGTGCCGCATGACGTCGTCGACCTGTTCGGACTGGTGCGCAGGGTGCGCCGTGAGGGAGCCCTTCGCGTGCATGCGGCCGACCCGTCACTGCCCGTGGTGGATGTCGACGGATGCCGCAGCGTCACGATTGCCGTCGCCCTCGCGCAGGTTGCGCTCCGAGAGGGCCGTCTGCCAGTGATGGTCGCCGCGGACCGGGCCCTGGCGACCGGTCGAGTCCAGATCGACGACGTGGTCGAGATGATCGGGCACCTGGCACCTACTGCGCGCCGGGGACTGCGGGCGCAACGATGGCTGCGCGCGTGCGACCCCTTGGCCGAATCGGTCGGCGAGACCCGGACCCGGCTGCTGCTGATCGACCTGGGCCATGCCCCGCGCAGCCAGGTGCGAGTCACCGACGCCGCCGGAACGGTCATGGCCCGCGCCGACTTCCTCGTGGGCTCTCGCGTGATCGTGGAGTTCGACGGGCTCGTGAAGTACGCCGGCAAGGACGGCCGGGAGGCATTGGCTGCCGAGAAGCGTCGCGAGGATGCCCTCCGGGCTCTGGGCTACGAGGTGGTCCGGTTGACCTGGGCCGACCTCGACCACCCTCGCCGTGTGGACGCCCTGGTGCGATCGGCGCTGGCCCGTGCCAGCAATCGCCGGGTCGAGCTGACCTGAGCTTCTCCGTCATCACGGTGACGGCGGGGAAGTCGCACGCTGACGGACATATGTCTCCGCCGCGAACACACTTCTCCGTCATCACAGGGAGGGCGGAGAAGTTGACCCCACCGACCCGGCCTACCGGCGTCCGAGAGCGGCGGCTAGCGTGACGCCAGCGCCCGCGAGGGCTCGTCAGCACCGTCGCCGACCCGAGGAGTACCCGTGCCACAGACCGTCAAGGGAGTCATCGCCCGATCCAAGGGAGCCGAGGTCGAGCTCGTCGATATCGTCGTTCCCGACCCCGGGCCGGGTGAAGCCGTCGTCAAGGTCGAGTCGTGCGGGGTCTGCCACACCGACCTGCACTACCGCGAGGGTGGCATCAACGACGACTACCCCTTCCTGCTCGGGCACGAGGCCGCCGGCACGGTCGAGTCGGTCGGCGAGGGCGTCACCGAGGTGGCCCCGGGCGACTTCGTGATCCTCAACTGGCGGGCCGTCTGCGGCCAGTGCCGCGCCTGCCTCAAGGGCAAGCCCTGGTACTGCTTCGCCACCCACAACGCGAAGCAGAAGATGACCCTGACCGACGGCACCGAGCTGAGCCCGGCCCTGGGCATCGGCGCCTTCATCGACAAGACCCTCGTCGCCGCAGGGCAGTGCACCAAGGTCGACCGGGCGGATGCCGCTGCGGTCGGCCTGCTCGGCTGCGGGGTCATGGCCGGCTTCGGCGCGGCCGTCAACACCGGCGGCGTCGGCCGCGGCGACTCGATCGCCGTCATCGGCTGCGGCGGGGTCGGCAACGCGGCCATCGCCGGGGCCAAGGTCGCCGGAGCGACGACGATCATCGCGGTCGACGTCGACGCCCGCAAGCTCGAGGCAGCCAAGGCCTTCGGCGCCACCCACACCGTCGACTCGAGCACCGAGGATGCCGTCGAGGCGATCCGCGCGCTCACGGGCGGGCACGGCGCCGACGTCGTCGTCGAGGCCGTCGGCCGTCCCGAGACCTATGAGCAGGCCTTCTACGCCCGCGACCTCGCGGGCACGGTGGTGCTCGTCGGCGTGCCGACCCCCGACAAGCAGGTCACCCTGCCGATGATCGAGATCTTCGGTCGCGGCGGCTCGCTGAAGTCGAGCTGGTACGGCGACTGCCTGCCCTCGCGCGACTTCCCGATGCTCGTCGAGCTCTACCGCCAAGGCCGGTTCGACCTCGACGCCTTCGTCACCGAGCGCATCGGCATCACCGACGTCGAGGCCGCCTTCGACAAGATGCACCGTGGCGAGGTGCTGCGCTCCGTCGTCGTCATGGGTGAGGGCCAGTGAGCTCGCACAGCCGGATGCCGCTCGCACCGTCGCCGGGTGGCGTGCGGGTCGAGCGGGTGGTCACCTCCGGGGTGTTCGAGCTCGACGGGGGCTCGTGGGAGGTCGACAACAACGTGTGGCTGATCGGTGACGACAGCGACGTGCTGGTCGTCGACGCCGCGCACGACGCACCCGCCATCCTCGAGGCCGTCGGTGGGCGCAGGGTCGTCGCGATCGTCTGCACCCACGGCCACAACGACCACGTCAACGCGGTCGGTGACCTCGTGCGCGCGACCGGTGCCACGGCATCCCTGCACCCGGACGACCGGGTGCTGTGGGACCAGTCGCAGACCGAGCCGCCCGGTGGCGAGCTCACCGACGGCCAGGTCTTCACCGTGGGCGACGTCGAGCTGACCGTCGTGCACACCCCGGGCCACGCGCCCGGTGCGTGCTGCCTGCACGCGCCGGCGCTCGGCGTGCTGCTGAGCGGCGACACACTGTTCAGCGGCGGGCCCGGTGCGACCGGGCGCTCGTTCAGCGACTTCCCGACGATCATCGACTCGATCCGTGACCGCCTGCTGACCCTGCCCGCCGACACCGTCGTGCTCACCGGCCACGGCGAGACGACGACGATCGGAGACGAGGCCCCGCACCTGCAGGAGTGGCTGGACCGCGGCCACTGACGGTCGGACCTCTGGGGGTGGCTGACGTGAGCGGCCTCCCCCCACTGCGGATGTGCCCGCGGGACAGGGATGCGGGTTCAGCTGGCAGCCACGACGAGCGCGGTGGCGATCGCCGCGATGCCCTCGCCCCGCCCGGTGAGGCCCAGCCCGTCGGTCGTGGTGCCGCTCACCGACACGGGAGCGTCAACGGCATCCGACAGGGCCCGCTCCGCCTCGGCCCGGCGCGTGCCCACCTTGGGCCGGTTGCCGATCACCTGGACCGCGATGTTGCCGACCTCGAAGCCCGCAGCACGCACCAACCGGGCCGCCTCGGAGAGCAGGGTCACGCCGGAGGCCCCGGCGAACTCCGGCCGACCGGTACCGAAGTGCGCCCCCAGGTCACCGATACCGGCGGCCGAGAACAGCGCGTCGCAGGACGCGTGCGCGGCGACGTCGGCATCCGAGTGGCCGTCGAGCCCGCGCTCCCCCGGCCAGAGAAGCCCGGCCACCCACAGCTCGCGATCGGAGCCCTCGGGCGCCAGCGCGTGCACGTCGACCCCGACGCCGACCCGTGGCAGCTGCATCATTCGCCCAGTGTGGCAGCCCGGTCGAGCAGCCACTGCGCCCGCTCGAGGTCGTCGGCGGTCGTCACCTTCGCGCCCAGTGGATCACCCTCGACGACCACGACGTCATCACCGCAGAGCTCGACCAGCGCGGCGTCATCGGTGGCCTGGAGCCCACTGGCGTGAGCGCGCTCGAGCACCTCTCGTCGGAACCCCTGCGGCGTCTGCACCGCCCGCAACGTCGAACGCTCGGGTGTCCCCGTGATCACCCCGGCGGCGTCGACGGTCTTGACCGTGTCGACCACCGGCAGGCCGGGCACCGCACCCGCCGCCCCCGCACGAACCGCCTCGACCACCCGCGAGAACACGGCGAGCGGCATCAGGCAGCGCGCGGCATCGTGCACGAGCACGATCTCGCAACCCTGACCCAGAGCTGCCATCCCGGCCGCGACCGAGTCGGTGCGTTCGGCACCTCCGGGCACGACCACCGCACCGGCCGGCAGCACCACCCCGGACCACAGCGGGCCGCCCGGGTCGGTGAGGCCCGCGGGGGCGACGACGACGACCTCGGCGCGCCCCGGCATCCGGGCGATGGTGTCGAGCGCGTGGGCGAGCAACGGGCGGCCGGCCAGGTGGACGAACGCCTTGGGCAGGTCCGCGCCCAGCCTCGACCCGGAACCGGCCGCAACCACGACGACGCCGACGCTGCTCGGGGCAGCGTCGGCGTCGGTCACGTCAGTTGGAGTGGGCGTGAGCCCGGCGTCAGGACGCGAGGACCTCGTCGAGGATGACCTCGGCCTTTTCCTCGTCGGTCTTCTCGGCCAGGGCCAGCTCGGACACGAGGATCTGGCGAGCCTTGGCGAGCATGCGCTTCTCGCCGGCGGACAGGCCACGGTCCTTGTCGCGGCGCCACAGGTCACGAACGACCTCGGCGACCTTGATGACGTCACCGGAGGCGAGCTTCTCCAGGTTGGCCTTGAAGCGGCGTGACCAGTTGGTCGGCTCCTCGGCGAACGGGGTGCGCAGCACCTCGAAGACCTTGTCGAGCCCTTCCTTGGAGACCACGTCGCGGACACCGACGAGGTCGCAGTTCTCGGCTGGCACCTCGATGACGAGATCGCCCTGGGCGACCTTCAACTTGAGGTACAGCTTCTCCTCTCCGCGGATCGTACGAGTCTTGATCTCTTCGATTCGTGCTGCCCCGTGGTGGGGGTACACGACCGTTTCGCCGACCTTGAAAACCATGTGTTGTTGGCCCCTTTCGCGACACTCAGGGTACCACGCAGAATCTGGCCACCGAAATGGAAGGACGACCCATTTGCGCAGGTCAGGGGCAGGGAGACCGCTCCACAGGGCGTGAATCGGGTCTTGACAGAACTGCGCTTTCCATGCATCGCGCGCGCCCCACGCGCCCGCAGTGGGGACGGTGCCGCCTGCCGTTGGACGCCGTGCACCCACTCATGGATATCCTTGCCGCGTGACCACACGAGCCGCCCTCGCCCTGCGTGCCACCGCCCTGCTGGCGGCCAGCCTCCTCGCCTCCGGGTGCGCAACCTTCTCACCCACCCAGACCGACTACGACTACCCGGCCTCCGACGGTGTCGCGCTGTCGATCCCCGGCCTTGAGCTGCGCAACCTCGCGCTCGTCGTCGAGAACAGTGACGGCCCGGCGGTCCTCATCGGTCAGGCGGTCAACAGGGGTAGCTCAGCCGTCAACGTGACCTTCGGCGTCGAGGGCGCAACGTCCACCGAGACGGCCGCCGTGCCCGCGTTCTCCGGCAACTCGCTGTCCGACACCGGTGCGCTCATCGAGTTCGAGGGCCTGCCGGCAAGCGCGGGTGACACCATCACCCTCACGGTGTCCACGCCCCAGGCGGGCCAGAACGTCGTCACCGTGCCGGTGCTGGCGGGCGTGCACCACAACGGCACCGTCTTCGGCTGAGCCGGCGGCTACGTCCGGCACTTTGGTCGTCGGGGGAGCCAAGCTGCCGGACGCAAGGAGCAGGCCCCGGCGCTCTGACTCAGGTCAGACCTCGAACTTGTAGCCGAGCCCGCGCACGGTGAGGATGTGCACCGGGTTCGCCGGGTCCGCCTCGACCTTGGCGCGCAACCGCTTGATGTGCACGTCCAGCGTCTTGGTGTCGCCGACGTAGTCACTGCCCCACACCCGGTCGATGAGCTGGCCGCGCGTCAGCACGCGTCCCGCGTTGCGCAGCAGCATCTCGAGCAGCTCGAACTCCTTGAGCGGAAAGGGCAGCTGGCCCCCGCGCACCGTCACGACGTGCCGCTCGACGTCCATGCGCACCGGCCCGGCCTCCAGGGTCGTCGGCAGCAGCTCCTCGGGCTCGGCCAGTCGCCGCAGCACGGCCTTGATCCGGGCGAGCAGCTCGCGCGAGGAGTACGGCTTGGTGACGTAGTCGTCAGCCCCCAGCTCGAGCCCGACGACCTTGTCGATCTCGCTGTCCTTGGCCGTCAGCATGATGACCGGCACGTTGGAGCGTTGGCGCAGGGCACGGCAGACGTCGACGCCGGACAACCCGGGCAGCATGAGGTCGAGCAGCACGAGGTCGGCGCCCGCGCCGTCGAAGGCGGTCAGCGCGTCGTGCCCGTTCTCGGCCACCGTGACGTCGTACCCCTCCTTGCTCAGCAGGTACGACAGCGGGTCCGAGAAGGACACCTCGTCCTCAACGATCAGGATGCGCGTCATGCAGGGCCCTTTCCTTCTCCACATCGGATGCCGTCCGCGACGGGTCGGCGTGGTCGCGCACCTCGGGTGACCCGAGGGTCGTCGGGTGCGGCTGCTCGGTGCCCACTCGCGGCCGGTCGGCCGCGGCGGGAAGTGTCATCGTGAAGGTGGACCCGCGCCCCTCCTGGCTCCAGACGCTCACCCGCCCACCGTGGTTGGCGCACACGTGCTTGACGATGGCCAGCCCGAGGCCGGTGCCGCCGGTCGCCCGCGAACGCGCGGCATCCACCCGGTAGAAGCGCTCGAAGATCCGCTCCTGCTCGGCGGCCGGGATGCCCTCGCCCTGGTCGGTGACGCTCACCTCGATGCTGTCGCCGTGACGGCGTGCACCGATGCCGACGTGGGTGCCGGAGCCGCTGTAGTTGACGGCGTTGGTCA
>Ga0208823_1003737_pt1 | contig 10684 bp, 9 predicted proteins | sample AD_UKC075_MetaG_FD_184440 | JGI IMG/M metagenome (GOLD analysis project Ga0208823, IMG submission 184440) | Active sludge microbial communities of municipal wastewater-treating anaerobic digesters from USA - AD_UKC075_MetaG (SPAdes) (version 2) | ecosystem: Engineered > Bioreactor > Anaerobic >... | reverse complement strand
GAGCTTGGCCGTCCAGTGGGCGAGCCCTGCCGGGTCGGGCTTGCGCTGCAGGACGTTGCCGTAGACGAGCGTGACGAAGGAGGCATCGTCGATGATGCTGATGGATGACAATTTCGCCACCATTGTCGCCGCGATAGAGGAGGGACGGGTCATCTACAGCAATATAAGGAAGTTCATCAGATACATGCTGTCATGCAATCTGGGCGAAGTACTGACCATGTTCCTCGGCATGCTGGCAGGACTGCCTGTGCCGCTGCTGCCCATACAGATACTGTGGGTCAACCTGGTGACTGATGGTTTGCCGGCAGTAGCACTCGGTTTCGATCCGCCCGAAAAGGATGTTATGAGGCGCGAACCCAGAAGTCCCGATGAGAGCATTTTTTCACATGGCCTTGCCGGTCTGATCATTGCCAGAGGCACCATGATAGGTCTGACAACTCTGGCAGTCTATGCAACGCTGCTCTGGCATACAGCCGATGTCGGCCTGGCCAGGACAGGAGCTTTCGTCACCCTGGTCCTGTCACAGCTCATACATGTATTCGAATGCAAATCGGAAACACGGAATATTTTTCAGATACCGCTGTTCAGCAATATTTACCTGGTCTTTGCAGTTATATGCTCATTGATCATGATGCTCTGTGTCGTATATATCCCGGTACTGCGGAATGTTTTCAAAACAGTTCCGCTGGGACTGAGCGAGTGGATGATCGCTGGTGGACTGTCCTTTCTGGCACCTGTCCTGGCCAGCCTGTTCACGCCTCGTCGCCGGTGACAGACGCTTTCAGGGCTGGTTGGGTTTTCCTGCCGTCTAAAAATTCCTTGAAATGCATTTACAAAAACTATATAATTAGTAAAGCCTGAAATGTCCGAAGACAGGGCATTTTTGGCTTTCGCAAATTATGGATGCTTTTTAACAAATTGTTCATAATTTATTAAAATGTATCTCTCATAATTGTATTGGCGCAATGTGTCAATACGACGTTTATTGCAGGAGGGGAAAAGATGATAGAAATACAGAACCTGACCAAACAATACGGTCAGATAAAGGCTGTGAACAATCTGAATTTCACCGTCGAAAAAGGTGAGATACTGGGTTTCCTCGGCCCGAACGGAGCGGGCAAAACCACCACGATGAATATCATTACAGGTTACATACCGTCCACCGAGGGAACTGTGAGGGTGTGCGGATATGATATCCTGGAATCGCCGAAAGAAGTCAAGAAACGCATAGGTTATCTGCCTGAGCAGCCTCCGGTTTACATGGACATGACAGTCATAGATTATCTGAACTTTGTGGCTGATCTTAAAAAGGTGGACAAGAAACAAAAGAGAAGCCAGATAAGCGACATCATGGAGCTTGTGAAGATAGGAGACCACAGAAACAGACTCATCAAAAACCTGTCGAAGGGCTACAAGCAGAGAGTCGGTCTTGCCATGGCCCTTGTGGGCAGCCCTGAGGTCCTGATACTGGACGAGCCTACCGTCGGTCTCGACCCCAAGCAGATCATCGAGATCAGAAAGCTGATCAAGGCTTTGGGTAAGGAACATACCATTATCCTCAGCTCACACATCCTTCCTGAGGTCAGTGCAGTATGTGAACGTGTCGTTATCATAAACAAGGGCGAGATAGCAGCCATCGACACTCCTGAAAATCTGTCAAAGGGATATGGCACGGCATCAAAGCTGCTGGTGACCATAGCGGGACCCAAGAATTCAGTTGAGAACGCTATCAGAGAAATATACGGGGTCAAGTATGTCGAGACCGGTGTGGAAAAGGACAAGGAGGCTACCAGCTTTATCGTAGAGAGCGACAAGGAGATCGATATAAGAAAGTCTCTGTTCTTTGCAATGGCCAAGCTGGGTTACCCCATTATTGAACTCAAGAGTCTCAGCCTCAGTCTGGAAGATATATTCCTGCAGATAGTGACTCAGGAAAAGGAGGTCGGTTGACACATGAAGGCAATATTCTGGAAGGAAGTAAAATCTTATTTCTATTCTCCAATGGCTTATATACTCATAGGTTTGTTTTTACTGTTAACTTCACTGTTCTTCAGCCAATACCTGCAAGTCGGTTACGGCGACTTCAACGGGATACTTTCAGTGATGGGCTTCATACTCATCGTAATAGTTCCGATACTGACCATGAGGATCCTGGCCGAAGACAGAAAAAACGGCACGGAGGTGCTGCTGATAACTTCGCCCGTGAACATCACTTCGATGGTCATAGGGAAATTCCTTGCCGTATATTTTGTATTCGCAGTGATGACCGTGCTCACTTTCGTATATCCGATAGTGCAGCTGTCATTTGGTGCCAAATTCACGGTGCAGCTGATAGGCGGTTACATCGGATTCATGCTCCTGGGGGCAACATATATCGCTGTCGGTGTTTTTGCCTCCTCACTGACTGAGAATCAGGTCATAGCTGTTATCATCAGCTATGCATCACTCCTGATAATGTGGCTGGCGGACAGTATGAGCAATGTAGTAGGCGGTTTCGCATCGAAGCTGCTGAGCTGGTTCTCGATCCTGTCGAGATACGAGGATTTCAACAGGGGCATACTGGGTCTCAGCCCTGTAGTTTACTACCTGAGCTTTACCGCAGTATTTCTGTTCCTTACGATAAGAGTAATCGAAAAAAGACGCTGGAGTCAGGGGTGATATAAATGGCAAAAACAGATAAGAACAAAATCAAAAATCTTTTAAATAAAAAAAGCCTGAAATACGGCACGAATGCAGCCATCATAACAGCCGCAGTCATAGTTATGGCTATCGTGCTGAATCTTCTTGTGGGACTGCTGGATCTGAAGCTGGATCTGACGCCAAACAAACTGTTCTCTCTTTCAGAAACCACTGAGAACATACTGAAGGAACTGGATAGTGATGTGGAGATCATCGGCCTGTTCGATGATGCAGTCGTATCCTCCGGCAGTGAGTACAAGCAGGTGACGGATCTGCTGAGCCTGTACGCCAAAAGTCCGCGTGTCACGGTCAGATATATAGATCCGGACAGGAATCCGGGGATAATCAATCAGTTGGATCCTGACAACACAATGAACCTTCGCTCAACGAACTTCGTTGTCAAAAGCGTGGTCAACGGCGTCGAAAAGAAAAAGAAACTGGATTACTATGACCTTTTCCAGATGGAATTCGATCAGTACTCATTCAGCCAGTACATTACCGGTTCCAATGCTGAGCAGGGATTTACCGGTGCGATCAAATATGTGACGTCGGAGTATACTCCCGTCATTTACTTCACGGAAGGTCATGATGAAAGCGATGTGGACTTCCAATACAGCAATCTGAAGGAATACCTGGAAAAGAACAATATCCTCGTGAAAAAGATCAATCTCATGACAGTGGAACAGGTACCTGAAGATGCAGAGCTTGTGGTTGTTGCGTCGCCCAGAAGAGACTTTTCGTACTCTGAGAGGGATGTGCTGGAAAACTACTTCCACAATGGGGGCAAGGCCATTTTCATGTTCGACTATCTTGAAAACGATCCCTCATTCGAGGAACTGAACAAGCTGCTCAATAAGTTCAACCTTGAGCTCAATTATGACAAGGTCAGGGAAACCGATGAGAGCAGGCATCTGCCCCAGGATCCGTATACGTTGGTGGTGGATGTGAAGTCCAGCTCCATCGTACCCAGGGCATTCAACACGTTTTTGACCAACTGCAGGAGCATAAGCATTTTGAAGAACGAGAAACAGTATATAACACATACTTCGCTGATAAGCACCAGTGACAGCGCAGTAGGCGAGATGGTCAACAAGTCACGTGGAGACGATCTGCCAGGGCCTCTTGAACTGGCGGTGGCGGTGGACTATAAGGGCGGAGAGAAGCCCTCGAAAATAATCGTCATGGGCAACTCCACTTTTGTCAACGATTACGCCTACCAGGTTTATGGCGACTTTTACTTCAGCAACATCAACTTCTTCATGTCGGCCATAAGCTGGATGGTAGAGATCAAAGATGAGATAATAGTGCCTACCAAGAGCTTTGATGTAAACAGGTTCAACATTACGCAGCGGCAGGTTTCTGTAATGTCAGGGGTGCTTGTGGTAGTGTTCCCGCTTCTGATATTCGGTACAGGTCTGATGGTATATTTGAGGAGGCGTCATTTATGAAGTTTTACAGGAATGCGATTATTCTGTTGGTCATAGTTGCGCTTCTTGCCGGTGCATACTTTCTGATCAGAAGTAAAAAGGCCAATGAGCCGTTGAGTCAGCCCAGGGAATATGAGAAGCTGGCAGATTATATCTCCACCGATATAGAGTCTGTTACGCTGGAAAACAAGGAAGGCACCTTCGTGATCATCAGGAAGGATGATGAATGGGCTCTTTCTGTTCCCACGGACCTGAGATACGATCCGTCGGCATTGAGCAGCATCGTTATCAATTCTGCCTCTATCGTTGTCGACAAGGTTGTGGAAGAGGATGCACAGGACCTTTCCATATATGGGCTTGACGATCCTGCCTTTGCCACGATAAAGGCGAAGGACGGTACCTCTGTGACAATAGAGATCGGCAGCAAGACACCTACCGGAGGCGGATACTATGTTAAGGCCAGTGGAACGAACAGAGTATGTGTGATAGGCAGCTATACCGGCGATAAGCTCGTTTCGGGAAGAAACAGCATGAGGACCAAACAGCTGTTTGATATAACCGTAGATGATATAGACAGCTTCGGCATGAACAGAAAGGGTCAGACTGTATTTATGTCCGAAAAGGATGGGGATACATGGAATATGCTGACACCGATAAGCGGAAATCTGAATGAAACATCCTTCTACCCGATGCTTGAAGCCATTGCTGACACTACGATCGTGGAATTCGTCGAGGACAAACCCGCGGATCTTTCAGTATACGGGCTGGACAAACCGACATATGAGCTGGTGTTCAGCACAGAAGTCACCGGTGAGGTAAAGCTTCAGATGGGCCGTGAGGACAGGAACCGGTCGGCGATATTCGCAAAGCTCGAAGGAAACGACGAAGTATTCACCATAGACATAAATCCGTTTACCTTCCTCGACAAGCCTCTGAAGGAAATCGTCAGTGTCTTTGCCTATATTGTGAATATCAACCAGGTGGAAAAGATCGATCTGACTATGGACGGGAAAACCACCCACATGGAGCTTGATGTATATATGGACGAAGAGGGCAATTCCGACAATGACAAAGACAAATTCTATGTGGATGGCATCGATGCCAGCGGCAAGGACGAAGACGGCAAACAACCGTTCAGGAAATTCTATCAGGCGCTTATTGGCATCAGTATCGACGAAATCGATACAGACGGCGACCCGTCAGGTAAAGGGGCTGACATAACGGTGGTCTACACACTCAAGGACGGAACCATGAAGGTGGAATTCATACCTCGGGATGAAAACTTCTACTATGTGGTAAGGAATGGCGAATACGCAGGAGTGCTTGTAAAGAGAAAGAATAAGGTGGACTTCGGCATCGAGGGAATGAAGCAGGCATTGGATACCCTGATGGATTTCCTGGCTGAGCAGGAGAAATAGCTGAATAATAAAGTAATTTGAAAAGCGGCTCCGACATAGAATGAACTGATGGATTCTATGGCCGGAGCTGTTTTTTATGCGTGATGAGCTCAGGAATACACTCAGGGTCGCGGGCATATATGCGGCGGGCATAATAGGTGCGGGATTTGCATCGGGGCAGGAGATCATGCAGTTTTTCTCTGTTTATAAGACAGGCGGGTTCTGGGGGATATTGCTGGCAGGCATTCTTTTCAGCGCAGTAGGCTGTATCGTTCTCGACAAGGTCTACAGTGAGCGGATAAGAAACTATGAGGAATTCATATTCCCTGTTTTTGGATGGCGGCTGGGCTGGATCATCGAAACAGCAGCGACTGTGTTCGTTTTCTGCATGTACAGCATCATGACTGCAGGCTCGGGGCAGATACTGGCACAGTTGACCGGGATAAAATTCAAAAGTGCAGTGTTGATAATGGGGATCTTCTGTACTTTTTTGATAATGACGAACATAAAAGGCATCTCCGTTTTCAGTTCAGTACTCACACCTGTGCTCACAGCAGGGATCATCCTTACAGGCCTCTATATCATCATCATGAAGGAATCCCCGGTTTTCAGCATTACAGTATACATTTCGCGCATCACGAAGAACTGGTTCTTTTCATCGCTCCTCTACGTCAGCTACAACAGCATACTCTCTGTCATGATGTTGTGCAGCATGCTGCCGTATCTGAAGACACGCAGGACAGCATTCGCGGCAGGCATACTTGGGGGAGTTGTACTGACGGTGGCAGCAATTGTGATCAACACCGTCATTTTTCTGTTCTATCCTTCAGCGGCTGACAGGGAAATACCGCTGCTGGATATACTGCACAGTATCAGTTCATCGGCGGGATGGCTCTACAGTGTACTGCTATGGCTTGCGATGCTGGTGTCTGCTGTAACTTCCGGTTTCTGCTTCTCAGACAGGGCCGGCAACCTGTTCAGAGTCGATATAAGGATCGTCGCCATGCTTCTGTGTGCCTGTGCAGTGCCTCTGTCGACACTTGGGTTTTCCAGGCTCATATCTCTGATATACCCTGCTTTCGGCTGGCTTGGCCTGTTCATGATTATCGTGATACTTGTCACAGGACTGCAGGGGCTGTTGTCCGGACCGGTGAGCCGTGAGGGCAGACGGGCGGACAGGCGCTTCCCGGTCGGCAGAGGATAGGTCGCTACAGCATTGGTCTGTCTTTCAATGGCTTGATTTATATGGTAAAATGGTTTGTAACAAAGTCATTGGGAGTGCAAAGCTGAGGTGGTCTCTTGAAATATATCCCCGAGCAGGACAGGCCGGCGCCGCGGGAACGTACAGCCGGCATCATATCGGCACTGATGCTGTTCCTGTGTATTGTTGCTGTAGCGGTTTTCAGCTGGCAGCGCAGTCTGGACCCGTCCATCGATCCGCGGGAAATGATGCTCAGGCTCACAGGTTCGGAGGAAAGAGAGGCAAAGGTTGCTGAGGTCCTGTACTCCTTCGTGTTTGACATAAGAGATAAGCCCGTTTTTACTCTGCACAGGGGAAATATCGTGAAGTGCAGCAGAAGCGGAGTCCTGTTCCTTGATAAGAAAGGCGGGATATTGAGGTCAGAAGGTATCGAGTTTGAGGACCCCATAGTAAGGACCAGCGGATCGAGGGTCCTTCTTGCCAATGCCGGCTCCACGGAGATATGTGTCATGGACGGCGATTCGATACGCTGGCAGGACAAAACGGACACTGCCATCCTTAATGCGGATATAAGCGATGGCGGGTATGTGACAGTGATTACATCGGCCAAAAGGGACAATAATGTGATAAGGGTGTACGAATCACATGGCGTCGAGCTTTTCCGCAAGATAATAGCCACTGACTTCGCTGTCTCTGCAGGCGTATCACCATCAAAGAAGCACCTTGTGCTGTCGGCGGTTGCTACGGGCGCTGCCGGGCCATATTCACGATACAAGTTTTACGACATGGAAGGGAAAGAACTGGCAGAGGTTTCATTCGATTCCTCCGGCGAGCTTCTGCCCCTTTTCTGGTTCAACAGGGATGACAGCATATTTGCAGTTGGAGACAGTGCCGCCGCCTGCATTGACCCTGCCGGGAAAGTGAGATGGAAGGAACAGTTCAGAAGCGTAGCAGGTGCAAGCACCGTCGGAGACGGTCGCCTCGCGGTGGCTGCACATGAGGATGATGGCGCAGTGCTGAGCATTTACACTGCAGATGGCAAAAAGGATGTCTCGGTGAAGCTGCAGGGTATTCCCAAAGGTCTGGATGGCGTCAGGGGGATGGTTTCCGTCTACACTGACGATATGGTATATTTTTTCAATGAGCGGGGGATCAACACCCATATATACAATGCGGGCGAAAAAATACAGCATGTACACCTTTTTGACAGGAAACAGGCAGCAGTGATCACGGCAGGCGAGATCACTGTCATAGCTATAGACTGACAAACAAGTTCCCCGGGAACAGAAAGGCGGTAAAGATATGAACTGGAGTGACTTTGTCGTAATAGGCATCATCGGAGTGTTTGCGCTCATCGGACTCTTCAAGGGTTTTATCATGTCTGTCTACAGGCTTGTATCGTATGTGGCATGTTTATTCTTATCCATCAAGCTGGCACCTGTGCTGGCAGGCTTGCTTGAAAAAACACCACTATTCGGGACCATCAAGGGAGCCATCGTAAACAATCTTGAAGTCTGGAGCCGGAATGCCTTGTCATCTCCGCAGATCACAGAAGCCGGTGCTCAGGGGGCGGAACAGATGCTGGGGGCGATCCCGCTTCCGGAGATTTTCAGGTCATCAGTGCTGAGCAGCCTGCCGCCGCCGTCCGAGATACTGGATGTCACCAGTATGCTGGAAGCTGTGGGGCATAGGCTGACAGGCCTTATCGTTTCTGTTTTGAGCCTGATCATTGTTTTCATCATACTCAAATTCGTGTTTATCATCATAGGAAGGCTGCTGCGCGGCATAGCCCAATTGCCCGTCTTCAAGCAGGTGAATAAGATCGGCGGTCTGATATTGGGAGCGTTTCAGGGCATACTTGCAGTCTACATATTGTTTGCGGTATTGACTCTCTTCAATTCGAACCCGGGTTTCGCGCCTGTTTTCAATGGGATAGAGTCGTCGCTGATCGCATCAGGGTTTTACAGGAACAATTTCATAATCAGTCTGTTGTTCCCTCCGGTGGCAGCGTAAATCGCATCTGATACTGCGGCGGCAGAGGACGGAGGGAGCGTTGGCGCATACACTGCAGCATACCAGCGCGGTTAACGTATATTGTACCTCCACATATAAAAAAATGAACGCTTCTGACCTTTTTGTATTAATTTATAGACATAATATAGGTCAAAGTAGTACAATATCTTTATTAAACAGCCGGGATAGCGCATTCCGGCTATTTTAATAAACTAATGGAATACCGTTGTGGTGTTTTTCTGATAGAAAGGCAGGTAGTTATCATGAAAAGTGACATAGTCAAGAAAGGAATTGAAAGGGCACCGCACAGGGCGCTTTTCAAGGCAATGGGATATACGGACGAGGAGATCAGAAGGCCGCTGATAGGCGTGGTCAATTCAAAGAATGAGATTGTCCCGGGGCATATGCATCTGGACAGGATAGCCGAAGCTGTCAAGGCAGGCATCAGGATGGCAGGCGGTACTCCGGTGGAATTCGGGAGCATAGGCATTTGCGACGGCATCGCCATGGGACATATAGGGATGAAATATTCACTGGCATCCAGGGAGCTGATCGCCGATTCATGTGAAGCAATGGGACTTGCCCACAGCTTCGATGGTATGGTCTTCATACCCAACTGCGACAAGATCGTGCCTGGCATGCTGATGGCTGCGGCGAGGATCGATGTGCCCTGTATCGTGATCAGCGGAGGCCCGATGCTGTCGCTGAAAAAAAATGATGTGTATCTGGATCTGAACAGCGTTTTCGAAGCCGTTGGCGCTTATAAGGCCGGAACGATGACGGAGGAGGAAGTCTTTGAATACGAGGATATAGCATGTCCGGGCTGCGGCTCCTGTTCCGGGATGTTCACAGCCAACTCCATGAACTGCCTGACTGAAGTGCTCGGAATGGGATTGCCGGGCAACGGGACAATACCTGCGGTTTATGCCGAGAGGATCAGGCTTGCTAAGCAGGCCGGGATGAAAGTGATGGAGCTTGTCGAAAAGGGGATCAGACCTTCGGACATATTGACGGAAAAGGCATTCGAAAATGCCCTGACAGTGGACATGGCACTGGGATGCTCCACCAACTCGGTCCTGCATCTGCCCGCTATAGCCAATGAGGCCGGGATAAAGATCAATCTGGACATAGTCAATGAGATCAGCGCGAGAGTACCCAACCTGTGCAGGCTGGCACCTGCCGGACCTCATCATGTGCAGGATCTTTACATGGCAGGCGGCGTCCAGGCTGTCATGAATGAACTTTCGAAGAAGAACCTGCTGCATACTGACCTCATCACTGTCACAGGCAAGACGATATGGGAAAATATCAAGGATGCCAGAGTGACTGATACCAATGTGATCAGGAGCATAGATGAACCGTACAGTGCCACAGGCGGTATCGCTGTACTGCGGGGCAATATAGCAAAGGATGGTGCAGTCGTCAAGCGATCTGCTGTAGCTGATGAGATGCTGGTTCACAGGGGACCGGCCAGAGTATTCGATTCCGAAGAAGATGCCATAAAAGCCATCTATGAGGGACAGATCAGGTCCGGTGATGTGGTCATTATCAGATATGAAGGGCCGAAGGGCGGACCGGGGATGCGGGAGATGCTCAGCCCGACTTCTGCCATAGCTGGCATGGGCCTCGACACAACAGTGGCCCTGATAACAGACGGAAGGTTTTCCGGAGCATCCAGGGGAGCATCCATAGGACATGTGTCCCCTGAAGCGATGGAAGGCGGTATGATAGCGGCTGTCCGGGACGGAGACATCATCAGCATTGACATACCCGCAGGAAGGCTCAATGCCGAAGTGCCGGAGGAAGAACTGGAAAGAAGGATGGCTGAGTGGAAACCACCGCAGCCCAGAGTCACGACCGGCTATCTGGGCAGGTATGCGAGGATGGTGACATCGGCAAGTACCGGTGCGGTACTGAAGTAACGGTCTGTCCCGGGTCGTACAGACAGCCGGGAAACCGCAGCAGCG
>Ga0208823_1003731_pt1 | contig 10689 bp, 11 predicted proteins | sample AD_UKC075_MetaG_FD_184440 | JGI IMG/M metagenome (GOLD analysis project Ga0208823, IMG submission 184440) | Active sludge microbial communities of municipal wastewater-treating anaerobic digesters from USA - AD_UKC075_MetaG (SPAdes) (version 2) | ecosystem: Engineered > Bioreactor > Anaerobic >... | reverse complement strand
CTGCTTGTAGTAGATGATCAAAACCGTCCCCATAACAAACAAGGTTCCCAGGAAAGCGCCGAGGAAGAACAGGCCTCCATAGAGCACGTGGAATTCCCCCCGGGCCTCGTCCCGGGACTCCACCCACGCCGAGGCAGCCTCCTGCCGGGGTAGGGCGTTTTTCAGGTCGTTGTAGAAGGCCACAGCCCTCTCCCGGGAAGTGTTCAGGTCAAAGCCCAGCCCGTAACCTGCCATGGCAGCGCCGCGCCCCTGCAGTGTAGGGTGCTTGCTCAGTTCTTGCATCATACCCAGATCCTGGACAATAACGTAGTAGCTGCCGAAGGTCTCCGTGGTACTAAGGCCATTACCGGGCAGGCTGGCTAGACTTTCCTTCACTACAAAAGTCCGGTCCAGAAACTCCAGGGTGGCATGCTCGTAGGGTCCCCGGTTGTAATAGACCAGGACCTCGTTTTCCTCCAGAGAGACCGGTTCTGCCACCAGGCGGTTGTAATCCTCCAGGGGAATAAGCTCGAGTGCTGCCACACTGCCCGCGAAACCGATCACCAGCTCCTGCACAGCGGAAAACTTGTCCTCTACCCTGAACACGGGGAAGCTCAAGACGCGGTATTCCACCCGATCCACCGCCTCCAGTCCGTACCGGTCCAGGGTGGCAGCAACCTCAGACTGCACCTGCGCCAGCACGTCCGCCTCGAAGCTGTCCAGCCGCAGGAGGATCTGCCGGGGGTAACGGGTCTGGAGCACATCCTCGATCCCCACATAAAGAGAAACGGTGGTGGACAGGGTGACCAGGAACGATTTCACATTTCGTTGGATTAATTTCGCCGTCTAGGGAGCGAACCCTTCTTCCTTTTTTTGTGTTGATCTGAGCATGCCCAGACCGTGGAAGCACAGCTCACCGCCCTCACTGAAGCCCTGCGCCGCCGCAGCTATGGCTGCTGTGGCTCCGGTTCAACCAGAAGTGGCTCCTCCGTCCCCAGCTCCGGAGCCTTCCGCCCCAATTCAGATCGCGGCGGAAACAGAGCTGGCAGGGGAACCGGCTGCGCCCACGAAACCGGAGATAACCGAGTACCGGCTCATTCCCGTTATGATCTCGCAAGAACAAGAAGTTGACCAGAAACGGCTAGCTCTAGTCTTGAAGATTAAGGCCCGCGATACCAGCTCGGACATCGCCAACCACTTCCAGTCTCCCCCCAGTCAGAAGTTTATCAACCAAATCGTAGAGCTCAACCAGGTGGATCCCTACCGACTCAGGATCGGGCAGTACCTGCTCGTCCCCCTGAACGAAGAGGTCTTTAGACTCGTGGAAGTGGAGTGATGATTGTGGCCAGCACCGAGCCAACCAAGCAAAGGCAGTCCAGTGGTGAAGCGCTGTTAGTTTTCTTAGCCATTTTTGCCCTGGCGGCACCCCTGCTCATCGTCTCCGTACGCCTGCTCCAGCAGCCCATTAGTGGGATGCACTCTGCGTGCTCTTGGTCTTGTCTATTATAGGCCTTGTGGGCAGTGTCCTGGGCCTTTTGGCCAGTGCCCGCAGCAGCCAACAGCCCGCGGCCGCAGAAACCATCCCCAACCCGGCCCCTGCTCCCGAAGGGAGCGAGCAGCCGGAAAACGTGGCCCGGGTACGGCTGGGTAAGTACGTGCAGGCCCTGGAAGAGCAGGTACAGTCCCTGCGGCAGGAACGGGACAGACTTGCGGAGGAAACTGGGCCGCTGCGCAGCGCAGTTGCTGCCTGGCAGCAGAGCGGTGTGGAGATGCTGCATGAGTTGGATCGGCTGCGCAAAAGCGCTTTTCCCACAGTGCAGGACTACGCCCAGGCTCTCTCAGATTCAACCAAGCATTTTGCCCAGCTGATGGCCCCATTAGGAGTCGGCCTCATTGCTCCGGCACCCGGTGACCGCTTCCATGAGCAGCTGCACCAGGCGGAAAATGCAGAGCCGAAAATGGTTGTGGCGGAGGCGCAGTAACCTCCGCTTTTTCTTTGCCTTAAGCTCCCCGCCAAGCCCGTCACCGCAAAGCGGCGGGCTTGCTTTTTCTTACACCAGCTACCTATGTGTAATCTGTGCTATATTTGTGTTAAGCCTAAGCGAAAACCAAAGGACCAACAGCATTTGAGCAGGAGTGCAGGGACATTCAGCAATGATTTGCTAACAAAGCCGCCCCATGTTGCAAAGAGATTCGTTTTATGTTAATGTATACTAAAAGTTGTATGACATCTTTTGTAGGACAACTTTTCCCTCACCTTGTCAAGATCAGGAGGTCACAATCCTTGTTCACGGAGGAGGAGAAGAATTTGAAGGTCGAACCCCTTAGCAAGTTCATTCAAGATAAAATCAAAGCCTATATTCGCGACAACGCCCTGCGCCCCGGGGATAAGCTGCCCACGGAGGCTGAGCTCGCAGCTGAGCTCGGCGCCAGCCGCACTGCAGTGCGGGAGGCCCTGCGGGGCCTGGAAACCCTGGGCATCATTGACGTGCAAAAGGGCAGCGGCCGCTACCTGCGCAAAGTGGCCTTCAGTGAGGTAATTGCGGACCTGGCCTACAACCTCGAAGTGAGCAGCGCCAATTTGGCCGATCTGCTGGAAATCCGTATGGTTTTGGAAACCCAGTTTGTGGGCGAAGCTGTGGCAGCCCTAACAGAAGCGGAACATGGCCAGCTGGCTGCCATCTTGGAGAAGATGAAGGGCAAAATGGAGGCAGGACGGTCCTTCGCGGAAGAGGATATGGCTTTCCACCTCACCCTGTTCAGCAAAGTAGATAATCAGCTCTTTAAGGACCTTTTAGATACCTTCTGGAAACTGTTCATTACCGCCCTGCCCGAAGAACTGCAGCTCCCCACCTTTCGGGATACCATCTTACAGCACCACGTGGATCTTCTCCAAGCTGTGCAGGCAAAAGACATAAGGCGCGCCAGGGAACTGCTGCAGTACCATTTCACCGACGTTTTTGAGCGCCTGCACTAAAATCTCCTGCCTTGGTGCAGTGCCAGAAGCTCAGCAAAGAGAGGTGATGCTAGGCGTTAAGGTGGTACAAAAATGGGTAGGTATGACGGGCAAACCAAAAAATAGGAGGGAGTAAAGTGCGTAAAAGCAGCGTCGCTCTGACAGTTGTCGCTTTAGTTTTGTTCCTGCTCGCTTCCACCGCCGCCGCCAAGACCAGGGTCACCTATTGGCTGTGGCTGGACGATCCCACGGACACAACCGTTCAGGAATTGGTAGAGGAGTTCAACCGCCTGCATCCCGACATTGAAGTGGTTACGGAGACCATCCCCCTAGCCAACTACTACGACCAGCTGCTCATGGCTATCAGCGGCGGTGGAGGACCCGATGCAGCCAGGTTTAAAGACTGGTGGCTGGGTGCCTTTTACGATGCAGATCTCCTGGAAGATCTCAGCCCCTATATCGCCAACTGGCCGGGAGCAGATGATGTTGTTCCCAACCTCTGGAACACCGGTATGATCCCCGGGGTGGACGGCATCTTCATGCTGCCCCATCAATACATCACCTTCTACCTCTACTACCGGGCCGACTGGTTTGCAGAGGCCGGCTTGAATCCGCCCAGGACCTTTGATGAGTTCCTGGAAGCTGCCCTTAAGCTGACTGATCCCGCCAACAACCGCTACGGCTTCGGTCTGCGCGGCGGTGCAGGCGGTCAAGACCAATGGCTGGCCTTCATGGTCGCGGGCGGCGCGCGTATCGTTGATGAAGCAGGCAACATCGTGATCAACTCGCCCAAGGCTGTGGAAGTGAACCAGTGGTACATCGACCTGTACAGAAAGCATCAAGTGGCCCCGCCCAGCGCGCCCACCGATGCCTATGCCCAGGTAGTCGGTGCCTTCCAGGCGGGCAACACAGCCATGATGGCGCACCACGTGGGTTCTTCCGTGATGATGACCGATGTGTTCGGGGACAACGTGGGAGTACTGCCCATTCCCGCCGCTGATCCGGAGAATCCCGCCACCATGGGCACCATGAGCGGTAATGTGGTCTTTTCCACCTCCGACGTGAAGGATGCGGCCTTCAAGTTCATCAGCTGGCTCAGCGAACACGAGGCCATGGATAAGTGGAGCAAATCCCGTCAAGGTCAGCTGCCGGTACTCCAGTCCGTAGCTGAGCAGGATTACTACACCCAAAACGAGTTCTTCCGGGTCTCCCTGGAAGGCGGTAACTACGCCATCGTCTGGCCGCCGCTGCCGGGAACAGGCTACGTAGCTTCCTACGTATGGCAGAACACCATGCAGAGGGCTCTGCTGGGTGAGATCACCAGCCAGCAGATGCTGGACGAAATCGCCAAGGCCTTGAGGGAAGGTAATTAAGATGCTGCGGCGCCTCAACGAGAAGGAACGGTTCACGCCGTTCCTTCTCCTCGGACCAGCCCTGCTCTTGATGCTGCTCATTGTGGCCTACCCCCTCTTCCAGGCCCTGCGCCTGTCCCTGTTCGACGCTTCGCTGCTCAGGCCGGATCGCGCCCGTTTTGTGGGCCTCACCAACTACCTCAACGTGCTGCGTGATCCCCTCTTTCTGCGCTCCCTGCTCAATTCGACTATCTGGGTGGTGGGCTGTGTAACTCTGCAGTTCACCATTGGCATGCTGGGTGCGCTCCTTTTGAACAGGGAATTCCCCGGCAGGGGTCTGGTGCGGGGGTTGAGCCTGATTCCCTGGGCCACTTCGGGAGTACTGGTTTCTTTGATGTGGACTTGGATGCTGGATGGCAATTACGGGGTGATCAACGACATTTTGGTGCGCCTGGGACTGATCAGCCAGTACAGGCCCTGGTTGGCCCTGCCCATCTCCCTGGGAGGGGTGATTGCCGCCAATGTCTGGCAGGGGGCCCCCTTCTTCGCAGTCATGCTGCTGGCTGCCATGCAGAGCGTTCCCCAGGAGCTGTACGAAGCGGCCCGCATTGACGGTGCCGGCCGGTTCCAGCAGTTTCGCAGTGTCACCATTCCTTTGATCATGCCCACCATCGTCATTACCACCATGCTGCGCATCGTCTGGACCGCGAATTACATGGATCTGGTCTTTGTCATGACCGGCGGCGGCCCGGGTAACGCGAGCATCATCTTGCCTGTTTTGTCGTACATCACCGCCTACAAAAAGCTGAAAGTGGGCGAAGCAACGGCCATGGCTGTGCTGCAGGCCATACTGCTGATCATCACTTTGTTTGTGTATTTGCGCCTGGTCAACAGGAAGGGTGAAGGAGGTCTGTCACTCTATGAGGTATAAGAGAGTAAAGGAGTTCCTGTTGCTCTGGATCCCCATTGCACTGTGGCTGACCTTCGTGCTCTTTCCCTATGTGTGGATGTTCCTCACCTCTCTAAAGGAGCCCAGCGAGCTGTATACTTCACCCATCCAGTATCTGCCCAAAAAGCCCACCTTCGCAGGTTACAAACTGCTCATGGAAACGACCAAGTTTCCCCAGTTTATCCTGAACAGCCTGCTGGTGGTGGGCGGAACACTGCTGGTTACCGGAACCGTTTCCACCGCCGCGGCCTACTGTTTCTCGCGGTTTGATTTCCGGGGTAAGGGTAAGCTGTTCGGCATGTTCCTGGTCACGCAGATGTTCCCCTCTGTGCTTTTGGTCTTTTCCCTTTTCCTGATCATGCGGACCTTGGGACTGCTCAACACCAGGCTGGCTTTAATCGTGGCCCACAGTACCTTTGCCCTGCCCTTCACCACCTGGCTCTTGACGGGGTTTTTCAACTCCATACCCAAGAGCCTAGATGAGGCGGCCACCATTGACGGGGCAACCCGCTGGCAGACCTTTTGGTATGTACTGGCGCCCTTGTCTGCCCCTGGGGTGGTGGCAGCTTTGACCTATGTGTTCATCTACTCTTGGAACGAGTTCATCTATGCGCTAACTTTTACCTCCAGTATAGACATGCGCACCGTGCCCGTGGGGCTGAACACCTTCATGGGCGAGTACATCATCCGCTGGGATCTGCTCACTGCGGGGGGAGTAATCACCGCCATCCCCATTGTGATCTTCTTCATGCTGGTCCAGCGGCGCTTGGTGCAGGGCTTGACGGCCGGAGCAGTAAAAGGATAACAATGAGGAGGATGCAAGCAGCATGACAACCAGGTCGGTCACAGAATTACAGGATTTAGCGTGGGAGCTGCGGGAGACGGTGCTGCAGATGCTCCACAGCGCCCGCAGCGGCCATCCCGGCGGCAGTCTGTCCTCTGCGGAGATCATGAGTGTTCTGTACTTCCACGTACTGAACATTAAGCCAGAGGACCCGAAGTGGCCGGAGCGGGACCGCTTTGTGATGAGCAAAGGCCACGGCTGCCCCACTTTGTATGCGGCCTTGGCCAAGCGGGGCTTTTTCCCTGCAGAAGAGCTGTTCAAACTGCGGCAAAACGGCAGCATCCTGCCGGGCCATCCCGACATGAACAAAACGCCGGGCATTGACATGAGCACCGGTTCTTTGGGCCAGGGCATCAGTGCTGCGGTGGGCATGGCCCTGGGGCTGAAGTACCAGGGGCTGTCCAGCCGGGTCTATGCCCTCTTAGGCTGCGGTGAGCTGCAGGAAGGGCAAGTGTGGGAGGCCGCCATGGCTGCAGCCCACTACAAGCTGGATAACCTCATCGCCATTATCGACTACAACCGGCTGCAGATCGACGGTACCAATGCGGAAGTGATGGAAGTGGAGCCCCTGGCCGACAAATGGCGGGCCTTCGGCTGGCATGTGCAGGAGATTGACGGCCATAATGTGCAGGCCATTTTGGACAGCATCGAGCAGGCCCAAAAGGTCCAAGGACAGCCCGCGGTGATTATCGTCAGGACCGTGAAGGGCAAAGGGGTTTCCTTCATGGAAAACCAGGCGGGCTGGCACGGCAAAGCCCCGAGCGATGAGGAACTGAAACAGGCACTCGCCGAACTGCGGCAAAGGAGGATGCAGCAATGACAAGGCTCGCCAATCGCATTGCTTACGGAGAGGCCCTGGTAGAACTGGGCCGCAGGGATCCTAAGGTAGTGGTACTGGATGCGGATCTGGCCAAAGCAACCCAGACCGACAGGTTTCGTCAAGCCTTTCCCGAGCGCTTTTTCAACGCGGGCATCGCGGAACAGAACCTCATGGGCCTGGCCGCGGGCATGGCTGCCACAGGCCTCATTCCCTTTGTGAGCACTTTTGCTGTTTTCGCCACCATGCGGGGTGTGGAGCAGTTCCGCAACTCCATCGCCTATCCCAATTTGAATGTAAAAGTGGTGGCCACCCATGCGGGCATTGAAAACGGCCCCGATGGAGCTAGCCACCAATCCGTGGAAGATCTGGCCATCATGCGGGCTATCCCCAACACAACGGTTATTGTGCCTTCCGATCCCATTACCACCAAAAAGGCCGTGGAGGCCGTAGCCCAAACCTACGGCCCCGCGTATATCCGCCTGGGCCGGGCGGAGATGCCCTTCCTCTATGCTGAAGACTTCCAGTTTGAAATCGGCAAGGGAGCACAGCTGCGGGACGGCTATGATCTGACCATCATCGCCGTGGGCAACATGGTGGAAAAGGCCCTCTTGGCAGCCGATGAGCTGGCCAAGGAGCGGATCCGCGCCCGGGTGATTGACCTGCTCACCGTGAAACCCTTGGATGAAGAGCTGATCCTTAAAGCGGCCCAGGAGACCAGGGGCATTATCACCGTGGAAAACCACAGCATTCTGGGGGGCCTGGGGGGAGCCATCTGTGAGCTACTCAGCGAACGCTACCCTGCCAGGGTGCTCCGGGTAGGTCTGCAGGATCGCTTCGGCGGCTGCGGCAATCCTGAGCTTCTCCACGAAGAGCTGGGCCTTTCTGTGGACAGCATCATCGCTGCAGCACACAGGCTGCTCAAGTAAAAGGAGACTGCTCACGAAAAAAGGCGCGGGGGGAAACCCGCGCTCTTTCTATTTTCTATTCAAAGCTGAGGGCTGTATCCGGATCCAGCTTGGCTGCCCGAAGCGCCGGTGAGCTCATAGGCCTTCTGCGGCCTGAGCAGGGCCAGCTCCTGTTGGGTGCTGTCCATCTCCGCAAGGAGCTCACCCTCTGCCACGGTCTGGCCCACTTCCACCAAAATGCGCTCGATCCTTGCCCCTGCGGTAAAGCCCAAGTCGGCCTGGCGGGCACCGCGGATGGCGCCGGAGGCACTGATGGTTTTGCGTAGAGTACCCCGGCTCACCGGCATGGTGGGCTGGCGCACCTATTCCCTCCAGGCCTCCAGGGCCGCCACAGAAAAACGCACCGCGCTACCTGGCGTTCAGGCCAAGAGCAAGGGTGCGCACTCTTTGATCCGCTGCAGCGTATCGGCGATCATCTGCATCATGGTGGAAAGAACCTCCCCCGGCGGACCGCTGATCTGTGAGGCTGCCGATTCGACGCCCCGGCACTCGTTTTGCTCTTTCAGTCTAGAAAACGCGGAAAGAGGCACTGGAATCGTCCAATGCCGCTTCATGAGGTCTAGGTGGAGCAAACGTCCAGAAACACTTAGGAGGCATCTCCCCGAAAGCGAGTCCCCCGTTTTGAGCAGCCCGCCGCTGCGTTCCCGAGCGGAGAGTTGGCCCAACCCCGCCACGCTTTGCGAAAATTTCAGGCAAGGACTTACAGGCAGGCCTTGGCTGAAAACACCCGGAGCCCTTGGCGGGAGTTAACCCCACAAAGTTGACTCACTCATATCAACCTCCTGGGGTTAACCTTCGTAAGTTTTGTCCAGGCTTTCGACGGCCTGAAGAAGAAGGCGTTCCAAAGCAACCCTGCCTCGGGAATAGTGGTGCCACCCCGCGGCTGTCAGCCTTTTCGACACTGCTGCCTTGGAGATTCCCAAAGCCGCGGCAACCTCAACCTGTTTGCCCAAGCGGGACTGCAGGCGGATGGTTTCCATCTGCTCTGGCGTCCAGCGCGCCTGCAGGTGGCAGAGCAGGTTACCCAATGCCTCAAGCTGCAGGTCGGACTCTCGACCAAATCCACAAAACGCGATATGCAGTCTTTTCCGTTTCGCTCTGGTTAGGGCCACCTCTGCATTTTGCCACGCCTCACCATCCATGCCGATGGAGATCGGCTGAAGCTCCGTACTCAAGGTACCAAATCCCACTCCGAAGCGGAACTCTACCTCTGCCAGGGCAAGGGACACATACTCGCATACTCTGAACACCCATGGGGCTTGAGAAGGCGGCAGCAACACCTGAGCTTCATCCCCATGGGTGACGACAAACTCCGCAACCAAGTGTTCGCCGAATCTGTCGTTAATCTCTCCGGCGATGTCCAAGAAGCGCCTCTGCACCTCACCCCGTTGCTGCAGCAGCCTGGAACTCACCATGTCAACCTTCACTGCTACATAGCGCACGTCAAATCCCCCCCAGTACCACCAAACCACTCCCCAAGGCAACCACAACACTGAGCAGCGTGCCAAAAAGGTAGTATTCAGCAAAAGCTCTATCCCTCAGCTGAGGATACCTAACTATGGATTTTGCGGTGATCACCAAACCTATGCTGGGGATGTTACCCGTGGCCATGAGCAGGACAATAAGCCACCGCTCTATAGTCCCTATCCTCCGCCCTATTCGTAAGCACCTGTCATCTACTTGAGCCGCTTCAGATGCAGCTGCCACTTCAGGGAACTCCTCATGGTTTGCACCCTTGCTCTCTTTGACCATCGCGGGCTCTACTCGCGCCAAGGCCAAGCGGATAATGTGGTTGGCAGGATGGGCTAAAAAGACGAAGAGGAAGATCAATCGGTAGTCTAGCGCAAATCTCGGCGCGCAGTCCATCAGTCTCGAAAGAAGAACAACAACTAAGAGCACCAAGAAGTTGAGTTGGTACAAGAAAACGCCTGTGCGCCTCCTAACTCGCTCAACCAAGAACTGCAGAGGCAGCTCCAGACTTCCAGCCAGCGCCAAGAGCAGCGCAAAGGAGAGCCAGGCCCCAAGCGTGACACCGCGTGACAAGAGCCAGCCCGTGCTTCCTAACAACAGCCAATGAACCAGTGGGTAGAAGGCGTAGCCCCAAGCGGGCTTCTGCCGCCATAGCCTCGGTGTCTGCCAACAGTGTTTGAGGAAGTACTCATAGCCCGTGGTGAGAGTTAACACGAACAAGTAGTTGGGCGAGAGATTCACCGAGGTTCACCTCCAGGAACTGACTCCATTCTAGCATGAAAAAGTTAACTTCTTAAGGTTAACTTTGGTAAGTTAACCCCCAGAGGTTAACTCCAATGGGGAACGCGGCCGGCCACCATTGCTTCAGTCGTCCTCTACTTCGGCCATATCCAGCTGCGGTCCACAGCCACAGCGCTGTCCCTGGATATCCTGCCTACTAGCGGACTGAGACGTCACGTCCAGTGGCACAGAGCCGATTCGTCACCGTGCCCGCGTATGGAACCCTTTGGCAAGCAAGACCTGGAAAACCAATGCGCAAGCGTCCAGCCCACCCACTTCGGTGGTCCAATTATCATTAAGCCAGATAGGCCACGGCTCCGCAGCGGAACGCCCGTCCGGCCATTGACACAGAAGCCAACTGTCTCTTCACGTGGTAACACCGCCGGCATATGGTCGAGCGCTGGTAACAAGAACTATACCTTACAGGCCCGCTTCTGCCAGCAAAAAAACGGCACTGAAGATGCTCAATGCCGCTCGTGTCATGCCTCTGCCGCCGCTTTACAGCTCTCTTTCCATCTCTTCCAGGCGAGTCAGTACCTGCTGCACTTCCCGCTTGACATAGGCCACTTCCCGG